>Ga0081455_10004624_pt1 | contig 15356 bp, 13 predicted proteins | sample TabmetS3T2R1_FD_70207 | JGI IMG/M metagenome (GOLD analysis project Ga0081455, IMG submission 70207) | Tabebuia heterophylla rhizosphere microbial communities from the University of Puerto Rico - S3T2R1 | ecosystem: Host-associated > Plants > Roots > Rhizosphere ... | reverse complement strand
CGGCCTCGGTGAGCTGGCCGCCCTCCTCGTAGCCGACGTAGCCCGGGGGCGAGCCGACGAGCCGGGACACGGTGTGCTTCTCCATGTACTCGGACATGTCGAGCTGGATCAGCGCGGTCTCGTCGCCGAACAGGAACTCGGCCAGCGTCTTCGCCAGCTCGGTCTTCCCCACGCCCGACGGTCCCAGGAAGATGTACGACCCGCTGGGCCGCTTGGGATCCTTCAAGCCGGCCCGCGTGCGCCGGATGGCCTGGCTGACCGAGCGGATCGCGTCCTCCTGGCCGACGACCCGCTTGTGCAGCTCGTCCTCCATGCGCAGCAGCTTCTGGGTCTCTTCCTCGGTGAGCTTGTAGACGGGGATGCCGGTCCACACGGAGAGCACCTCGGCGATGGCCTCCTCATCGACCTCGTCGAACAGGTCGACGCCCGAGTCCTTGATCTCGCGCTCCTTCGTCTCCTTGCGGGCCAGCAGCTCCTTCTCGGAATCGCGCAGCCGCCCCGCCTCCTCGAAGTCCTGCGACTCCACCGCCTTCTTCTTCTGCTCGACCACCTGGGCCAGCTCGTTCTCGAGGTCCTTGTAGTCGCCGGGGGTCTGCATGCGCTTGATGCGCAGCCGGCTGCCGGCCTCGTCGATCAGGTCGATCGCCTTGTCGGGCAGGAACCGGTCGGAGATGTAGCGATCGGCCAGGTTCGCCGACGCCACCAGCGCCTGGTCGGTGATCGTGACGCGGTGATGGGCCTCGTAGCGGTCGCGCAGGCCCTTGAGGATCTCGATCGTGTGGGCGACCGTGGGCTCGTCGACGGTGATCCGCTGGAAGCGCCGCTCGAGGGCGGCGTCCTTCTCGAGGTGCTTGCGGTACTCGTCGAGCGTGGTGGCGCCGATGGTCTGCAGCTCGCCCCGGGCCAGCATGGGCTTGAGGATCGAGGCGGCGTCGATGGCACCCTCGGCGGCCCCCGCACCCACGAGGGTGTGGATCTCGTCGATGAACAGGATGATGTCGCCGCGGGTGCGGATCTCCTTGAGCACCTTCTTCAGGCGCTCCTCGAAGTCACCCCGGTAGCGGCTGCCGGCGACCAGCGCCCCCAGGTCGAGGGTGTAGAGCTGCTTGCCCTTGAGGGTCTCCGGCACGTCGTTGGAGACGATGTTCTGGGCCAAGCCCTCGACGATGGCGGTCTTGCCGACCCCGGGCTCGCCCACCAGCACCGGGTTGTTCTTGGTGCGGCGCGACAGCACCTGCATGACCCGCTCCATCTCGCGGCCGCGGCCGATGACCGGGTCGAGCTTCTTCTCGCGGGCGAGCTGGGTGAGGTTGCGGCCGAACTGGTCGAGCACGAGCGAACCGGTGGGCTGCCCCTCGGACGAGCCGGGGCCGGCGGTGGCGCCGGCCTTCTCGGGACCGGGGCCGCCGGAGCCCTGATAGCCCGACAGGAGCTGGATGACCTGCTGGCGCACCCGCGACAGGTCGGCACCCAGCTTCACCAGCACCTGGGCGGCGACACCCTCGCCCTCCCGGATCAGGCCCAGGAGGATGTGCTCGGTGCCGATGTAGTTGTGGCCCAGCTGCAGCGCCTCCCGCAGCGACAGCTCCAGGACCTTCTTGGCGCGGGGCGTGAACGGGATGTGCCCAGAGGGCGACGAGCCGCCCTGGCCGATGATCTCTTCAACCTGCTGGCGAACGGCCTCGAGGCTGATGCCCAGCGACTCGAGCGCCTTGGCCGCGACACCCTCGCCCTCGTGGATGAGGCCCAGGAGGATGTGCTCGGTGCCGATGTAGTTGTGGTTGAGGAGCCGGGCTTCTTCCTGTGCCAGGACGACCACTCGGCGAGCCCGGTCGGTGAACCGTTCGAACAAGTCTTGCCTCCCGCCAGTCGGGGGATCCGTGGGGAAACTCTACAGCCCACCCGGCCCCGCGACGCTGCCGGAGAGCGATGGCTGGGCTTCTTAATCCGATCGCGCGCGGTGCCGTACAGACCGTGCTGAGCTTGTGAACCACCTACCCGGATTCGTCGTCGGAGGCCTCATCGGATTCATCCAGGACCTTGCGGCGGAGCTGCCCGGGGTCCACCCCCACGATCTGCAACATCCGACCGGCGGCGCCGTCAGGATGCTCGACGGCCGCCAGGAAGAGGTGGATGGGCATGACCTCGCCGTCCCCTCTCGCCTCCGCCACACGATGAGCCTCGTCGAGCACGGCTGCGAGCTCTGGGCTCGGGCGAAAGACCCACCCCCCTGTGCCCTCACCGGCGCTCTCGCCGGCGAGCTGGAGCACCCGCGCCCGCACCTTGGGCAGGCTCGCCCCCAGCTTGACGAGCACCTGGCAGGCGACGCCCTCGCCCTCCCGCAGGAGGCCCAGGAGGATGTGCTCGGTCCCGATGTAGTTGTGGCCGAGCTGAATGGCCTCACGGAGTGACAGCTCGAGGACCTTCTTGGCGCGGGGCGTGAACGGAATGTGCTCGGAGGGTGGCGACCCGCCCTGGCCGATGATCTCCTCGACCTCGCGGCGGACAGCGTCCAGCCCGATGTCCAGCGACCCGAGTGCCCTGGCAGCGACACCCTCGCCCTCGTGGACGAGGCCCAGGAGGATGTGCTCGGTGCCGATGTAGTTGTGGTCGAGGAGCCGCGCCTCCTCCTGGGACAGCACGACCACCCGACGCGCCCGATCGCTGAACTTCTCGAACATCGCGCGCCCTCCGCTCGCGCCGCGACCGCGACGCTACCGGGACGATGCGGTTGCGGGCTCGCCACCACGATGACTTCCGCGAGGGTCCACTAGCGTGACGCGGTGGCCGCCCGCAACCCGCTGCTCGAGCTGCCGGCGATGCCAGCGCTGCAGGAGCGGGTCGAGAAGCGGTTGCTGGCGGCGGTCGAGTCCGATGACCCGGCCATGAACGAGATGGCCTCGCATCTGGTCAGGGCGGGCGGTAAGCGGCTGCGGCCGCTGCTGGGTGCGGTGTCCGCCGCCACGGCCGCCGGCCGGGTCCGCGCCGGCGCCGACATCGGCGACGTGATCTCCGACGACGCCGTGACCGGCGGCGTGGCATGCGAGCTGGTCCACGTCGGCTCGCTCCACCACGACGACGTGATCGACGAGGCCGCGACCCGCCATGGCGTCGCCAGCGTCAATGCCCGCTGGGGCAACATGCGGGCGATCCTCTCGGGCGACTTCCTGCTCGCCCGGGCGTCGGAGCTGGCATCCTCGCTGGGCACCGAGGTGGCCTCCCTGCTCGCCGCCACCATCGGCCGGCTCTGCGAGGGGGAGGTCCGCGAGCTGGAGCTGGCCTACAACGTCGACCGCACGGTCGACGACTATCGCGCGGCCATCGAGGGCAAGACGGCGGCGCTGTTCTCCACCGCCTGCCGCATCGGCGGGATCGTCGCAGATCTGCCCCGCGACCAGATCGACGCCCTGACCACGTACGGGCTCCGATACGGCCTGGCCTTCCAGGTGGTCGACGACGTCCTCGACGTGGTGGCCAGCGGCGAGGACCTCGGCAAGCCCGCCGGCCACGACGTGGCCGAGGGCATCTACAACCTGCCGGTCCTCCGGGCGCTCGCCGGGCCGACCGGCGCCGAACTACGGGCTGTCCTCGGCGGGCCGCTGGACGGCGATGCGCAGGCGCGAGCACTGGCCCTGGTGCGGGCCGGCGATGGCGTGTCGCTGGCGACGGCCGAAGCCGGTTCCCACATCGAGGCCGCGGTCGCCGCCCTCGGCGACCTGCCCGCGTCGACCGCCACCGACGCTCTGGCCGGCGCCGCCCGCCACCTCGTGGCCAGCCTGGGCGAGTAGCGAAGGGCGGCGTCCGTTCCTGGCGAATCGAGTGACGCCGCCCGCGCCATTTCGGTAGACCACCTTTTCGGGGCTGGCTACGGTCCGGCCGTGCCCATCACCCCCGACACCAAGGACTGGACGTGGGTGCTGGAGCGGTCCTGCCCCGAGTGCGGGTTCGACGCGCGGGCCTTCCCCCGCGACGAGGTGGGCGGGATGGTGCGGGCGAACGCCTCCGCGTGGCAGGACGTCCTCGCCCGGCCGGAGGGGCTCACCGCCCGGCCGGCCGACGACCGCTGGTCGGCGCTGGAGTACGCGTGCCACGTGCGGGACGTGTTCCGGCTCTACGACCGGCGCCTGGAGATGATGCTCACGGAGGACGACCCCGACTTCCCCAACTGGGACCAGGACGTCGCTGCCGTCGAGGAGCGCTACAACGAGCAGGACCCGTCGACCGTTGCGGGCGACATCGCGACCGGCGCCGCTCGGCTGGCGGATCGCTTCGATGGCGTGTCCGGGGACACCTGGCAGCGCACCGGCAACCGGAGTGACGGCGCCCGCTTCACGGTGGAGTCGTTCGCCCGGTACCTGATCCACGATCCGGTGCACCACCTCGACGACGTCGCCCGGGGCTTCGTCAGGCTGGGCGTGTGAGCCCAGGTCCCCGTCCTAGGCTTGGACGGGTGGACCACCCGTCGATGACGCCGTCGACCCGCCCCCGGACGGGGGTCGTGCTCGACGAGCGCACCGACGAGGACCTCGAGACCGGTAAGCCCCAGGTCGCGCACATCGTGCGGACCGAGCCCGGCGAGTCGGCGGTCGCCAAGGTGACCGAGGCCCGCATCTACGGGTTCCCCGTCGAGGCGCTGTGCGGTGAGCGCTTCGTCCCGCAGCGCGACCCCAAGAAGCTGCCGATGTGCCAGGTCTGCAAGGAGATCTACGACCTGTATCGCATGGGCAACGAGGGCCTGAGCGAGACGCCGAGCTCCTGAACGGCATGCTGGGTCAGGGCGCGGCCCTCCATTGCGCCCGCCACTCGGGAGCGTCGAACGCCTCGCCGACGTAGATGGTCTCGCGCAGGATCTTGCCGTTCCTGATCTCGAGGACGTCGACTCCGTACTGCGGTTCGCCGCCGCCATAGCTGACGTTGATCTCGGCGACCCAGATCTCGCCCGACCCTCTGATGCGGCGGATGCCGTAGGACACCGATCCCGGGTAGCGGCTGCGCCACTCGCGGATGTTCTCGACGCCCTCGAATCGCTCCCCCGACTGCGGGAACTCGAGCACCGCATCGTCGTCGTACATGTCGTGCGAGCCGCCGGGATCGTCCGCTCCCCGCCCGAGGTTCCGCAGCAACATCGACCTGACCGTTTCCGGATCCATGGTGGGCAGGTTGTCCGCTACGCCGCTGGATCGCTAGGTGCCCGCGGCCGGCAGCCGCCGCGGCAGGCGCCGGGCAGCGAGCACGCCCCCGGCCGCGACCGCCAGGGTGACGATGAACGCGAGAGTCAGCGAGCTGGACGTGTCCCAGCCCCGCCCGTCCCCCAGCGCCACGAACACACCGCCCAGGCCGGTGCCGAGCGAGACGCCGAGCACGTCGGTGAGCTGCAGCGAGGCACTTGCGCTCCCCTCCTGGCCCGGGGCGGCGGTCCCGAGAACCGTCACGGAGATCGGTGCGTACGCCAAGCCCATGCCCAGGCCCGCCACCGCCCAGGCGGCGATGGCGACGGCGACCGGCACAGAGGGGTTGAGCGCCACCAGCAGGCCCGCGATCCCGACGCCCAGCAGCGCGAAGCCCCGCCGCACGAGCCACGCCGGGCCCCGCTCGGCTACCAGGCGCTGCTGGACCCAGGCGCCGGTCGTCCAGGCCAGGGTCGCGCCGGTGAGGGCCAGGCCGGCAACCCACGTGGGCTGGTCGCGGGCATCGGTCATCGCCAGCGACACATAGGCGTCGGTGCCGAAGAACGCGAACGTGAGGATGCCGCGGACACCGACTGCCGCCGGCATCCCGCGGCGCAGGGCCACCGTCCCGGTCGGCACGAGCCGAACGAACGCCCACGCGGCCGGGAGCGCGCCGAGAACGATCAGCGCGACCGTGAGGCCGATCTGGTGGGCGCTGAGCCCGGCCAGGACCAGGGCGACCCCCGCAACCAGGACGACCGCGTCCCGCCGGCGATCGCGGCCGGTCCCCTCGGGCGGCGTGTCCGCGTTGTCCGGCGGCCGCGGCGACAGCGCCGGCACCGTCATGGCGGCCGCCAGCGCCACCAGCGGCAGGAGCGCCAGGAACACGACGCGCCACGAGGACCAGCGCTCGACCGCGCTGGCCGCCGCCGGCCCGATCAGGCCCGGGACCACCCACGCCGACGAGAACACGGCGAACACCCGGGGGCGGAGCTCGGGCGGGTACCCGCGGCCGACGCTGGCGTACGCGACCGCCGGGATCACGCCGGCGCCGACGCCCTGCGCGATCCGGCCGGCGATCAGCATCGGCATCGACTGGGCCGACCCGCTGATCACCAGCCCGAGCGAGAACAGGACCAGGCCGGCCAGGAAGGGCGCCCGGGTGCCCCGGCGGTCGGCCGCCTCGCCGGCCAGGACTATGCCGAGGAGGTTGCCGAGGAAGAAGCCCGAGAAGACCCAGCCGTACAGCCCGAGCCCGCCGAGGTCGTCGGACACCACCGGCATGATCGTGGCGATGGCGAGGGCCTCGAACGCCACCAAGGTGATCGTCAGTACCAAGCCCGTGGTCAGCCGTCGCCTTGCCGGCGCCCAGACCCCGTCGGGGGCCGCCGCCGACGTGGCAGCGGCGGCGAGGCGGGCGGTCATCGAGGACATGCTCCCGCGCCAACCTGCCGGGCCCCCACGGGATTCCTCGCACGCCGCGGGTCAGACCGTCGGTGTGCCGAAATCCGTCCCGGGACCTAGTACCAGAGAGCCAGGCGACGAGAGTTGGCGGGTTCGACCCGGGGCAATGGGTTCCGCCGCCGTGAGGCGGAGGTCATGGGTTCCGCAAGCGGAAACCATGACCTCGGCCGGCCGGGTGCGGAACCCATGACCTCATGTGGACCGCCGTGCTCGGCGTCCGTTCGCCTGCGCAACTACCGTGCGCGTTGATGGCAGCCCGCACGGCGACGTGGCGTGACGCGCTCGGCAACGACCGGCTGCTGGTGAGCGGGTTCGGCAAGTGGGGGGGCGGGATCTACGACGTCACGGGCGCCACGCCCGAGGCGTTCGATGACCTCGCCACTGCGGGGGTCACCGTCGGCGGGGGTCGGCTGTGGCGGATCCTCCGGGCGCCCGGCGAACAGACCAGCACCTGCGAGCTCCTGGCGTACGACGCCCGGGGGCTGCGCAGCTACCGGCGCCTCGATGCCATCCGCGACCCCCACGACGTGTGCTGGCACCAGGGCGCCGTCCACGTCAGCTCGAGCTGGGACGACACCGTGTGGCGCGTCACCGGCGGTGCCGTCGAGCCGCTGTGGCGGGCGCGGGACGACGACACCGTGCCCGACGCCTGGCACGTCAACTCGCTGCTGGTCGTGGACGGGGCCCTGCACGTGTGCGCCTTCGGGAGGTTCGAGCGCCACAAGGCGTGGAAGGTCGCCACGCGCAAGGACGTCGGGTTCGTCCTCGACCTGCGCACGGGCCGAGACGTCATCGCCGGGCTGACCCATCCGCACGCCCCCCGGCGGCGCGGCGACCGCTGGTATGTCTGCGAGTCGACGCCGGGCAGGCTCACGGAGCTCGACGCCGCCGGGCGAGTGTCACGGCAGCTGCCGCTCCGCCGGTTCACACGGGGGCTGGCGCTGCTCGGCGACTGGGCCCTGGTCGGCGGCAACGCCCACCGAGATCACGACAACGACCGAGCGGAGGTACTGGTGGTCGAGCTCGACTCGTTCGAGGTCGTCGAGCGGATCACCCTTCCCTGCCTCGAGATCTACGACATCCTCCCCACCCCCAGGCCGCTGGCCCGGGGCGTAGCGCTGGGGTTCGGTACGAACGCCGCCCGCACCGTCGAGCAGTACCGGTCGGCACACCGGCCGTCCGTGCGCCGGCCGGCCCCGCCGGAGGCGGTCGTGCGCCTGGTGCCGTCGCAGGTGGCGAGCTCGGTGGCGGCGCTCGGCCGATCGCTCGAGGCCAGCGACGCCCGCCGCTGCGGGGTCCGGGGAACGCTTCCGCCCGAGATGGTGGCGGGCACCGTCCGCACGGTCCTGCTCCGGGTCGTCAACCGCTCGTCGCGGCCCATCGCATCGGTGCTCCCGCGTCCCGTCAAGGTGGCGGCCCGATGGTTCCGAGTGGCCGACGGCCAGCGGGGCGAGCCGCTCGCCAACCCCCGTGTCCCCCTGCCCCGGGTGGTGCCGGCCGCCGGCACGACGACGGTGGACGTCCCGCTGGAGGTCCCACGCGAGCCGGGGCTCTACGAGGTGTGGGTGGCGCTCCACCAGCCGCGGCTGGGGTGGTTCGGCGCCCGGGTGCAGGCCGAGGTGACGGTGATCGCGCCCGCCGACGATTCAGGCCTGCTCGGGGCGGAGGGTGGGGAAGAGCACGACATCGCGGATCGAGTGGCTGTCGGTGAGGAGCATGACGAGCCGATCCATGCCGATGCCGAGGCCCCCGGTCGGCGGTAGCCCGTACTCCAGTGCCCGCAGGTAGTCCTCGTCGACGGCCATGGCCTCGTCGTCGCCGCCGGCGCGGGCTCGTGCCTGGTCCTCGAAGCGACGCCGCTGCTCCTCGGGGTCGACGAGCTCCGTGAACGCGTTGCCGAGCTCGCGCCCGGCCACGATCGGCTCGAACCGCTCGACCACCCCGGGCAGCTCGCGGTGGTCGCGCGCCAGCGGCGAGACCTCCTTGGGATAGTCGAGCACGAACACCGGCCCCCACAGGGCGGCCTCTGTCGTCTTCTCGTAGATCTCCAGCACCAGCTTCCCTGGGCCCCAGGACGCATCCACGTCGACGCCGTGGTCCGTGGCGATGCGCCGCAGCTCGTCGAGCGGCATGCGCACGTCGATCCGCACCCCGGCATGCTCCTCGACCAGGTCGGTCAGCGACGCTCGGGCCCACGGCGGAGTGAGGTCGACCTCCCGCCCGCCGTACGTGACGACCGTCGAGCCCCTCACCTCCCGCGCCAGGTGGGCGACCAGCTCCTCGGTCAGCTCCATGATGTCGCCGTAGTCGGCGTAGGCCTGGTACAGCTCGAGCATCGTGAACTCGGGGTTGTGGCGGGGGGACAACCCCTCGTTGCGGAACACGCGCCCGAGCTCGAACACGCGCTCGAACCCACCCACGACCAGCCGCTTGAGGTACAGCTCGGGGGCGACACGCAGGTAGAGGTCCAGGTCCAGCGCGTTGTGATGGGTGATGAATGGTCGCGCCAACGCCCCGCCGGGGATGGGATGCAGCAGGGGGGTCTCGACCTCGACGAAGCCACGGTCCTCGAGGAAGCGGCGGGTCTCCGACATGATGCGGCTGCGGGCCTGGAACACCCGCCTGCTGTCTTCGTTGGCCCACAGGTCCGCGTAGCGCTGGCGGTAGCGGAGGTCGGTGTCGGTGATGCCCTTCCACTTGTCGCCGAACCCCCGGCGGGCCTCGGCCAGGAGCTGCCAGCCGTCCACGGCCACCGACAACTCGCCCCGGCGGGACCGGATCACCTCACCCGTGGCGACGACCCAATCCCCGAGGTTGCGCGCAGTGAACTCCTTGTAGTCGTCGGTCTCCTGGGCGGTGGCCATCAGCTGGATCGAGCCGCTGGAGTCGCGGAGGGTGGCGAAGGTCCGCCCGCCCATGTCGCGCAGCAGCATCACCCGCCCTGCCACCATGGCGGTGGAGCCGCTGTTGGCGCCGTTGTCGAGCCCGGCGTACGTGGCCTGAAGGTCCGCGGCCCGGTCGGTGACCTCGACCCGGTAGGGCGGGCGAAAATCCGGCGGCGTGTGCTCTGTCACTGGTTCTTCTCGTAGATGAGCCTCAGGCCGTGCAGGGTCAGCCAGGGCTCGTGGTGGGTGATCGTGCCGGACAGCGGCGTGATCAAGCCTGACAGACCGCCCGTGGACACGACCTCGGCTTTCTGGTTCAGCTCGTCCTGGATGCGGGTGACCATGCTGTCCACCAGGCCCGTATAGCCGTAGATCACGCCGGACTGCATCGACTCCACCGTGGACCGACCGATCACGTGGCGGGGCTCCACCAGCTCCACGCGCCGCAGCGCAGCCGCGCGGGCGAACAGCGCGTCGAGGCTGATGTCGATGCCGGGGAAGATGGCGCCGCCCAGGTACTCCCCCTTGGCCGAGATGGCCTCGAACGTGGTGGCGGTACCGAAGTCCACCACCACCACCGGCCCGCCGAAGAGGTCGAAGGCGGCGACGGCGTCGGCGATGCGGTCGGCGCCCACCTCCTTGGGGTTGTCGTAGAGGATGGGCAGGCCGGTGCGGATGCCCGGCTCCACGATCACGGCCGGCTGCCCGAAGTAGCGCTCGCTCATCCGGCGCAGCGCCCCGGTGACCCGGGGCACCGACGAGCACACGCAGACGCCGGCGATGTCGTCGTCGAACGAGAAGCCGTGGAAGCCCAGGAACTCCTGGATGACCAGCGCGTGCTCGTCGGCGGTGCGCTCGGCGTTGGTGGCGACGCGCCAGTGATCGAGCAAATGGGTGTCAGCCAGCGTGCGACCGACGTTGTGCTCGTCGTCCGGTTCGAGGTCGTAGAGCCCGATGACCGTCTGCGTGTTGCCGACGTCGATGACCAGGAGCATCACGGCCTCGGAGGCTACGCCGGGGCGCCGGTGAGCGATGAACCCCGGGCGGGCTACGCAGTTACATCGAGGCCGATGTCGAGGACGGGGGCCGAGTGGGTGAGCGCGCCGATCGAGGCCAGGTCCGCGCCTGTCGTGGCGTAGGCGCCGATGCTGTCCAGGTCGAGGCGGCCCGATATCTCGAGCAGCGGCCGGTCGGGGTGCCGCTCGCGGACCTCGCTCACGACGGCCCGCACCTCGTCGGGTGACATGTTGTCGAGAAGCAGGGCGTCGGCTCCCGCCGCGACGGCCTCATGCACCTGATCCAGGTCCCCGCACTCGACGTGGACCGTGCGGCCCGGCCAGCGCTGCCGCGCCCGGGCGACGGCGGCACTGATGCCGAACAGCTCGAGGTGGTTGTCCTTGAGCAGCACCCAGTCCGACAGGTTGCCGCGGTGGTTGGCTCCCCCGCCGGCCCGCACCGCCGCCTTCTCCAGCGTCCGCAGGCCGGGCGTGGTCTTCCGGGTGTCCCAGACTCGCAGGGTCCCGCCCACTGCGGTCACGGCGTCGACGAACCGGGCCGTGAGCGTGGCGACCCCCGACAGCCGGCCGAGGAAGTTGAGGGCGGTGCGCTCGGCGGTGAGGATCGGCGCCAACCGCCCGGTCACCCGGCCGAACTCCTTGCCGGCGTCGAGGTGATCGCCGTCATCGGCGTCCCAACGCAACTCGAGCGTGGGGTCGATCTGGTGCATGGCCTCATCGGCGCACAGCCGCCCGGCGAGGACCCCGTAAGCACGGGGCACGAAAGACGCCGTCGCCTCCAGCTCGGGCGGCAACAACGCCGAGGTCAGGTCGCCGATTGGCGTGAGATCCTCGGCTAGGGCACGGGCGACCGCCTCACGCACCGCGGGGATCGGGGGATGGGCATCGTGCACCGCGGCGAGTCTCGCAGGTTTTTTCATCCACCCAGGGGGCCGGCTCCGAACACCCCTACGAAAGGCTGGACTTTGCCCCGCACGAGGTGTTGCCCATGTTGCTCCGCGCTCCTCACGCGCCCGCCGGCGCCCACGCGTCGGCGCGGATGCTGTGGTGGCACCGCGCGCGCCGGTGGGTCGGGGAGCACCAGGCGAGCTTGTGGGTCGTGGGCGCCATCGGGGTCCTGGGTGTCGCCGTGCACAACGTCAACCTGGCCACCGCGCCTCCCCCGGCCAGCGGCGAGGGGGCGCTGGTAGCGGCCGGCTGGTCGATCGTCCACCTCGGTTCCGCCGGCGACGCCACGTTCTCTTCGGCCGGGCCGTCCCTCGCACCGGTCCACCTCGCTGGCTGGATCTGGGCGACGGGCGCGCTGGGACGGGCATCGAGCGCCATCGCTGCGGGCCGGGAGGCGATGCTCGTCGCCCACATCATCAGCATCCCGCTCGTATGGCTCCTGGCCCGGCGCTCGGGGCTGGCCCGCTGGGCGGCCGGCGGCGCGGCCCTGGTGTTTGCCGTGTCGCCGCTGGCGGTCGCGCTCTACCGACCGGTGAGCGGCGCCGGGTTGGCGGTCCCATGGATGCTGGCGGCCCTGGCGCTCGCCAGCGCTCGACGACCCCGGACGCTGACGGGCGTCGCCGCCGGCCTCTGCCTGGCGGTCGCGGTCCTGACCGAGCCCTCCGTGGTCGTGGTGGCACCGGCGGTCGGCTGGCTGCTATGGCGGTCGTCCCCGAGCACCCGCCGCCGGCGTCGCCGCCTCCTCGCTGGCGCGATTGCGTTCGGTGTCGCCTGGCTGGCCGTGACCGCCCTGATGACGTCTGGGTCAGCCGATCCCGCAGCGTCGCTGGGTCTGCTCGACCGGATTCGTCTAGCCGCCGGCGGTGCGTCCTCGGCCATGGAGACCGTTGCCGACGGCTTCGACGGTCGATCCGTGGCCGGCATCATCGGGCTGGACCGCATCGGCGCCGGCGCCTGCCTGCTCGCGGCGGCGGTGGTGCCGGCGGTGGTGCCGCGCTTTAGACCGATCGGCTGCGCCTTCTGGGCGGCTGCCGCGCTGGTGCTGGTCTCGGGCGAACCGTCGTGGACCGTCGTCGTTGCCATGGTGCCGCTCGGCGCCGTGTTGCTGGCCGCCGGGGCACAGCTCGTGTGGGTCTGGCACCTCGAATCCCGCGTGGAGCCACGGCGGGAGGCACACGCGTCGACGGCCGTGAGCCGGCTCGACGCCGCCGTGCCCCTCGTGCTCGCAGCCGCGGCGGTGGCGCTGGTGTTGGCGGTCCCCGACTGGATCTCGACCCACCGCCACGTCGCAGCGGCCGATGCCGCAGCGCCGTTGGCGTCCGCCTGTGTCTGGGTGGTGGACAACCTCGACGAGGGTGACCGCGTCATCGTCGACGATGCCATCTGGGTCGACCTGGTCGAGGACGGGCTCGCCCCGCAGGTGCTCGCCGGGTACGGAGCGGTCGGCGCCGGGCCCGACTGGCGCTCGTACCGCTACATCGTCTCCACTCCGGCGCTGCGAGAGGCCGGCGGCGCGCCCGAGGTCGCCAAGGCCGTCGACAATTCGCAGGAGATCGCCAGCGTCGGCGAGGGCGACGCGCGCGTCGAGGTGCGGCGCATCGTCGCCACAGCCGAGGAGGCTCCGGCCGCCCAGGAGGCGACCAGGAACGACGCCCGTGCGATCGCCGGACAAGCCCTGGCGGGCAACCCGCGCATCGAGGCACCGCCCGCCGCAATCTCGCAGCTGCGCGCCGGTGAGGTGGACGAGCGGCTGACGACGGTGCTCGCCACCCTCGCCGGCGGCCACCGCCTCGAGATCGGCGCGTTCGTCGCCATGCCCGGCGAGGACGTGCCGGGCGCCCCTCTACGCACCGTCGAGCTCGCCTCCATCGACGGCCGGCCGATCGCCGCCGGCGAACCCGCCGTGGTCGAGGCCGTGGCGTTCCTCGGCAACCAGCTCCCGGAGTTCCGGCCGCACCAGGTCAGTCTGGTCGGCCGCGGCAGCGGCGAACCACGCCTGCGCATCACGTTCCCGATAGGACAGGAGGACTGACAATGATCGACGTTCGATCGAACCGGGTGGGCCCGGGACCGAGACGACTGAGGGTGTTGGTTGCGGCCATCGCCAGCGTGGCGGGCGCGCTGGCGGTGGCCGGCCAACCCGCCAGCGCCGGTGCCGCCACCGACGTCCAGCTGCGCGTCGCACACTTCTCCCCCGACACGCCGCCGATGGACGTCTACGCCACCGGCTTCGACGGCAAGGAGCAGCTCGTGCTGCCCAAGCTGGGATACGGCCAGGTGTCGGAGTACCTGCCCCTCGACGCGGGCCTGTACGCGTTCTCGATGCGGCCCGCCGGGTCGCCGGCCACCGACGAGGCGGTGCTGCGGGTCTCGGCCGACCTGGCCGCCAACACGTCGTACACGTTCGCCGCCTTCGGCCGTCAGGCGGAGCTGAACACCGACCTGTTGACGGACGACCTCTCCGTGCCGCCGCCCGGCCAGGGACGGGTGCGCCTGATCCAGGCCGCGATCGACGCAGGTGCGGTCGACGTCAGCACCGCGGGCGGCCCGCTGCTGGCCCAGGACGCGGATCTGGGAAGTGTCGGCAACTACGTCGCGGTGCCCGCCGGCGCCTGGGAGGTCACGGCCCAGGGGGATTCGGCGGATCCGGTCGTCGAGAACCTCACCGTCGAGCCCGGCGCCGTGAGCTCCCTGGTGGTGCTCGACGGCAACGGCACGGGCAACCTCCAGATCATCAGCGTCAACGACGCCGCCGGTGCCACCGCGGGCGCTGGTGTCGCACCGGCCGGGGGCGTCGATACCGGCGGCGGTGGGCTCGCCCGCGAGATCGCGCGGTCGGCCGACTCTGCGGGTACCGGCGGCGCATTGGTGGCCACGTCGGCGGGGCTGCTGGCGGTGCTGCTCGCCGTCGGGACGACGCGCCTGCTGAGGAGAAGACGAGCAGCGTGAACCTCCGAGTGCTGACGTTCGTCGGCCGGCGGGCCCTACTCCTGACCGTCGCCTTCCTGGGCGCGCTGGCGGCGCCGGCGTTCGTCGCCCACGCAGTCGACGGCAGCGGGTGGCCGGCCGAGCCGGCCGACTCCAGGTGGGCGGGAGCGGTGGTGTCCCGGGTGGGCGGCCCGGGCACCGCCGTGCCGGGGCCTCGTACCCGGCCGTCGATCCGCGTCGCGGAACGACCTCTTCCGCTTGGGGTGTCGGCAGCGGAGGACCAGCCGGCGCCACCGGCCAGCCTGGCGATCCCGTCGATCGGCGTCGAGACCGAGCTCGAGCACCTGGCGGTGCGCGGCGACGGGGCGCTGGCGCCACCGGCCGACTTCGGGCGGGCGGGTTGGTTCTCGGAGGGCCCCGCGCCGGGCGAGCGGGGTCCGGCGGTGATCGTCGGTCACGTCGACTCCCGCGACGGACCGGCGGTGTTCTCTCGCCTCGCCGAGCTGCGGGCCGGCGATCTCGTCGAGGTCACGCGGACCGACGGCAGCGCCATCCGCTTCGCGGTGACCGACACGTTCGAGGCGGCCAAGGACGCCTTCCCGACCGAGGCCGTCTACGGCCCGACCGCAGGACCCACGCTGCGGCTCGTCACGTGCACCGGCACGTTCGACCGCACCTCTCGGCACTACGTGTCGAATCTCATCGTGTACGCGGACCCCGCGTGACCGGTGCCGCTGCGGGGGGTCAGGCCTGGGCCGGCCTACCGCCCCGAACCACACCACCGATGACGTAGCGCAGCCGTTGGTGCGGATCGACGTCGGGATGATCGGTCCGTGCGTGGGCTCCCCGGCTCTCCGTGCGGGCCAGCCCGCCGGATGCCAGAGCCCAGCCGACGGTCGCCAGGTTGGCGAGCTCACACGTGGCACCGTCGGGCGACGGATCCCGCT
>Ga0081455_10004623_pt1 | contig 15365 bp, 15 predicted proteins | sample TabmetS3T2R1_FD_70207 | JGI IMG/M metagenome (GOLD analysis project Ga0081455, IMG submission 70207) | Tabebuia heterophylla rhizosphere microbial communities from the University of Puerto Rico - S3T2R1 | ecosystem: Host-associated > Plants > Roots > Rhizosphere ... | reverse complement strand
CGATGCCCAAAATTAGTTTCAATGTCTCGATCGCCTGCAGCATTCCAATAATCCCTGGCAAAACCCCCAGCACACCGGCTTGCGCGCAGTTCGGAACAGACTCCGCCGGCGGTGGCTCGGGAAAAAGGCAGCGATAGCATGGCCCTCCGAGATGCGGTGCGAAGACCGTTGTCTGCCCCTCAAAACGAAAGACTGAGCCATAGACATTGGGTTTGCGCGCAAAAACACAGACGTCGTTTGACAAATATCGAGTTGGAAAATTATCCGATCCATCAACGATTACGTCGTATCGGGACACAATTTCAGGCGCATTTTCACTGGAGAAACGGCACTTATGTAATTCGATTTCGATCTGCGGATTGATGTCATGCAAGCGATCCCGAGCCGACTCCAGCTTGCCGCGCCCGACATCTCTCGTTCCGTGAAGAATTTGACGCTGAAGATTCGAAAGATCGACATCGTCAAAATCCACAATTCCAATCGTCCCAACACCGGCGGCTGCCAGGTAAAGCGCAGTTGGCGACCCGAGTCCTCCGGCGCCGATGCAGAGGACGCGCGCAGCTTTAAGGCGATTCTGCCCGTCTGCTGTCACTTCCGGCATGATGAGATGACGCGAGTAGCGTTGCAATTCTTCGGGGTTCAAGTGCATCGCGCCGCTGCGTTCTTCGTCAATAATGCTCCGATTCATGCGCAGTCTGTATTTTAGCACAGAGTTGTTGGAGCTGTAGCCGCTGAGCTGTTAAACAGAACGCTTTTCGGCATCCAGGAGATAACGCTCCGCTGCTTGAGTTACTCTGTGACCTTTACGGGTGTGCCGACGGGCGCATTTTCGTAAAACGTACTCGCCATTCCCCTCGGCAGGCGAATACAACCATGAGAAGCGGCAAAGGGCGGCACATATCCTTGATGCATTGCGTAGCCGCCCCTGAAGAACATGGCATACGGCATCTCTGCGCCATCGAAATGCGAGCCCGGCGGACGCTTGTCCTTGCGAGCATCAATGTTTGACCTCACCACATTGCCATAATCATCCACATAATCGCCGAAAATGGTTGAGACGTGGTCCGGGCTTTTTGAGAGAACAGAATAGCTTCCGGGCGGCGTTGAGAACCCGGGCTTACCGGTCGAAACAGTCGATTCACCGACGAGACGTTTTCCCTTGTAAAAGTACGCTTTCTGTTCGCCGATATGGACGACAATCCTGGCCGGCCCGGAAACGCCGTCGTCATTCCACCAACCCACCTCAGTTGCGCGAGGATAGGGACCCTCTGGAAGAGTCTCGCAGCCGCAAATGATCAGGGCGCTGAGCAAGGTCCCAGCAATTTGAAGTAAGCGGCCAATGTTCACAGAGCGGCGGATAGTATTCTTCCCAAGGTCATCATTCAACTGTAAATCTCATGTCGCGAACATACTGCGATCGAGCGCGCCGTTTCAGCGTTGAGCTCGGGTTGCACTTCCTGCCGCCGTGCCTTGTCACGAGGGTAAGGGCCGTCTTGACGAATTAGACTTAGCCCCGACCGACGGCTTGGGGCGGATGAAGTCAGACATAGTTTTATGTTCATTCCTTTTATGACGGGAGAGAGAGAGAGAGAGAGAGAGAGAGAGAGAGAGAGACGGCCTCGCTTGCTTGGCGCCTTGCGCGGCAGCGAGGAAAACACGGTTATCGGGCGTCATAGAGAGGCACAACAGAAGATACGCTTGCGAAGGTCCCCTCGGTTTTGCAGAGCGCGCTTGTCCAAGATCTAGGCCAAGCCGTAGCATCTTAAGTTGCGTCGACGCCGGCAGGTTTGACGCCCCCGCTTGGCAGAATACCCTCATTCATATGACCACTGTCGAGTCGCCAATTAATTTGGAGAACTGGATCGAAAAGAATGCCGATAAATTTAAACCTCCAGTCAGTAATCGTTATCTTTATGACGGTCGCGATTTCTTTGTGATGATCATCAAGGGTCCAAACGCGCGGAATGATTTTCACCTCGTCGATTCGGAGGAGTATTTCTATCAGCTAAAAGGCGACATTAAGGTGCGCGTCCGCGAAGGCGACCGCATTGTGGACCATATCGTCAGAGAAGGGGAAACATTCTTTATTCCGGCGAACGTGCCACACTCGCCGCAGCGCCCGCCGGATACGATTGGCGTCGTGGTGGAACGGCGGCGGCCGGCCGGAGAAAAAGAACACGTTATTTTTTACTGCGAGAATTGTGGCGCTTTGGTGGAAGACATCCATTTCGACTGCGCAGATATCGTTGAACACTTCAGTCAGGCGATGCTCGATTTCTGGAACGACGACGCGCGCCGCACCTGTAAGAAGTGTGGAAAAAAAGTCGAAAAAGCCGCGCCGATGGAAGCGCTGTAGCGCGTTTCTGTGAACCCCGAAACCTTTCGGGGCTGACACAGACGCCTCAACAAATGAAGATCGATCTTCATACCCACATTCTTCCCCGCGAGTGGCCGGACCTCGACGCAAAGTACGGTTACGGCGGATTCGTGAGGCTTGATCATTACAAACCCTGCTGCGCTCGCATGATGATCGGGGATCGTGTCTTCCGCGAGATTACGGACAACGTATGGGATCCTGCTCAGCGGATCGAGGAATGCGATCGCGATGGCGTCTCGATGCAGGTTCTTTCAACCGTGCCGGTGATGTTCAGCTACTGGGCGAAGCCCGCTGACGCTTTGGATCTTTCGCGGCGATTGAATGACCACATTGCCGAGGTTGTTCGTGAGCACCCGAAGCGATTCGCAGGGTTGGCCACAATTCCGATGCAGGATCCGGATCTGGCAGCAGCGGAACTGGAACGGTGCGTCCGTGAGCTGGGGTTGCGCGGGGCAGAGATCGGGACGCACGTAGATCCAAACCCACATTCCGGACGAATCGACACCTTGAATCTCGACAATGCGTCGCTTCAGCCCGTCTGGAGCACGGCCGAAAAACTCAATGCAGCCGTTTTCGTCCACCCATGGGACATGGTAGGCAAAGAACGCATGCCCAAGTATTGGTTACCATGGCTTGTTGGAATGCCGGCGGAAACTTCGCTGGCGATTTGCTCGATGGTTTTTGGCGGCGTGTTTGAACGCTTTCCAAAGCTTCGCGTCGCGTTCGCCCATGGTGGTGGAGCATTCCCATTTACCATTGGTCGCGTTGAGCGCGCGTTTCACGTGCGCCCTGACCTGGTCGCCGTGGAAAACAGCACGAATCCGCGCACCTATCTGGCTTCTGGAAAGACGCCCGCGCGGTTCTACGTCGATTCACTCGTTCACGATATGGATGCGCTGGCCCTTTTGGTAAAGCTCTTCGGCGCGCAACGCGTCGCGCTGGGTTCTGATTATCCATTTCCGTTAGGCGAAACGAAACCAGGCCAGCTAATCGAATCGACGAAACTTTCGGCCAAAGACAAAGCGCAGCTGCTTGCTGGAACGGCGCGCGAATTTCTTGGACTTCGCTAACTGGCAAAGAGCATAACGCTTGACGGCGCGTTTTCCGTTACATTTCGCGTCGGATGGCCCAGAGATCGTGAAACACCGGTCTGAACAGTGATTCTTTTAAGAAGGGCACACCAGGCGATCCGCCGGTTCCCTTTTTCGCCCCGATTGTTCGCTCAACCAGCTTAATGTGCCGGTAACGCCACTCCTGCAAGCCTTCGTCAAAATCAGTCATCAATTCGAACAGGATCGAGCATTCAGGAGAATTCTTGTAGAGCTGCAGAAGTTGCTCCTGTACGCGCTCGTCGGGTTCGTTTGGTTTTGTGATGTCGCGATCCCTTAGGTCCGCGGGAATTTGTGCGCCGCGCGTAGCAAGGAAATCGTAAAAATGATCGACCACACTGCGTTCCCGGAGCAATTGTTGTAGCCGGTCATATCCCGGGAAATCCGGCTTCAGGTATCTGACGGTCGATTCGCGCTTGTATCCGAGTGCAAATTCAATCTCTCGAAATTGCACGGATTGAAATCCAGATGCTGTTTCGAGGCGATCCCGAAAACTCGAGAACGAAGAAGGAGTCATCGTTTCAAGAATATCTACCTGCGCAACGAGGACCTTCATGATTGTGCGAGCACGTTTGAATGTGTGAATTGCACCGAAAAGATCACCCGCGGAAAAGTCTCTCTTTATCTTCTCGAACTCATGCAGCAACTGCTTGAACCACAGCTCGTACGTCTGATGAATAATAATGAAGAGCATCTCATCGTGCTCAGGCGGACTTGAGCGCGGTTTCTGAAGCGCCAACAAATTCTCCAGATCAAGGTAACTCGCGTAAGTCAGTGGCGGCGGCATATCGAAACTGGATACTAAAACGCTGGATACTGGATGACAAAGCGCGCTTCTGTGTGGTCTTTATCTAGCATCCTTCCTTCGCTTCTAATCCATACAGCGAAGATAATAACGGTCCCATGCAGCGGGAATGCTTTCCCGTGACGAGAACGGGCCTGGTTCGTAAGCGCGTGAAGTAATGCCTTGCTGGCTCAGCTCGCACACGTGCCAGTCCTGTTTGTTTGTCATGTCCCAGAACCCGATAGCGTCTTCGGGTTTAAAGTCCTTTCGCTCGAACGCCTCGGGATGAAAAAACCAGTCACACATTATCAGAGTCCTTGCCGATGAGAGCGGCCGAAGCTGGTGCACCATCGCATAGTCCGGATGCAAGCTGAGTAGCGTATTTGGGAAAATGGAATAATAAAAAACGCGATGAAAATCGTCTTCGCCGAACGAGCCCACCGACAAGGCGCAAGATTTGCCGCTATTGGTCAGGCTGTTGCCTTTCGTGATCCGCATGAATCCTCCAAGGAACGGTCCTTCGGCCAGGTCGTTTTCTGCCGAGTCGTACGGAGACAGTTTCGAGAGCTCCGGATGCACTCCCGGGCAGTGATAGCATTCCGAATAATTTTCGAAGAGCAGCTTCCAATTTGCCTGCACGTCGTAATTGATCCGTTTGGCCGAGCGCAACATCGGCAAGTTCCATTGGGAAAACTTCCCTGCCAGCGGTGCGAACCATTCCTCCATCGGAGTAGGGGAATCTGCCAGATTTACGAAAATGAATCCTTCCCACAAACCAAGGTGTACCGGACGCAGCGAATAATCGGCCTTATCAAACCCGGGGACGTCATCCATGTGCGGCGCGCCGAGCAGTCGCCCGTCGAGTGCATACGTCCATGCATGATAAGGACACTGAATTGCGGAGGCATGGCCGCATTGATCTTCTCGAAGCCTCGCCCCGCGATGACGGCAAACGTTGTAAAAGGCGCGAATCGTCGACCTTTGGTCCCGGACGACGATTAAGTTTTCGCCGGCGACTTCCGAAATAAAATAATCACCGGATCTTGCGATCTGGGTTTGATGCCCAACCAGAACCCATTGCCCGGCAAAAATCTTCTCTTGTTCTTCAGCAAATATTTCGGTCGAGACAAAATAGCGTTGTGCCAAACTCTTCGCCGCCGACGCGAAGTTGTCCGTCGTCTTGCGAGGTACCGCCGCCGCATTGGTGCGCATCGATGGCATTTGAGAATGCTCCACGCCGCCTGCGTTTGCGTCAATGCGGTAATCGCACACGCACCGCCCGCTGATTCCGGCGACTTTTCGAGTTCGAGGTGGTCTCCTATTTGAGGACCACTTGATGAAACTCGTACCAATCGTCGAGATTATTCAAGTTCACCGCGTCTTTCGGAGCCGAGGTGTTGTCAGCGATGTTGGATGCACCGAGAACTCCTTTGCGCGTCTCGTCATCGTGAATGTAACCGCGGACTGCGGCGTTATGTTTTTCGATCGCCTCGCGATTTACTGACTTCCCGTTTTTCTTCACCCACGCTTCGAACTCGGGATAGGTCGGCTTATCTTGTTTGATGTAGTCTTTTACCGCCTGCTCTTCGAGTCCGAGCGCTGCACAAGTCATTGCGTCAAACCCTCTGCCGATGCCCGGGTAACCAGGTGCAAGTTTGCCTTGCTCTTCAAGCGAGACTTTGAGCCATAGACGTGGCAGGTGCAAAACACCAAGCGGCCCGGCAACGCCGGAGCTGATCATTGGAACGTATGTATCGGCCATAGTGTAAATTTGTTAATCCTGGCTCGAATGGATTGCAAGTTCCTGCGCTATAGAAGGACAGCTTTTCCGCTGCGGGGTCTCTCAAAATGTCATTTTGAGCGAAGCGGAGAATCTCAGATCATTTCCTTCCAAGCGACGCCAAGCCCGCTAGCCAGAGATGTTTCGCTCCGCTCAACATGACAACGCCATTAAAAACGAGTCGATGCGTTTTCAGCCTTGGACACATGTTCTATTCGGTATCGATATCCGGCTTTGGTAACGGCGACGAGATTTCCACCTGGGTAATTTTAGCGTCGGGCTCGCGACTGGCCTCGAGTTCCACTTCCTGTCTTGGATCGGTGCGCGTGCTGAGAAACAAAATTCTCGTGATCTTTCCGTTCACACTGATCTTGTTAAGGCTTTGATTGAGGTTGTTTGCCGCGGCAGCAGCGGCTTGCCAGCTGTCCGCTATTTTCTCTGGAGTAAGCGATGAGGTGCCGGTCTGAATAATTCTTACCTCCTCGTCCACGATCTTTCTTGCTGGCGCCCCGGCAGCCTTGAATTCCGGGGTAGCCGGTGTCCAATCGGGTAAGGCGACCGGTCCCGGCGCTTCGAGTTGCTTCTTCAGCGCCGCCTGGAGCTTATCCTTTTCCCGTTTTTCCTGCTCTTCCTGCCGCGCTTCTTCTTCCTTCGCCTGGGTGAGCATGTCAGCGAGCTTCTTCTTTGTATCCTGCGACGTGGGATTCTGTTTTTGAAGTTCCTTGGCTTCCTTCTGCATTTCCTGCGCCTGCTTTAACAGGTCCTTTAAATCAGGATCGTTTAGTGGATTCTCCTCCGCGAAAAGAAAAGGGGCGAAAGGCAAACAACTGATAACGAGAATAGAAAACAGGCGAGTCTGTGGGTGCATGGGATGAGAATAGCGAGCCCGCCCGGCTCCTTACAATTCAAATGAACTAACCAGAGTCATGGACCGAGCGTAGGGACAGACCCTGCTCGAACCCGGACGAATATCTTTCTCGCTTCGAGTTGTGTTTGTCCGCGTTTAAACAGGCAGCTCCTTAAGCATTCTGCTCTGGAAGTCATTAATAATCGTGCGCATTGACGATATCGGATAGTACGATATCGTAATATATTCATGATAACCAACCTTGCTCTATTTGTATGCAGCTGTGCGATCATTCAAGTAGCATTGGCTGGAGAAATCCGGCCCGTCGTGCTTGAACAGCGAACCCAATCATTCACGATTGCGTTGAACGGCCGAGTCGCCGATGTAACACCGCTTTTCGGACCAGTGCGCGAAACCGAGTGGGCGCCGGGCTGGTCGCCGCGCTTCATTCACCCGGCGCAGGGAGCACAGTGTGAGGGCGCCGTGTTTACCACGGCAGGCGGTCCCGCGAAAGATCGACTCTGGCTCGTTACGACATACGACGTCGGCAATGGACGGGTCGAATACGTGGTCATGACACCGGGTATCACCACTACCGAGATCAAGATTCGTGTCGTCTCCGACGGTAAACAACACTGCAAGGCGACGATAACGTATCGGCGCAGCGCATTGGCACCGGAGGGGAATGAAGAGGTTGCAAAATTGGACGCCAATTGGGTGGAGGAACAACGCATTCATTGGGAAACGGCCATTAACGAGGCGCTGGGGAAGGGCATCAATCATGACTGATGTGGAATTGGCGCGTGCGGTCGAGCGAGGCGAACTCGAGAAGTTTCCTCATGCGTCGCATTTACATGTAGCATGGGTGTACCTCGCCGAATCTCCATCGGCACAGCAAGCAGCGAATAAGATGCGCCATACCCTGCGTCGGTTCGCTGCGGCCGCCGGGAAACCGGAGAAATATCACGAAACCATGACCTTGTTTTGGGTGCAGGTTCTCTCTTACGCGTATGCAGTCAATCGGGGAGGACGGCTCGAAGGCGTCGTGCATGCGAACCCACAATTGCTGGAAAAGAATTTCCCGCTCACCTACTATTCACGAGAACGCCTTTTCAGTGATGAAGCGCGAATTTCCTGGGTCCAACCGGATCTGAAGCCACTTTCAAGCGATGCCATTGCGACTAGTTCATCCAGTCCACCGCGCGACCCACCGAATCGGTCTTTATCTCGATGACTTAAGCGAGCCCGGACTGACGCAGGGTGAAGCGCACATTTTGGGGTTGCTTGCTCATTCCGGACGCGCCAGGGTGGCTGAACTCCATCGTGGTCTTGCGCATAAGAGATCGACGTTGACGAGCATTCTCGATCGCCTGACAAAACGCGGATTGATCACGCGCGTGGTCGGAGAAACAGATCGACGCACCTTCGTGGTCAAACTTTCAGCAAAAGGACAAAAGCTCGCGCAGCGGATTCGCCATCATTTGTCCGCATTGGAGCGAGCTGTTGCTCACCGTGTTAGCGCTGTCGATATGAAAGGGTTCACCAAAGTCGTCGCGGTCCTGGAACAGGAAGCACACCGGCGCGTTGGTGCGAGACGTCGCTGACCTCCAAATTACAGCGTCAAAAAAAATCAGCCGGTTGTCTTAAACTCGACTGTTTAAAGCAGTCGAGTTTTATTCTTCGAAAAGATATCCCACTTCAGAGGCCAGTCTCGAGGAAGCGGATCCACTCTGTGCCGCCGGCGTTTGCCGTGGGTTCGCGAGCCTCGTGGCCGCTTGAGTGCATTGTGTCTTGTCAGAGGAAGTTGGGCGCTCATCTGCACGAAGCGGACCAATTGTGGAAAGAGCGGATGGTTCTGGTTCGCGCGATAGAATCGATGGTATCCGTTGGACCAGGTGGTCAACAGGCCAACGGCAGTAAGTTTGCGCAGTTCGTCCTGAACGGTGCAGAGAGCCAACCCGCTCCTGTTGGCGAGCTCACGGACGTAACGTTGCTTGTGTGGCGACTCAAAAAGCAATCGAAACAATTGCGCCCTTACGTTTGGAAACAAAACATCCAAAATCGCTCGACCCGATCTCTTCATTGCGAGCCTCTTCTAACTTGACTGCTTAAAGCAGTCAAGTGTCGGGGAGGGGGGTCGTCAATGAATTGCCGCAACCGGTGAACGCATGGAGTGGTCTCCGCTCACGATCAGGCGGTAGGCTGGCGGCACAAGATGGGGTGGAGCAAACCTAGTCATCTAAAACGTGCGGCTGAAGAGGAAGAGCACTACCAGAATCAGAACCGCGAAGATTCCGTAAACGATTCGATCTTGCAGGCGAGCCCGCCGCGCCGCTTGCGCGTACGGAATCCGAGTGAACGTGACCATCGTATAAAGGGGCTGGTAAACCCCGGGTAGCGCGGCCTCGAGAAAGTGATCGAGTTTTTTCTTCGTCCGAAACGCGCTCGACGCAGTTTTATCGCGCATCTCAATAAAGTTGCCGACTGCCAGATCGGCGAGCGCATCGGCATTCTTTTTGCGGCGGGAAAAATATTCCGCGAACGCCTGCTCGCGATCATCGGAACATTTCTCCAGGCATTCGTCGAGCACGACGCAATCTTCGAACGCGGCATTCATTCCCTGACCATAGAATGGAACCACCGCGTGGGCTGCATCGCCAAGCAGACAGACCCTGTCATGGTAATACCACGGCGCGCAACGGATCGTCACAAGGGAGCCAGTCGGGTTGTTCCTGAAATCCTCGCGTAGCGTGGGCATGAGGGGAACGGCGTCAGGAAATTCCTCATCGAAGAAATGCTGAACATCGTCGTCTGTCTTTGTTGTCGCGAAACTGCGTGGGCCTTCGAATTCCCAGAAAAGCGTGCACGTGAAGGAGCCGTCGGGATTCGGGAGCGCAATCATCATGAAACTTTTGCGCGGCCAGATGTGGAGGGCGTTTTTCTCGATTTGCCACGACCCGTCTGGCGCCGGCGGAATGGTCAACTCTTTGTAACCATGTGCGAGATAGCTCTCGTCGTATTGGAAATTGTCGATGTTTCGCTGCATGGAAGCGCGCACCGCTGAGAACGCGCCGTCGACGCCGATCACAGCATCGCCACCCACAGTCAATTTACCAGTCTCGGTTTCCAAATGGCAGACTGCCTTGTCCAGATCGACGTCAGTGCATTTGCGATTGAAATGAACGCGCACATTCGGGTAACGCTGTGCCGCTTCGATCACTGCTGTATTAAGCGATGCGCGCCCAATCGAATTGATACATTTCCTGGGATCGACATCGTAAGGCGCGAAATGCAGGGCCCCGGATTTACCGTGGATCATCCGGCCGCGCATGGGGATCGCGTGCCGCAACGCATCATCAGCGATTCCAATCTGTTCGAGCGCATGAATGCCGCGAGTTGAAATTGCCAGATTGATTGAGCGGCCACCAACAATATTGCCTTCGCGTGGATCGGCCCGGCGTTCATATAGGTCGACCTCATAGCCCCGGCGTCCCATGTAGGCCGCCAGTAATCCGCCGGCAAGGCCGCTGCCGATGAGAACAAACTTAGCTGGCATTATCGTCTGTTGCAGCTTTGACTATTGGGGTTTAGAGCCATCGCGCATCTATTCGGGAAAGCGATCATGGATTCAGGATAGTCCTTGATTCGAGTCGCGATTCGTCGCTGCTTTCGCGTGCCAAGTTTTGAGCGACGCAACAAGGATTGGCCAGGCGAAAGCCCAAAGGCAAGTCCTAAACCTCAGCTATGAGGAAGCTGCGAATTGCCGTCACTGCACACTTACGGCACGATCGCCTCACTTGAAAGGGCGTTACTACGCTTCTCGTTCCGGCTCGAGCTCACTTCATTTACTTTCTTGGTTGTCGCTTTTTTTGGCTCTTGCGCGACCGTTTCGTAGTCCTGCAGCCATGCGCTCCACTGCATATTCTCTCTCCAGGCAGTGATACCAGAATGTCCGTAATGCTGTTCCACTTCGTATTCGTCATCTTTTACGACTGGACACCAGAATAATCGGCCAGCCCTCCGCCAGCCATCGAGGATGATACCGTCCTGGAAAGGCTGATTCCGCGTTGTGATGACAAGGCAATTGTTCTCGCTCGAGGTGTGGTCGTAGGCAACCCCCCAATGGAGTACCAGCGTTTTAGGTTTGAGCTGTTTCAAACGCGTTCCGATATCTTGTGCCCAATGGCCGCACCAACCACGCTTGCGCGCGCCGACGTTGACCAGGAAAGCTTGAAACTCTGGGTTTAAGACCACGTGGTAATCCTTTGCCAGCTTGCGCGCCGTCGTATGTGCCGTCACAGAGATGAGCTCTGCTTCTTTCGGATCCACGTCGGGTCCGAGTCGCGTCAGTGCCTTGGTCAAATCCCTGATCGATCTTTCGTCTTTGGCAGACGCCTGATTGGCGAGCGATAGAAGCGCGCAAATGAACAAAATGCTAAAACTTGATCTAAACATTCTCTTTAGCTCCCTAAGCACCTCAACCGGCCTCGGCATTGCAACAGCGAATGCGGTCGGCCGTCATAAGCAGTGCGATCCATGTTTTACGCGTGAATGCAGCTCGTGTCCAGACACTGTTAGTGATAAAAATGGTCTTTTCGCCAGATGCACTTCAGGCAACTCATCTATTGCTTCGTACTAGTTGGAATTCTTGCGGTCATCGCGAAAACTGCCCCGGCTAGCTGGCGCGATTCATGGCAAAGATTTGTCCGAGGGCTTTCAGCTCTGGCTCGCCGCAAGACTTTGAGCTGTATCGGGCTAGGCGTTTTGGTTTTTGTGGTTCGTGCAGCGCTTCTTCCCGTTTGGCCCATTCCCAAGCCCGTTATCTATGATGAGTTCAGTTATCTTCTTCAAGCTGACACGTTCGCGCATGGTCGTCTGGCCAGTTCAGCGCATCCGCTTTGGCCGTTCTTTGAAAGTATCTACATCCTTCAACAGCCAACTTACGCTTCTCGGTTTCCTCCTGCATCGGCGCTGATGATGGCCGTGGGGCAGCTACTCTTCGGGCATCCGTGGTTTGGTGTGTTGTTGACTGCAGCTCTGCTTGCTGCGGCACTTTGCTGGGCCCTGCAAGGATGGCTGCCGTCTGGCTGGGCGTTGTTAGGTGCTTTCATTGGCCTTGAGCTTTGCCTTTTCAGCTACTGGATGAACAGCTATTGGGGAGGCGCAGTAGCCGGACTTGGTGGTGCACTTGTTATTGGTGCATGGGTTCGAATCGTCCGTGCGAAACGATGGGAATATGCCTTGGTTTTTGGAGTTGGAGCGGTGATTGTAATTCTGGCGCGGCCGTTTGAGGGATCGGTGCTTGTCATTCCGGCACTCATCGCGCTAAGCGTGGCAAACCGCACACCACGCGTCTGGCTGCCGATTCTCATTATCGGCATTCTGGGCACTTTGTGGCTCGCGTATGATAATTACCGCGTCACCGGTCATTCATTGCGTCTGCCATATCGCGAGTATTACGAGCAATATGAAATTGTGCCGCCTTTTTCGATCGTGCCGGTTTCCATGACTCCTCGAATCTTTCGGGATTTCGATCTGGAGTCGAGAAATCGCGAAGCGTACGAGCGCGCGCGGAGCTGGCGCATTCTTATTGACCGCCCATTGGATTGGCTCACGCTGTTTCGTTACTACTACGGCAACCTGGTCTGGTTGCTGCCGGTCGTTGTATTCATGCCAGGGCTGTGGCGTTCCAGGAGGACGCGGTTTCCTCTAATCCTGGCGGCAGTCATTGGCGCAGCATCGTTGATGGAAGTGTGGTGGTATCCTCATTACGCAGCGCCATTTCTCGCGGTTTTGTTAATACTTGTTGCCCAGTCGATGCGTTACCTCAGGCAATGGAAATATTATGGGCGCGCTGTTGGCTATTTCCTGGTGAATGCAATGCCGGTTGCCGCATTGGTGCTGATGGCTGTCTCACAAACAGAAGCAATCCTGACGAATGAAACAACCGACCAAACTCAGGCTGCGAACGCGCAAATCGCGCAAAAGGAGACAATTGAACACGAGCTAGTGAAAAAGAATCCGGGCGAACATGTAATCTTTGTAAACTATGCCGGCCTGTCCAGTCCGCATGAAGAATGGGTTTATAACCCTGCGAACATCGATACCGCGCAAATCATCTGGGCATTGGACCTGGGGCCGACCGAGAACGAAAAACTCCGCCACTATTATGCGGGACGATCCTTCTGGCGTTTCAAGCCAGCTGATTCAATGAGTCTGAGTCCGTATTAGCTGATCTATGTTTAAGACTGGGCAAAGAAAACTCGCGCAAAGTGTGTCAACGGCACAGGTTCACTCACATCCCCACATGAAAAACCGATCCCGTCAGCTTTTCATTTCGTTGATCTGCATTTTCTCAATTGTTCACGCGCTGAATGCGCAACAACCCGAAGCCGTCAGGCCGAAGCAGTTTATCTATGTGTTGAGGCTGGTGCCGCGCCTCTACGCGGATTCAGCCTGGACGAAGGAAGACAATGCTGTGCTCGAACGCCATTTCGTTCGGTTTCAAAAGGCCGCAAAGTCTGGTCAGTTGATTCTTGCAGGGCGGACATCAGAACCAGGCGACAAAACATTTGGCATTGCCATTTTTGAGGCGCCCGATGAAGCCGCAGCGAGAAAGTTCATGGAGGAAGATCCGGCTGTTGCAAACGGATTGATGACGGCTGAGCTGCACCCGTTTACGGTCGCGCTTCAACGCAAGAATCCGTAGAACACCAATTTTGTAAAAAATTACTTTTTCCGGATATCGGTCCAAGCGTTTTCGCGCTTTCTCACTCAAGGCTAGCGGTGCTCGCCGAGAATCTTCGTGAAGCGCCAGACTTCGTGAAACGTATTATACAATGGGGTAGGGGCTACGCGGATGACGTTGGGTTCGCGAAAATCGCATTTCACGCCGGCGGTTTCGAGTTTCTTTAACAATTCCTTGGGATGCTCGTGTGCTTGGATCGACAGTTGGCAACCGCGCTCCTCAGGATTGCGGGGTGTGATAACCGTAAACTTTTTCGATCCGCGCCCAGTTAGCAGGAACTCAAGATAACTGGTCAGCCTGCTCGATTTCGCGCGTAGTGGTTCCATGCCACCGGCTTCATCGAAGACCGCAAGCGAGGCGCGCAGTGGTGCCATCGAGAAAATGGGTGGATTACTGATTTGCCAGCCATCGGCTGACGCGACGGGAATAAATTCGGGTTCCAAATGCAATCGGAACCGTGTGTTTGGATCGTTGCCAAACCAGCCGGCGAATCGCGGCAATTTTGTGTTGGTTGCATGACGTTCGTGCACGAACGCGCCTGCGACTGCCCCGGGACCGGCGTTTAAATATTTATACGAACACCAGACAGCAAAATCGGCATCCCAATCGTGGAGAGAAAGGGGTACATTGCCCACGGCATGGGCAAGATCGAATCCAACGACGATGCCATGCGCCCGCGCTGCGGCAGCGATTCGTTTCATATCGAACAATTGGCCCGTAAAAAAATTCACACCGGCAAACATCACTACAGCGAGTTGATCGGCGTGCTTCTCGATGAGATGGACAATATCTTGCGTTTGGATTGTGAATTCGCCCTCACGCGGCCGTGCGAGAATCAGCGCCTCCATTGGATTGAGGCCATGGTGCGCGATTTGCGTTTTGATTGCATAGGTGTCGGAAGGAAACGCAGGTTCTTCCATCAGAATTTTAAAACGCGATTTGGTCGGCCGGTAAAACGTTGCCATCATCAGATGCAGGTTCACAGTCAGGCTGTTCATGCAGATCACTTCCAGCGGTTTTGCGCCAACAAGCCGAGCGGCGGGTTCGCGCAACGCTTCGTGATAAGGGTACCACGGCGTCGCGCTTGCGTGATGCGCATCGACACCAAGCTTCGCCCAGTTGTCTAACTCTTCTTCGACGATTCCTCTCGCCGATTTTGGCATGAGGCCTAACGAATTGCCGGCGAAATAGATCAACGGTTTGCCATTCTCGCCCAGTGGAAGATAGAATTTCTCGCGGCAGGAGCGGAGCGGGTCTTCGGCGTCCAGTTTAAGGGCGAAATCTTCGTCATTGGAAAAGGTCATGGACATAAGGCGAGCAGGGAACGTCCAACGCCGAACGGCCAACGTCCAATGCTCAATTCAGGGTCTCTTTGGGGCGCTCATCGCTTCCGGACGTTATCTGAGTCGACGATCAACCGCATTTCGGCCGCTGCATAAACTCGATGGTCGTTCCATCCGGATCGCGAACGTAGACGACGCGTTTTCCGGCATTGGGACCCGATTGAAGAGTTTGCGGTTTCCCAGCAGCTTTCCAGCCGGATGATTTGATCGCGTTCAAAATTGCGTCGAGATCATCCACAATGAGCGCTACGTGCACAAATCCAATATCGCAGGGGCGAAGATCGACGTTTCGTTTACACTCCATTGGTGCGAGAAACTCCAGCAGCTCGATCTTGTGGCCGCCCGGGGTTTTGACGACTGCGAGCTTAATCTCTGCA
>Ga0081455_10004622_pt1 | contig 15366 bp, 14 predicted proteins | sample TabmetS3T2R1_FD_70207 | JGI IMG/M metagenome (GOLD analysis project Ga0081455, IMG submission 70207) | Tabebuia heterophylla rhizosphere microbial communities from the University of Puerto Rico - S3T2R1 | ecosystem: Host-associated > Plants > Roots > Rhizosphere ... | reverse complement strand
GATGTAGAAGAGCGTGTCGACGTCGGCCTTAACACCCGCTTCCTTGTCCGCCATCCCGTATGCGCGCAAAAAGATCGGCTTGTCGCCCTTGATCACGACGATCGCAATACCCGGAATGTCCTGGACCGCCTCTATCGTCTTGCGCACGGACATATCGAAAGCGGCGGCAAAGTCCTTTTCTGATCCTTCAGACTTGGACTGCGCGAAAATGAAAACCGAGTTGAGCAGCAATGCGACGACCGAAGCAGTAAATGCTTTCTTCATAACAAACTTCTCTCCTGTGGCGTTGGTTTTTCGAGATGCATTGAATACGAATGGCGAGTCGCGAATGTTTGGACTTTAGGTAGATCTTTTCGAAATGAGTCGTCGAAGGACATGGAGTTTCCACATCCAAAGTCCCGTCAGGACATGTACGCCGTCTGATCGTTTGGCTACTGTACGCCGTCACATAAGTTGCTGATTTTTTTACGTTAGCTGATCCGCCGAATGAACCAGCGATGTTTTTTGCGGGCGCAGAGGCGGCTCTCTTCGGCCTCTTCCCCGGCCATTGCGGAAAGAGAGCGGGCGGCAGATCGCGCCGGCGGCCGAGCGCCACGCGACGTGATGCCTGCCCGGCCACATTCCGACATCGAACCAGGGAGGCAAAATGAGTTCCTTCATCGTTACATTGAGCCGAGTGGTCTTCTTTCGCCTTCTCGCGCATGCGCCGGAAGAACTGCAGCGGGAGGCGAAAGAGAACGCCCGGGGAGCCATCCCCGCGCTCTGCTTCACGGAAGACGACATCAGGAAGAAGTTCGCGCAAGAGGAGCAATGGGATGAGTTGTCCGATGACGAACAGCGAGAGGCCATTCGACAACTGATGGGCGCTGATGAATACGCGCGCGCGGCCGCGGTCGCCGACGAAGCCATCGCCGAACCTGTCGGGCGCTATCTACATGAAGCCATGCTCGAAGAGGAGGAGCGGCGGGAAGATGGCGAGCCTGCGTGACAGAAGAATCGTTTACGTGAACATTTGGAGCGGACGGCAGACCAGTCCGATTCGTCACCATACTCGCCTGGTTAATCACTGCCATTTGGTACAGCCTAGGCAGCGCCGCCCCCCTGCCGTGAGGAGCTTGAGGGATACCGCTACCGCGAGCATTAAGTCAGCCGGACGGCACCCTTTCGCGAGGTCAACCTATTAGGCGCGCAACTCCTTCCCCTTTGTTTCTGGTCCGGCGAACGGCGTGACGAGCAATCCCACGACATATATCAGCGACATCATCGCGGCGGCAGTCCCGATGCCGCCGAATGAAGACGCCAACCAACCAGCCAGGAGCGGGCCGAGCGCCGCGACGCTTCGCGAGCCGTCAAAAACAAGCGATATTGCAGAGCCTCGTACGCGTGTCGGGAAGAGCTCCGGCAGATAGATCGTCATCCAGGCAAACTGGCCACCTGTAAAGAAGCCGTTCGCGGCGGCCGTCGCCAGCAGCGCATACCAGTCGTTGACCCGCAAAAAGAAGAGCCAGGAGAGCCCCAGCGCGCCCAGGTAGTACAGCCACACGCTCGGTTTGCGACCGAACCTGTCAGCCAGCAGTCCGAAAGCAACGTAACCAGCGATCGCCCCGATGGTGTACATCAGCGCGGCCAGTGAAGCCAAGCGCTGAGGCTGTTGTCCTGCGCCGGCGGCCAACTGTGCGGCGTGTTGTGGGATCCAGGTCGAGACGGACCACCAGCCGACGACGGTGCTGAGCGACATGAGCAAGAGCAGCCCCACTCGGCGCCGCAGCTCAGGCTCCGAGAAGATGCGAGCGATGGTGAACTGAGCCAGTTCCCGGTCTTGCTCCGACCCGATGCCCGTTTCGATGCGCTTCCGCGCCTCACGCCGGCGGTCGTTGGCAGTAACCCATAGGATAGGGTCCTGCACTACTCGACGAATGTACAGCAGCAAGAATGCCGGCGCGACGCCGATCACGAACATGTAGCGCCAACTCGATGGGCCAAGCGGATTCACCACCAGCCAGACAGTGGATGCCAGCAAATTGCCAACCCCGTGAGCGGCATGAAGGGCGCCCCCGGCGCGCCCCCGCGACGATGGCGGCCAGAATTCTGCAACGATAGCGCAGCCCGGCCCCCATTCGGCACCCAGGCCGAGTCCCGTGAGAAACCGGAAGATCAGAAGGGACCAGTAGTCCGGGGAGAGCGCAGTGAGCCCCGTAAAGACGGCGTACCACAGGATCGAGAGCATGAGCATGCGGCGGCGACCGATGTAGTCGGTAAGCACACCCGCTATGACTCCTCCTACCGCCCATCCCAGCAGTGTCGCCGAGAGCAGGCCGGCCATATATACCGGCGCGATCGCCGGCCTCTCCGGCGGGAGGAGCTGACGCGTCGCGGTCGCCATCACAAGGACGAGCGCATAGACCTCGTATCCGTCGAACATCCAGCCCATCCACTAGGCGGTAAGCGCAATCCAGGCCGAGTGTTCGATCGAAACCGACCCACGACGTGCTCGCTCAGGTGTTACATTCGGCACCATACTTGCCCGCCAATCGCTGCCCTCGGGCGCAGCCCATGCTCTCTAATAGAGCGCATGATTTCTCCTATGTTTTGACATTGCGGATTTGTTTATGATTGTTGGAGCCTGAAGGCCTAACGGTTTGCCGCTGAGCTGCCGCGTTTTTCAGCGGTCGGCTAGAGCGCAGTATTGGGCAGCCGTTAGATTCTGTCGATTTCTATGGCGTCTTTTCCCAGATGTCAACGAAACTGTTTTGTTGACCTCGTTGAGTAGCTGTCAATTTGGTTCCTTCGAAGACCAAAGTGGGTTCGCCTTCGGGCTTGAACTCGATACGCCCGCCCTCCATTTTCACTGGCGCGCTGGATTTCTTTTCGGCCACGTCATAGACAACCTTCGTTCGATCAGATCCGTCGTTTCTGACGTTGAACAGTTGGGTCTGGTTGTACTCGGTAGGCGTGAGAGTGTAGGTAGCAGCGATTGAAAAAAAGAATTTACCAGTAGCGTCTTGGCCGACAATGTTGAAATTTCGATGCGTCTCCGTATAGTTTAAGAGCCCCATGATCTGCGGAGGCTTGAGAATCACGCCGTCGGGCAGCTGCCGCGATACCAGCTTGTAAGTACCCTTGATGTCAGGAGAAGCTGCGCCGGACCGAGGCCCGCTCGAACCGGTACAGGACAACACAGCGAGAGGGAAGAGGGCGAAGATCGCCATGTTTAGCTTTCGTTGAAAAGGGACCATAGAACCTCCGTGATTCTGTAAGGACACTCTTGCCGTTCCGCAAGCGCGTCGTCATAGGTTGTCTGCCTAACGGCAGAGATCAGCGGGGCCGGTCTGAGACAACGGGAGTAATCGAAGCGCTCGTAGGCCGGCCTCCGCCGCATTGGGGTTAGGCGGCGTCTTGCATTGAACCAAACACGCTTCACTGACCGCCCTCTATTCGCGTTCCCTGCGCCGCTACCAGCCGCCACTTGTTGTTGCGCTTCACAAAGACTCGGATGTATCGGACTTTGGCGCCCCCGACGTTTCCAGTGACGATTCCAGTTGAGACAGCAGTGTCCCCATAGATTCGCACTTTGCGGTCCGTCTGCTCAGCCTTTCCGGCAAAGAGAGCGCCAGCCATGACCCCATCTATGAACTGCTGCTTGGTTTGAGCCTGACCAGTAGGAGTACCGCCGAGATAGTCGTTAGTCAATAGGTCCCTGGTCACTGTTGGGTCTTTAGTCGCCCGAGATTGGACCCACTGATCTTCTATCTTCATGATCTCGTCTTCAGGCTTGCTACTGGATTTCTTAGTTGTGACCTGCCCAAAAACGAGCACGGACAACGCAACTGCCAGGAACGTGATAACTAGGAATTGTTTCATTGGGTCATCTCCTATTTTGGTGGATGCTTTAACCAGGCGTTTCTCTATTGCCACATCCAAAATAGCAATGGCCGCCTAACTAGAATTAGGCGGGGTTTCCTCTTGCTATAAATGGCGATCAATTACCGAAGGCCCAGAGATGTTTGTCGGTTCTGATGTAAAGTTTGTGGTCGGCAATGGCCGGGGTCGCCAGGATGCTCTCACCCAGTTCGTTGCGCGCCAGGACATCCAATGTGTCGCCTGCTCGAAACACAATGACCGCGCCGGTCTCGCTGGCGGCGTAGATTTTCCCGTCCGCAGCGATGGGAGAAGCGCAGTACTGACCGAGAACTCCCAGTCGCTGTCGGTCGAGGATGATCTTGCCCGTCGCAGGTTCGTAGCTTGTCACCATGCCTCCATCACGCACAAAGTAGAGCCGGTCTCGATAGAAAAGCGGCGAAGGGATTTCTGAAATGCCCCGCTTGGCTTTCCATACCATGTGGGTTTGGGTGATGTCGCCGCTTCCGCCTGGGCGAACAGCCATGACCATGTCTTCGTTTGCCGCCGCAAAGGCCATTACCGCGTCCCACTCCTCTTTGGTGATTACCCCGTCATGGTCTTTATCCGTTGTCATACTCAGAAAGCTGCGCAGCAACCAGAAGTTCCCCGGGGATCCCTTCGGCACTTCCTTGCGTAGAATAAAGCCAGCATCCTCGGGTACTTCAGCGATCGCCAGTTTCCCATCCTTGTTGCTGTCGCAATCCCGGATGAGCGCCTCCCACTGCGGCCTTGGGGCGGAATCGATGGGGGAACCCGTGCCCGACGTGCTGGCAAAGAGCAGCCCGGCGCCGGTGACGGCGACCGTAATGGGTGCGAACGCGAGACCGCCGGCCTGCCATCGCTCCACGCCGTCCCCGGGAGAGTAGGCCACCAATCGGCCATTGCCCACGGTGATGAGTTCCTCCTGGCCCCCATGGCTCCAAAGCACCGGAGTGGACCAGCTTTCCCGTAAGGCTGGCCGCGCTGTCTTCCAAACGATGGCGCCCGTGGCGCCCTCTACCGCCAGGATTTCCGAGTTACCGCTGTTGCCATCGAGCTGGAGGATGACTTTTCCGTCCCAAACAATCGGTGAAGTAGCCGCGCCATATTGTGTGGGAGGAAGCGGCAAGGGCTTGCGCCAAACCTCTTTGCCGTTGAAGTCATAAGCCAGCAGGCCGTAGGAACCAAAATAAACATAGGCGCGCTGGCCGTCGGTTGTCGGGGTGGAAGCGGCAGGGCTGCTGAAGGGGTGGACTTTCTCAAGCTTGTCAGCCGGAGCGATTTGCTTCCAAAGCAGTTTGCCATCGCGCCGCCGGATCGCCATGACCACCAGCTTTTCATTCTCAACCCCCGTCAGGAAAATGTGATCATCCCAAACGACCGGTGAGGAATGCCCTGGTGGGAGGGCGCATTTCCAGAGCAGTTTGGTGGATGGGCCAAACTGAATGGGAGGTTTGTCCATCTCGGCGATGCCCGATCCATTGGGTCCGCGGAAGCGAGGCCAGCGGGCGGGCGTTGGCAATGGGTTTGCCGGCTTGGCGGGAGACTGGGAGGATAACGCCGCGCTGAATGCGCAGGTCCCGAGAGCCAGACCGGCGACACAAAGTTTGAGCGATTCAAATGGCTTTGACCACTTAAAATTCCGTCTTTGTTTCATACCCGATTTTCTCCAATTGTTGGCCGATTCGGACAACAGCGGTTAAAATGCGGCGGCTGACGAGAAATGCGATTCCGACGCCAGCCGCTTTCCGAAGGCGCCAACTCTTCTATGCGCCTCACTAATCCATGCGGAAATTGCTGTGAAAAACTGCAACCCGCGTGAAGGTTTTTTCTCAGGTTATGCCAATCGGGGGTAACGGCCAGATGCCAAAGCCAAACCCACACGAAGTTACCCAACTGCTCCTGGCCTGGAGCAATGGTGATAAGTCTGCAATGGATCAATTGATGCCGCTGGTTTACGGCGAACTGCGCCGGCTGGCGAAACAACACATGCGCCGTGAACGCGCCGGCCATACGCTGCAAACCACGGCGCTAATCCACGAAGCTTATTTGCGGTTGATTGGCGCCAGCCAGGCAAGGTTGGAAAACCGCAGACATTTCTTTGCCGTCGCCTCGCGCTTGATGCGTCAAGCGCTTGTAGACCTGGCGCGCGAACGCGGCAGCCTCAAGCGCGGCGGCGGGGCCGAGCATGTTTCGCTCGACGCGGCATTGATGGTCAGCGAGCAGAGCGATGATGAATTGCTGGCGCTCGATGAAGCGCTCCTTGCGCTCGCCGAATTCGACGAGCGCAAGAGCCAGGTGGTGGAGTTGCGCTTCTTCGGTGGCCTCAGCGTGGAAGAGACCGCCGAAGCTCTGGACGTTTCAGTCGAGACGGTTCACCGCGACTGGCGATTGGCCAGATCGTGGTTGCTTCGCCTGCTGCGCGGAGGAAAGCCGGATGAAGCCTGAACGTTGGAAACAAGTCGAACATCTTTATCACGCGGCGCTGGAGCGCGAGTCTGGCGCGCGCGCGAGTTTTCTCGCTCAAGCCTGCGCGGGTGACGAAGAACTGCGCCGCGAGGTCGAAGAGTTGCTCGGCCATGACGGCGCAGCGGAGAGCTTTATCCAAGGGAACGCGCTGGCCTTTGAGGCAAGGAGGCTTAAGCCGGAAGAGCTAAGCCAGACGGCGCCTCAGTTGCTCCCCGGACAGCGCATCGGAGCGTACAAAATCCTGGCGCTGCTGGGGCGTGGCGGGATGGGTGTCGTCTATCGCGCGCGAGATGAACGGTTGCGGCGCGATGTGGCGATCAAAGTGTTGCCAGCTGTTTGCCAATGATGCTGATCGGTTGCGCCGCTTCGAGCAGGAAGCGCATGCCACTTCGGCGCTCAACCATCCAAACATCATTACCATTTACGAGATTGGCGAAGCAGCCACAGAGCGCGGCAACATCCATTTCATCGTCACTGAATTCATCGAGGGCCAAACCGTGCGCCAACAGATCGCCGGCGCGCGGCTCAAGCTCGGCTCCGTGCTCGATGTTGCGACGCATGTGGCGAGCGCGCTCGCGGCTGCGCACGCCGCCGGGATCGTCCATCGCGACATCAAGCCGGAGAATGTGATGGCGCGCCCGGATGGACTGGTCAAAGTGCTCGACTTCGGCCTTGCCAAGCTGACCGAACGCCGCGCCCCCGCTTTCGATGCCGAAGGGCCGACGGCGATCAAATTCAACTCTGATCCGGGCGTCGTGATGGGCACCGCGCAGTATATGTCGCCCGAACAGGCGCGGGGAGTGGAGGCGGATGCCCGGACGGACATCTTCAGCCTGGGCGTCATGCTCTACGAGATGATCGCGGGCCGCCTGCCCTTTGAGGGCGAAACGACGACCGATGTCTTTGTTTCGATCCTGGAGAAGGAGGCGCCGCCGCTCTCGCGCCACGCGCCGGAAGTCCCCGCCGAGTTGCAACGGATCGTCAGCAAGGCGCTGCGCAAAGATCGCGAGGAACGCTATCAAGTTGTCAAGGACCTGCTGCTGGATCTGAAGAGTCTCAAGGAAGAACTGATCTATGAGGCGAAGAGCCGAGCTGCCCGCCAGCCGGAGACCGATGACGGGACGATAGGCGCGACGAGTCTCAATCAAGGGCTCGACACGCCGAAAGTGATGGGCGCGCCAAGCGCTGAGATCAGCCCCGCGCGCACGACTTCTAGCGCCAGGATCATTCTCGGCGAGGTCAAACGGCACAAGCTCGCCGCGCTCATCGCGCTGTTGTTGATGATTTTGGCTGCGGTTGGTCTCGGCTTATATCTGCGCGGGAAGAAGACTGAGGTCGCCATTGATTCCATCGCGGTGCTGCCGTTCGTCAATCAAAATCGCGCCGAAGAGACGGAATACCTGGCGGATGGCGTGACCGAAAGCATCATCAACAACCTGGCGCAGCTTCCCGACTTGCGCGTGATTGCCCGCAACTCCGTCTTTCATTTCAAAGGGAAAGAGGCTGACCTGCTCGGCATCGGACAGGCGCTGGGTGTACGCGCGGTCGTCGTGGGGCGAATGCTGCAACGCGGCGAGAACTTGATGGTCAGCGCGGAGTTGGTGGATGTAAGGGAGAACAAACAGCTTTGGGGCCAGAAGTACAATCGCAAACTTGCCGATGTGTTCGCCGTGCAGGAAGAGATCGCGAAAGAAATTTCCGAGAAGCTGCGTTTGAAATTGACCAGCGCAGAAAAACAGCAGCTTGCGAAGCGGCCTACAGAAAACCTCAAGGCGTTTCAGTCTTATATGCTGGGACGAGAGCATGTCCAACGTCGCACCCGCGAAGATGCGCTCACAGCTATTCGCTATTACGAAAAGGCGATTGCGGAAGATAATAACTATGCGCTCGCCTACGTAGGCTTGGCGGAAGCATATATAGTCCTCGTGCCGCGCAGCTACACTGCGCCGATTGAAGCTCGGCGCCAGGCGGAAGAAGCGGCGTATAAAGCAATTGCGTTGGATGCAAACTTGGCCGAGGCTCACGTTGCGCTGGCATTAGTTCAAGGGGTGTTCGCCCCGTACAATTTCCAGAGTGGTCAAGAACTGCGGCGCGCGATTGATCTAAACCCGAACCTGGCCATGGCTCATCAGTATCTTGGGAATATGCTATGGCTACAAGGGAATCTCAATGAAGGCCTGCAAGAGATGCTAAAGGCGCGCGAACTGGACCCGCTCTCCTCTATCATCGCCCGACAAATGGTCATCCCCTACTACTTTCAGCGAGATTATCGGCGGGCATTTGAGATGCTGCGGCAGGCCAATGAACTTGGCCCGGCCTTTAGCACGAGCGAGGAAATCGGCGTGTACATTCAAAACAGGTTGTTCAACGAGGCGCTCGCGGAATTGGAGCAGGCCAAGCAATCCAGCCAGAACGACCCACTTTTGCTTTACAGCACGGGGATGGTTTACGCGGCGCAAGGGAAGCAGGCAGAGGCGATTCAGATCATAAAGAAACTGGAAGAGATGTCGGGCGCAAACCTTAACCAAGCGCACAACATTGCCAAAATCTACGCGACCCTGAACGAGAAGGAGTTGGCCTTGAGGTGGCTGGACCGTGGCTTAGCAGCAGGAGCGATCGGAGCCTTTTATAAAGACGAGCCGGTGTGGGACCCGATCCGCAGCGATCCACGCTTTGGAGATTTGCTGCGGCGGATGGGCGTCCCGCAATGAGCAGGCAATGTAAGGGAAGAAGAGAGCGGATGAAATAGATGCCGCGCGGCCTCGAAGCCCCGGCGCTAAAGGAGAACCGATGAAGACTCGTAAACGTCACTGGGTGTCAGTTATTTGTCTGACGTTGCTACCACTGCTGGTTGCCGCAGTTGCGCTGTCGCAGAGCGGCGTTGATCCGAAACTCGCCGCCGGCTTCAACGCGATTCGAGAAAAGAACCTGCGCGCCGATCTGACCTTCCTCGCTTCCGACGCGCTCGAAGGGCGAATGTCGTTGCAGCGCGGTTCGGAAGTCGCCATCAACTTTATCGCCGCCGAATTCGCCAAAGCCGGATTGAAGCCGCTCGCTGGCGATTCGTATCTGCAACCGGTGGAGTTGATCGAATACCGCGCCGACCAGCGCGCAATGAGCGTCAAGCTCGTGCGCGGCGGCAATGAGCAACGCTACGAATCGCCCAAAGACTTCATCGGCAGCTTCCCGCTGGAAACAACCGTGAGCGCGCCGGTCGTCTTTGCCGGCTACGGCGTCACCGCGCCTGAGTTCGGCTACGACGATTACGCCAAGATTGATGCGAAGGGGAAGATCGTCCTGGTCTTCGATCACGAGCCGCAGGAGAACGATCCGAAGTCCATCTTCAATGGCTTGGGCAACACGCGCCACGCCAATTCGCGGTTAAAGGTTCTGAACGCGCAGCGGCGCGGCGCGGTTGGCGTCTTGCTGGTCAGCGAGCCGAATCGCAAGCATCCATCGAATCAGGAGCGGCTGGCGCGCATTCCTAGAACAGCGCGCACGTCGGCGCCATTGCAAGCGCTGGCCGAGAGCGAAACCAAAATTCCATTGCTGACAGTGAGTGATGCGCTGGCCGCCAAACTGCTGGAACCGACAAGCAAAAAGCCCGGCGAGTTGCAATCGGCGATTGACGCCTCGCTGCAAAGCCAATCCCAGCCGCTGGCCGACACAACAGTCGAGATGCGCATCGTCAACAGCGAACACCGCCGCGCGACCAGTTACAACGTCATCGGCTTGATCGAAGGCGGCGATGCGCAACTTCGAGACGAGACCATCATCTTCAGCGGTCATTACGACCATGACGGCGCTCGCGACGGACAGATCTTTCACGGCGCGGATGACAACGGCTCTGGAACGGTCGGCGTGATTGAACTGGCGCGCGCGTTCGCGGCGAATCCATCAAAGCCGAAGCGCTCGCTGCTCTTCGCAGTTTTCGCCGCCGAAGAGCGAGGGCTGCTCGGTTCGTACTACTACGCCGCGCATCCGCTGCAGCCGCTGGACAAGACGCGCGCGGTGATCAACTTCGATATGATCGGCCGCAACGAAACGCCCAGCGCACAGACCGAAGGCTTGATCGAGATCGCCGCCGACACCTCTAACGAATTGAATCTGATCGGCACGATCAACAGCCCGGATTATCGCGCCGTAGTCGAACGCGAGAATACGCGCGTCGGGCTGAAACTCAACTACAAATGGGACGGCGATGCGGCGCTGAATGTCTTCCAGCGCAGCGACCAATTTCCCTTCGCGCTGCGCGACATTCCGGCGATGTGGTGGTTCACGGGCTTTCATCCCGATTATCACCAAACGACCGACACCGTGGATCGCATCAACTTCGTCAAGATGGAGAAGATTCTGAAGCTGGCTTACTTGAGCGGCTGGGCGTTTGCGGATGGGGCGAGCGGGCCGCGCTTTGTCTCTAAACCACAAAGTTGATGGCTAAGAGCGAAAATTCCTCATTCAAACCTTGTGGCGATGAGAAATCGAGGAAACGCAATGAACCAGCGTTCGCTGGAGGAACGAGCTTCGATCACTACCGCATCTTGTCGCGTGGGCGCGGGCGGGATGAGTGAAGTCTGGTGCGCGCGCGACACGCGGCTCAACCCGAAGTCGCCACCACAGTCCTGCCCTCTTCGTTTGCAAATGATGCCGATCGCTTGCGCCGTTTCAAGCAGGAGGCGCTCGCGACCTCGGCGCTCAATCACCCGAACATCCTGACGGTTTACGACATCGGCGCGCAGGACGGCGCGTCATTCATCGTCGCCGAATTATCCGAACAGCTAAATTGATCGCCGGCGGCTATAACGATTTTATTCGGTTTCTGCTCGCTCATCAGTCGAACGGCATTCGCTAAACCCGCCTCAAGGTCCCTTTCAGAAACTCCTCTAACCCCGCTTATCGTCCATTTCTTTTCCTGAAAACTGAGCGGACAGCAACCGCGCGCCTAAATTGACGGGCAACTGGAGCCTTGGCGAGTCTATAGATCTTGCCGCTTCTTTCATTTCGAGAAAGGAAATTTATGTCGCTCTCAATAAACCGAAAAATCTTTGACCGAGTAAAAACGGCCATCGCCGAAGCGGGGCGCATAAATATGCTCTCTTGGGCCGAGGTCCGAGACTTCGTGACAGCCGAGTCAGTTGATGAGATTCGTGAGCTACCATTGCTGGGCGACAGCCGGACAACAGCATGTGTCGGCGGCCTGGTTTGCCATATCGTGACTTCGCAGGAGATAGCCCGCGCGGTGGAAATCTACGACTTATCCGACCACGATCTTCATGATCCTTTCACTCTCAGCGCGGCGTTGCTTCTTAACGGCGCCGAAGACAAATATGAATTGGAAAGCACCTCTTTGCCGCTCTTCTCCTTATTGCATTGGCCACCTGAAGAGCAGTGCGCTTACGACGCAAGCCGAACAGATGCGGAGAGGAATCAGGTAGTCCTCCGGCGCATGGACGATTGGGCCGCGGAGATCGAATCGCGCCCGTCGGCGGAAAGTTAGCCTCGCAATCCGCATCTCCTCTCTCCGCCTTACCAGATCTGCATATTGAGGCCGCCATTCCAACCGCGCCGGGAAACTGGGTTGGGGAAAATCCCGCGTCCGAGGGCCGATCCGCGAATACCACAACCGATTGGGACGAGTTATTCGCACAGCGCGAGCGAACCAAAGCCGAGTGCGAAAAGCGCCCTCACTCGAAGCGCCGCGTCTCATCACATTCATGCGCTCAGTTGAGTTTCGATTGGTCTTGAGCTCAAGGCAAAAGAAGGGCGGGCGGCACGGCCGTGTCTTGAGGAGGGGACAGGGCGATGCATGAAAGTCAAAATCCGGACAGAACGCCCGACACAGCCGATCTGGTGACTTTAGTTGAAGAGATCATCGCGTATTGGAAGGAGTTGGCTCGCAAGCGCTTCAATTCCCATCCGGGCGTGGATCCAGGCGCTTTCGAGCGACTCTGGCCGCAGATACTTGATAACTTCTTTCTGGCGGAAACCGTGCGTGCCGCAAAAAAACTCCGCTTCCTCTCGCAGGGCCGCGACAACTGATCCAGGCCCCACCAACCGTCAATAACAATTAACCGGAGCCATTCATAATGACTGATCCGACAACCGTCAATGAATCTTTCGGTAAGCTGCGCGCAATCGAATCCGAACTGGGCGCGCTCTTCGTCGAACGCGAAGATGTCGTTCGCGCCATGCTGCTCGCGCTTCTGTCACGAGAACACCTGGCGCTGATCGGCCCGCCCGGAACGGCCAAGTCGATGCTCATAACCGAACTCGCCAAACGAGTCGGCGACTCGGCCGGCAATGGATTGAGATGCTTTGTTTACCTACTCACCAAGTTCACTACGCCCGAGGAGCTCTTCGGCCCGGTCTCGATCAGCGGATTGAAGGCCGACGACTACCGGCGCGTCACGACCGGGAAGCTGGCCGACGTCGAACTCGCCTTCCTCGACGAGACTTTCAAGGCTTCGTCGGCGATCTTGAACTACCTGCTGCGGCTGATGAACGAGCGCGAGTTCGAGAACGGACGTCAAACCGCGCAGACTCCATTGATCTCCCTCTTCGGGGCTTCGAATGAATTGCCGCAGGAGGCCGAGCTGGAAGCGCTGTTCGACCGTTTCCTGCTGCGAATGACCGTCGGTTACGTGAGTGAGGGCGGGTTCACCAGGCTGCAGCAGTTGCTCGCCAATCATCAGGCCAAGCAAGCGCCACAGACGATCACACAGGCTGAACTTGCCGCCTTGCAGCAGGCCGTGGAGCGGATCCCGATCCCGGGGACAGTCATCGAAACAATCGCTCAACTCCGCCGCGACCTGGGCGCCAAGGGGATTCGTGTGAGCGACCGGCGCTGGGGTAAAACTCATGGCGTCCTACGCGCCCACGCCCTACTGGAAGGACGCTCGGCGATTGAAGAAGACGATCTGGCCATCCTCAAACACGTCCTCTGGTCATCTCCCGACCAGCAGGCCGAGATCAGCAAGCTTTGCGCCCGGCTCAGCAATCCCATCAACGGCAAGGCGACTGAACTCACCGATCAGGCCGCGTCGGTATATGACACGACCATGGTGGCGCACGGGCAGAGCGGCGATACCCAGCAGAAGGTGGTCGTCGTCGCCGAGGGCATCGACAAGCTCAAGGCGATTCACGCCGGCCTGGTTCAACTTCAGGAGCAAGCCGCCGCAAGGGGGCGCGGCGCCGACAAGATCGAGAAGGCCATCGCCTCGGTTCAGGAGATGCGCGAAAAAATCGGGGCGCTCATCCTCGGCGCCATGTGAGGTCGCTCAATGGCTACTACAGAAATAATACAGAATAACCACATTGCGACAGGCGCCATCGCTGACGGGACACAGTCGCTGCAGCATGACGCCTACGACGTTCAGGAGTTCGATCGCGCGATCGAGACTTACCAACGACTGGCCGCGGCGGTCAGCGGCTCGGGCAGGGAACTGCACACTGCGCCTGCGTTGATCCGCGATCTCTTCTGGAGCTTTCATAAACGGGCTCCACGGATCAACGAGAACTTGGCGCTCAAACCGGCCTTTGCCGTCAACCGGCGGATCCTCGAGGAAATTATGGGCACAGCCGAGTGGCGTCAATTGCGTGAGGCCGGCTCGATCAATGACCCGATGATCAGCGCCATCGCCACTATCGGCGCCTGTGAGCGGGCGATCGATGCGCTCGATCACGGCTCGCGCAATCGTGTCAATCGACTGGCCGCGGCCAACGAAGCTGCCGAAAAGCTGTTCGGCCAGGCCGACGTCCTCGATGAACTCGCCTCACAAGCTACGGCTCAACAGGTCGAAGACCTCCGCAAACGCGCGGCTAAATCGCGCGCGGACGCCAGGCGCAAGGAGCGGGCCGCCGCGGAGCTTGAAGAATCACTCGACACGGACGACGACGAACGGGACAGGTCCATACGGCTGGCGGCGCGGCGAGGAATGGCCGAAGCCCTCGATGAGGCCGAAGCCGTTCAGAACGCGATCGCGGCTTTCGGCGGAGGTTATTCAACGAGTGACGGCGGAAGCGGAACGTCTCGTGAGATGACCACGCAGGAGAAGATCGAACTTGCCATGCGCGTCATGCGCTCTCCGAGGCTCAAACTGATCGCCGAGATGTGCGGCCGATTCACCCGCATCGCCATGAGCATTCAGAAGAGCAGGGTCAACCACCCGCCGAGCGAGATTACCTCGGTCACGATCGGCAATGACCTCGCTCATTTATTGCCGAGCGAGGTGGCCCTCCTCGGCGACCCTGATCTTGAAGACCTCTTCTATCTCAAATTCGCGGAGCGACGATTACTGCAATACGAACTCGAAGGAAGAGAGTCCGAGGGGCGCGGGCCGATCATCCTGGCAATGGACGAATCCGGGTCGATGTCGGAGACCTTGGGCGGCGTCGTCAAAGAGGCCTGGGGCAAATCGGTGATGCTCGGGTTGCTGGCCATCGCGCGCCGTCAGAAACGTGATCTCGCAGTCATTCATTTCTCCGGACCGAATCAACTGCGTACCAGCGCCTTTCCGAAGGGCGAGAGTAGCCCGCTCGACCTGATCGACGAAGTCGAATTCTTCTTCGGCGGCGGGACGGTCTTCGATCGGTGGATGGAAGAGGCGGCGCGGCTTGTAGATCAAGACCGGTTCGATCGCGCCGACGTCATCGTCGTCAGCGACGGCATCGCCTTCATTTCAAAACGGGCCGAGACCGAGTGGTGGAAAAGAAGGGCGGAACGCAAGATGCGCTGTTACGGCATCTTGATCGGTACTGATCACGGAGCCGAGGCGCTCGGCCATATCAGCGACGCCGTTATGACGCTCGATGATCTCAGGCAGGACCTCGACGTCCTGGAAACCATTTTTGCCATCGGAGGTAACGATCATGCAGCAGACGAACGCAATCAATAATCTTATCGATGTCGAGGCCTCGACCGAACAGGTCCCGGTCGTCGGCTACACCGTGTTGTGGCGGCTGCACGGGTTGAGGGGGAAAAACGACCGTCTTAAGGAGGCGCTCGACCGGGCGGGGTTT
>Ga0081455_10004621_pt1 | contig 15370 bp, 14 predicted proteins | sample TabmetS3T2R1_FD_70207 | JGI IMG/M metagenome (GOLD analysis project Ga0081455, IMG submission 70207) | Tabebuia heterophylla rhizosphere microbial communities from the University of Puerto Rico - S3T2R1 | ecosystem: Host-associated > Plants > Roots > Rhizosphere ... | reverse complement strand
AACAGCGAGCTTGCGCTTTAAGGGTGGCGTCCAATTTCACGCCGAACACTGATACATTAGCACGACAGAAAGCAGCGCAGTAGTTACCCAAACGCAGAACATCATCCGGCGAAACAATTTGTTAGATTTGTCGTCGTTGCCAAGAAGCGGTGATTTCTGTTCAAGCAGCCGAAAAAGTGTGCCAGCAAAAGCCGTCGCGACAGCGCCGACCATCGCCGCCAATAAAAGTGAAACTAGCAAACCCATCGCGCTTTACTTCCAATGGCTATCCTTAGGGCGCTCTGTGGCGACTTCAGCGGCGGCAACTCTAGGGCAACGATTGTCCCGTTTTGATCGCCGTTGCGGTAGGGAATCGCAGCCGTCCGTTGCTCGGATCACGTTCTTAAGCTCGGTCATCTCTTTAGGCAGCATTCACGAAGTCTGCCACAGTCTTCGCTTTCTTTTCAATCCTTGCTTTGGCCTCGGAGTTGTACTGTAGTCACCACGAATCCGCTTTACTTTCAAAAGGCGCCCTCGGCATAATTGTCGCCGTGAAAGCTCCCATTCTGTCCTGCACCATCATTCTAACGCTCGCGCTCGCTGGGCTGAACGCGGTCTACGCCGGCAGCGCCACTTGGACCACCAATCCGGTCAATAACGATTGGAACACCGCTGCTAATTGGACACCAGCCACGGTGCCGAATAGTGCGCACGATACAGCGACCTTCGATGTTTCGAGTGTCACCGATGTCTTTGTCCAGGCTAACGATATCCTTAAGGGAATGAAGTTCGACCCTGGCGCCAGTCCATTCACTATCTCGATTGGAGGGTCCGTTGCGGCTGGGAGCCTGACGCTTGGGAAAGGGGAATCATAAACAACTCAGGCACGACTCAAAACCTTCTGATTGCTGCGAACGCATCGGTCGTTTTCCTCGACAACGCGACAGGCGATGAAGTTGTCATAACCTTGGAAAACACATTATCAAACGGGTCTGCGGGCGGGTCGTTATCCTTTCTCGATTCCAGTACTGCAGGTAACAGCACACTGATCGCTGAGGGCGGGACTTTTGGAGACTCCGGAGGGACAATCTCTTTCCGGGGAGATTCGCAGGGTGGGACAGCACGAGTTGAACTCTTGGGGCCGCCCTGCTGCGGTGGGACGCTCACAATCGACGCTCACAATTCTCCGGGAGTTACGATTGGGTCAGTTGAAGGCTCCGGGGAGATTGTCCTGGGGGCAAACAATCTGACCGTCGGAACTGATAACCTGAGCACGACCTTCTCGGGGCTGATAGAGGGTGGCGGGTCGTTGACCAAGGTAGGGACTGGTACGTTTACGCTGATCGGCACTACCTCCGTCAGCACTTATTACGGCGGCACAACAGTCAGCGACGGGATATTAATCGTTAACAGCCGCCTTTATTCAGGCACAGGGAACGGACCCGTGCAAGTGAATGCCGGAACCTTGGGCGGGAAAGGAAAAATCCTTGGCGCGACTACCATTGGCACAGGCAGCGGTGCAAAACGTGCTTCACCCACACCGCCGACCACCAGCACCAGCCCATTCGGCAGCAACGTCGCAGTGTGGTGTCGGCGTGCAGCGGTCATACTGCCAGTCGCCGTCCACATCTCAGTCGCCGGATCGTATAGTTCCGCAGGCGTGGGCAAGCCACCGGTCACCAGCACCTGCCCGTTCTGGAGCAACGTCGCCGTGTGTTTCCAGTGCGGGGTGGCCATGCTATCGGTCGGCCTCCAGTTCCCAGTCGCCGGATCGTATAGTTCCGCCCTTACCAAGGAGAAATCCTTGAGGCCACCGGCCACCAGCACTTGCCCATTTGCTAGCGACGTCGCTGTGTGTTCGAAGCGTGCAGTAGCCATGCTGCCGGTGGCCGCCCATATTCCAGTCGCCGGATCGAATAATTCCGCGCTTTGTAAGATCACCGACTGGCTTCGTCCGCCAACCACTAGCACCTGCCCATTCGGTAGCAACGTCGCAGTGTGGTGTTCGCGTGCAGTGGCCATGCTGCCGGTCGCCGTCCATATCCCGGTCTCGGGATCATATAGTTCCGCGCTTGCTAAGGGGCCATTGATCGTGTTTCCTCCGCCGGCAACCAGCACCTGCCCGTTCGGCAACAACGTCGCCGTGTGACTGTCGCGCGCAGTGCCAAGGTCGCCGGTGACCTTCCACCTACCAGGCGCTTGTATCGCCGGCGATTTACTCAGCTCCGCGGCGGCGTTATCTTCCCCGGCTGCGCTGCTCATCGGAGCGAAGGCCAAAACGAGGCCGACCGCGTAAAGAGCAAAGCCGATTAAGATCCGATTGAGGAAAGCTACTTGAGAAGTGCATTTTGTTTTCATAGAGGTTCATTTCTTTTTGTCTTGTTCATTCAGTCTTGTTGTTGAAGCGCTTTCGTAGTCTCCAATCTAATCGGCTGTTGACGGGGAAAAGCATGGCACTCTCGGCGCTTTACTGATTGTTCAGGACCGTTTGCGGTGCGGATTTGCTCAATTCAAGCTGTGCGCTCACTTTTTGGACTTGCGCCTTCAATTGAGCGATGGCGGCCTCGAAATCCCGATGCTGCTGGGCAACCGTTGCTTCCAACCTCTGTACTTTGCGATGTTCTTTGAGGAACTCGCTGAGCAACATCGCATTCACCGCTTCGTAGCGAACGGTGTAAGGTTTGCCCTTGGCGTCGTGAGCCACTAGATCAGAATTTACTTTTTCCACCTCCTCGGCTACGAGGCCAAACTGCAGGATGCCCTCGGGATCGAGCTCTTTGTTGTAGCGGAAGGTCACCGGTTTCAGTCCGAGGATCGCTTCGCTTGTCTTGTCCATTGGTTTGATTTCATCCTTGAAACGCTTTGAGGAAACAACAGTGCCGAGCTTGCCATTGTTTCCAACGATTACGCCCACGCCTCCGGGCACACTAGCGCCCGCAATCCCGGCAATAAAGGTCGCCGTCTGCGTTCCGACTGTACCAATGCGAATCCTGCTGGATTCCGCGCCCGCACCAGCATTACCAATATCGATATTATTACTGCCGGTGGTGAGATTAATACCAGCTGAAGCGCCCAATGCGATATTGTTGCTGCCCGTGGTATTATTAGATAGCGCGTTATTACCGTTGGCCGTGTTGCTCAGGCCAGTGGTGTTATCAAAGAGTGCCCCAAAACCGGTGGCCGAATTTTGGCCGCCGGTTGTGTTGCTGATCAGCGCCGTAAAACCACTTGCCGTGTTGCCGTTACCACTGGTGTTGCGACCGAGTGCATCAAAACCGATTGCCGTGTTGCTGTTGCCGATGGTGTTAAGAATAAGCGTACCAACGCCGTAAGCCGTGTTGTTGACTCCTGTAGTGTTGCTAAAGAGCGCCTGCCAACCGGTAGCCGTATTATTAAAACCGGTCGTGTTGTCCGTGAGCGCTTGAAAACCGCTCGCGGTATTGTTAAAACCGGTTGTGTTGCTAAGGAGCGCCTCGAAACCGTTGGCCGTGTTGTCGATGCCGGTTGTGTTGAATTCGAGCGCAAACGCACCACAGGCCGTGTTATTAGTGCCGATCGTGTTCGTCGAGAGCGCCTGAAAGCCGACGGCGGTGTTGTCAAAACCGGTCGTGTTGCTACGGAGCGCCTCGAAACCGCTGGCCGTGTTGTTTACACCGGTGGTGTTTTCAAAAAGCGCGTTTACACCGCTAGCAGTGTTATTGCTGCCGGTAGTGTTACTAAAGAGCGCAGCATCACCGAGGGCCGTATTCTCGTGGCCAGTTGTGTTGTTTAAAAGGGCGTGTAAACCCGTGGCAGTGTTGTTGTTGCCGGTTGTGTTATTATTAAGTGCTTGAATCCCGGTGGCGGTGTTTCCGGTACCAGCTGTGTTGTGAAAGAGCGCATCGACACCGTAGGCCGTGTTGAAAGTGCCGGTCGTATTGTCATGAAGCGAACTATCACCGGTGGCCGTATTGAACCCACCAGTTGTGTTGCTAGTGAGCGCTTGATGACCGATGGCCGTATTTGACATTCCGGTTGTGTTGTCAATGAGCGCGCTGTTGCCCAGAAAGGTGTTGAGGTTGGCGAAGTCGCAGCCTTGTTGGCAACCCGCTTGCGCTGTCGGTGAAAGCAGACGGCAAAGGAGGGCCAGTGGAACGAGCAGCAAAGCAACGCGGAAAGGCGCGCGGTTCATCGAATGCCTTAATGGGAGAGTTGTCGTTTTCATAAACGAATCATACGAGATCACACTGAGGGTTTGCGAGACAGAAAAACGCGCAAGTCTCTCAAGGATTTACTGGACGACGCGCAACACCATCACGGGATGTACCCAAGCCGCATATTCCGGGAGTCGCTCAGTCTAGATAATGCTGGCCATCGGACACTTACTCTGATATGAGTCGCCCAGCATGAACAGAAACATCTTTTACATAATTGGAGTGATTGTCGTTATCGTGATCGTCCTCAAACTCCTCGGGCTGTTCTAGGAATCGGCGTTCCTAGTCGGTGGCCAGGGGCGAGATCGCTTGCTGACGCGCATCGCGACGGAAAGCGTTTGGTTGTGCGCGCGGACGAAAAGCTGACTGCGTTTCTGGAAGTGGAAAGGGCGATTTACGACTTCGCGCTGGATTTGATCTCGTAAAAACTTCACCAATCCTTAAAATCTCCCGTGTGGTCGTGCGTCTTCGTCACGTTGGCAGCTTCGTCGTAAACGCAGATCACAGCATCATGTGGACCGGCCGTAGAAGGTCGCGCATCCGCATCGCGGGCACGGAAAGCGCTTGGTTGCGGGAGCAGATGAAACTACAAGCTCTTAGGGAGATTCTGTGCAAAAAATCAGGGATCGTTCCCGATAGACGGCCACTCGGCGCGTAATTAGTCTCGGCGCTTCAAATGTTGAACCCCGAGAACCCCAATCCTTGCCCAGTAACGCGAAAGTTTTCTAGAACTTTGGCGGCAAACTCGGAAAAGGAATAATGAAAGGAGGAAAAACGTGAGAACCCCCCCGAACGTTGTGCAGTTCCGGCTAGCTGGATTCCCACTCGATGCGCTCGACCAAAAACGGATGCGCCGTCTTCGAAGGACGTCCGATCGCACGGGCGTGCCGATTCCGGAGCTGATCCGCGAGATAGTCGATCAGATGATCGAGATCTGGTTGGCCGAGGCCGAATTGCCTAACAAAATCGTCACGTTTCCGACGGCCGGACGATAGTTTCACCTGAATTTTGCTGGAGCATGGGATTCGGCGACAGTTTCCATGCACCGTAGAGTAGATCTTGAAGGGCGAAGCTTAGCAAACCCCGGTTGCTTGGGCCTGCGTCTCAGCCCTGGATTCAGAGAGGCGAACGATCTGGATTGTTGACGTACATCGCGACGATAGAAAGCGATTCATCCCAAGCGAATCCCATTGACCTCGGCGGCAACACCCGTTGCCGATAATAGCGGCACCTGCGATGCGATAGATTTTGCCGTTCAGGCACGCAAAGGCGTGGAAATCGCTGTCTCGATGGCTTGACAGGATCGCGCTAGAATCGTTTTTGATTGCCGGATGACAGATGATGCGGTCATAATGGTTTTCGAACGCTAAATCGTTTTTCCATGGCGCTAGTCACATGCCCCCAATGCGGGCGGAAGCTTATGAGCTTGCAGCCAGGTAGCTGCCCAACGTGCGGTGCGCCACCTGCTAAGCGCGGAGTTTCAAGGACTATGCTTATCATCGGCATTGCACTGGGCGTACTTTTGATCATCGCTGCACGGCAACATTTTTCTTCGTCAGCTAAGCCGACAGCCACCGCGATTGTCACAGCCACGGCAACGGCAACAGCGATAGCTACGTTTACGCCAACTCCAACCCCGACCGCAACTATTGCTCCTGCATCTGGCATTGGGTTAATGTATCTGGCTAAAAGCTACCGCTCTGAGCCGCCCATCAATCCCGACGCTAATCCCGGCCTGACAAATTCACACGTGAAAGGTATTCTTTGGCGGCAGACCTGGGAGAGGCTTGATAGGAACGGACAGGGGAAGCACGACTGGACTTTTCTGGACGATTGTCTCAATGCGTCGGATAGCCATAACAAAGACGCCGCGTTGCAAATCGTTGCCGGAAATTTCGCTCCATCATGGTTCTTTAGTCTGCCCGGTGCTAAGCATATAGACACCGCCCGCAGACATCTTCAAACGACAGTACCTTGGGACCCCGTGTTTCAAGCATCATGGGAGGAAGTTCAAACAGCAATGGCGAATCGTTACAAAGGCCGTGTGCGTTTGAAATATGTCGTGATGTCCGGAGTGGGGCATGGTTCGGAGTCGTTCTTTGCGACTCATCCGGAAGAACGTGCTGCCGCTGATGCGCTCGCGCAGTCTATGGGATACGCGGATGCGGTTGTGGCATGGAAAGCGGGCGTTATCTGGTTGATTGATATGTATGCGCGGGTTTGGGACACTAAGCCTATCGTTCTATGTACTGGCGTTCCGTTTGCGGATGGTGGCACGGAAGCGTTACAGGCGATGTTTGACTACGGAGATTCTACTTACCGAGGTCAATTTGGGGCGCGCGCTGACGATCTGTCGGCTAACCGGCCGCAGTCCGGTGAACCTTCGGCTACAATAATCCAGCAAATTTCCCCGCACTGTAGCGCAACAGGGTTTCAGTTTGCCAATCACCAAAACGTAAACGATCCGAATCCACCTGAGCGGTTGGATTCGGCGCTGAAGCGTGGAATCGGGTTTGGTGCTCACTTTATAGAAGTGTTCGCCGACGACGCCGATGATCCTGTATCGGCTGACGTGCTGGATTATGCCAACCGAGCCCGACCGGCACACACACCGCCATGATACACAACCGTGCTTCAGCCGCGTCGATTGAGTATGTTGCCCGCTAAAAAGTGGTAAACGTGCATAATTGCCGCGCACCTGAAATAATGGGAAATCATCGCTCTTTGAAATCGATTTTATGCTTGTGCGTCTCGAGCATCGGCTTTCGATTGGTCTCAATACGGCGACTGGTAGACGTAATTTCCGACTGCCACTGCCGAATCGGCCAATCCCGCTTTGTACGCGATCGCCTTTAACATCGCTCCCTTCCGCCCCAACCCGAACTCGACGGTGACTTTCCCTTTCGCCGCTGCTATTTCGGTGCCATTGCCTGACGATCCGCCAGTCGGTGTAGAACCGTCGAGCGTGTAGCGCAAATAAGCGCCCGGTGTGGCGGTGGCTATCTTGACGGTGACGGACGTAATCGCATTGCTTGCGTCTGAGGGAGTCAGCGTTGGCTTCGCGCATTGCGTCTCGCCGGACGTGCGTGCTGTGCCGATGCAAGCTTGAAGGATCGTCATCGCGATGATCCCGGATAGTGTCGCGACGGAAAGGGTGATTTTCCCCATAACAAATCGTGTACCCGGGAGCGCCGAGGTGAAGCGAGAAAAAACTTACCAATCTTTGAAGTCGGCCCATGTGCTCACAGGTCTCGCGGACGTGTCCAGTATCATCGTAAGCGCGGGTCACGGCTTGGTGCTCGACAAAACGGCCAGATTTTTTCTAAGCTCTGCGCATATGAAAACGACAATTTTCCGATCAAATAATTCGGTGAACCGCGCGCCGTCGGGGGCGTTCCTTCTCATTCCATTTGTGCTCGCCTGGCTTGCGCTTTCGCCGTCGGTTCGGGCAGTGAACCCACCGCCGGATGGAGGCTACCCCAACGGCAATACCGCCGAAGGTACCGATGCGCTTTTCAGTGTTACGACAGGTTTCGACAATACGGCGCTCGGTTTTGAAGCTCTCTTTAGTCTTACCACTGGCAGCGCCAACACCGCCACCGGGTGGACCGCGCTGCAAAGCAACACCACAGGCTTTAATAACACTGCCAATGGTTCTAACGCGCTCGCACGTAACACTACTGGGATAAACAACACTGCGACTGGTGAGGGGGCCCTATTTCTCAACACCACGGGAAGCCAAAACACCGCAGACGGTGTCTTTGCCCTTGGCAATAATATTGACGCCTCTCAGAACACAGCCACTGGATTTGAGGCCCTCATTTTCAATACAACCGGCGCAAGCAACACATCGGTCGGTTACAACTCGCTTTTGAACAACACGACTGGAAGCAACAACATTGCCTTGGGCACCTCAGCTGGCATGAATCTCACGACCGGCGATTTTAACATCGATATCGGTAGTCCTGGTTTTGCTGGTGAGTCCCGGGCCATCCGCATCGGCACGAGAGGAACACATGCAAGAACGTTTATTGCGGGCATCTCGGGGGCAACTGTGCCTGATGGAGTTGGAGTAATCGTAGGGGGCAACGGTAAGCTCGGCACAGTCGTCTCCTCAGAGCGTTTTAAGGACGCAATCAGGCCGATGGATAAAGCGAGTGAAGCGATTCTGGCACTAAAACCGGTGAGTTTTCGCTACAAGCAGGAGCTTGATCCCGCTGGCATCCCGCAGTTCGGCCTCGTGGCCGAGCAGGTCGAGAAAGTAAACCCGGACCTGGTCGCGCGTGATGTTGACGGCAAGCCTTACACCGTGCGCTACGAAGCGGTGAACGCGATGTTGCTTAATGAGTTTCTTAAAGAGCACAAGACGGTGCAGGAACAGGGAGCGGTAATTGCTGAAATCAAATCGAACGCTGCACGGCAGGAAGCGACCATTGCGCGACAGCAAAAAGAAATTGATGCGCTTACGGCAGGCCTACGAAAAGTGAGTGCACGGCTTGAACTGAGCAAGCCCGCACCGCAAACTGTCCTGAATATCGCTGGCGGGAACGATGCTGGCCTTGTTGAGCCATGACCCGCTGAGGCAATACTGCAAGTCCCGTGCTAAGTACAGCAATAAGACTAAAATAAGTGATTTTCATAGTTTACCCTTCTTTCCCACTTTTTGTTATCGCAATCGGGACGGTGTTATGGTCAAGATACATGTTCGACTGAAATGGCGCAGGATAAACAGAGCCGCGGTTGAGATGCGATCCAGATTGTCCGCCCTCGGCAGCAACAGCTAAGACGTTGACGTAGACCTAGAAGTGACATAAAAATTTTCAGCTCGAACATCTAAGAGCTTTTTGGGAACGACTTCAGCAGACGACGTTGATAGGGCAGCTATTTTGAACCCGAGACAGGTTATTGATCTGCTAGGCCACATCCTACATGAAAATTAGGTGCCGCCTGACTAGACAAATTCGTACGGGTTCCCGTAAAAAAAGCGAAAAGTGGCCTTTCAGGATTGGTAATTCTTTTCATCAAAAACAAGGAATTAAAATGAAAACGCTAGCAGCATTCGTGGTAACATTGTTTTTACTCCTATTTACCTTTGTGCCCTCTCGGATGCTAGGGTTGCCTCCTCCTCCGCCGGGCTTTTCTCCGATCCTGATTTCACCGACGGCCGGACAAGTTCTCCATCCCGGCGATGAACTGAGGGTTGAGTGGAGAACATCGGTTCCGAACCGAGTCCCTTACCCAACGTGGTGTGAGATCGAGCTTTGGCTGTCGTTGGATGGCGGCAGGACGTTCACTACCCGGATTACACCGTCGATGGACCCGAACACTAGATTTTTCTACTGGACTGTTCCAAACATGCCTACCAACTCAGCACTTCTAGACATTCGCTTCGGGTGTGAACCGGTTTACCCCGAGGGTTATAACCCGCAAACTGGAACGCCTTTCGTGATCGCAAGCACGGGCGGGCAATAGCATTGATTTCGCAAACAGATCTGAATCAGGCGGAGATTTTTCCCCGCTAGGTTCTTCGCCTTTTTCGGACGCCGAGGGCAGTTAACTAAGCGGGGGGAGAAGTAGGAGGAATCAAGAAATGAAAATTCGCGGAGTCATATCAACACTAACGCTATTTGCGGTTGCGCTTAGTTTCGCGCCGCAATTCGTGTGTACTTCTAGTGCACAAACAGGCGCATATTCTGCCAAGCTGATTTCGCCGGCTCTTGGTCAGGTTCTCCGGCCGGGGCAGACATTCAGGGTTGCGTGGAAATCGAGGCTACCCAACGTGGACTTTGGGGCATGTGAGGTAGAAGTCTGGCTGTCTTTAAACGGCGGCAGGACATTCACTGCAGTGATTAGCCCGGCCATGAACCCGCAGGACCCCAAATATTTCGATTGGACTGTTCCAAACTGGCCTACACAAGCAGCGGTTCTGGACATTCACTTCGGGTGTGAACCGGGGTATCCCGAAAGCTATGCCCCACAGCCTGCATCGACGTTTGTGATCGCGAGGCAATAGCGCGGCCCAAGTTACTCGGCCTCGCGGAAATCCGGCCTTGTGCGCGTGGGTGTAGATCACGTTGCCCTTTCGTCCCAAACGTGAATCACCGCGTCCTTTGACGGTGTAATTGCCATTTGCTTGTTCTCTCTACAAGCTTCTCGCAAAAAACGGCTCATTCGCGAATCTGGCCCTCGCCGCGGATAACGTACTTATAAGTCGTTAACTCTTCTAGCGCCATCGGCCCACGCGCGTGAAGCTTGTCAGTGCTGATGCCAATTTCCGCGCCGAAGCCAAATTCGCCGCCATCAGTAAATCGAGTCGATGCGTTCCAGTACACAGTGGCGGAATCGACTTCATTTAGGAATTTCTCAGCACGCGCGGCGTCGCGGGTGATGATGACGTCGCTATGATGAGAGCCATGTTTTTCCACGTGCGCAATCGCGTCTTCGATATTATGCACGGTCCTGACAGCGAGGATGAGGTCAAGGTATTCCGTTGTCCAATCTTCGGCGCGGGCGGGATGGAGTAACTCATAGCCGAGAGCTGAGAGCTGATGGAAGCTGTCGGGATCGGCCCGTATGTCCACTTTCTTTTCAGTCAGCATCGGTGCGATTTTTTTGAAAAAGGGAGCCGCGATTTCACGGTGCACAAGGACAGTCTCGACGGCATTGCATACGCCCGGACGCTGCGTCTTGGCGTTAACGACTATTCGCACTGCCATGTCGAGATCGGCTTCCCTGTCCACATATGCGATGCACAGCCCGACATAATGCTTGATCACAGGCATGCCCGCATAACTAACGACCGTTTCGATTAAGGCCCGGCCGCCACGCGGAACGATAAGATCGATGTACTGGTCCATCCCGGCCATGTGTCGCACAGCCTCGTGAGCAGTTCTTGGAATGAGCAATATACTGTCTTCGGGTAACCCGGCGCTGACTGCGCCGGCACGGAGCGCTTCGGCAATGGCGATGTTGGAGCGAATCGATTCCGAGCCGCCACGCAGGATGACTGCGTTCCCCGTCTTTGTGCAAAGCACTGCCGCGTCGCTTGTGACATTGGGGCGGGACTCATAGATGATTCCGATCACCCCAATCGGGACACGTACTTTTGTAATGTGCAATCCATTGGGACGAGTCCATTCGGCGATGACTTTTCCGACCGGATCTTCCAACGCAGCTACCTGACGAATGCCGTCCGCCATCGCGCGAATGCGCTTTTTGTCGAGCTTCAACCGGTCGACCATTGCTAAAGAGAGCTGGGCTGCGGTCGCTTTCTCCACGTCTTTGCCATTCGCTTGCAGGACCGTTCCGGCTCTGGCGCAAAGTTGATCTGCCATGGCGAGCAAGGCGGCGTTTTTGCTCTCACTACTCGTTCGCGCGAGCGCGCGCGCGGCGGCGCGAGCGTGTTTTCCGCAAGTGAGAATCTCGTTTTTTAGATCGTCCGTAGCCATATCAACACGGGTAAAGAATGATCAACTCCAACTCCTTACTCTCCCCGTTCAAAGCGAGCCTGCCTCAGACTTCTCATCTGCTACAGGAAAGCGCGTTCCAACTCGCTCGCCCGCCGCGATTCGCGGGATGATTCCGGCGCGCCGGCCGTTCGCGATGACTGTTGGGATGCCGGCTGCTGTCGCAAGTTTTACTGCCTCGAGTTTTGACACCATACCGCCGACGGAGAATCTGCTCTTCTCCTTGCGAACGAATCGAACTGCGTCCGCGACATCGGCGATCGTCGGAATCCGTTTGCCGGCATGATCCATTAGTCCGTCAACACTTGTCAGCATGATAAGCAATTCGGCTTCCGCCAGCACGGCGACCTCGGCAGAGAGGCGGTCGTTGTCCCCAAAGCGCAGCTCCTCCACCGCCACCGAATCGTTTTCGTTAATGACCGGCACGACATTCTTGCATTCGAGCAGACGCCGCAGCGTGTTTTTCGCATTTTGATGGCGGGTGCGGCTGTCCAGATCGCTGTGCGTGAGCAAAAGCTGCGCAACGTTGAGCTGATGTTTTGCGAACATCGAGGCATAGAGATGCATCAGCTTTGATTGGCCCACCGCGGCACAGGCCTGCCCAGTCGTCAGATCGAGTGGACGTTCCTGCAGGCCGACAACGCGCATTCCGGCGGCAACCGCACCGCTCGAAACGATGATGCATTCGCATCCGCCGCGAATGAGTTCCGCCACATCGGCAGTCAGACGGCGAAATTGTTTGTCATCGAGTGCGTTGGCACGCCGACAAGTCAGAATGCCTGAGCCAAACTTGAGGAGAATGCGCCTGGGTTTCCTGTGCATGCGGAGTTGCTACACAAACCGGAAAACGAAACTGCGCAAAGGCAATTTCCATGATGTTGGGTTTTCTCGTTTGTTTGTCATCAAGCACGCATCAATCATGAATAATTGCCACACTCCCGACCAGCGTAGTCTTTATAGCGATCAACAATGCTACGACCACATCAATTCGCCATCTTCAGCATCGGTCCCACGCCTGACATTCGTCCCAAGCCTGATCTGATGCGCGCGGCCGCGAGCCGAGTTCTACGGAGACTCCAGCACCAGGACCCAATCTGGCTCCCCGTCGCCGTTATCGCCCGGAGTGGTGAAGTTTTGAGTGCCGGTGTTGCCAAACGGCGATCCTTCGACCACTGAAAAGGTACTGTTACTCGGATCGAACCAACTGGCGTTCGTGAGGCCTCTCATTTGGGTCATATCGACTGTAATCGTCGTGCTGGTAGGGCAAAAGGCCAATACCAGCGACCCATCCGGCACTCGAGCAGCAGTAACATAGTCGTTATCATGCAGGCTGCCGGTATCGGAGAAGGTTCCATAACCGGCGATCACAACGGTATGCGTTTGATCGGGAACCAGCTCCCACCATTGCCGTGCTGAAAAGAAATCCTTCATGTACTGCAACTGCCTTATGCCCGGCGTATTCAGGTTCTGTTGCCATCCACTTTCAAAGGTCCAGGTGTAATGATTGCCATACAACTGGCCGGTCGCGCCGCTCAGCATGGTCCAGTATTCTTGCCTGCGCAAAGTCTCCGGGTCGCCGTAGTCGAGCCCCGTGTTGTTTTCAAACTCGTAATTTGCCTCCTCCATAAACACGGGAACGAAATTCGCCGCATTGTATTGATCGAGAACCTCCGCGTAGGTTGGATAATAGGTGTAGGCTCCTGCCAAGGTCGTATAAGGCACCAGCAGCGGATCATCGAGCGAGCCGCTCACCGAGTAGTTGAGTTCGGTGGTTTGCAGATGATTACGGTCAGTCAATGCAATCCCGTGCATAATGGCTGCGATCAAATGGTTGTCAGTTGAGCTGGTATCCCACGTTTGGAAGTCGTTTCCGGTGATCCAGATGATGTTGTTGAAGTTCTTATAATGGTTTCCTAGGAATCTCCCGTACTGCAATGCCTTTTGGAGTCCATTTTGTTCCAGGACCGGCATCCAACCCGCAGTCTCGAAGGCGTCCATGACAATCTGAATACCGTGATTAGCCGCGAGCCGGACCATTTGGTCCACACGCCTGAAATAGGCGGGGTTGGGCGTGGACATGTCTCCCGGCGTCGTAAAAGGAATAATGCCATCATAGGTGCTTCCGTCCGGTCGCCCCGCGGTGTAAGTATTACACAACACCTCGACCCACACTGCATTGATGCCGTAAGAGGCGCGGTTCGCAAAATAGGCATCGGCTTGTTGTGGGCTGAGATTAACGAACAAAGAATGAGGAGAGTCTCCTACCAACAGCGTGGGTATCCCATTCTGATCCACCAAATACCGGCCATTGTCACTGGCCTTCAGTGGATAAGCCGGAAAATCTCCCGGCGTGACTGAAAGTTGCGCCTCGCCGGGTCGCCCGTGGCCGGCCATACAAATTGTAGAAGTCAGAGTTGCGGCTAGAATGAGCGTTCGAAACGAGCGGTTGAGCGAATTTGTTAGGGGTAAAGGTATCGTTTCCATAAACAACCTTTCGGCTTCGCGGGTGAGTTGATTGTGCCAGTGCACGTCCAAACGAGGAAAGAAGCCGAAAGGAGAAACATCCTCTTTCGGATTCAGACCTCAATTTGTCGAATCTTGAAAAAAGCTCGCCGGCTTTGCAAGATCAAAAATCACACGCGAGGGCGCGGATCGTAAAACGCACTGTCATTCATAATTGCCAAGGTTCGTGCCACCCCAAACCAGCATCCGGGATCCGATCTAACAAACGAGAAAAAAACTTGCGCTCTCGATTGGAGATCTTTACTCCTAGGGAAATCTTTGAAAGATAAACATGAGACGTAAAAATCTTTTTATTCGCTTCATTGCAGTCTTGTTCGCGTCGGCGTTTTGGTGGTAGGAACGTTCGTCAGGCAGCTTCGATCACCTTCGATATCCTTGCTACCTTTGATTATCCCGGGACAGGAAATTCGACTCTTCCACAGAAGATTAATGACGCGGGTGAGATCGCGGGTTACTACAAAGACTCCAGCGGTGTTACGCGTGGCTTCGTGCGCATGCCCAACGGCAATTTCAGCCCGCCCATTGTAAACCCAAACTGGGACGGATTTCTTACATCAGTAAGAGCGATCAACAATTCACGTCTGGTCGCCGGCTTCTATATCCTGTCTAATTTCGCCCACGGTTTTTTCCGCTCCGGCAATACCTTTACCGATTTCGATCTACCAGGCGCGATCAACACCGATATCGACGCCTTAAATGACGCGGGCGATTTCGGTGGCACCGCTGACTTCAGCACTGGAAACCAGGCATGGATAAGCATCGCTGGAAACGTAACGTTTTTCAGTGTTCCCGACGCAATAACCACCGTTGTGTACGGACTGAACAACTCGAACCAAGCCGTCGGTCAATACACGGACAGCACACCGGTTGGCCACGGCTATTTTCGTGACACTGACGGCACGCTCACCTTCCCGATCGATCCTCCTGATTCAACCGAAACATTCCTGTTCGGTATAAACGATGGAAAATGGATGGTCGGCAGATACAAGGACAGCATGGGCGTAACCCACGGCGTTTTGTTTGTGTCGCCAACAAGATTTGTCGCCTTCGATTATCCCGGCTCGACTTTCACTTCCTTTAACGGAATCAATCGCCAGGAACTAATCTGTGGCCGGTACGATGATAATCTCGGTATCGAGCATGGATTCTTGGCGCGAGTCCGACGAACGCCGTGAGTTGAAAAAAAGCCTGGCTTACTATTAAGAGGTT
>Ga0081455_10004620_pt1 | contig 15371 bp, 15 predicted proteins | sample TabmetS3T2R1_FD_70207 | JGI IMG/M metagenome (GOLD analysis project Ga0081455, IMG submission 70207) | Tabebuia heterophylla rhizosphere microbial communities from the University of Puerto Rico - S3T2R1 | ecosystem: Host-associated > Plants > Roots > Rhizosphere ... | reverse complement strand
GCTTCAGCCTTCAGCCAGAGCGGCTCCTTGAGCTTCTGCAGGAACTCGGCATGGGCGGCGAGTTCTGCGGCGCTCGCCACGTGTGGGCGCGCCGGCCGCACCTCGACGTCGACCGCGACCAGCAGGCCCGTCGCTGCGACCTCCGGCGCCAGGCCGAGGTCGCGCTGCCGGCCGCCGCTCAGCTCGAGATAGACCTCGGCCAGCAGTTCGGAGTCGAGCAGCGCGCCGTGCTTGGTGCGGCTGGAATTGTCGATGCCGAAACGCTCGCAAAGCGCGTCGAGGCTGACGCGCTGGCCCGGCATCTTGCGGCGCGCCATCGAGACCGTGTCGACATAGGCATTGGTGAGGACAGGCTTGCCGGCGCGCTCCAGCTCGGCATTGAGGAAGCCGATATCGAACTGGGCATTGTGGATCACGAGCTGGGCGTCGCCGACGAACGCCAGGAACTCCTCCACGCGATCGGCGAACAACGGCTTGTCGGCCAGGAACTCGTCGGTGAGGCCGTGAATATCCTGCGCGCCGACCGGCATGATCATTTGCGGGTTGAAATAGGCGTGGAAGGTCTTGCCGGTCGCCACCGTGTTGAAGAGCTCGATGCAGCCGACTTCCACGACACGATGGCCTGCCAGGGGATCGAGGCCCGTCGTTTCCGTATCCAGAACAATCTCACGCATGTGAGATTGTTCTTAACGGCAAGCGCGCTCAGATGCGACGGGGTCGCGCGAGCTTGCCTGTGAATTTCTCCCGCCAGGGATTGGAGGGCCAGCACCGCGCCGGCTGCTTCTTGAGTGCCGCCACGGCCTTGGTGAGCGCCAGACGCGTCGGTGCGAGACCGAGACCTGTGGGGATAACCTTCGTCGCCAGCCGACGCTTGGTCCGGTCGGGCACTTGCTGGCGCAGGATGCCGGCGAATTTCTCCTCCGTCATGTTGGGCCGAGCGAGCACACGACGGCGCTGCAGGAACGCCGGTGCCGAGACCACGAGCGTCGCATCGACACGGCGCTCGCCGCGTCCCTCGAACAGCAGCGGGATATCGAGCACGACCAGCGGCACGCCGCGCTGAGCGGCGCGCTTCAGGAAAGCCCGCTGCCGTTGCGCCACCAGCGGATGCACGATCGCCTCAAGCTTGCGCAACGCCTGCCTGTCGCCGAACACGCGTGCGCCCAGGGCTTGTCGGTCGAGCACGCCGTTTTTCACGACGCCGGGAAAGGCGCGCTCGATCGGCGGCAACGCCGCGCCGCCTCGCGCCTGCAGCGCATGCACGGCGGCGTCGGCGTCATAGACCGGCACGCCCATCTGCCGCAGCATCGTTGAAGCGGTCGACTTGCCCATGCCGATCGACCCGGTCAGGCCGACGATCACCATGCAGGTTGGTCCATCAGATCGAAGATAGCGCCACTTCAGCGCGAGGAAAGACCCCGCGCGCAGTGGCGCGCTCCCATGAACACTCAAAGGAGCGCGCAACTCCAGTTGCGCTCATATGGTCCCGTTGGTCAGGGCACCAGGATCGTCTGGCCGGTGGTCTTGCGGCTTTCGAGGTCGGCATGGGCCTGCGAGGCCTCGCCGAGCGGATAGCGCTGGTCGATCGAGATCTTCACCTTGCCGCTCTTCACCATCTTGAACAGCGACTTGGCGGCGGCCTCAAGATCCTTGCGGGTCGGCGTGTAGGCGCCGAGGCTAGGACGCGTCACGTAGAGCGAGCCCTTGGTGTTCAGGATGCCGAGGCCGACCGGCGGCACGGCGCCGGAGGCGTTGCCGAACGACACCATCAGGCCGCGCGGCTGCAGGCAATCGAGCGAGATCGCCCAGGTGTCCTTGCCAACGCCGTCGAACACCACAGGCACGCCCTTGCCCTTGGTGATCTTCTTCACCTCGGCCACGACATCGTCCTTGGTGTAGTCGATCACCCACTTGTAGCCGTTCTTCTTGGCGAGCGCGGCCTTCTCCGCCGACGAGGTGGTGCCGATCACCTTGTAGCCGCGCGCCTTGGCCCACTGGCCAAACAGCAGGCCGACGCCGCCCGCGGCGGCATGGAACAGGACGATGTCACCTTTCTTGAGCCAGCCCTTGGGTGTGTGGTCGACGAGGTATTCCGTCGTCAGGCCCTTTAGCATCATGGCGGCCGCCTGCTCGTCACTCACGCCCTTCGGGACATGCACGAGCTGCTCGGTGCCCATCACGCGCTCTTCGCAGTAGGCGCCCAGCACGCCACAATAGGCGACATGATCGCCCTTCTTGAAGCCCTTGGTCTTCGGCCCGACCTCGACGACCACGCCAGCACCCTCGCGGCCCACGGCATTGGGCATCGGCGTCGGATAGAGGCCGTTACGGGTATAGACGTCGATGAAGTTGAGCCCGATCGCGGTCTGCCTGATCTTCACCTGCCCGGGGCCGGGGCTGCCGACCTCGACATCCTCCAACAGCAATTTTTCCGGTCCGCCGTTCTCGTGGATCAGAATCGATTTTGACATTGATCATTCCCCCTTGAGGTTCGCCTTCACTCCGCCGCGCGCTTTGACTGGTTGGCGGCATACTTCGCGATCTCGCCTTCCACCGCCGCCTGGCTCTGGGCCGAATAGGTGCCGCGGTTGGAAGTGGCGATGTCGTAGCTCAACTGGCGTGGCGCATTGGCGTTGCGCTGGAAATGCGGATGGACGAAGCGCGCCATCAGTTCGTAGGAGCGCAGCGTTGCCGGCCAGTCGGCCCAGTTGTTGGCCAACAGCAGGACAGCGCCGAAGCCGCCGTCGGAGCCCAGCCACAGCCGCTCGAAATGCTTGATGCAGTCGTCGGGCGTGCCGATGCAGGCAACGCCTTCCTTGGTCAGGAAGTCGACGGGATCAGCGATGCCGGGCGGCAGGATCGGGAAGGTCGCGACGTCGGTGAAATACTGCGTGAAACGCTCGAGGCCGAACTTCACGTCCTCGCGCGCCTTCTCCCGCGTCTCGGCGACATGGGCGAAGGTGACGATGCGCCACTTGGACCGGTCGGCCGTCTTGCCGGCCTTCTGGGCATGATCCGTATAGATCTTCCAGTTGTTGGCATGGGCCTTCAGGGCGTCGTCCGACGTGCCGCCGATCGACAGCATGCCGATGCCATGGCGACCGGAGGCGACCGCGCCGACCGGCGAGCGGGCGCAGGCCACGGCCATCTCCATGCCGGGCTGGCTGTAGGGCTGGAGCTGGAGCTGCGCGGCGGTGAGGTCGAACCAGTCGGTCTTGCGCGTCACCGACTTGCCCGCCATCAGCTCGACGATCACATCCAGCGACTGGTTCATGCGGTCGCGCTGGTCGGCGGCCTTGATGCCGATCTTGGCGGCGTCGTGCACCAGCGCGCCCGGCCCCACGCCGAACATGGCGCGGCCGCGCGTCATGTGGTCGAGCTGGGTCATGCGCGAGGCCAGCATGAAGGGATTGTGATAGGGCAGCGACACGACCCCGGTGCCCAGCCGGATATGCCGCGTGCGCTCGGCGGCGGCAGCGATGAACATCTCGGGGCTCGCGATTATCTCGAAGCCGCCGGAATGGTGCTCGCCGATCCAGGCCTCGTGATAGTTGAGGCGGTCGAGGTGCTGGAGCAGCTCCATATCGCGCTCGATCGCAAGGGTCGGATTCTCGTCGAGCGCATGGAATGGTGCGAGGAAAATGCCGGTACGCAAATAACGATCGGACACGGGATGCCCCTTGGATTTGGCGCGCCGAGTATAATGGCCGAACTTTCATGCGCCAGTCCGGAGGGTCCCTGCCCGCAGGAGGGTCAATTGCAACAGCGTCGTTCCTTTCTTGCCGCCGCCGTCGCCACTTTGGCTGCACCCGCGATTGGGCGCGCACAGGATGTAATCCGCAGCGCCAAGGCGTCGTACCGGTTGGTCACGTTGAGCCGAAAGCTCGAGCAGCCATGGGCGATCGCCTTCCTGCCCGACGGCCGCCTTTTGATCACCGAACGTCCGGGCCGCCTGCGGATCTTCGCCAATGGGCGGCTGGAAAGCGCGCCCGTCGGCGGCGTGCCCAAGGTCTTTCCCTACGCCCAGGGCGGCCTGCTGGATGTCTGCTTGCATCCGCGCTTTGCCGAGAACCGGGTCCTGTACCTTTCCTATGCCAGTCCGGGTCCGGACGGCGCCGCGACCGTGGTCGCCCGCGCCGAGCTCGCCGAAAGCGGCGGCTTGCGCGGACTCCGCCCAATTTTCGAGGCTCTACCGCGCACATCAGGCGGTCTGCACTTCGGCTCGCGGATCGTCTTCGACCGGGCGGGCCTCATGTATGTGACGATCGGCGAACGTTTCGAGATGCAGCGCGCGCAGGACCTGGGCGCGCTGCGCGGTAAGGTTGTGCGCCTCAAGGACGACGGCTCGGTGCCGTCCGACAATCCTTTCGTCGGCCGCGCAGGCGCGCGACCGGAGATCTTCACCTACGGCCATCGCAACCCGCAGGGCATCGCCCTGCATCCGGTCACGGGCCGGATCTGGGCGGTCGAGCATGGACCGCGCGGCGGCGACGAGCTCAACCTCCTGACGGCCGGCGCCAACTACGGCTGGCCGCTCGCCACGCACGGCATCGACTACAACGGTGCCAAGATCTCCGACAACAAGAGCCTGCCGGGGATGGTGGACCCTGTCCGCTTCTGGGTGCCCTCGATCTCGCCCTGCGGGCTCACGTTCTACACCGGCGACAAGTTCTCGGGCTGGAAGGGCTCGCTGTTCACCGGTGCACTGTCGAACCGTGCCCTGTTTCGCATCGAGCTGAACGGCGACAAGTATGTCGGCGAGGAACGGTTGCTCGTCGACCATCTTCCCTTTATTCGCGACGTGCGCCAGGGCCCTGACGGGCTCCTTTACCTTGTCACTTACAGCGACGACGGCGGATTGTACCGTCTGGAGCCAGCGTAACCGTCGAGCCCATGCCCACTCCTTTGCTTATTCTCGCGTCCTCAAGCCCGTCCCGTCGTCAGCTTCTCAGCAATGCCGGCCTCGAGTTCGAGGTCCAACCGCCCGGCGTCGATGAGGAAGAAGCCAAGCGCAGCCTGCTGAGCGGCCGCACGGCCCCGCAGGGGATCGCCGAGAAGCTTGCCGAGATGAAGGCCATGCGCATCTCGACGAAGCATCCGGAGGCATTGGTGGTGGGCGGCGATTCGACGCTCGCCTGCCAGGGCCGCCTGTTCGACAAGCCGCCTTCGATGGAGGCCGCGCGCAAGCAGCTCCTGGCCTTGCGCGGCCAAACCCACGAGCTTTTCTCCTGCGTCGTCGTGGCGCGCGGCGGGACCCGGTTGTGGCACTGGAACGAGCGGGCGCGGCTCACCATGCGGCCGTTCAACGAGGCTTTTCTCGATGCCTATCTCGCGCGGGCCGGCGATGCCGTGCTGAGTTCGGTCGGCGCCTACCAGCTCGAAGGGCTGGGCGCCCATCTCTTCAGCCGGGTCGACGGCGACTATTTCACCATCCTGGGCTTGCCGTTGCTGCCTCTGCTATCGTTCCTGGCCGGTCATGGCATTGGGCTGGGGAGGGCCGCCTGAGCGCCTACGAGACCCTGTTGAAGGAAGCACGCGGACGGTCGTTCGCCGCGATCGTCGGCTGGCCGGTCGAGCATTCGCGCTCGCCGGCGCTGCACGCCTTCTGGCTGAAGCAGCACAAGATCAAGGGCTACTACGGCCGGCTGCCGGTCGAGCCGACGAAGTCTGCGCTCGAGACCCTGGTTGACTTCCTGCGGCGCACACCACAGGCGCGCGGCTGCAACCTCACCTTGCCGCACAAGATCCAGATCATGCCGCTCCTGGACCGCATCCATCCCGACGCGGCGCGCATCGGCGCGGTGAACACGGTGGTGAAGCACGCCGACGGCTCGCTGGAGGGCCGCAACAGCGACGGCTTCGGCTTTCTTGCCGCGCTGAAGGACGGCGCGCCGAAATGGAAGGCAACCGACGGGCCGGTCGTGGTGCTGGGCGCGGGAGGTGCCGCCCGCGCAGTGGTGGCGTCGCTGGCGGAAGCCGGCGTGCCGCAGCTTCGGCTGATCAACCGCACGCAAAGCGCAGCAGTCGAGCTTGGCCTTGGCTTCACGCCCAAGGACGGACGGCAGATCGCGATCGAGCGCTGGGACGAGCGCTCGGCAATGCTCGACGGCGCGACGCTTCTGGTGAACACCACCTCGCTCGGCATGAAGGGGCAGCCGCTGCTCGATCTCGACTTGGCGCGCCTTCCGGCCACCGCCGTCGTGGACGATATCGTCTACATACCGCTCGAGACGCCCTTGCTGGCCGCCGCTCGCGCCCGCGGCAATCGCTGCATCGACGGGCTCGGCATGCTGTTGCACCAGGGACGAATGGGCTTCGAGGCCTGGTTCGACGCCAAGGTCGCTGTCAGCGCCGCGCAACGGCACGCCGTGGCGGCGGATCTGGGGGCGTAGCGCGAGTTAGCTTTCTTCCCCTTGCCGGAGTCCGGCAAGGGGAAGTGTCGCCGTCATACGGCGACGATGGGGTCATGCATTGATTGGCTGCCAATGACCCCTCCGCCAGCGAAGACGCGGGCACCTCCCCTTCGCGGATCCCGCGAAGAGGAGGAAGTGAGTCATCAGGCCGTTACTGGTTCATCGAACTGAAGAAGTCCGAGTTGGTCTTGGCGGTCCTGAGCTTGTCGAGCAGGAACTCGATGGCGTCGACGGCGCCCATCGGCATGAGGATGCGGCGCAGCACCCACATCTTCGAGAGCGTCGCGCGGTCGACCAGCAGCTCTTCCTTGCGGGTGCCCGACTTGGTGATGTCGATCGCCGGGAAGGTGCGCTTGTCGGAGACCTTGCGGTCGAGAATGATTTCGGAGTTACCGGTGCCCTTGAACTCCTCGAAGATCACCTCGTCCATGCGGCTGCCGGTGTCGATCAGCGCCGTGGCGATGATGGTGAGCGAGCCGCCTTCCTCGATGTTGCGGGCGGCACCAAAGAAGCGCTTGGGCCGCTGCAGGGCGTTGGCGTCGACACCGCCGGTCAGCACCTTGCCGGAGCTCGGCACCACGGTGTTGTAGGCGCGGCCGAGGCGGGTGATCGAATCGAGCAGGATCACCACGTCCTTCTTGTGTTCGACCAGGCGCTTGGCCTTCTCGATCACCATCTCGGCCACAGCGACGTGGCGGCTGGCCGGCTCGTCGAAGGTCGAGCTCACGACCTCGCCCTTCACCGTGCGCTGCATGTCGGTCACTTCCTCCGGCCGCTCGTCGACGAGCAGCACCATGAGGTAGACCTCCGGATTGTTGGCGGTGATGGCGTGGGCGATGTTCTGCAGCAGTACCGTCTTGCCGGTGCGCGGCGGCGACACGATCAGGGCACGCTGGCCCTTGCCGATCGGCGCGATCAGGTCGATCACGCGGGTCGAGATGTCGAGCTGCTGCTGCGGCGTGGTGCCGGCCTTCTTGGTGAGCGTGCCAGTGCGACGCGAGCTGACGCGGCCCGACGAAGTGGCGCGCGAGCCGCCTTCCTCTTCCTTAACGGCCGGCGCCATGACGGCCGCGCCGCCTTCCATCTCGAGCTTGAGCTTCTGGTCAGGATAGAGCGGCGTCAACGAGTCGAAACCGATGCGATGGCGCAACGCCTCTGGGTCGTCGAAGTTGATCTTGTTGATCTGCACCAGGGCGAAGTAGCGCTCGCCGTCCTTGGGCGCGCGGATCTCGCCTTCGACGGTGTCGCCGGTCCGGAGGCCGAAGCGGCGCACCTGTGCCGGGCTTACGTAGATGTCGTCGGCGCCGGGCAGATAGTTGGCTTCCATCGAACGGAGGTAGCCGAAGCCGTCGGGCAGCACTTCGATGGTGCCCGTGCCGAAGATCGCCTGGTCGGAGGCGGCGAGCTTCTGGAGGATGGCAAACATCATCTCCTGGCGACGCATCTGCGCGGCGCCTTCCACCCCCTGCTCCTCGGCAAACGCCAGGAGCTCGGGCGGCTTCTTTATTTTCAAGTCTTGTAGGTTCATGGATCTTCAGTGGTTGGGAAAAGACGCACGCGCTCGCGCGACCGATCGGTCGAATATCTATTGTCGAGTGCTGTGTCGTACTGGATGGACCCCATCGATCACCGCCGGGCGGCGGCGCCAAGGGCCCTGAGGTGGCGCTTATATAGGGATGCGCAGGGGGTATGTCAAAGGGTGGCCAGATATTTGCTTATGTTTCCTTGTCGGCCAGCATCTCGGCATAGCGGAAGATCTCGGTATGGTCGGCCGAGGCGCCCAACCGGCCGTTGGCATCCGCCCAATAGGCCACCGCCTGCTTGAGATTGGGCATGTTGAGCTTGAGATGGCTCGCGACGTCGGACGCGGTCCGCAGGTCCTTGACCATCAAGCCAGCGGTGAAGCCCGCAGCGAAGGTGCGCGAGACCACGAACTGGCGGCCCTTCACCTCGGTGGCGTTGCTCCTGCCGGTCGAGCTGTTGAACACATCGACCATGGTGCCGGGATCGAGGCCAAACGCTTCGCCCACGACCAACGCCTCGCACATCGCCACAAGGCCCGCGGCCGAGAGATAGTTATTGAGCGCCTTCAGGGCATGGCCGGCGCCCGCCGGACCGCAAAGCGTGATGGTCTTGCCCATGGCACCGAAGACCGGCCGCGCGCGTTCGAGGTCGGCCGACGCGCCGCCCACCATGATGCTGAGCGAACCGTCGACCGCGCGCTTCACGCCGCCCGATACAGGCGCGTCGAGGAGAGCGACGCCGCGGCCCGCGAGATCGCGCGCTAGCTTCTGGGTGTCGACAGGATTGGACGAGCTCATGTCCATCACCAGCGCACCCGCCTCGAGCCCTTCGACGGCGGCATCGCGGCCCTCAAGCACGGCCTGCCGCACGATCTTGCCGTCGGGCAGCATGGTGATCAGCGCGGCCGCCCCCTGCGCCGCCGCCTTCGCTGAAGCCGTCGCGAGCGCCGAGGGATGAGCGCCGACGAAATCCGATACGGCTTTTTGCGAGAGATCGAACACGCGGAGCTTGAAGCCGGCTTCGGCCAAACGATTCGCCATCGGGCGACCCATCATGCCGAGGCCGATGAAGGCGATGGTGGCGGGCGGCGCGAGCGTGGTCATGAAGCAACTCCGGATATGAGGTCGTAGTCGTAGAACGGCAGCGTGCGGCCAGGAATGGCATCCGACGGTTCGTTTCGCAGAAAGCGCGCACCCATTCGCTCGTAGAAAGTCGCGGCATTGGGATCAGACAGGATGACCATGCGTTTCGCGCCAAGCCGGCGTGCAAGAACGACGGCAGCTTCGAACAGTATGCGCCCGGCGCCGCTACCAATGGCCGGTGGATCGACGAACATCAGCCCCAGTTCGGCCGCCTCGCCTTCGGGTTCGACGCGAACCAGGCCGACCGCTTTTCCTGAGGCGTCACAGCCCACCAGCACATGTCCGGCCTCGATGTCGGCTTCCGCGACGGTGATCGCCGGCGTGCTGAGACGCATGAATTCGGCATCGTAGCCCCAGTGCGCCTTGGACCTGAGGCAGATCGCGGTGAGGCCCGCTGCCTCGCCGCGTCGTGCCGGCCGAACGGTGACCATTGCCTAGAGGCCGCTGCCTAGATCCCGCGTTCCTTGAAGACCTCGCGGGCGGTCTTGAAGGCGTCGAGGCTGGCGGGAATGCCGCAATAGATCGCGACCTGCAGGAAGATCTCCTTGATCTCGTCCTTGGTGAGACCGTTGGTCAGCGCACCGTTGATATGAAGCTTGAGTTCCGGGCTGCGGTTCAGCGCCGCCAGCATCGCGAGGTTCAGCATCGAGCGCGTCTTCTTCGAGAGCCCCGGCCGCGTCCAGACATAGCCCCAGCAGTACTCGGTGGTGACGTCCTGGAACGACATCATGAAGTCGTCGGCGTTGGCCACCGAGTTGTCGACATAGGCTGAGCCCAGGACCGCTTTGCGGACCTTCATGCCCGCGTCGTAGAGCTTCTTGTTGCGTGGGTTGGGCTTTCCTTTTTTGGTCCTGGCGATCGCCTTGGCCATGATCTGCTCCTCCGTTTCAAAAAAGCGGCGGAGCTTAACGCAGGATCTTCTAGACGACGACCCGCGGCGGCTGCGGCGGCTTGGCCCCCCGCGCGGTGCCAAGTCCTTTCGCGCGCGCGTCCTGGCAAAGATCGTCGAAGGTGATGGTGTCGAGCTGCGACATCATCCCCTCGCGCAGCTTCTCCCACATCGGCCAGACGACCTCGTGCGCCAATGGCGAGCCGACAGACGGATCGATCGGTTCACTCTCTGCTTCGAGCGTGCGCACCACGCGAACCACCTCGCCCAAGGTGATGAGCGCCTTGTCCCGGCCCAGGCGATAGCCGCCACGCGGACCGCGCTTGCCGGCCAGGATGCCGGCACGCACCAGATGCTGCAGGACCTGCTCTAGGTAGCGCTTCGGGATGCGCTGGCGCTCGGTGATGTCACCACTGCGCACCGGCTGGTCGCCTGTTTGGCAGGCGACGTCGAGAACCGCCTCGATCGCAAACATCGTTTTCTTGCTTAGCCGAGGCATGCCTTCCTTTTCCCCGGCGCCCTAGCCGCGTCGCGATGCCTCCGCCCCGACACCTGTCGACCCAAAGCCACCGGCGCCCCTCGCCGTCTCGTCGAGCGCCGACACCTCCCGCCACACCGCCCGGGCGTGCCGCGCCACGACCAGCTGTGCAATTCTCATGCCACGACTCAGCCTGAAGGGCTGATTGCTGAGATTGACCAGGATTACGCCGACCTCACCGCGATAATCGGCGTCGATTGTGCCTGGCGCATTGGCAACGGTGATGCCGCTTTTCGCGGCAAGTCCCGAGCGCGGACGCACCTGGGCCTCGAAGCCCACGGGGAGGGCAATGGCGATGCCGGTGGGCACGATCCGCCGCTCAAGCGGACCCAGCTCGATGTCCTGATCGATCGCAGCCAGCAGATCGGCGCCAGCAGCGGCGGCGGTCGCGTAGTCGGGGAGCGGAAGATCGCGGCCATGCGGCAGGCGGACGATCTTGATCTCGGCGGTCTCGACACCCGTCATTGGGCCCGTCATCTTTGGTCTTTCATTTTTGGCTCATTGTTCTGCGTTCTGGTCGTCACTCAGCGGCGGCAGCCGGTCGCGGCCGACCCAGACTGCCGGCGATCTGGGCGGCAATCCGGCCGGCAAGCCGCTGGGCGACCTCGTCCTTGGCGAGCGTCGGCCATTCCTCGACGCCTTCGGCGCTGACCAGATGCACGGTGTTGCGCTCGCCGCCGAACGTGCCCGTCGCAGGCGAAACGTCGTTGGCGACGATCCAGTCGCAGCCCTTGCGCTTTCGCTTGTCGATGGCATTGGCGACCAGGTTCTCGGTCTCCGCGGCAAAGCCCACCACAAGCTTCGGCCGCTTCGGCCCGGACTTGGACAGCGTCGCCAGGATATCGGGGTTGGGCGCCAGCTCGAGCGCGGGCGGCGCGGCGCCCGGCTTCTTCTTGATCTTGGCGGAGGCCGGCTTGGCGGCTTTCCAGTCAGCGACGGCCGCCGCACACACGGCAACATCGACCGCGCCGGCCTGAAGGCAGGCCGCGAGCATCTCGTCGGCGGAGTCGATCTTCACAACCTTCACGCCGGCGGGATCGGCGACGGTGACGGGCCCGCTCACCAGCGTCACCTCGGCACCGAGCCGTGCCAAGGCCGCCGCGATCGCATGGCCCTGCTTGCCCGACGAATGATTGGAGATGTAGCGCACCGGGTCGATCGCCTCGCGCGTTGGTCCCGAGGTCACCAGCGCTCGCTTGCCGGCCAGCGGCCGGTCCTGTCCCAAGAGGCCCACGATGGCGGCCGCGATCTCCTCCGGCTCGGACATGCGGCCGGGCCCATATTCGTTGCACGCCATCACGCCGTCGTTGGGGCCGACGAAGACGACACCGCGCTTCTTCAGCGTTTCGACGTTGGCGACGGTCGCGGCATGCGTCCACATGCGGACGTTCATGGCCGGTGCGGCCAGCACCGGCTTGTCGGTGGCGAGCAAGACCGTCGAGGCAAGATCGTCGGCAAGGCCCGCCGCCATGCGCGCCAGGAGATTGGCGGTCGCCGGCGCCACCACCAGCAGGTCGGCATCGCGCGAAAGCTGGATGTGGCCCATCTCGCTCTCGTCGGTGAGCGAGAACATGTCGCTGTAGACGCGATCCTCGGTGAGGGCCTGTAGCGAAAGCGGCGTCACGAACCGGGCGCCCGCCTCGGTCAGCACGCACCGCACCGAGGCGCCCTGCTTGCGCAGCAGGCGGATGAGTTCTTGCGACTTGAAGGCCGCGATGCCGCCCGCGACGATCAACAGGATTCGCTTGCCGTTCAGCATGATGGCGAGACTAGCACAGCGTCCCGGACGGCGAAAATCGGATGGCGGGAATCTGCACGCCTAGCGGCTCCAGCCCTCGATAATAGCAACGATCGCCAGGACCAGCGCCGCGACGGCGGTCACTTCGACGAATATCGTCCGCCATCCACGGCCGGGCGCCGGCAGCGCCTCTTCCGTGCGGCGCCGCTCCCGCTCGGCCACCAGATGCAGGTTGTCGACCAAGCGCGGCAAGCGGCGCAGCCCTTGCGCGAGATCCTGCGCGGCGCGGCCGATCGTGGCGCGCGGACCGAAATGGGAAACCATCCAGTCCTCGATCAGGGGCCGTGCCAGCTCCCAGATGTTGACCGTAGGATTGAGCCGCGTGCCCATGCCCTCGGCCATCAACATGGTCTTCTGCAGGAGAAGGAGCTGCGGCTGCACCGCCATCTCGAACTGCTCGGTGACGCGCAGGAGGTGGGCGAGCAGGCGGGCGATCGAGATCTCGTGGCTCGGTTTGCCGAAGATCGGCTCACCGATCGAACGGCAGGCCTGAGCGAACATCTCCGGCGACTGATGCTCGGGCACGTAGCCAGCGCGGAACTGCACTTCGGCCACCGCGCGATAGTCGCGCCTCAGGAACGCGACCAGGAGCTCGGCAAGATAGCCGCGCGTGTCTTCGTCGACCCGGCCCATGATGCCGAAATCGACCGGCACGATACGGCCGGCGCGATCGACGAAAGCGTTGCCGCCGTGCATGTCGGCATGGAAGAAGCCGTCGCGGAACACCTGGAAGAAGAAAGCCTCGGCGCACTTCTTCATGATCGCGTCGGGATCGTGGCCGGCCGCGACGATGGCGTCGCGGTCGCCGATCGGCGTACCGTCGACGCGCTCCAGCGTCATGACGCGCTGCGCGGTGCGATCCCAGTCGATGTCGGGCGTGCGATAGTTGGGATCGTCGCCGAAATTCTCGCCCAGCTCCTGCGCCGCCGCCGCCTCCATGCGCAGATCCATCTCGACCCGCACCACGTCGGCAAAGGCCTTGACCGATTCGACCGGCTTCAGGCGACGGAAGCGCGGCTGGGTGCGCTCGACCAACTCGGCCATCCAGTAGAAGAGATCGAGGTCGCGCGCGAAGGCCTGCTCGATGCCGGGCCGCAATACCTTCACCGCGACATCGCGGCCGTCCGAGGTCACGGCGAAATGGACCTGGGCGATCGAGGCCGCCGCTATGGGCACATCGTCGAAGCGCTGAAAGAGCTGCTCGACCGGCCGGCCGAGCTCGCTTTCGATGGTGCGTCGCGCCTCGGCGCCGGAGAACGGCGTCAGATGGTCCTGCAGACGCGCGAGGTCGGCCGCCACCTCCTCACTTAAAAGGTCGGCGCGGGTCGACAGCGCCTGCCCCAGCTTGATGAAGGACGGGCCCAGCTCCTGCAACGCGGTCGCCAGGCGCTCGCCAGGCCTACGGGTGTCACGCCGCGCGGCGAACAGCCGTGCCCAGGCGATCAGTGCCGGCGCGATCGCCAGCGTCTCGAGCGGGAACAGCGCATCGTGCCGGGCGAAGGTGACCGCCATCCGCAGGAGGCGCCAGCCATTGCGCAGAGCTCGGAACATTCAGATTCGCCAGCCCGAATGGAGAGCGACGACGCCCAGTGTCATGTTGCGCCAGGTGACCTGTGTGAAGCCGGCCCGGCCGAGACGCGCAGCAAGCTCGCGCTGCGAAGGGAAGCGGCGGATACTTTCATGCAGGTAGCGATAGGACTCGGCGTCACGCGCCACGATGCGGCCGAAGAACGGCAGCGCCCGCTCGGAATAGGCGTCGTAGACGCGGCCGACCGGCGCTGAGGTGACCTTGCTGAACTCCAGACAGTAGTAGCGTCCACCGGGCTTCAGCACACGGTGCGCTTCGCGCAGCGCCTGGTCGATGTCGGTGACGTTGCGCAATCCGAAAGCGATCGTGTAGGCATCGAAAGAACGGTCGGGAAACGGCAGCTTCTCGGCGTCGCCCGTCGTCCAGGTAAGCCCGCGCAGCAGGCCGCGATTGATCGCGCGGTCGCGGCCGACGCCCAGCATGGCGGCATTGATGTCGCATACCGTGACATCGGCGGCCGCCCCTTCGCCGCCCTTCTCCTCCACGCGCTTCAAGAGCCGGAAGGCGATGTCGCCGGTGCCGCCGGCCACATCGAGCAGCTTCTCGCCCGGCCGCGGGTTCACGACATCGATCAGCGCGTTCTTCCAAAGACGATGCACGCCGCCTGACATCAGGTCGTTCATCAGGTCGTAGCGCGGCGCCACGCTCTCGAACACATCGCGCACCAGGCCCGCCTTCTCGGCCTTGGGCACATCGCGGTAGCCGAAGGACGCGAGCCCTCCATCGGCTGTCCCGTCCGCCGCCCCGCCTGCAGGCGAGCCGGCCGGCGGAACGTCGCTCGGGGCCTCCCCGGCGGCGGCAGGCGCGCTAGGATCGGGTTCGATCATGGGGCGCAACCTAGAGGAATCGCCATGCTGCTGAAAGACCGGGTGATGCTGATCACCAATGTCGAGAAATTCGCAGGCCACGGCACCACCGAGGTTGCGTTGGCGCAAGGGGCCACGGTGCTGGCGCACGATCCGGGCTTCGAGGCCCCCAGTGCGCGCCGCAAGTACGAAAGCCAGTTTCCCGGCGCGCATGCCCTGTCCGCCATCGATCCCGCCACCATGGTCGAGTTGGCGCTGAAGCGACACGGCCATATCGACGCGCTGGTGAACAACGACGCTTATCCGGCACTGCGCGCACCGCTCGGCGAGGCGCGGCTCGAGGACTATCGCGCCGCCTTCGAAACCATGGCGGTGACGCCGTTCCGCCTCACCCAGCTCGTGACGCCGTCGATGCGCAAGCGCAAGTCAGGCCGCATCGTGTTCGTCTCGTCGGCCGCTCCTTTGCGCGGCATCGCCAACTACGCGCCCTATACCTCGGCGCGCGCCGCCGCCAACGGGCTCGTGGCTTCGCTCGCGAAAGAACTGGGACGCGACGGCATCACCGTGAACGCGGTCGGTTCGAACTATGTCGAGAATCCCGACTACTTCCCGCCGGCCCTGCTCGCCAACCAGGAAGCGATGGCCAAGATGACGGCGCAGATCCCACTCGGCC
>Ga0081455_10004619_pt1 | contig 15371 bp, 15 predicted proteins | sample TabmetS3T2R1_FD_70207 | JGI IMG/M metagenome (GOLD analysis project Ga0081455, IMG submission 70207) | Tabebuia heterophylla rhizosphere microbial communities from the University of Puerto Rico - S3T2R1 | ecosystem: Host-associated > Plants > Roots > Rhizosphere ... | reverse complement strand
TTTTATAATATCTTTTGGCACATACGTCCACATGCTGGCGGCGTACATCGAGTCCTCGCAGCGCGCGCGAGATATTTCAATCACTCCGGGCAGTCCTTCGGCATGGACCGTACCTGTAAGCCTGCCGGAGCGAACCCAACTCGGGTGTATGAAGTACACTGCAGGCGGTGAAGCTCCCCTTGATGGTACACTGGCGGCCAGGACAAGTCCACCCAGCCGTAGCGATTTTCCGAGCAGTGACGAGCAGGCAAAAGGGAGAAACTATCATGAAACCCAGGGTGTTCGTCTCGCGCATGATCCCCCAAGAAGGGCTGGACATCGTGCTGGCAGCGTGCGATGCTGATGTGAACGCCGACGATAGACATCTGTCGCAGGCTGAGCTGATCGATAAAGTCACGGGCAAAGAAGGCTTGCTGTGCCTGCTGACCGATGACATCAATGACGCCATCCTCGGCGCCGGCCAGCAACTCAAAGTCGTCGCCAATGTTGCTGTCGGGTATGATAATATCGATGTCCAAGCCGCGACTCGTCGAAAGATCATCGTCACCAATACCCCAGGAGTCCTCGATGATACGACGGCAGACTTCGCCTGGTGTTTGTTATTAGCCTCGGCCCGCCGGCTCGTCGAGGCCGATCGTTATGCACGGGGCGGAAAGTATACCGGCTGGGGGATCATGCTCCTGTGTGGCGAAGACATCTTCGGGAAGACGATTGGCATCTGTGGCCTCGGGCGTATCGGACGCGGCGTGGCCAAGCGGGCGAGGGGTTTTGAGATGCGCATCCTGTATACCGATGCGGTGCGAGCCCCCGCCGAGGTGGAACGCGAATTGGGAGCGCAGTTTGTGGATAAAGAGACGCTGTTCCGCGAAGCCGACTTCGTCACCCTGCACATTCCGTTGTTGCCCCAGACGCATCACTACGTCTCCGTCAAGGAATTGATGATGATGAAGAAGACGGCCCACTTGATTAATGCCTCGCGCGGGCCGGTCGTGGATGAGACAGCTCTCGTGCAGGCGCTGCGGGAACGTCGGATCGCCGCGGCAGGTCTCGATGTATACGAACATGAGCCATACATGGCCTCTGGTTTGATCGAGCTCGACAATGTGACCCTGGCGCCACATATTGCCAGCGCGTCAGTTGAGACACGGATGAAGATGGCCGTCATGGCCGCCACTAATCTGGTAGAAGCCCTCCACGGGCGTCGACCACCGAATATCGTCAACCCGGATGTGCTGGCCTAACAATGGGCATGGTAATGGGAGGATGTAACGGACCATGGCTAACTTCAAGCAACAGTTCTTCTTGCAGTTTGCTTCACTCGGTCTGACCGAGCTTATCGCTGACTATCGGAACCGCTACGAGCCCAAGAAAGGAGACCGATTTAACGTCGAAGGCATCACCTATGAAATCGGCCCCGCCAAAATCACGCCAGAAGGGGTTGAGTTCGAAGTCAGTTCCAAGATCCCCCAAGATGAACTGCCAGGCAAGGCAGATATGATGAAATATTTCGAAGCAGTCAGGGCGTTGATGCAGCGCTCGGGCAAGGTGCCGATATCCATTGATATGGAGAATATCATCCGCGAAATCAGCGAGGAAGAAACCAAGGAGCGGGATTACGTCAAGCTGCGATACTGCTTGGTCGAGCACACGCTGTACAATGACGCCATGGTGAATGCTGAGCTTAAACGCCTGCAAGAGCAACCCGAGGCGGTCACCCTGCCCGACATCCCCGGGGTCAACACCGTGGCCGGTCGCATGGTCCTCAATCTGCTCAAGCACAATGTCCAACGCCAGGCCAAAACCATCATGGATGAATTGATTCAAGCCAACGAGGAGACCCGCCAGCAGGTGCGCACGACTGGCGTGGGAGCGTCTTCATGAGCCAAGAGGGACGGACCGTGCGCTGTCCCATGTGCAGACAGGAGACGACTTGGAGAGAAAATCCCCACCGGCCGTTCTGTTCCGAACGGTGTCGATTGGCAGACCTGGAAGGGTGGCTCGCGGGTCGATACGTGGTCGCGAGCGACCCTGAGGGATCTGCGCCCCCCACCGATGCAGATCTCTCCGAAGGGCAGTCAGCCACTGAGCTGAGGGAAAAGACTTGACGAGCCGCAAAGGGATTTCGTACAGTGCCTCGGTGGGCTGAAGCCAAGCTGCCCCGGGTTGCCGCGGTAGCTTGGCTTCAGCCCGATGCGAGAGGCCCTATATATGTTACAATATGCTCAACGTGAGAGCCCTTCGGGAGCGCGACCAAGAGCTGGACCGCATGGCCATACCTCAAGAGTGTCGGGAAAGCTCGGAGATACTAATCTAGGAGCGTACGCATGGAGAAGGCAAGAACACTGGGTGAGCTTGAAAAGCAAGGCTATCGGGTCATGTCGGTCAAGGAGGAGATGCGCAACAATCTCATCACCAAGCTCGGACATAAAGAGACGCTATTCCCCGGCATCGTTGGTTATGATCAGACGGTCATCCCGCAAATCGTCAATGCCATCCTCGCTGGACAGGACATTATCTTTTTAGGCGAACGTGGCCAGGCGAAAACACGCATCATCCGCAGCCTGGTGAATTTCCTGGATGAAGAAGTGCCAGTCGTCGAGGGCTCCGAGGTCAATGACAATCCCTTCGATCCCATAAGTATGCATGGCCGTCAGATGGTTGAAGAACACAGGGCTGATACGCCGATTGCCTGGTTGCCTCGCGCTCAACGCTATGGTGAGAAGCTCGCCACCCCCGACGTAACCACTGCCGACCTGATTGGCGAAATCGATCCCATCAAGGTTGCTGAGGGGCGTTATCTCTCCGATGAATTGGTTATTCACTATGGCCTAATACCACGGACGAATCGCGGTGTGTTCGCCATCAATGAATTGCCCGACCTCTCCGAAAAGATCCAGGTCGGTTTGTTCAACATCATGGAAGAACGCGACCTGCAGATCCGCGGCTTCAAAATTCGCCTACCACTCGATGTCTATATCGTCGCCAGCGCCAACCCCGAAGATTATACCAACCGCGGCCGCATCATCACACCATTGAAAGATCGCTATGGCGCCGAGATCCGCACGCATTATCCGACCGCCATCGATGAAGAAATCAGCATCATGGAGACGGAGCGCAAGAGATTTGACAATGCGCCGTACCGGGTGACAGTGCCGACCTTTATGAAAGAGATCGTCGCCGAGCTCACCGATTCAGCACGGCGGAGCCCTGAGATCAACCAGCGCTCCGGCGTCAGCGTCCGGATGTCGATCAGCAACTATGAAACCCTCATTAGCAATGCCTTGCGACGTGCCATCGTCTTGAATGAGAACGATGTCGTCCCCCGCGTCAGCGACTTGCCCTATCTGTTTGCCTCGACCACGGGCAAAATCGAACTCGAGAGCATTGAAGAAGGACGTGAAAAGGCGATCGTCGACGATCTGATTAAGAAGGCGGTCCGTAAAGTCTTCAACCGTTCCCTCAAGGTGGATACGTTCAGAAAATTCATCGAACGTTTCAAGGGGGGCTCGGCCATCGAGGTGTCCGACATGATGGTGGCGCAAGAGTATAGCCGCATCGTGGGTGAACATGGTGACCTGATGGATGGCGTGATCACCCTTGGCAGCTTCGATAACGCTACGGCTGTGGCCTCAGCCGTCGAGTTTATCCTCGAAGGCCTGCATCTCAATGATAAGTTAAACAAGGAGACGGTCGAGGGGCGGCGCAGCTATCGCGCCTGAGCGGCTGATACTACCGCCGGTGGGGAGCTGAAAAGCCATGATCCGTTTGTGATGCGCCCCGTGCAGCAGTCCCGCTGCACTCATCGCATGGATGGATATGTTGCACGAGGGGCACAGTAGTGACCCGAGGCTCAGCCGCAAGGTTCCAAGGTATACATTTATACGGCCTGGCCATACTAGCCCTGGTTCTTATGTTAGTCTTGATCTGCACTGCTTCGATGGCAGTCGCGGAAGAGCGCTCAGCGCTGTTTGCACATGTGCTCGAGGAGATGAAACAAGCCTATGGCCGGGTTGACCACTACACCGCGACTTTTCTCCTTCAAGAGCGAATCGATCGAGAGCTTGGCCCGAACCAGCAGCTCATGCTCAAGTTCAAGAAGCCGCTGAAAATCTACCTGCGTTGGTTGCTAGGGAAACACGAAGGTCGCCAGGCACTCTACCCGGCGGGAGTCGACGGCAATGAGCTCTGGGTACGCCTACCGTTGCTCGTGGGCGCGGTCACCGTGAGTCTCGACCCACAAAGCCCCCGTGCCAGGAAGGACAGTCGTCATCCGATCACCGACGTAGGCATTGGAAAACTCCTCGACCTCATCGCTGAGCATGCCGCTCGCGGCATGCAACGTGGTGAATTAACCATCGAAGATAGTGGCCAGCGTACCGCATTCGATCGTCCGGCTCAGCGCTACATCCTCCACTTCCCCGCCGACCCTGCCAAGGGTTATTACTGCATGACCGCTCTCATCGACGTGGATCGCGAGTACCAGCTGCCGGTCTATGCCGAAATCTTCGACTGGCATGGTCAGTTAATCGAGCGCTATGGCTACCGCGATGTGCGCTTAAACCCCGGTCTTACCGACGCTGATTTCGATCCCAAGAATCCTGCCTACGGGTTTTGACCCGACAGCCGATCACCAGACAGATGGGACTTTGAAGAGCGTCTTGAAATTCTCGGTGGCGAGTTGACCTACTACCTCGACGCTAGTGCCCTTGAGCTCTGCCAGGCGTGCAGCGATGATGGCCACCCTGGCCGGCTCGTTGCGGTGTTCACGGCCACGCCAGGGATGGGGGGAGAGATACGGGGCATCGGTTTCGATGAGCAGACGCTCGTTGGGTACAAGCGGGACGACGGTCGGCAGTTTGCGCGCGTTGGTGAAGGTGACGGGGCCGGCAAATGAGATGTAAAAGCCCAGATCGAGGCACCGCCGGGCTACCAGCTCATCCCCAGAGAAGCAATGCATCACCACGCCGGCCTCGATCGCTTGTTCCTCGTCGAGGATCGTCAGGACGTCGTCGTGCGCCTCTCGACTGTGGATACACACCGGCAAATCGAGTTCACGCGCCATCCGAATCTGGCGGCGAAACTCGCGGCGCTGCACGCCCCGTGGGGAATGATCGTAGTGATAATCCAAACCGATCTCCCCCCAGGCGATGATGCGGTTCGCCTCACACTCGCGGGCGAGTCCCATCAGAACTTTATAGTCCTCCGGCGTGGCATGCTGGGCCTCGTGCGGGTGGATGCCCACCGCGGCAAACACTCCCTCATACTGCTGCGCCAGCGCTACCGCGCGCTGACTGCTAGCCCCATCCACGCCGAGGGTCAAAATAGCCGCGACACCCACCTCTCGTGCACGTGCGATGACAGCGTCACGATCGGCATCGAAATGGGGCATATCGAGGTGCGCATGGGAGTCGATGAGCATGATCATTTCACCTTCGATCCAGGATGCACTGGAGTGTCGAAGCCGGCCAGGACAATCTGACCATCCGACTCTGCGGCCAGAACCATGCCCTGAGACTCCACACCGCGCAGGGTCCTGGGCGCCAGATTCGCCACCAGGATGATGCTTCTGCCAACCAGGGCCTCAGGACGATAACTCGCCGCAATCCCTGCGACCACGGTACGCTGCTCCTGCCCGACGTCCACCGTCAGCTTGAGCAGTTTATTGGCTTTAGGTACGGGCTCGGCGGTCACGATACGTCCCACTCGCAGGTCCAGCTTCTGAAAATCTTCAAAGCTCACCGTCACGGACGCAGCCTCCATCGTTGGCCCGGCAGCGACCGCTGCGGTACGCTCAGCGGCTGGGAGCGGACGGCCAGCCTCGATGCGTGGGAAGAGTTGCACGCTGGGCTGGATCGGCGTGCCAGGGCGTATGCCCCCCCACACCATCGCAGTCGCCAGGTGCTGCGTCGCAATCTCGTCCTGAATTCCCAACTGGCGCCACATCGACGCTGCCGTGTGGGGCATAAACGGGAAGAGCAACAGCGCGATGATCCGCAGACTCTCCACCTGGTTGTACAGAACGGTATCGAGCTGGCGACGCTGGGCGGGATCCCGTGCGAGCGCCCATGGTGCCTGCTCGTCGATATAGCGATTCACCAGCCGAACATACTCCCACAGTCGCGCGAGTGCCCTATGAAACGCTACCTCATTGAGCAATGGATCAAGGTCCGGAACCAGCTTGGCTGCGGCCTCCGCTAGCGCATTGGCCGCGGACTCCGCCTCTGGAGGTTGCGGGACGGTCCCTTGGCAGTAGCGCTGCAGCATGGTCAGGGTGCGGCTCAACAAGTTGCCCAAGTCGTTGGCGAGGTCGGAGTTGAAGCGCTGCACCAGCGCCGTATGCGAGAAATCGCCGTCGAGCCCAAAAGCGACCTCACGCAGCACAAAATAACGTAGTGCGTCCACTGCCGTATCCAGCGACGCGCCAGCTCTCTGAGCTAACTCTTCCACCAGTTTGCCGGGATCGATGACGTTACCGGTCGATTTCGACATCTTCTCGCCATCAGCGGTCCACCAGCCATGGGCAAAGACCTGCGCCGGGGGTAGGAGGTCTGCAGAGCGCAGCAGAATCGGCCAGATGACGGCATGGAAACGCAGGATCTCCTTGCCAATAAGGTGGATATTCGCCGGCCAGAACTTGTCAAAGGTTTGCGCATCAACCCCATAGCCAATGGCAGTAAGGTAGTTGGTTAGGGCATCGATCCAGACGTAGATGACCTGGCTTGGATCGAACGGCACCGGGATCCCCCAGCTGAAAGTACTGCGGCTGACGCAGAGATCGCGCAGGCCACTGCGCACAAAACTCAGCACCTCGTTGCGACGGGACCCCGGTTGGATGAAGGTCGGGTGGCTTTCGATATGATCGAGAATCCAATCCTGATATTTCGACAGGCGAAAGAAATAGGCCTCCTCGGTGATCCATTCGACTGGGCGCCCGCATATCGGGCACTGCCCCCCCTGCAGCTCGGATTCCAGCAGAAAAGTTTCATCAGGGATACAGTACCATCCCTCATACAGGCCTTTGTAGATATCCCCCTTCTCATAAGCCTTCTGGAACACCGCCTGCGCCACCGCTTTATGGCGCGGCTGACTGGTACGGATGAAATCGTCATAGGAGATATTCAGCCGCGCCCACAGGTGCCGAAAGTGCTCCGAGATGGTATCGGTCCATTCCTGCGGCGAGACGCCACGTTCGCGGGCGGAGCGTTCGATCTTGATGCCGTGCTCATCGGTACCGGTCAGAAAAAACACCTCATAGCCAGCCAGTCGTTTATACCGAGCCAGTACATCCGCAGCGATGGTGGTATAGGCATGACCGATGTGTGGGACATCGTTGACGTAATAAATCGGGGTGGTAAGGTAAAACTTCTCCAGCGCCATAACTCCTCTCCGAGACGCCTATTTTGGGCCCTTGCCACAATGACAGTTGCCACAGCCACCGCTGCCTCCTCCGTATCCGGGCAGCTCGTAATTGAGGCAGCAGCGCAGGCGGCCGCACAAGCCCGAGAGCTTCGAAGGATTGAGCATGAGCCCTTGTTGTTTGGCGGCTTTAATTGATACAGGCTTGAGGTCTTTGAGCCACGTGCTACAGCATAGTTCACGACCGCATACTCCCACGCCACCCAGGAGTCCTGCCTCGTCCCTGACCCCGACCTGGCGCATTTCGACGCGAATGTGAAAGCGATGCGCCAGATCCCGCACTAACTCCCGAAAATCAATCCGCCCTTCCGCCGTGAAGAAAAACGTCGCTTTACGCCCATCGAAGCTGTACTCGACTTTCCCTAGCTTCATGGGGAGTATGTGGTGACGAATGGCCGTTACGGCATAGGCATGCGCCTCTTGTTCCAAGGCTTCGCGGCGTTTTTCTAGGTCGAGGTCCTCGGCGGAGGCTTTACGGATGACGCGTGGCTTGGGGATGCTGCGGGCGCGCGCGGGCAGCCGCGGCGGTAGCCAGACTTTTCCAAGGGCATAGTCATCGCCATGCTCGACCACGCACGCATCCCCTAATCGCAGCCATTTCCCCTCGACACAATAGCTCGACGACTTGCTCGCCAGTCGCTTCGATAACTGCACGCCGACGACGTACAGCTGGGAGTCAGGCGAGGAAGGGTCGCTGTCACTGGCGATCCCGTTGACGAGCTCGCTCATACGCGTCTCCGATCTTGAAGAGCATCACCTCGAAGGCGAGCTGTGGATTGACATTGTGCGCAATGGATTCCTGAGTCGAGTGTACGATCTCGAACACTTCCCACAGTGTGGCGGATGGAACCCCAGCAGCCAGGGGCGACAGGGCCTCGCGGATATCTGCGTGCATGAGCAGGGTCTCCTTCGCGCCCGCCTGGGATACTGCCACATCGCGGACAAGCGAGAGGAGCATCTCGAAGAGCAAGTCGAGATCGCTCTTGCGCTTTGCCCACTGCTCGGCGCTGGCCAACAGCACGCTGGCATCGCCCGACCATCCCTGAGTCCACAGTTGTAGTGCGTCCGCGCGGCGCGCCATCATGACGGGGAGATCGAGCGCCAAGGCCGCTCCCGGTCTGCCACCGCTGAGACGCGTGATGCGTTCAGCTGCACCAGGCTCACGCCCATGTTGCCGCAACAACGCCACGACCTGATCATGCGCCAGTAGGCCGAAGCGCAAGATTTGGGCGCGGGAAGTCACCGTCGCCGGAAGGTTCCCCAGATGTTGGCAGATGAGCACAAACAATGTCTGAACCGGGGGCTCCTCGAGAACTTTCAGCAGGGCGTTACCGGCCTCGACCGTCAACTTGCCCACATCGTCGAGGATAGCCACTTTCACCCGCCCCTCGTAGGCCTGCAGCGCTAAGACCTCCCGCAATTGCCGGACTTGATCGATCTTAATGACTTGCCCCTGGGGCTCGACGAGGTGGATATCAGGGTGCAGATGGCGCTCAATGCGCAAGCAGACCGCACATTGCTCGCACGCATCGCCGTTTTGGGCTGGGCAATTGAGCGCCTTCGCTAGGGCCATGGCCGTGGTCCGTTTGCCCACCCCTGCCGGGCCAACGAACAGGTAGGCCGGCGGCAGACGCTGATGCGTAACGCTGTGCAACAGCACCCGCTTCACCCGCTCAGGGATGGCCAAGCCATCAAACCCCATGTCACGTCCATCCATGCCCTTGCTACATAGTTGAAAGATTGGCAGCATGCTAGCATAGGCCCCGCCTTTTTTCTACTGATTTCCGCGCCCAACCGACGGTGTATGAGCCTGGGTGTAACGCTTCGATCCGCCTCCACGCCGGTGGATTGACTTTCCACGCAACCACCATTAATATCAAGCTGCAGCTTCGCTGCGAGGCAGGCGTTGCGCCAGGTTTCAGATGCGAGGCGCGATTGAAGCCCAGGGCAGTCGATGTTACAATAGATCGTACCAGATATCAGATGGTGCCGAGGGGGTTCATATTCAGTTCGGGGGAGACAGGAAGCGCGCATGGAAGCCATGCTGACTCCACGTGAACAGCGCATATTAGAGGCTATCGTGCACGTGTACATCACCACCGTGGAGCCCGTGGCCTCACGGACGATATCGCGTAGGTATCGGATGGCCCTCAGCCCAGCGACGATTCGTCACGTTATGGGGCGCTTGGAGGAATTGGGTTACCTGTCACAACCCCACATCTCGGCCGGCCGTATCCCCACCGATAAAGGGTATCGTTTCTACGTCGACAGTCTATGGCAAGTTCCTGACCTTCCCAAAGAACAGGTAGCGAGAATCGACGAAAGCTATCACGCTGCGCCAGGGCGCGACGTCTGGGATCTCATGGAGATGACCTCGCAGATCCTTGCCTCCCTCACGCATCAGGCGGCGCTGGTCCTGTTGCCGCGCCTGGCGGCGGTAGTGGTGGCGCATCTGCAATTCATTCGGCTCCGCTCCCAGCAGGTGTTGGCCATCATTGTGGCACGGTCAGGCTTCATCAGCAATCGCGTCATCGAGCTCGAAGAAGATCTCACTCAGGATGAATTGAACGTCATCAACCGCTATGTCGCCGGCGAGTTCGCTGGCCTAACGCTCCCGGAGATTCGTCGACGGGTGACGCAACTCATGGCCCAAGAGCGGGCTCAGTATGACTTGTTGGTACGTCGGGCGATGGACCTCAGTCAGAAGGCCTTCTTGGAAGAATCTCCGCTTGCCGTCCCGGGCGAAGTGCGGGTCGGCGGCACGGCACATATCTTGGATCAACCGGAGTTCGCGCAACACCAGGAGCGCATGCGCGCGGTATTGCGGACCCTGGAAGAGAAAGAGAAGCTGCTGCTCATCCTCGACCGTTGTCTGGAAACCGAGGGAGTCAAAGTTGTCATCGGCTCCGAAAGCGCTATCGAAGACGTGATGGAGTGCAGTCTAGTCACCCACATCTACAAGGAGGGCGACCAGCCAGTCGGCCTGGTGGGGATTATCGGCCCGAAGCGCATGGAATATCCCCGGATGATGTCGATTGTGGAGTATACAGCGAACGTCCTCACACGTATGTTGAGCAAGGGATAGCGTCTATTATGAAGATACCGATCTCCAATGACGACGACCAGCCTGAGGCAGCACCAGAACCCCGCCCCGCATCCGAGATGCCCGAGGGCGCGTCAGAAGCGATGCTGGACCCTGTTGTCGCCCCGGCTGCGGCAGAGTCCGCTCCAGCTGATGTGCAGGTCCAGGCATTAGAGGCTGCCCTTGCCCAAAAAACCCAGGAGTACGAGGCCACACGGGAGCAGTTGCTCCGTCTCATGGCGGACTTCGATAATTATCGCAAACGCACGACCCGACAACACGAAGAGGCACGGCAATTCGCCACGGCCGACCTGGTGATCGCCCTCTTGCCGGGACTTGACAACCTTGAGCGCGCCTTGAACGCCGCGGGTCAGGATGTAGCCCCCAGCAGCGCGGTGATTGCCGAAGGTGTCAGCATGGTGCTGCGGCAACTCAAGGAGGCGTTGAGCAAGGTCGGGGTACGTGAAGTGCCAGCGCAAGGGCTAGCATTTGATCCAACGCGCCACGAAGCGGTGGACATCGTCCGCGTACCGGCGAGCGACGATGGCCTCGTCGTGGAGGAAGTGCAGCATGGTTACCTGCTGCATGAGCGTCTCTTGCGGCCGGCCAAGGTGGTCGTAGGAAGGACGGAACGTGATGCCAACCCTGGGGGAGCCTGATTATTACCACATCCTCGGCGTCAGGCGGGAGGCGAGTCCTGAGGAGATCAAGCAGGCCTACCATCACCTAGCCACACACTTCCATCCCGATTTGCACCCAGACAATGCCGAGGCTGAAGCGTGCCTTCGCAGTCTCAACCAAGCCTACACCGTTTTGAAAGATCCCGACCAACGCGCGCGCTACGATCGCTGGGGCGCCTGGGGGCCACCCATTTGGCGTCCCCCCGGCACGAGTGCGACACGGGAATGGATGGCGGCGGTGGTGGATCATCTGCTCGCCGCCCGTGAACATATTGAGGCGCACAAGCCCCAACCAGGTCAAGACCTGCGGTATACCCTATCTATCTCCCCGCAAGCGTGTGTGCAGGGCTGCGAAGCTCGCCTCAATGTTCCCAATGTGCGCTGGTGTCCGCAGTGTTTGGGCAGTCGTATGACAGGAGGGAAACCGCCGTTTCCTTGCCCGCAGTGTCGGGGAGCGTGTGAGGTCCGGCGCCCAGGCTGGTTGTTGTCGACGCTGCGGCGGTGTGATGCGTGCCAGGGCGAGGGGGTGGTCGTCACCGACCCCTGCCAACGCTGCACCGGAAAGGGCGCAATCCAGGTCATGCGCACGCTCACCATTGATGTACCCGCAGGGGTACAGGACGGCAGTCGGCTGCGCATTCAGGGCGAAGGGCAACCCGGTCGACGAGGGGGGCCGCCAGGTGACCTGTATGTGTACATTCGTCGTACGGGCCACCCCACACCCTTGCTATCTGCATAGACCCAACCCCGATCGAGGCTAGGCTTGTGGGTTAGCGATGCCTTGATTTATGTTGACATAGCTTTAGCGCGTCCGTATAATCGCCGCAAAAAATCGAACACTTACAGCTCGATTCTGTGAAGTTTCGTAGAGTCTAAGCTGCAGGTGTCTGCAGGGGGAATGCACATGCCAACGGGAGCTTTGGAACAAAAACCGCGGTCGTTTGGAACCACCACGGCTGTGCGTGCCCCCGGGCAAGACTCCTTCCGGAAGAAGATGTCGCTGTTTTTCCAACGGGAGCAGGTCCTGGGCTATACGCTCATCGCTCCTGCCTTCGTCTTACTCGGGGTGTTGGTGGCATGGCCATTCTGTATGGCATTGTACTTCAGCGTCACCGATAGCTGGGTGGGGCAGCCGGGAGCATATATTGGTCTGCGGAACTACTGGAATTTGCTGCATGATGCGATCTTCATCCAGACCTTGCAGAACTCGTTTGTGTTCACGTTCAGCGCGGTGCTCTTGAAAACGGTGCTAGGCATGGCGCTGGCGCTGCTCCTGTTCCGCACCGTCCGCTTCAAGAAGTGGGTACGCGGTGCGGTCTTGCTGCCGTGGGTGATTCCAACCGCCCTGAGCACGCTGGGTTGGTGGTGGATGTTCGATTCCCTCTACAGTGTGTTTAACTGGACCCTGATCCATCTCGGCCTCGTGCAAGTGGGGCCCAATTGGTTGGGCACTCCCTACCTCGCCAAGATTGCAGTGATCACCGTCAACGTCTGGCGCGGCCTCCCGTTCTTCGCCATCACTATGCTTGCTGGCCTCGTGTCGATCCCACAAGAGCTCTATGAAGCTGCCAAGACCGACGGCGCCGGCGCCTGGGCGCGATTCTGGTATATCACGGTGCCGATGCTCAAGCCGGTGCTGGCCATCGTGATTCTATTTTCGACGATCTTTACCTTCAGCGATTTTAACATCGTCTACGTGTTGACGCGCGGCGGCCCGATTAACAGTACGCATCTCTTCGCCACCTTGGCCAATCAGATCGGCTTACAGTCTGGGAAGATCGGCGAGGGGGCAGCCGTGTCCCTCTTCATGTTCCCCATCCTGGTGCTGGTGGTATACTTCCAGCTGCGCTTCGTCCGCAAGGAGTAGGCCATGAAGACACGGACGCGAAACTTCCTCGGCCAGCTCTTGACGCTGCATATCCCCTTGGTGCCGTTCATCCTTTTCTCCTTGTTCCCCTTCTACTTCATGGTGATCACGTCCTTCAAAGCGGATGGGGAACTCTATAATCTGAAAGCCAATCCCTTTATTATCCAACTGTCCCCTACACATCCGGACTATAGTGGCGGACCCACCCTCGAGCACTATCAACTGCTGCTGCACAATACCCCATTTTTGACCTGGCTCTTCAACAGCGTCTTGGTCAGCGTGCTGGCGACGGCGATTTCCATCGTCATCGCCATTCTGGCCGCATACAGTCTGGCGCGTCTGCGGTTCCGCGGCGCCCCCAGCTTCGGCACCGCAGTGTTCATCACCTATCTGGTGCCTACGACCCTGCTCTTTTTGCCGCTGGCGCAGGTGGTGAATCGGCTTGGCCTGGCTGATAGTGTGTGGGCCTTGATCGTGACCTACCCCACCTTCCTGGTGCCCTTCTGTACCTGGTTGTTGCTTGGATACTTCCGTACCATTCCGCAGGAAATCGAGGAGTGCGCCATGGTGGATGGCTGTACGCGCTTCCAGGCGCTCATCAGGATTGTGCTGCCGGTGGCCATCCCTGGCATCGTGTGCGCGGTTCTCTTCGCCTTTACGATCTCCTGGAACGAGTTTATCTATGCCTTGACGTTCATCTCCTCGACGGCCCAGAAGACCACCACCGTGGGCGTGACGGCGGAGCTGATTCGGGGGGACATTTTTTACTGGGGCTCCCTGATGGCGGGCGCCGTCCTGGGCTCGATCCCAATCGTGCTCGTCTATGTGGTGTTTATGGATTATTACGTCTCTGGCCTCACGCAGGGGGCGATCAAGTGAGTATGTAAGTATAAGAGGGAGACGGTGGTATGGCCAGTGTGACACTCCAAGAGCTTAGCAAACGCTTCGACAAAGTGACCGCGGTGAACCAGATTAATCTGGAGATTCCCGATAAAGAGTTCGTGGTCTTCGTTGGGCCGTCCGGATGTGGCAAGACCACCACGCTCCGCATGATTGCAGGGTTGGAAGAGACCAGCGATGGGACGATCCTGATCGGCGAGCGCGTGGTGAACGATGTGCCCCCCAAGGACCGCAACATCGCGATGGTGTTCCAGAACTACGCGCTGTATCCACATATGGACGTCTATAAGAATATGGCTTTCGGGCTCAAACTTCGGCGAACCCCTAGGCCTGAGATCGATCGGCGTGTCCGCGAGGCCGCGAGGATTCTGGGCATTGAAGAACTCCTGGACCGCAAACCCCGACAGCTCTCGGGTGGACAGCGGCAGCGGGTGGCAGTAGGACGGGCTATCGTCCGCCAACCCGAGGTCTTCCTCTTCGACGAACCGTTGAGTAATCTCGATGCCAAATTACGCGTGCAAATGCGTAGCGAGCTGATTAAGCTCCATTATCAGCTCGAAGCCACCATGATCTATGTGACACACGATCAGGTCGAGGCGATGACGATGGGCGACCGCATCGTCATCATGAACAATGGGGAGATCCAGCAGGTTGGCGCCCCGATGGAGGTCTATGATCAGCCGATCAATATGTTCGTCGCTGGCTTCATCGGCAGCCCAGCCATGAACTTCTTTCAGGGTAAGCTGACGGCGCAGAATTCCGAGCTCTTCGTCGATCTTGGGAAGTTCACCGTGAAGTTACCCAAGAGTCAGGTCAATCGGTTCGGTAATCACGTGAATCAGCGGGTGGTCTTTGGCATTCGACCGGAAAGCATCTCCGATCGTGAAGAGACGGGAGAACACCAGCAAGAACGTGTTCCGGCCAAGGTCAATGTGGTGGAACCTCTGGGATCGGAAGTAATGGTCGAGCTCAGCGCTGGGGACCATACATTTGTCGGACGGCTGGACCCCACGACCACTGCACGTCCAATGCATGAGATGGCGGTCTACTTCGATATGGGCCGGTTCCATCTGTTTGACGCCGAGACTGGGGTAAACCTCACGCACCAATGATCCTCCCGGCCGATGGGGGAGGGAGACCTTCCCCTTCCCCTGTCGGCTTCACAACGCACAGACAGCTCCCAGCACAACTACAAACTTTGAGACATTCTGGAAACGTGCCGCCGACAAACGCTAGGGATGCACAAGGCATAGACGGCGACTGCTTAGCACGTGGCGGTTTGCGGGTGGGGGCCGAAAGCCACGACACAGCGGATGTTCGTAGGGTATAATGAGGTCTGGTGGAGGCAAGGAGACTGTACAGACGGGGGAGGCGGTCTGATGAGCGGAGATCAATCGCGGGTGCAAGCGGTTCTCGAGGGGGTCAA
>Ga0081455_10004618_pt1 | contig 15374 bp, 11 predicted proteins | sample TabmetS3T2R1_FD_70207 | JGI IMG/M metagenome (GOLD analysis project Ga0081455, IMG submission 70207) | Tabebuia heterophylla rhizosphere microbial communities from the University of Puerto Rico - S3T2R1 | ecosystem: Host-associated > Plants > Roots > Rhizosphere ... | reverse complement strand
TGACCCAGGCGAAGAACCCGGCGCGGGGACCCATGCCTGCCACCGCCTCCCCGGAGAGGGCGGCGCGCACGTCGGTCTCGAAGGCGCGCGCCATGCCGATGCCGTTCTCGTGCTGCGGCAACCCTTCGTAGTCGCCGACGCCCGGGAACGACCGGCCGGCGAGCACGTAGTACTCGTCGGCCGCGAAGACGAGGCGGCGTCCGAGGGTGTCCTGAAAGCGGCGTTGCCACCGCTCGACCGTGTCGAGCACGCCCTCGGACTCGGCCGCGGTGTGCTCGCGCATGTCCGCCTCGGTGGCGTAGTCGCTCACGCCCAACGGCACGACGCCGACGGTCGCCAGTCGCGGGAACCGGTCGAGAACGCCGAGCAGCGTGTCGTCGAGCACGTCGCCGTCGTTGACTCCCGGGCAGACAACGACCTGACCGTGCACCTCGACTCCGGCCTCGAGGAGGGCCGCGAGCCAGCGCAGGCTGGTCGCGCCGCGCCGGTTGCGAAGCAGGCGGCTCCGGACTTCCGGATCGGTCGCGTGGATGCTCACGTATAACGGGCTGAGCTTCTCGTTGACGACGCGCTCGAGATCCGACTCCGTGAAGCGCGTGAGCGTGGTGAAGTTGCCGTAGAGGAACGACAACCGGTAATCGTCGTCCTGCAGATAGAGGCTGCGGCGCATGCCCTTCGGCAACTGGTGGATGAAGCAGAACGGGCAGTGGTTGTCGCAGGTCTGCACGCGGTCGAACACCGGGCTGTCGAGCTCGAGGCCGAGCGGCGAGCCCGCCGGTTTCTCGACCACGGCGAGCTGCTCGAGCCCGCCGCGGCGGATCTCGATCTCGACGACAGGCTCGTCGGCCTGGAGCTGGTAGCGGATGACGTCCCGGACCGCTTCGCCGTTCAGCGCGAGGATCTCGTCCCCGGGCTGGATCCCGGTCGACGCCGCCGGCGAGTCGGGCGCCACCGCCACGACACGCGCGGCGGGCATGGAGAAATCCTACGGGACAGCCTGCCGCCGAATCGGAGGTGCCGGCCGGCGGTACCCTCGGTCGCATGGCAGTCGAACGGGTGCTCCTCGCGCAACCGCGTGGCTACTGCGCCGGCGTCGAGATGGCGATCAAGGCGTTGGCGTGGATGGTGCGGGTGTTCGAGCCGCCCGTGTACTGCTACCACGAGATCGTCCATAACCGGCTCGTGGTCGACCGCTTCCGCGAGCTCGGCGTCGTCTTCGTCGACGACGTCGACGAGGTCCCCGACGGCGCCCCGCTGATGCTCTCGGCCCACGGCTCGGCACCAGACGTCGTGGCGACAGCCCGGAGCCGCGACCGGTTCGTCGTGAACGCCGTGTGCCCGCTCGTCACCAAGGTGCACCACGAGGCGAAGGTCCGCTCCGAGAAGGGGTACACGGTGCTGTACGTCGGCCACGCCGGTCACGACGAGGCGATCGGCACGCTCGCGGTCGCGCGCTTCGTCGATCTCCCACTGCTCGACGGGTCGGTCGCGTCGGGTCTCGCGAATCTCGCGCGGCACTTCCGCATACTCGGGCAAGTGCGTCTTCGTGCCCGGCACCACGTTGCGCCCGTGCTGATGCAGCAACGTCGCGTCCGTCGTCATCTCGCCGATGGCTTTGTATTTCAGCGTCAAGAGCAGCGCCTTCGCGATGTGCGAGAGCGCGAGCTTGTCGCTGCCCTGGCCTTGCAGGTAAATGACCGTCAACTGCTGAATCACTTCGAGCACATCGCCGGGCTCGGGATCGCCCTGCGCTTCAAGCAGCTTCTCGGCCGCTGCGTTTCTGCCTTCGCGCTGCTGCTTGGCTTCCTGCTCACGCTGCTCGCGCTGCTGCCGTTCCTCATCACTCATCTGAGACCGCTGCGGCGCGTTCGGGTTCACGGGCGCGCTCGATCCCTCGAACTCTTTGCGCTGGCGCTGCTCCTTCTCGGCCTGCGTCTCTTCCGCTTCTCCGGCGTCTTCTCGACGCTTGCGCTCGCGCTCGTCGCTGTCCCGCTGCCGCTTGTCGCGCTCGTCACTGTCTCGACGCTGTTGATCGGTCATGACTGCCCCCTCACTTCAAATTGATCGCGGGTCCACTCCCGACGAGCGCCCGCAAGATCCAGAGAATCAACACCACCACGACGATCACGTAGATCGCCGTCTTCATCGGCGCGGGCATCGGGATATACGTCACCACGAGCCACACGCAGAAGCCGATCACCGCGAGCACGAGCACGAGCGTGATAAGCCCCGAGACATCCATGAGCGGCGCTCCTTCGCGCGTTAGTCTATCGCGTGACGCAAGGGGCGATCCGCGAACGGGTCGGCATCGTGCTCGGCCCGCCCGACATCATCCTCGCGCGTCAACTTCCACGGGTCGGCATCGCGCTTCGCCTTGTCGCTGCCACGCAGCCGCTCGTAGAACTCGGCGGGCATGTCGGGCACCGCATACGTGTTCATGTAGGCATCGGCGAGATCGGGCGAACTGCCGATGCGCTCTTTGATCATGTCCTTGTCTTCGAGCACGAAGACGCCGTTCACGTAGGTGTAGGTCGGCTCGGTCAACTCGGGAATGATCTCGTCGAGCCCTTCCGGCAGCGCCGCGCCGTTGCGAATCGCATCCGCCCCGGTCATCCACATCTCGGCGCGCCGGTTCTTGAAGCGCGGGTCGAGCGCCTTGCCCGCATAGTTCAAGCGAATCGGCGACACGCCGCCGGTCACGAGGTTGTCGATCACGCCGTGCGCCCATCCGACCGTATCGTCGATCAGTTCCAACTCTGATCCCCATCGCTTCTTCGCGAACATGATGCGCGCCGCGATGTCGTTCGAGACCGCTGCGCCCCGGTCGTGCCGCATGATGATCGGCTTGAAGCTCGCCAAGCCCTGGCGCGGGAAGATCACCGTGCGGTCGTCACCGTAGCGCGCCACGTCGATGCCGAGCCGCTTCTGCATGTGTTCCCACGTGCCTGCCTTCAGCTTGCGCAACAGCGCCGCCTGCACTTCTTCGTAGCCGAGCAGCGCGTTGATCGACGCAGGCGGGAACTCGCCGAAGATGTTCACCAGCACCCAGGGATTGTCTTTGCCGTATTGCTTGATCTGCCGACGCGCGTGCTCGATGCTCACCCGTGGCGTGCGCTTCGGGTTGTCGGGATCAGCCGTGATGGTGATGACATACCAGAGCGCACGGTCGATGGTGCAGGCGCGATAGAGCGGCCCCGTCGTGTGCGTCGGGTTGCCTGCGCCCAGGATGTGACACTCGATGCCGCTGGCGAGCACCGCTTCAATCGTCGCCATGAGCGCCTGCGGATAGCCGCCCATCTCGTCGCACACCCACATCGCATAGTCGGCGTGCAAGCCCCCGAGCGCGTCGGCCTGCTGCTGCGCATCGGCCTTCTTCGGCCACGAGCGCGCCTGCATCCACCACGTGCCGGGGTGATCGTTGTGAAAGATGCTCGTCTTCGTCCACGTGAATTGCTGCCCAAGCCACGGCGATTGTGCCTGCCACTTCGCCATCTCGGGCCAGAGCGCCGAATCGATGTTGCCCTGCGTGATCGAGGTTGCGCCGATGCGCGGCATCGGGCGCGTGATGAGAAAGTTCCACGCCAGCCACGCGAGCACCGTCGTCTTGCCCGGCCCCTTGCACGCTTTCATGATCAGCCGCTCGTGGTGCGGGAAGGCTTCGAGTGCTTCCTCTTGCCAGGCGTCGGGCTCGGCGTGAAACAACTCGCGCACCATCGACGCGGGATGCTCACGCCACGCCCGAAACTTCGCCCAGAGATCGCGCTTCTCTTTCTTCGTCAGCATCAGAAGCCAAAGAGCCGCCGCATCATCGTGAACCAGAGCGCCCAGAGCGCCAGACTCACCGACGCATTCAGCACGAACTCGGGCTTCAGCCGATAGCGACGGCGGCTCACCGCTTCCTCTTCTTCTTTTTCGCCGCTTCGATCTTGCTCATCGTGCCGTAGATATACGCATCACGGCGTTCGCCCGTGAGCCCCTGCTTCGTCGCCTGCTTCGCGAGCTTGCGGTGTAGTGCCTTCGGCATGGCTCTCCTTCTTTTGCGGGAAGTCGGTGCGCTCACGGTGCGGCCACGGGTAGTCGTCGGGCAGCTTGATGAATCGGGCTGCGCCATAGTCCGCAGGCGACGGCACCGCCACGTAGAGATGGTCATACGTGATCGATTGGTCGGCCGGGCAGAAGAAGTCTGCATTGCCGCCGAACGTCGAACTGAACTGCACCATCGAGAACGCGAACGACTGCTCGATCAAATCGGTGTAGTCGCCTTGCAGCACGCCATCGAGCCACCACCGGATCGCGTGCGTGTCGAGATTCACATACAACTCAGCGCGATGCCACGCGCCGAGCGACACGACTTTCACCCCTGGTTGGTTCGGCCTGCGCACGTAATACGGGTTGGGCGGCGGTGTCGGATATTCCGGCATGAAACACAACTGCCGATCCGGCGTCATGCAGGTGAACGACTGCCCGCCGAACCCGCCCCCGCCGTTGAAGAAGAACACGTGCTTGCAGCCGACCGGCCCGAAGTCGAATGGATCTGAGAGCTTGAACCAGTAGCCGCAATACCACTCGCGATAGCCCGGCCCGAACCCCCACTCTTTGTAAATCGTCGCGGGCGCGATGCCGTAGCGCATCCCCTTCGCGTAGGTGAACTCGGCCACCGCTTGCGGCGACGACGGGGCGGTCGGGTCTTGCCGTTCCTGCGCCCATCCGTAGGGCGTGCCCGCAAACGGGCCTGCACTCGGGTCGTTGGGCCACAGCGTGCCGGGCTCGTGGTTGTAGATGCAGCGGAACCCCTCGCTGCCGGGCACCGGCTCATCCACGTAGCTGCTGCCGTCGCTCGTCCACGCGAGTTGCCCCGCGCAATTCCACTCGGTGAGCTTCGAGAGATGCGTCGGGCAGTTCGGCCAGCCGGGATCGGGCTGCGGCGGCTCGGGCGGCTGCGTGCCCGACTCAGCGATGACCTTAATCGTCGCCGTCTCGCCCGGTTTCAAGCGCACCACGATGTCGCTCGGTTGTGGTGGTTTCGGTGGTCTCGCCTTGTCGTCGCTCATGCGTAGCCGCCTTTCTCGTCGCGGTCGTGTTCGAGATGCTCGCGGTCGTGCGGTGTATTCAACCCCAATTCGTGGCCAAGCCGCTGATTCCACTCGCGCACGTCGATGAGCAGCGCCAACTGAATCACCACGAGCAGCAGCAGCAGCACCGTGAGAATCAGCAGCGCCGTCAGTATCATGACTCAGCCGTGCGGTGAGCAGGGGCCATTTTCATTAAGGTTTACTCGTCATCGCCCGGCGGCTCATCGCCCAAAAGCTCTAAATGTGGGAAGGTATGCTCGTGCTGCACGCTCTGCCGTAGCTTGCCGCCGTTGATCGCCATCGTCTTGCGGGCGTCGAGCTTGTCGTAGAACACCACCGTCGTGCCGTGCGGGCCGGGCCTGAGTTCCTTCACCGCATCGGCGGCATCATCCGGCCATTCATCAATCGGCAGCAGCCGGTTGCCCTTGAACAACTGACGCGGGCTCGCGCGGGCCATGCGCGTGATCCCTTCAAGGGCTTCGTCGGCCTGCATGATGAGCCGGGCGTGGCGCTCGCGGTCCAGCCGAGGGTGACCTGCCCGTCCCCGGCGGTCGCGTGGAGGGCGGTGGGCGCTGCCGGCAGGCCGCCGTGCGCGGTGATCTGTACGGTCGCGGAGGCCGGCCCCTCGCCACCGGCGTTCTCCGCGCTGATCTTGAACTGGTACACGTGCCCGTCGGCCAGCGATCCCCAACTCGCCCACGGGTTGGTGCCCGGCTCGGTCGCCTTGGTGAACGTGGTCTGGCCGGCGGTGACGTCCTTCGCGTACATCCAGTAGTAGAGGCCGGGAGCCGGCGGGTCCCAGACAAGATCCACAGTGCCGTCACCCGACGTCGTCGCCCGCAGGTTGGTGGGAGCGGGCGGCGGGTCGTAGTGCGCAACGGCTTGCGCCGGGTCGCTTGCCGGACCGTTTCCACCGGAGTTGGTGGCGGTCACCGTGAACGCGTACGTATGCCCGTTCGTCAGGTTCGGCGCGGTGACCGAGTTGCCGCTGACGACCGGGTAGGCCCACTGCTGCGGCGGGGTGCCTGCCGTCAGATCCTGCTGGGAGATCAGGTACCACGGGTTGGTGGGCAGCGGGCTCCATCTGACGGCGATGGAGCCGTCGGTGCCGGCGGTGGCGCTCAGCCCGGTGACCTTGGCCGGCGGGGCCAGGTTCGGTACGGCCTGCACCGTGCCGGTCGGCACGGACTCGCCGCCCTGGCTGGTCGCGGTGACCTTGAACTCGTAGGTGTCGCCGTTGGCGAGGTAACCCACCGTGGCGCTGGTCCCGTCGGTGACCGGGTAGGGCTCCTCCGTGAAGTCTGGCTGATTGGCAGTGACGTCCCGGACGTAGACCAGGTACCAGAGGTCCGGAGCGGGAGCCGTCCAGTCCAACCGCACCTGACCATCCCCGGCGGTGGCGCTCAGCGCCGTGGGGGCCGGCGTCGGCGGGTAGTGCGCGGTCCCGGACACCGGCGCGGTCGGCGCCGAATCACCACCCTGACTCGTCGAGGCCACCTTGAACTCGTACGTATGGTCCTGGAGGTAGCCGTCCCCAGTGTAGGAGTTCTCGGTGGCCGGATAGGGAAGTTTGGTGAATTCAGTTTCCCCGGCGGTCGCATCCCGGACGTAGATGAGATACCAGAGGTCGGGCGCGGACTCGGTCCACGACAATGCGATGGTGCCGTCCGCGTGCGGCGTGACCGTCAGCCCGGTAGGCGCCAGCGGCGCTGGATAGTGCGCGGTCCCGGACACCGGCGCGGTCGGCGCCGAATCACCACCCTGACTCGTCGAGGCCACCTTGAATTCGTAGGTATGGTCCTGCAACAGGCCGCTGACATTTTGCACGCTCCCGGTCGCCGGATAGGCGAACTGGGTGAAATCGGTCTCGCCGGCGGTCACGTCCCGCTGGTAGATCGAATACCAGAGATTCGGGGCCGGGGCGGTCCAGGCGAGCAGGATGCTGCCGTCTCCCTGCGGACTCACCGTCAATCCGGTGGGAACGGGCGGCACCGGATAGTGAACCGTGGCCTGCACCGGCGCGGAACGACCGGACTCGCCACCCTGACTGGTCGAGCTCACCTCGAATTCGTACGTATGGTCCTGGCTGAGCAGGGTCGCCGAGAACGAGTTCTGGGTGATCGGGTACACCAGCTTGGTGAAATCGGCCTCACCGGCCGTCACATCCCGCTCGTACACGAAATACCACAGATCCGCGGGCGCATTCCAGCTCAGCGCGACCGTACCGTCCGGTTGCGCTGACGCGGCCAGCCCGGTCGGTACCGGTGGCGCATTCCAGTGCGCGGCCGCCTGTACCGTGCCGGAGGCAGGGCCTTCGCCGGCGCCGTTACGCGCGGTCACCTTGAATTCATACTGGTGGTCCTGTTCCAGGTACCGGATCGTGGCTTCGGGGTCGACCGGGACGGTGTACGAGATCGCCTGGAAGTCGGTTGCGCCATCGGTCAGGTCGCGCTGGTAGATGGTGTACCAGACGTTTCCGGGGACTCGATTCCACGTCAGGTGGATCTGGCCGGCACCATCCGCATTCGCGGTCAGGCCGGTCGGCGCCGACGGCGCCACAATGTGCACTGTCGTGCTCTGGACGGCGGTGGGCGTCCCCTCCCCGGCGGCGTTGACCGCCGCCACCCGGAACTCGACCACGTGGCCGTCCTTGAACACCGGCACGTCGGCCGAGGTGCCGGTGAAACCGGTCGGGAGCTGGCTGAAGTAGGTCTGGCCCGCGGTGACGTCGCGCAGGTACATCCGGTAGGTCACCCCCGGCCCGCTCACCGCCGCCCAGCTCGCGTGCACCGTGCCGTCATTCGGCGAGGTCAGCGCGAGGCCGGTCGGCGTGCCGGGCACCGCCGACGGGTCGGGCACCGGCAGCGGCCAGGTGATGTCCATGAACCGCGGCCGGTAGATGGACCGATCGGCCAGGTTGTCCTGGGGGTTGAGGCTGTCCACGTTGTAGGACATCACCAGCTTGGTGCCCGTACTCAGTTCTGGATGTACCCGTGCGTCGTACACGATGACCGGCCGGCCACCAGAATTGGCCTCGGGCGCCTGGAAGAGGTAGTTCGGAGCGCCGAACGGACCGGTGGGGCTCGGCGCGGTGAGCAGAACGAAGGACGGCGAGAACACCAGATTACTGTCCTGCGTCACCAATACGTACTGGCCGCCCACCTTGGTGACCGAGAAAGCGGTTCCGACGCCACTCAGCAGCCGGGTCGATGCCGACTCCTGACCGGACCAGCCGCTGCCGGTCCAGAACTGCCACGCACCGGCAAGGCCGCCCGCCGGCACCCGTGCGACGTGCAGGAAAACCATCCCGTCACTGGTGTGCTCGCTGCCGTACACGTAGGTGTACGTGCCGTCCTCGAGCAGTGCGGACCCCCAGGCGATGCCGGCGCCCAGCGGCAGCGTCGTAATGTTTGAAACAGTGAGGCCGGGGAGCGCGAAGGTCACCAGGGCAGTGCCGTGCAATTGCACGTCAAGCGGCGCGTCACTGGTCTTTGTGTACAGGTTGTACAGAACCTTGAGGTCGCTGCCCTCCACAGTGCCGTCGGCCACCCAGTACTGGTTGTCCGAGCCGGCGACCTGGACGAGGGACGCCGGCGCGGTCGGTGTGCCGCCGTAGAGCGTCTGACCGAGCTGCCCGCTCTGCTGGACCACCATCGTGTTGTGCACCTGCGGCGAATTCTGCGGGCGCGTTCCGTCCGCATTCACGGTGCCGAGGTAGGTGTCGGAAAAGAGCCATACGGTACGGCCGTCCGGCAATGGCACCGACGCCGTGCTGTCGCCACCGGTCCAGTGGCCGCCCTGATCGCCGTAGGAGTCCCACAGCGCATTGAGCGCGGTATCGGGAACGGCGGCCGGCGGCAATGTGTCGGCACGCACGGGAATGGCTGCGGTCAGGGCCAGACCGAGCAGGCCGGCCACCAATACCAGAACCGAGAACCGGCGCACGAAAGCATGCCGTAACGGCCACATAGTTCCCCCAGAAACAAGTGTGAGAATCACGGCCGATGACCGTGCTATGGCGCCGGGATGAACCTAACACCGGCGCTGTCGCACACAAAGGACAAGATTTCCCACGAGGGGGGCCGCGACGACGGCGCGCGTGACCGGAACCGGACAGATGTGAACGCTACTCAGCAGTAGCCGTTGTTCGGGCAAGGATCTATGCTGCCGCGCATGGTCCAGACGGTCGAGCCTGCGCTGCCGCCGGCCGGGTCCGTGCGGCGGACCGTGGCGCTGGTGCGGGCGTTCGCGGCTGAGCAGGAGGACCCGGACACGTTCTACCGGCTGCTCGCCGCGGACTCGGTGCGGCAGGTCGGTACGTACACGGGGCTGGGCGGGCGGACGGTGCTGGACGTGGGTGGCGGGCCCGGGTACTTCGCGGACGCCTTTGCCGCGGCCGGCGCGCGGTACCTGTGCGTGGACAGCGACGTCGGTGAGCTGGCCGGCCGGTTCGGCGCCCGCCCGTACGGCGTGGTGGCCAGCGGGCTGGCACTGCCGCTGCGCGCGGAGTCGGTGGACATCTGCTACTCCAGCAACGTGCTCGAACACGTCCCGGATCCCGGCCGGATGCTGGCCGAGATGGTGCGCGTGACCCGGCCCGGCGGGCTCATCTGGTGCGCGTACACGCTGTGGCTGTCGCCCTGGGGCGGGCACGAGACCTCGCCGTGGCACTACCTCGGCGGCGGGTACGCCCGGCGGCGGTACCAGCGCCGGTACGGCCGGCCGCCGCGCAACGTGTACGGGCGCAGCCTGTTCGCGCTGTCGGCCGGTCGGATGCTGCGGACCGCCCACCGCCTGCCCGGCGCGGACCTGGTCGACTGCTACCCGCGCTACCACCCGCGCTGGCTGCGCTGGACCGCCCGCGTGCCGGTACTGCGCGAGGTCAGCACCTGCAACCTCGTCCTGGTGCTGCGGAAGGCTATCTAGCCCCCGGGCAGTTCGGCGGCGTGCAGGAGAACGCGGCCAGCGCGGCCAGGAACACGTCGCGGATCTTCGCCGGGTTCGGCGTCACGAACGCCCGGCCGCCGCTGGCGTTGGCGATCTCGGTCAGCTCCTGCTGGTTCACCCCCGGACCCAGGCCGATCAGCACGATCGGCAGCGGCTTCTTCGGGTTGCTCAGCGCGCGCAGCTGGCCGAGCAGGGCCGCCCGGCTGATCCCGTTCGGGTCCTCGTTCTGCCCGTCGGTGAACACCACCAGCACGTTGATCCGGCCCGGGTTCCAGCCGCGGCGCAGCGCCTGGTAGCCGGCCAGCACCGTGTCGTACAGGCCGGTGCTGCCGTTGACCTTCGCCTGGATCTGGCCGAGCTTGGCCAGCAGCGTGGCCCGCCCGCTGTACAGCGGCTGGATCGGCGCCAGCTCCTTGTAGTCCTTGCCGCCGCCGAGGTCGGTGGAGAAGATCCACAGCCCGTCCTCGGTCGTCGGCTTGAACAGCCCCAGCCCCATCTGCGCGGCCCGCTTGGTCAGCTCGATCCGGGTGCTGTTCGTCCCGGCGACCGGTTCGTTCATGGAGCCGGACACGTCGATCACCGTCAGCACCCGGCCGGACCGGTTCACCGAGGTCCACTCGGCCAGCGCGGTGTCGATCTCGGGCTGGTCCGGCAGCGCCGCGGTCCGTACCGCCGAGCGGTCCAGCCAGCGCTGCTGCGGGAAGTTGGCGCCGGTGCCGCCGCCGGGCAGCCGGAAACCGCTGGCGGTCAGTTCGGTGGCGCCCGCGCCCAGCACCGCGGCGAGGAACTTCTGCGCGGCGGCCCGCGCCTGGCTGGTCACGCCCGGCAGCACCACGTACGGGTAGTCCAGGCCGGCCTCGACCCCGCCGGCGTACGCGGCGACCAGCGGCTCGGCGGGGTCGGCCTGGTCGTAGCTGATCACCTGCTGTTCGCGCAGCGGCGCGGCGCTCAGCCCACCCGGCGCGCCGGACTTGCGCAGCGCGTCGAGCAGGTCCTGCGAGGGCGGCGCCACGTTGCCCGACAGCGCCCGCAGCACGGCCGTACGCGCGGTGGCCGTGGCCGTACCCACCGCGGCGCGCACGGCGAGCAGCCCGTACAGGCCGACCGGGCTGGTGGCCGGGTCGGTGAGACCGATCGGTACGGCGTTCTCGGCCGAGCCCGCCCTGGCCAGCACCGTCGCCCAGCTCAGCGGCCGGGCCGGCCAGCCGAACCGCTGCGCCGCCGCCTGCGGCATGGCCAGCACGACCGGGGAGGTGGCGATGGACTGGCCCTGCCCCGGCACCTCGAGGTTGACCGCGGCCACCTGCCGCAGCCAGTACGAGGAGTCCGGCACCCAGACGTCGGCCGGCGCGCCGGTCGTCTTCGTCAGCGCCGCGCTCACCTGCGCGGGGTCCTGCCCGAAGACCTGGTACAGGTAACAGGTGTCGCCGTCGGTGCGCTGCTGCGGGGTCAGCGCGGCGGCGATCCGGCCGAGCACCGGGGCGATCTCCGGGGCGGCGGCGACCGAGACCGTGACCGGGCTGGTGCAGTTGGGGCCGCGGTCCCTGCCGGAGCCGACCGAATAGCCGATCCAGGCCGCGAGGGCGACCACGAGCAGCCCGGCGACCGCGATCACCGGGACGGACCTGGCCCGCCCGAACCATCGCGCCATGCCCATTCTGTCCACCGAACACCCCACGTCCTACCGACCTGCCGCACACCGGATTGGTCAAGTCTCCCGACATCGGTGCGATTGCGGATACCCGGATCGGTTACCAGCCGGTAGTATGCCCGGCGGCTTAACAATATGTGAACCACAGTCAGTAACTGGGGACACGCTCCGGTCGGGAGGGCGCTGTGCGTCGTCGAGGGACACTCGGGTTGGTCTTGTGCGGGGTCGGTGCGGCCCTGATCGCGCTGGCCCCGCTGCTGCACTGGTGGGTCGGACCAAGCCTGATCAAGTCGCCCATCGGCGGTGACACGGTCTCCGACGCCGCCGCCGACAATGCCACGTACCTGGACTTCCAGGACCTACAGCAGAAGTCGGGGACCGTACGCTCACGCGACGTGTACCACGGTGTCGAGGCGGACAGCACCAAGAGCGTCGCGGTCTACACGCTGGACTCGGAGATCTACGCCGGCTCCGAGCCGAACCTGCCCACCGACATCAGCGCGGGGCAGGAGCGGTTCGCCATCGACCGGGACAGCGGGTTGGCCGTGCCGGACCCGAAGGGCAAGGAGCAGGTCGACAAGGACATCAACAACGACAAGGCCAAGCACAGCGGCCTGATCCTGAAGTTCCCGATCGGCACCGAGAAGAAGTCGTACCCGTTCTGGGACGCGCACATCCGCTCCTCCGAGCACGCCATGGAGTACCGGGGCGAGGAGACCATCGCGGGGCTGAAGACCTACCGGTTCGAGCAGAGCATCCCGGACACCGTGCTGCCGGAGCAGGAGCCGGAGGCGCACTACATCAGCCACCGCACCGTGTGGGTCGACCCGGCCACCGGCGTGATCGTCAAGGGTGAGCAGCAGGTCAACATCACCGCCGGCAGCGCCTCGGACACCAACCGGACCACCGTCCTGGACGGCACGTTCACCTTCACCCCGGAGAACATCGCCGACTCGGCCAAGCGCGCGAAGGACGGCAAGTCCACGATCACGCTGCTGCGGGTCACCCTGCCGGTGCTGCTGCTGATCATCGGCCTGCTCGTGCTGGCCGCCGGTCTGCTGCTGACCCTGCGCCGCCCGGCCGCCCCGGCCGACACCGAGGCCGGCCCCGAAGCGGGTCCGGAGCCGCCGGTCCGCCGCCGCCGGGGCCTGCGCCGGTCCGAGGACACCGCCGACCAGCCAGCGGGCTCCCGCTAGTACGGCAACAGACAGGGCGCCGGCCCGGGGATCTGCTCCCCGGGCCGGCGCCCTGTTCGTAGTGAGGCGGGGGCTCAGCTCTCGTCGTCGTCCTCATCGTCGTCGTCGGCCGCCGTTGCGCCCTCGGCGAGGATGGCGTACAGCTTGCGCCTGGTCTCGTGCAGCACCTCGATGGCGCGGGCCTTCTGCTCCGCGGTCGCGGTGCTCATGAGCTGGCCGAAGGCCGTCATCAGCCCGGCCGCCGCGTCCCGCAGCTTGCCCAGGGTCTCCCAGTCGAAGCCCTCGAACTGCTGCCGCCACGGCACGTCCTCGACCTGCTCGGCGCGGGCCCGGCCCTCGTCGGTGAGCGAGTAGCGGCGCTTGCCCTCGACCTGCTCGCTGACGATCAGGCCCTCGTCCTCCAGCAGTTGCAGCGTCGGGTAGATGGAGCCGGGACTCGGCCGCCACATCCCGTTCGTACGCTCGTCGAGCTGCTGGATCATCTCGTAGCCGTGCATCGGGCGCTCCAGCAGCAACGCGAGCACCGCGGCCCGCACGTTGCCCCGGCCATGCCTGCCCCGGCCGCCACGGCCGCCGCGCGGTCCGTGACCCGGTGGCCTGGGCGGGCCCGGCGGTCGCCACGGGCCGAAGGCCGTCCGCAGGTCGAACCCGCCGAACGGGCCGCCCCGGCCGAAGCCCTGGCCGCGGAACGGCCAGCCGCCCCAGTCGCCACCCCAGTCTCCTCGGTTGCGTGTCTCCTCAGACATCGCGCATCCCTCCAGTCGATCTATCTGCGATCTATTACCGATATATCGAAGATAGGTTGGCGACTGGTCGGTGTCAAGGACGAAAACGGGCGGGCACCCCCGCCGTGGGATGCCCGCCCGCTCGTGGGACGAGATGCGTCAGTCGACCAGCGTCTCCGGCTCGGTGGCCGTACTGGCGTGGCTGCTGGGGCCGCCGCGCAGCGGGATCTCCTTGAGGAAGAACGCGACGACGAGCGCGAGCAGCAGGAACGGCACGCCGACCAGGAACACATCGTGCAGCGCCCGGGTGAACGCCTCCAGCACGTGGCCCTTGATCGGCTCCGGCAGCTCCTGGATGGCCTTGACGTTCTCGGTGGCCGCGCCCGAGGGCAGCGCACCGCCCGCCCCGACCTGCCCGGCGAACTGCTCGGTCAGGTGGTGCGCCAGCCGGGTGGACAGCACCGCGCCGAACACCGCGGTGCCGACCGCGCCGCCCATGGACCGGAAGAACGTGACCGCGCTGGTCGCGCTGCCCATGTCCCGGAAATCCACCGAATTCTGCACGGCCACCAGGATCGTCTGCATGGTGAACCCGAGCCCGGCGCCGAACACGAACCCGGCGGCCCCGAGCAGCGCGTACGGCGAGTCGACGTGCAGCGTGGAGAACAGCCACATCGCCACCGTCATCACGATCGCGCCGACGATCGGCCAGATCCGGTACCTCCCCGTACGGCTGATCAGCCGGCCGGAGGTGATGGAGGTGGCGAAGATGCCGATGATCACCGGCAGCAGGGCCAGACCCGACTTCGTCGGCGAGTAGCCCTTGACCGCCTGCAGGTACAGCGGGAGGAAGATGATCGCCCCGAACATGGCCATGCCGGCGATGAAGCCGTAGATGTTGGCCACGCTGAAGATGCTGTTCTGGAACAGCCGCATCGGGATGATCGGCTCGCTGGCCCGCAGCTCCACGGCGACGAACAGCACCGCGAGCAGGATGCCGGCGATCAGCAGCCCCAGCGCGTACGCCTCGGTCCAGCCGTAGTCCTGGCCGCGCCAGTCCAGGTAGAGCAGGATGCTCGACACGCTGGCCACGATGATGGTCGCGCCCAGGTAGTCGATGCGGTGCTGCTGGCGGGTCGTCCGCATCCGCAGCGCCCACGAGGTGGCCACCAGCGCCGCCGCGCCGATCGGGATGTTGATGTAGAAGATCCAGCGCCAGCCCGGGCCGTCGGTGAGCCAGCCGCCGAGCAGCGGGCCGACCACCGCGGACGTGCCGAACACCGCTGCGAAATACCCCTGGTACCGGCCGCGCTCGCGGGGCGGGATCACGTCGCCGATCGTGGCGAACGCGATCGACATCAGGCCGCCGGCGCCCAGCCCCTGCACCGCGCGGAAGCCGATCATCTCGGTCATGTTCTGCGCCGCGCCGGACAGCGCCGAGCCGATCAGGAACGTGACGATGGCGGCCTGGAAGATCAGCCGCCGGCCGTACAGGTCGGAAATCTTGCCCCACAGCGGGGTGGCCGCGGTCGAGGTGAGCAGGTACGCGGTGACCACCCAGGAAAGCTTGTCCAGGCCGCCGAGCTCGCTGACGATCCGCGGCAGCGCGGTGCCGACGATGCTCTGGTCCAGTGCCGCCAGCAGCATGCCGGTCATCAGCCCGCCGAGAACCACCAGGATCTCGCGGTGCGACAGTTGCACCGGCGCCCCGGCACCCTCCTGACCAGCCGGCGCGCCTGCAGGCCCAGCCGTGGTCTGGCTCATGGATCCCCCCTCGCCTCGA
>Ga0081455_10004617_pt1 | contig 15376 bp, 14 predicted proteins | sample TabmetS3T2R1_FD_70207 | JGI IMG/M metagenome (GOLD analysis project Ga0081455, IMG submission 70207) | Tabebuia heterophylla rhizosphere microbial communities from the University of Puerto Rico - S3T2R1 | ecosystem: Host-associated > Plants > Roots > Rhizosphere ... | reverse complement strand
ACAATCTGTTGTCCCATGCGACGCCAACGGACGGGGTGGGCGAAAAAGGAACTGACGCGCCGTCGCTGACGCTGTTGTTTCCCCCTCGGCAGCCGCGCTTCGTCCGACGTGCGCGGCTTCTGTTATTCGGGGATAGTGACACCGGTGAGAGGCGTCGTCACGCGCAAACTGCCGGTTCGCGCCGGCTGCGTCCTTTTGCGCTGGTGGATGACCTCTTGCAATGCGAGAAGTCCGTACTGCGAAATTTTGGCGAACGACTAAGCGTCCACGCGCCATCGAAGGGTGTGTCTCCGGTCGCTGGGAACAGGCGCGGACCGCCGCAACGGAAGCATGAGAGGTGCGGCGGCTTGTTAGCCGGTCAACCGCGGAATAGATCGCTGACGCTGCGGTGGGGTGACCTGCCTCGCCGGATCGACCACCGCTCAAGGCTGCTTTGCATGACCTCGGCGAGGGCCGCGCGCGGATTCAGCTGCCTTTCCGGCACGCAGGCGATGATCGCATTTCGATCCTGGACACCCGGCTCGTCGATGATCCACGCTCGCAGCCGGTCGCCGGCGAGCCGTGCAGCGATGCGATCGGACACCTGGTCGATGTCGTTGGCGACCAGCACATTCATGACGATGCGGCCACCGGGCGTCAGCCGTGCGCGGATGGCGTCGCAGGTCTCACGGTCGAATTCAGCATCAAAGGAAAAATCTGGACCTCCGACGTCGATCGCGATTCCGTCATAAAGCTGATCATCATCGAACATGAATTTCCGGAAGTCGGACACAATGAGCGGCAATCCGTCCGGCAGTCCAAAATATCTCTGAGCGATCACGAAGCTCACTGGATTGTTGTCGACGATCGTCAGCTTCTTCCCAAGGCGCGCCAGCCGGGTGGCGAGATTGCCGCCGCCGCATCCCAGGACCAGAATGTTCGTGGCGCAATGCAGGAGTTCGTCCATCAGCTTGACATAGCTGAAGACGCTCTCGCCCTCGGGCGTGGCCTGGCTCTGCCTGATGCCTTCCTCGAAATAGATTCGCGTTCCATCCGCGGAGCACTCGACGATCTCGATTGCGCCGTTCCGGCCCTGATATCGCCCCAGCAAACGCACCTGCTCACCGTGCATCAAATAGCATGTTTAATACATCGTTTATCATGTCATGCACCGCATGCCAATCGTACTAAGGGCCCACATGCGGCACCTGATTGATATGCTGAACTTCTATATTGATGCTTGAAGCACTAATTTGGATCGGATAATTATCTGCTTCGGAACCGGGAGACCGCCCCCATGATTACCGGCAACCAACTCAGGGCCGCGCGTGCGCTTCTGAGTATCGATCAGCGGCAAATGGCCGGTCTTGCCGATCTTTCGGTGCCGACCATCCAGCGCATGGAAACCAGCGATGGCGTGATCCGCGCCAACGTCGATTCGCTGATGAAGCTGGTTTCCGCACTCGATAGCGCAGGAATAGAGCTGATCAATCCTGGCGCTGCGAGCGCGACGGGAGGGCGAGGGGTGCGCCTTCGCGAACATGTCGCAAATCCGAAGAAAAAGGGCAAGACCACGCGCCAGCCGAAGAGGGTGCTGGAGCGGGTTCGATAAACCTTCCTCACGACGTAGTGTTGCGCGCGTCCGCCCGTTCGAGCAGCGACAGCAGCCCTCGCAGCATGGCTATCGGGGTCGGCGGACAGCCGGGAATGTGAAGATCGACCGGGACGACCTCGGAGACGCCGCCGACGACGGCATAGCTGCCCGCAAAACATCCTCCGTCCCGTGCGCAATCTCCGACCGCGACGACCCATTTCGGGTTCGGCGTCGCATGATAGGTGCGTTCGAGCGCTTCGCGCATGTTCTTCGTCACCGGCCCCGTCACCATCAGCACGTCGGCATGACGCGGCGAGGCAACGAACCGCAGGCCGAACCGTTCGACGTCGTAATAGGCGTTGTTGAGCGCGTGAATCTCCAGCTCGCATCCGTTGCAGGAACCGGCATCGACCTCGCGGATCGACAGGCTCCGGCCGAGCCGCCGCCGCGCGGTCCGTCCGACCGCGGCTGCAAGCTCTGTCATCGCGCCGTCATCGGGCGATGGCGCCCGCTCGGTGAGGGGTTGGCGAAACACGCTTTCGAACAGCAGCTTGCGCATCGCGGGCGTCCTTACAGATCGTGGCCCGAATAGGAGCAGTTGAACGACTTGTTGCAGAGTGGAAAGTCCGCAACGATGTTGTTCTCGATCACGGCTTCGAGCAGCGGCCATTGAAACCACGAAGGGTCGCGCATGTGGCATCGTTCGATCAGGCCGTTGCGCAGGCGCAGCCAGACCAGAACGTCGCCGCGGAATCCTTCCACGATCGCCATGCCCTCGCGTAGCTGCCCGCCAAGCGGGACTTCGTTGCGGATCGGTCCGTCGGGAAGGCGGCTCAGGATCTGGTCAATCAGCGAAAGGCTCTGTTCGATCTCGCGGATCCTGATCCAGACCCGCGCGTTGACGTCGCCCTCGTTGAGGACCGGCACGTCAAAACGCAGGCTGTCATAGGGCGGATAGGTGAGCGTCCGGCGCGCGTCGAAGGGACGGCCCGAGGCGCGGCCGACATAGCCGCCGACGGCATATTGTCGGGCCAGCGGCGGCTTGAGCGTTCCGGTATCGACGGTTCGGTCCTGCAGCGAAGCGGTGTTGTCATAGAGTTCGACAAGTGCGGGAAAGCGCAGCCGAATAATGTCCAGCGCAGCCCGGATGGTCTCGGGCCCGTCTGTTCCGATGTCGCGGCTGACGCCGCCGGGGACGATGATGCCGCGCATCAGCCGATGGCCGAACGCCGCGCCGGCTGCGCGCAGCACGTTCTCGCGCAATACGCCGCAATGCGCATGCATCAGAACGAAGGACGCATCATTGCAGATGGCGCCGATGTCGCCGAGATGGTTGGCAAGCCGCTCGAGTTCTGCGAGCAGCGCGCGCAGGAGCACGGCCCGGTCCGGCACCGCGAGATCCAGCGCGATTTCGGCCGCGCGCGAAAACGCGTATGCGTAAGCCACTGTGCTGTCGCCCGACACGCGGCCGGCCAGCTGAGCGCCGCGCTCGAGGCTGGCCCCAGCCATCAGACCTTCGATGCCCTTATGGACATATCCCAGCCTTTGCTCCAGTCGGACCACGGTCTCGCCGCTGGCCGTGAAGCGGAAATGTCCGGGCTCGATGATACCCGCATGCACAGGGCCGACTGCTATCTGATGCAGGCCGTCGCCTTCGGCGGTGAGGAAACGGTACGGCCCAGCGTTCGGCAGTGCGTCGATGCGATCTCCAAGCGGGAAGCGTACACCCCACCGGTCGTGATCGAGCCAGGGCCGGAGGTCGGGCGCGCCCTCGGCGGATAATCCGAACAGATCGTGGATGGTGCGTTCGAGACGAATGGCCGGCGCGTGATGCTTGCCGACAGAAGGAAACCGGCGGTCCGGGCATTCGAGGCTGACGACCGCGATGCCGGCGCTCCCGCCGTCCATGATCGCCATATGCACCGTTGCAGGCTCGCCCCAAAGGCCGAGCAGGCTCCAGCGTCCATGGGCCAGCTCGCTTGCCGCAAAGGTCCAGACCGACGCATCGACCATCACGCGCGGCCACGGACCGTGGTGCCCGACCTCGCGGCCCTCCAGCATCAGATCGATCAGCGACGGCATGTCGTTTCGTTCCTATCCAAGGAGCTGGGCCACGTGCTGGAACCAGACCACCAGCGGGGCCGGAAGATAGATCCCCGCGCCCAATACCAGCGCCAGATGCGCATACATTGGAATGTACGAGGCGTCGGCCGGGGCCGTGCTGCCGCGCGGCTCTCCGAAGGCAACACTCGTCAGGCGCCACATCAGCGCGCCGAAAGCCAGCAGCAGGCCGAACACCAGCGCGATCGCAAGCAACGGCTGCCTTGCAAAGGTCGAGCTCACGACGAGGAACTCGCTCATGAAGATTCCGAGCGGCGGCAGCCCGGCGATCGCGACGACGCCTACCACCAGCCCCCAGCCAAGCGCCGGATGGGTCACGGTGAGGCCGCGGATCCGCGAGATCCGCTGGGTGCCCTTGATCTGCGAAATGTGTCCGACGGCGTAGAAGATGGCTGACTTGGTCAGGCTGTGCATCACCATGTGCAGCAGCCCGGCGAAATTGGCGAGCGGGCCGCCCATGCCGAACGCAAACACGATGATACCCATGTGCTCGATCGAGGAGTAGGCGAACAGCCGCTTGATGTCGCGCCGCCGGTACAGCATGAACGCCGCGAAGATCAGCGAGACCAGACCCATCGTCACCATCAGCGGGCCAGGCGCGATCGAGGCGGGATTGGCCGCAAGCAATATCTTGAAGCGCAGCAGCGCATAAAGCGCGACGTTCAGCAGGAGGCCCGACAACACCGCCGATATCGGCGTCGGTCCTTCGGCGTGCGCATCCGGCAACCAGGCGTGCAGCGGCGCCAGCCCGACCTTGGTGCCGTAACCGAGAAACAGGAATACGAAGGCGACGTTGAGCAACGCCGCGTCGAAATTCGCGGCGCGCTCGACCAGCAGCGTCCAGATCATGCCGTCGTGGCCTTCGCCCATCACCGGGCGGGCGGCCATATAGACGAGGATCGTGCCGAACAAAGCGAGCGCGATTCCGACGCTGCCCAGGATGAAATATTTCCAGGCGGCTTCGAGCGCCGCGTGGGTCCGGTAGATGCCGACCATCAGCACCGTCGTCAGCGTCGCCAGTTCGACCGCCACCCACATCAGGCCGATATTGTTGGACACGAACGCGAGGTTCATGCCGAACATCATGGTCTGATACATGGCGTGATAGAACCGCAGGTACACCGGCGTAAGCCGGCCGGTTTCGAGCTCATGCGCGATATAGCTGGCGCTGAAGATGCTGGTGGTGAATCCCACGAAGCTATTGAGCACGATGAAGACGATGTTCAGATCGTCGACCAGCACGTATGGTCCGGGGGCAGGCCGCTCGATCACGAACAGCGAGAGCGCAGACAGCAATGTCGCGAGGCTCGCCACGACGTTCAGCCGCGCCGTCAGGCGGTAGCCGGGCAGGGCGACGAGCAGGGCCGCCGAAGAGATCGGGATCAGCAGGACCGCCGTGACGGGATCGAAGAACGAAAGCGTCATCGGCGCTCGCCCCTGAAATCGTCGAGCGCGGAGACATCCACCGAATCGAAGCGCTCGCGGATTCGGAACAGGAAAATGCCGATGACGATGAACGCGATCAGGATCGAGAATGCGACGCTGATCTCGACGACGAGCGGCATGCCCTTGGCGCCGGTCGCGGCCAGCACCAGTCCGTTTTCCAGCGACATGAACCCGACCACCTGGCTGACCGCATTGCGGCGCGTCACCATGACCAGAAGTCCGAGCAGTACCACCGACAGGGCAAAGGCGAGATCCTCGCGCGCCAGCGGGTCGGCGTCGCTCGTCACCCGCAACATGAGAACCAGCGAGAGCGCGACAAGCCCCATTCCGGCCAGCATGGTTGGCCCGATCCCGACCGCCGATTCGATGTCGCGGTGAATTCCGAGCTGCTTGACGATGCGATGGAGCGCCACCGGAATGACGATCGCCTTGAACACCAGGGCGATCGCCGCGGTGACGTAGAGATGGGGCGCATCCTGGATGAAGGCCTGCCAGGCGACCGAGAGCGACAGCACGAGGGCGTGAAGCGCGAATACATTGAGCAGCGAGTAGAGACGGTCCTGATACAGCATCATCAGGCTGATCAGCACCAGTCCACCGGCCAGCGTATGCGAGACGTCGAAAGCGAGACTGTGCATCTGCATCAGAAACTCCTCGAAACGAACAGCAGCAGAGTGCCGAGAAGTCCCAGCATGAGGGCGGCGCCGAGGAATTGCGGGACGCGAAACACCCGCATCTTCGCCGTGGCGGTCTCAAACAGCGCGAGCAGAAAGCCGGCCAGCGCGAGTTTGACGATGTAGGCTCCGGCGCCGATCGTGTAGGATAACGCGCCGGTGCCGTAGAGGGCGATCTGCCATGGAAAGAACACGCAAGCGATCAGCGAGACGTAGAGGAGCAGCTTGAGGAAGGCGCCGAGTTCGATCATTGCGAGGTGGCGTCCGGAATATTCCAGGATCATCGCCTCATGCACCATGGTGAGTTCAAGGTGCGTCGCCGGGTTGTCGACCGGAATGCGCGCGTTCTCCGCGATCGCCACCATGAACAGCGCGACCAGAGCCATTCCAAGCGACACCCGCAAGCCCACATAGGACGACGCCAGGAAGTGCGAGACTGTCGAAAGCTGCGTCGAGCCGGCGACCAGCGCCAGGCAGAATACGATCAGTAGCATCGCGGGTTCGGCAAGTGCCGCGATCATGACTTCGCGGCTGGAGCCGATGCCGCCGAAACTGGTGCCGACATCCATTCCCGCGAGCGCGAGGAAGAAGCGCGCGCTTCCGAGCAACGCGACGATGGCGATGAGATCGGCGGTCCAATTGAACAGCAGCCCGGTCGCGAAGGTCGGCACCAGGGCGGCGGCGACCCAGATCGCCGCGAAGGTGATGTAGGGCGTCACGCGGAACAGCCATGAGGCGTTGTCGGCCAGCACCACTTCCTTGCGCATGAGCCGCAACAGATCGCGATAGGGCTGAAAGACCGAGGCGCCCTGGCGGCGCAACAGCCGGGCCTTGATCTTGCGCACATAGCCGGTCAGCAGCGGGGCGAGCAGCAGCACCAGCAGCATCTGCATCCCCTGCACGATGATGTCCGAAATCACGACCATATCGCGAGCACCAGCAGCAGCGTGACGAGGGTGGCGAATACCAGGCTGAGATATCGCCGGATGGTCAGGAACTGCAGCCGGTTGAGCCGCCCGGACAGGAAGCCGACCGTGTCGGCAATCGGCGCATACATTCTGCTCCACACCAGGTCGTGCAGTTCGATTCTGAGCCGTGCCGGCCGGAGGTCCCCCGGTGGCGGCATCGTGACGTGATCGCGAGCCTGGAACGCCAGCGTGCCGAACACGCGCCGGATCGGCTGCGCAAAGCTGACGCTTGAATATTGCGCAGCAGGCGTGGCGTCGGAGAAGCCGCATCCCCAGGCGGGTCCCCGCCGCAGCGCGTGCGAAGCGAGGCGATGAATGACATAGACGGCAAGCGATGCGGTTGCGGTGATGAACACCATCACCAGCAGTCCATTGTAAGAGCTGCGGCTCTCCGCGATCGGCACGATCGAGAGCCAGGGCTGACCTGCCTGGGCCGGCATGCGGCTGCCGAGAATCTGCGTCGCAACCGGCGCAAGCGCGTCGATCGCCAGACCCGGCAGGATTCCGGCCAGCAGGCAGAGCGCGGCGAGGATGAACATGGCCGCGAGCGAGAAGCGGTCGACTTCATGCGCGCCCGCCGCAACAGCATCGCGCGGGCGGCCGAGAAACGTCACGCCGTAGGTCTTGACGAAACAGGCGGCAGCCAGTGCGGCAGCAAGCGCGAGCATCGCGCCGACCGCGGGCACCATGATCTTCAGCGCCCATTGCGGCAGCTCCGGACTTTGCAGCACGGCCTGGAATATCAGCCACTCCGATACGAATCCGTTGAACGGCGGCAGCGCCGAGATCGCGACGCAGCCGACGAGAACGGCGAAGCTCGTAAACGGCATGCGGTGGATGAGACCGCCGAGCTTGTCCATGTTCCGCTCGCCGGTCGCGTTAAGGACGGCGCCGGCGCCGAAGAACAGCAGGCTCTTGAAGAACGAGTGATTGAGTGCGTGAAACAACGCGGCCGTGAAGGCGAGCGCTGCCGCCGCCTTCAATCCGTTGGCCTGGAAGGCCATGGCGAGGCCGAGGCTGACAAAGACAATGCCGATATTCTCGATGGTGCTGTAGGCCAACAGGCGCTTCAGGTCTTTCTCCATCAATGCGTAAAGAATCCCCATCACGGCGGTGACGCTGCCAAGGAACAGCACGATGACGCTCGCCGGCCAGCCCGGCTGTCCCAGCAAATCGAACATGACCCGAATGAATCCGTAGATCGCGACTTTGGTCATGACAGCGCTCATCAGCGCGGATACGTGGCTGGGGGCAGCGGGATGGGCAAGCGGCAACCAGACGTGCAGCGGCACGAGCCCGGCCTTCGAGCCGGCGCCGAGCAGCATCAGGATCAGCACCAGCGCCGCGGATAAGGGCGCGTGCTGCGCGGCGCGGATGGCGGCAAAACCATAGTCTCCGGCCGGGCCTGCCAGGAGGCCGAAGGCGAGCAGCAGCGCGAGCGTGCCGAAGCTTGCCATCACGAGATAGACATAGCCGGCCCTGGCGTTGCCTGCCTCGCGATGGTGCGCCATGACCAAGGCCCATGAGGCGAGCGACATGAACTCCCAGCACAGCAGATACGAAAAGGCGTCGTCGGCAAGCACCACCAGATTCATGCCGGCCAGGAAGGCGGGGAAGAACGGCAGCACGCGATGCGGCGCAGGATCGTGATGGCCGTAGCCAAGGCCATAGAGGCTTGCCGACGCTCCACCCAGGTTGATGATGATGAGGAAGAACGAGGCCAATGCATCGAGGCGGAAGTGCGCGCCAAGCCATGGCAATCCGACCGGCAGGACGAGCGCGGTGGCACCCGCGCCGCCGAGCAGGCTGCGCGCCGCGCCGATCAATGCAATCGCCGATACGGCCAATGTCGCGCCGTAGATGATGGTCGTGGCGATCTTCGACCGGTTTAGGGCGATTGCCAGCACGGCCAACCCGAGCAATCCGGCGATCAAGACCATTTGCAGGGCAACGGCCGAGATCATCTGCGCGTCCTCGCCCCGCTCGATGCGCTGCCTTCTGGGCGAGTTCCGGAACCGGCCTTGAGCCGCACGCCGCGCCCACCGGCATTGCTGCTCACGCCGTCGTCGATCAATTCGATCCCGGCGTCCTCAAGCGCCGTGATCAGCTTCACCAGCGAATCGACGTTGCCTCGAACCATCGTCTCGCTCGCTTCCATGCGCTGGATGGTGGGCGCCGAGAGCCCCGACAGTTCGGCGAGCCGACGCTGATCGATGCCGAGAAGCACCCTGGCAGCCCGCAATTGAGCCGCAGTGATCATCAGTCGGCCTCGCCGGCGAGGCTCGGGCGGATTTCGGAGATCATTCCTGTATCATAAGTATTGATGTTAGTGTGTCAATAAGTGATATATAAAATATCTATTCTGAGGGGTCTAACTGTGCATGATCCGGGCCCGCTCGCGGGCTTCGTTCCGCTATCGGCGCTGGCCAGCGTGCTGGTGGTGGTGTGCTGGAACGTGGGTGGAGTTTCTTCGCCTGCGTTCGCGATCGATGATCGCGCGGCCCTTCAAAGGCTAGCGGCGAAAGACGCCGATCCTACGGTCGCAGGCTTCGTTGAAGGAAGCGAACGGTGTCGGCGATCGATTGGGTACGAACCGGCGCATCAAATCCCATGGAGTAGCCGGGCGCTGCAGCGACGCACGCACCGAAGGCGGCCGGGTCGAAGGCCTTTGCTTCATCGTCGATCAGCAAGGCAGGCCCTTTCGGACCGAGCAGGATGAGCGGGCATTTCTTCGTGCTGACGAGATCCGGGTAGAAGCGCGCGCGAGGCAGGTCAGGAACGGTCCAGGCATGGTAGGCGCCCGGATAGACCATGGTTTCGATCGGGGCCGGAATCCCCGCGGCGCGCGCGTAGGTCAGATAATTCTCGATCTTTGTCACCGGCAGATTGTCGTCTTTCTCGCCGAGCAGCATCAGCACGGGCGCGCCGGTATAGGCGCCGGGGTTGGCGATCGCGCCAAAATTTCCGCTGGGATAGAATGCAACATGCGCGGCAAACCGGCCCGGTCCGGGATTGAGCGCCGATCGCAGCGTCTCGAATGCGGTGAGGTGCGCGATCTCACCGCCATATGAGAAGCCGATGATGGCGATGCGACCGGCATCGATCCGGGGGTGGCCCGAAAGAAACCGCAGCGCGGCATATGCGTCCGCCACGCCGGGCGGCAGATAGCCTGCCGATCCCTGCAGGGCGGTGCCTGTCGTGCCGCGGGCCGCAAAACTGTCGTAGGTCAATGTGGCGAAGCCGGCCTTGCGCAACTCGCCCGCGACATAGCCTTCGTTGGAATCCCGATAGCCGGCCAAGGTGTGAACGAGGATGACGGCGGGATAGCGATCGCTGACCTGTTCGGGAAAGCTGAACTGGGCCTTGACCGTAACGGCTCCCGTCGCAGCCTCCCGCGCCAGAAGCTGGCGCATGTCGCTGTACGTGGAGGATTGAAACGTAACCGCGGTCGTGCCGGCTTGGGGGCCCTGGCCGTATCCAGTCGCTGCTCCGCCGGCGACCATCGCCACCAGCACGCACAGCATCCGGTACATGCAGCGTCCCTTTCCTTGCGACCGGGCGGACCTAATCCGTTGCGTCCTTCGCCTCAGGCCCGGTCGCGAACTGCGGGAACTTCGCGGCGACGACCGGGCCGTCGGTGCGCCAGGAGTGGCAGCCGCCGATGAAGAACGGACGCTTGCCGGAGGTTTGCTGGTTTTCCAGCGTGTCGCGGCCTTCCGGATTCCTGCCGGAGGAAAGGGTCTGGTATAGCGTCGTCACGGCGGGCCCGAGCAGTTCCATCAGATGCGTGCAGGTCTCCAGCCGGCCGATCTTGCGCCTGACAGTCTCGCGCCAGCCCGGCCCGATGCGCTCGCCGACCAGGCGGCCCAGGATCGGCTCGACCTCGATGCAGGTCGGGTAGGGCGTCCCGCGCATCATGGCTTCCGCCTCGCGGATGGTCATGCCCTCGTCAACGGCAAGCCGCAGGCCGATATCATGCACGGGATCGCCCGGCTTCAATTCGCCGCGAAACCGGTCGGCGCGCTGGGTGTATGGTTTTGTGTCGCGCATCCAGGCCTCGACTTCCCAGAGCCCGTCGTCGCGCAGGAAACCCTGGCATTCGACCGAGCGCGTATGCATCAGGCGGCGGCGCGTTGCAGAAACTTCATGTGCTGAAACCATCAGTTTGTCCTGTTCCGCCGCCGAACCTGCCAACCCTGCATGTGTTCAGCCGAATTTGACGATCATCTTGCCGAGCGCCGACCGCGACTGCATGGTCTTGAACGCCTCGCGGAAATTCTCGAACGGTACGACCTTGCCGACCACGGGCTGCAATTTGCCCGATGCCAGCCAGTCGAACAATTGCGCGATCAGCCTTGTGTGAGTGTCCGGCTCGCGGCGCTGGATCTGCGCGAGGTCGACGCCGAGCAGGGCACCGCCCTTGAGCAGCGGCAGGTTGAACGCCAGCGCGGGGATGGTGCCGGCGGCGAAGCCGACCACGAGATGCCGCCCGCGCCAGGCGATCGAACGAAACGCCTGCAGCGATACCTCGCCGCCGACCGGATCGAAGATCACGTCCGGCCCGTGGCCGCCGGTCAATTCCTTGAGCGTGTCGCGCCAGTCCGCCCTGGTGTAGTCGATGGTCTGGTCGGCGCCATGACGGACCGCAAAGTCGCGCTTTTCCGCCGTCGAGGCCGCGGCGATCACCCGCGCGCCCATCAGCTTGCCGATCTGGACCGCGGCGATGCCGACGCCGCCGGCCGCGCCGAGCACCAGCAATATCTCGCCCGATTGCAGCGCCGCGCGGGCATCGAGGGCATAGAGCCCGGTGAGATAGTTGGCCTGAAACGAGGCGCCGGACTCGAACGGCACCTGCGGCGGCAGGCGCTTGAGTGCCGCCGACGGCACGGTGATGTATTCGGCCAGCGCCCCGGAGCGGGCCATGCCGACCACCGGCATGCCTGGCTTGAAGGCGGTGACGTCGTCGGCCACGGCATCGACGATGCCGGCAAACTCCGTCCCCGGCACAAACGGCAGCGGGTCCTTGGTCTGGTAGAGGCCTTGCACTTTCAAGCCGTCGACGAAGCCGACCGCGGCGGCGCCGACCTTGACGCGGACCTCGCCCTTGGCCACGCCGGGCGTATCGATCTGCCTGATCGAAATACCGTCGATCGTATCGTAGTTCTCGACGACGACGGCCTTCATGCAAATTCTCTCATGCGTTTTCTCGTCCCGCGCCAAGGCCTTGTGCCGGCGTCTTGAGATGCTTCCCGGATTCAGCGAACTCTATTCGGCCGCCTCGGCCTGCCGATCGATCGCCAGCGCGCCTTCCTTGATCAATGGAATCAGGTCGCGGCCGATCGCCATGGTGTCGTGCGGATTTTCAAAACCGCGCAGCAGGAAGGAGTGGATGCCGAGCCGGTAATATTCCAGCACGGCTGCTGCGATCTGCTCGGGCGTTCCAACCAGGCATGAGGTGTTGCCGGGTGCGCCGGTGGCGCGGGCGATCCCCATCCACAGCCGCTCGTCATGGACGTCGCCGCGCGCGGCGTAGCCGAGCAGCCGCTCGGCGGAATGGTTGGTCGGCTGCGGCGCGGCGCCGGTCTTGCGCTCGACATCGGCCAGCAGCGCGTTGGCCTTGTCCCACGCCGCGCCTTCGGTCTCCGCCATGATCGGCCGCAGCGACATGTTGAAGCCGACACTGCGCCCGAAGGCCGCCGCGCGGCGGCGAAAATCCTGCATCCGTTCCTGCGTCTCCTTGAGCGGTTCGCCGAAGATCGCGAACACGTCGCAATGTTTCGCCCCCATCTCCAGCGCGCCTCCGGACGAGCCGCCGAAGAACAGCGGCGGGCAGGGTTGCTGATGCGGCTTGATGTCGGAATAGCCGCCTTCGATGCGGTAGAACTCGCCCTTGTGGTCGATCGGGCTGTCGCTGGTCCACAGCTTGCGCATCACCTCCAGATATTCGCCGGCACGGCGGTAGCGGTCGTTCTTCGGCAGAAAATCGCCTTCGCTGGCCTGATCAGCGTCGCTGGTGCCGGCGATGATATGCAGCGCCATCCGCCCTTGTGTGAGCTGGTCGAAGGTCGCGACCTGCCGCGCCGCCAGCGCAGGCGCCACCGAGCCCGGCCGGTGCGCGATCAGGAACTTGATCCGCTCGGTGTGGTCGGCCGCATAAAGCGCAATCGCAAACCCTTCGGCGGCGGAGGCGTAATAGCCGACGAGGACGGAGTCATAGTTCCACTGCTCATGCAGCCGGGTGAAATCGATCACCCATTGCCGCGAGATCTGCCCCTTGATCAGATGAACCGCGACGCCTTCCTGCTGGGTGCCGATCATTCCGATGATTCTAGCGGGCATGGGCGTTTCCTGAGCTTAATGTTTGACCGGAATGAAACGCACAACACCAAGGGAAAGCAAGCGTTTAGGGCCGTTTCGCTACGCGTCGTGTTCACGGCTGGCATCCGCTGCCGCCATTGCTTGGCCATGCCGGTGGGACAAGGCCAAGGTAATTCTGTATTGGGTTCGGTCCCTCAGGCGATGCATCACGCGCCGCACCCTCATCGGGATTGCGCGCTCATATCGCGTTCATACAGACTTGTGCCGCGCGGCTTCAGGGTGGTCGATGGCGCGGCGATGATCAAGCACCAGCTTCCGCTGCAGGCGGCATTTTGGCGAGACGACGAATGAACCCGGACATCTATACGCTGCGGAGCAAGGGAATCTCGGCCACCATCAAGGGTACCGGTGCGGAACTATGTTCGCTCAGGAATGCCGAAGGGGTCGAACTGCTTTGGCAGGCTGGACCGGCATGGCCGCGTCATTCTCCGCTGCTGTTTCCGATCGTCGGCCGCCTGAAGAACGACGAGCTCCGGCTTCGGGGAAAGACCTACCCGATGACGCAGCACGGTTTTGCGCGCGATCATCGATTTATCTGGCTGGAGCGTGAGCCGGCGTTTTGTCGGTTGGTTCTTTATGACGAGCCGGATACCAGCTCACGCTATCCATTCGCATTTCGCCTGGAAGCCACCTACGCGGTGAAAGATGCCGAGCTGGAAGTTACATTGCGAATTGACAATTGCGGCGACGAAGTCTTGCCGGCCTCGATCGGCGCGCACCCGGCGTTCAACTGGCCGCTCTCGCCAGAGCTGGCCAAGGACGAATACACACTCACGTTCTCGAGCGACGAGATCGCGCCGATCCGTCGCCTGAAGGAGGGGCTGATGCGGGCTGCGCCGGAACCAACCCCGATCCGTGGCAAGACGCTGGCACTGTCCGAACGTCTGTTTGACGACGATGCCGTCATTCTGGATAGACTGGCGAGTTCGTCGGTTCGTTATGCCGGGCCACGCGGGCCGTCGATCGACATGTCCTGGGAGGGCTTCCGCGAACTCGGAATCTGGTCAAAGCCTGGCGGCGCGGCGTTCCTTTGCATCGAACCGTGGCGCGGCTTTGCCAGTCCCGCTGACTTCGACGGCGAATTCTCCGACAAGCCGGGGCTGATGCACATTCCGCGAGGGGAAGAGCGGGTCCTTCGCTATCGCATACGCGTCGGTTGACCTACTTGGCTGCGGTTGCCACCGCCGCGCCAGGACGGAAACCGCAGTCATCAATTGAATTTCGCAATGCGGTCAGTGAATTGCTGCACTGCGTGAGGCAGCGGACCCATCCCGCAAAACCCGCGTTAGCCGCAGGATCAATGCTGCGCAGCGGGAATTGGCATGGACGAAATTCTGTCAAAGTTCGAAAAGGTGTTTGGCTGGGTTCCGCAATGGCTGCTGGGTCTCGGCCTCGTCGTTGGTGCCATCGTCGTTGCGCTGTTCGTCTACGGCGTCGCGGCGCGCATCATCAGGCGGGCGCTCGGGACGCGCTGGCCGGCGGTGACGCTGCTTTTACAGCGGGTCGCCGGACCCGCGCGGCTCGCTCTCTGCCTCGCGGCCGTGGCGCTGGTGCTGCCGCTGGCGCCGTTGAACGACGTATTGCTCGAGCAACTCAGGCACTTTTTCATCGTAGCCGTGATCGCGCTGACCGGATGGATCACGGTTCGCGCCGTGGACATGGGGGCTGCGCGCTATCTTCAGCGCTTCCGCCTCGATACCGACGAGAATTTTCTTGCCCGCAAGCACGTCACGCAAGTGCGCGTCTTCAAGCGGGTGATCGATACGCTGGTCGTTATCATCGCGATTTCCACCGCGCTGATGACCTTCGAATCCGTCAAGCAGTACGGCGTCAGCTTGTTCGCCTCCGCCGGCGCCGCCGGCCTCATCGTCGGTCTTGCCGCGCGGCCCTTGCTCTCGAACCTGATCGCCGGCGTGCAGATCGCGATCACCCAGCCGATCCGGATCGAGGATGCCGTCATCATCGAGAACGAATGGGGATGGGTCGAGGACATCGCCTCGACCTATGTCGTGGTCCGCCTGTGGGACTGGCGGCGGATGGTGGTCCCGCTGTCCTACTTCATCGAACGTCCGTTCCAGAACTGGACCCGCGATACCCAGTCGCTGATCGGCGCCATCGCTTTCCATGTCGACTATTGCACCGACGTCTCGCGCATCCGGCGGCGGCTGGAGGAGGCGGTTCGCGAGTCCAAATTGTGGGATGGCGCGGTGGTCAAT
>Ga0081455_10004616_pt1 | contig 15379 bp, 6 predicted proteins | sample TabmetS3T2R1_FD_70207 | JGI IMG/M metagenome (GOLD analysis project Ga0081455, IMG submission 70207) | Tabebuia heterophylla rhizosphere microbial communities from the University of Puerto Rico - S3T2R1 | ecosystem: Host-associated > Plants > Roots > Rhizosphere ... | reverse complement strand
CGGATCACGCGCCTTGTAGACCTCTCCCATTCCGCCGGCGCCGATCGGCGCGAGGATCTCGTAGGGACCCAGCTTCGTTCCGGACGCGAGGGTCACTTCAGGCCATCCACGAGCTGGAGGAACGAAAGGACGCGGAGGTAGCTGTAGGCGTAGGTTTTTCCGTCGGGGGTGATGACCGCGCGGCTGATGGTCGCGAGGCCCGCGGCGTCCGCCGGAGAGAGGTTGTATACGGTCTCGCTCTTTCCGCTCGCCACGTCGTAGCGGACGACCTCCGACGGAATCGTGCCGATCTGCACGTACAGAAACTTCGCGTCGGCCGAGTACCGGATCGGACGCGCACTCGGGTCGATCCCGGGGAGCGCCGTCGGCTCTCCTCCGCTCAATGGATACGAGTAGATGCGGCGGTCGGGACCGCTGACGACGGCGGACTTTCCGTCCGGAGTCACCGTCCCGCGGAACAGCGAATAGCCGTCGGGCGTGATGGCGCGCGCCTTGCCGCCCTCGAACGGCCGCAGATAGATCCGGGAGGCGCGGTTGGGCTCGGCCGCCGTGAAGACGATCGTCTTCCCGTCCGGCAGAAAGTCCGCATTGAAGACGTCCAGGCCGTCATGCGAGAGCAGTCGCGGCTCTCCGACGCTCGTGGGCAGGAGCTCGATCTGCGGTGTCGCGGTGTGCGTCACGGCGAGCGCCCAGGCGCCGTCGGGCGAAAAGGCTTCGGTCGACCCGTCGCCGATGCGGACCGCCGGTGCGCCGTTGAACTGCCGCAAATACGCGGAGTACGCGGCTCCGCCGCCCTCGCCCGATTCGGTGATGAGGATCTTCGAGCCGTCCGGGGTGATGTCGGTGACGAGCGAATAGTCGAGCCAGGAGAGCTCGTGCTCTTTGGCCTCGCCCGGCGTGCGACCCAGGATTCCGAGGCGGTCGCTCTCGTTGGTCATGAGCACGCGGCCGGCTTTCGAAATGTCGAGGAGCGTGCTGATTCCGGGGACGCGGCCGACGAGGCGCGTCTTTCCGGACAACGTGACGGCGTGAACCGCGCGGTTGAAGCCGCCTTCGGCAGCCGTGTACCAGACTTCTCCGCCATCGGGACTCCAGGCCAGGCCCTGCGTCGTGGCGTAGAGCACGGTCAGGTCCGTTTTCTTCCCCGCGAGATTCACGATCGCGACGCGCCCGCCGTCGTCGTTGGGAAACGGATGCTCCAGGAACGCGACCAGATCTCCCTTCGGCGAGACGCGAGGATGGCTGACCCACCCGGCGGTCTCGAAGAGCGGCTTGCCGATCGGAAACTCCAGCCGGTTCTTCGTTCCTGCGTTCCGCACGACGGCGAGTTCCTTGCCGTCCGGCGACCAGCTCGCCCACTGCACGTCATCGAGGATGTCGCGCGGGGCCCCGCCCGCGATCGAGATTCTCGCGAGACGGCCGCTCCGCACGAAGGCCGCGGAGCGCCGCGGATTCAGGATCACGGCCATTTCGCCGGTCGAGGAGATCGAGAGCAGATCGGCGGGAGGCAGTCCGAATGGCCGGGACTCCGGGCTTTCCGGGCGGTTGATGAACACCTCGAACGGCCTTCCGTCCCACGCCGCCGAGTAGACGATCGTCTGACCGTCCGGGGCGAATTGCGCGTTGCCGACCTCGCCGCGGGAGAACGTGATTTGGCGGAAGGAGGGCGGCTCGACGAAACCGGCCTTCTTGCCGGCGTAATAGACGAACGGAGCGGCGATCGCGGCGCCGAGGACAGTCGCAGCCGCGAGGAGTCCCCATGGTCTGCGCGGACGCACCGCGGGGATTCGCTCGACGCCCGTCAGGGTGGGCGTCGAGGCTCCCGACAGCGCCTCCAGATCGAACGCGACGTCGCGCGCCGACTCGAACCGCTCTTCCGGGTTCTTCTCCAGGCAGTGCCGCACGATGCGGTCGAGACCCGGATGGATGTTCTTGTTCGTCTGCGAGAGGTCCGGCGGCTCCTTGGTCAGGATCGCCGTGATCGTGTCGGCCGCCGTATCCCCGCGGAACGCGCGCTGGCCCGAGAGCATCTCGTAGAGGATCGTGCCGAAGGAGAAGAGGTCGCTCCGCTTGTCGGCCGACTTGCCACGGACCTGCTCGGGCGCCATGTACCCCATCGTCCCGAGCACGACGCCGGGTTGGGTGGCCCCGGACATCGTCTTGATGTCGGTCCCCCCGCCTTCCGCGCCGTCGAGCTTCAGCTTCGCGAGACCGAAGTCGAGGATCTTGACCCGGCCGTCCTTCGTGAGGAACACATTCTCGGGCTTGAGGTCGCGATGGACGATCCCCTTCTCGTGCGCGGCGGCGAGCCCCTTCGCCATCTGGATCGCATACTCGATGGACTTGCGCGGCGAGATCGCGCCCGGGCCGAGACGGCTCCGAAGCGTTTCGCCCTCGAGGAGCTCCGTGACGATGTACGGCGAGCCGTCGTGCTCTCCGAAGTCGTAGACGGCGGTGATGTTCGGATGGTTGAGGACGCCCGCCGCACGCGCTTCCGCCTCGAACCTCTTCAGCCGATCCGCGTCCTGCGAGAACGTCGCCGGCAACACCTTGATCGCCACCTCGCGGGTCAGGCGGGGATCGCGAGCCCGGTAGACCTCCCCCATGCCGCCGGCCCCGATGGGCGCGAGGATCTCGTAGGGACCGAGCCTGGTTCCGGAAGCCAGTGTCATGGGAAGTCGCGGGATTTTACACGCGAAGAACCGAGCGTCATTTCAAGTTTTTCGCCCCCTGGCGTAGCCGGCGCGTCACCCGGACTCGCGTTCACAGGGAGACGAGCCACCTGCGACTTCCCCTCCCATTTTCACGGTCCGCGAAGCGGACCGCTAGAGGTTCCGAGCTCATCTACCGGAGCCCCTCCACCACATAGAGATCCGCGAGGCTCCGCTGATAGGAGTAGGCATAGAACTTTCGATCCGGCGTCGCGATGACCGGGCTCACCGTCGTCACACCGGCCGGGTCCGGAGGCATGAGCTCTTTCCAGAGCTCCTTCTTTCCGGAGGCGATGTCGTAGACCATGATTCGCGCGGGAACCTCTCCCCGCCGGCGCACCAGAAAGGTCCGGCCGTCGGTGGACCAGGAGACGGGAATGTCTCCCGGCACGAGACCGGAGATCGGGGTCGGCTCGCCGCCCGCCACCGGATAAAGGTAGAAGCGCTGATCCGGCCCGATGACCGCCACGATCCTTCCGTCGGGAGACGCTTCGGAGGACAGCATCCGATAACCCTCGGGAGAAATCGCGCGGGGCTTCGTCTCATCCACGCCCTGCACCCACAGGCGAACGCCGCGGCCCGGCTCGCTGCCCGAGAAGAGCATGCGGCGGCCGTCGGGAAGCCAGCAGGCGTTGTCGATCGCGACGCCGTTCGGGGGATAGGTCTTCGGCTCGCCGGCGCCGATCGGATACAGAGCCAGACGCTGCGCCGTCGCCCCACCGACGATGGCCAGCGCCAGCCTTCCATCATTCGTGAGAGCGAAGACGTTCCCGGGACCCAGACGCACGGCCGGCGATCCATCGGCCTTGCGGACGTAAGAGGCGAAGCCTGCCCCTCCCCCTTCGCCGCTTTCTCCGAACAGCAGGGTTCGGCCATCGGGCGAAAGAGCTCGAATGAGGGACCAGTCGAGCCATGAGAAGTCCCGCTCCTTCTCCGCGCCGGGCATGAGAGCCGAGATCCCCAGTCGCGCCTTGTCCTGGACCATCAGCGCTCGGCCGTCTCTCGAAGAATCCTCGATCGTGAGCCCGCCGGTTCCCTTCGCCATGATCCGCACTTTCCCGGCCCGGGTCGCGGCATAGAGCTCCCGGTTGTACCCCGCGGTCGCGACGCTGAACCAGATCTCTCCACCGTCCGGCGACCAGCAGAGTCCCTGGGCGCTGGCGAAGAAATCCGAGAGCACGCGGCGCTTGCCGGACACATCGACGACCGCGACCGAGCCGCCGTCGTCTCCCTGGACGGGATGATCCAGGAACGCGACCTCGTCGCCGCGCGGCGAGACCCGCGGATGAGAAATCCAGCCGGCCGTCTCGTAAAGGACCTTGCCCGGCGGCAATTCGAGACGGACCTTTCCGCCGACGATGCGGACCACCGCGAGGCTCTGACCGTCCGGGCTCCAGTCGGCGTACTGAACGTCCTCGAGAACCTCCTTGGGCGAGCCTCCCCCGGTCATGCTGAGACGAGCGAGCGTGCCGCTTCGCGTAAACGGGATGGACGCGTGGCGGTCGAGTGAGACCGCCATCTCACCGGAGCGCGAAATCGAAAGGATCTCGGCCCCCGCGAGCCCGAACGGGCGCGACTCGGGGCTGTCGAGCCTCGTGACGAAGATCTCCATGGGCCGGCCGTCCCAGCTCGCCGAATAGAGGATCGTCTGCCCGTCCGGCGCGAACCGCGCAGAGCCGATCAGGCCGCGACGAAACGTCAGCTGTCGGAAGGATGCCGGCTCGACGTACCCCGCCTTCTTGCCGGCCAGATATGCCCCGGCGGCCACGCCAGCCACGACGGCCAAACCGAGCAGCAGCGGCCACCGGCGGCGCGCCTTCGGCGGCGCCGCGAGATCCACCGCCGTCCGGGAGGCGGAGACTCCCGACAGCGCCTCGAGGTCGAATGCGACGTCGCGCGCGGACTCGAACCGCTCCTCCGGGTTCTTCTCGAGACAGTGCCGCACGATGCGGTCCAGTCCTGGAGGAACGTCTTTGTTGGTCTGCGAGATGTCCGGCGGCTCCTTCGTCAGGATCGCCGTAATCGTGTCCGCGGCCGTGTCGCCTCGGAACGCCCGCTGGCCCGACAGCATCTCGTAGAGAATCGTCCCGAAGGAGAAAAGGTCGCTGCGTCGGTCGGCCGGCTTTCCGCGAACCTGCTCGGGCGACATGTAGCCCATCGTTCCGAGGACGACTCCGGGCTGCGTCCCTCCGGAGACCGTTCCGACGTCGGTGCCACCGCTTTCCGCACCGTCGAGCTTCAGCTTCGCGAGACCGAAGTCGAGGATCTTGACCCGCCCGTCCTTCGTCAGGAAAACGTTCTCGGGCTTGAGGTCCCGGTGGACGATCCCCTTCTCGTGCGCGGCGGCGAGACCTTTCGCGATCTGCACCGCGTAGTCGATCGCCTTGCGCGGCGAAATCGCGCCGGGTCCCAAACGGCTCCGCAGCGTCTCTCCCTCGAGGAGCTCCGTCACGATGTAGGGCGCGCCCTCATGCGCACCGAAGTCGTAGACCGCCGTGATGTTCGGATGATTGAGGGCCCCGGCCGCCTGCGCTTCCTGCTCGAACCGTTTCAGACGGTCCGCATCCTGCGAGAACGTCGCCGGCAGCACCTTGACCGCGACGTCGCGCTTCAACCTCTCGTCGCGCGCCCGATAGACCTCCCCCATCCCGCCCGCGCCCAACGGCGCGGCGATCTGGTACGGGCCGAGCTTCGTTCCGGCGGCGAGCGTCACTTGAGGTTTTTCACCCAGTAAAGAGTCGACAGGGCTCGCGAGAAGCCCAGCGTCATCGTCTGTCCGTCGGGAGTCACCCGCGCCGCCGACCGGGAGACCATGCCCGCGGCGTCGAGACCGGCGAGATCGCGAAGGTGCGTCCGAGAGCCCGTCGCGACGTCGATCCGGTCGATCCTGGTGGGAAGCCCGCCGGATGCGACGTAGATGCTTCCGCTGTCCGTCGTCCAGCCCGCGGGAACATCTCCGGGATTGGACGACGAGAGAGCCGTCGACGAACCACCGGCGGCGGGAAACAGGTGCACCCGGGAATCCGGGCCCAGCGCGGCGACCCAGCGCCCATTCGGCGACACGAAGAGCCGGCTGTACGTGATGCCCTCCGCGCTGATGGGAGTCGCAACACCTCCCGAAACCGGTTGGACGTACAGGCGCGCGCCCTTGCCCGGCTCGTTGGCTTCGAAGACGAAGCGCGACCCATCCGGAAAGAAGGAACCGTAGATCACCTGGCCAAATGCGTCGGGAGGAAACGCTCGTGGTTGGCCGGCCTTCACGGGCACGAGGACGAAATGCAAGGGCTCGCTGAAGGACCGGGTCACCACCATGGATCCGTCCTGCGAAAGCGCTATCCCCCCTCCATCTCCGAGGCGCACGGCGGCGGATCCATCCGTCGGCCGCAGGAAAACCGATCCATTGGTGCCGCCGCCTTCGCCGGTCTCGTCGAAAAGAAGCCACTTGCCGTCGGGGGAAAGCGCGCGGTCGCTCGGCCAGTCGAACCAGCTCAGCTCCTTCGGCACGGTTTGGCCGGGCAGGAACATGAGAGTGCCGGAACGATAGTCGTCTTCCGTGACGAGGGCGTTGGGACCGTTCAGATCTAGGAGCTGGGGCGTCCCCTGCATCGTCCGGATGAGTCGAAGCTTCCCGGCAGGAGTCACCCCGAAGACCTGGCGGAGAAACCCTTTTCGGGTCGCGGTGAACCAGACTTCCTTTCCGTCGGCCGACCAGGAGAGCCCCTGGATCGAGTCGAACCCGGATGCGAGATCGATCTTCTTCCCGTCCGCATCGACGAGCGAAACGCTCCCCGAGTCCGCGCTGCTGGGATGGTCGATGAAGGCGATCCGTTTCCCGTCCTTCGAGAAACGCGGGTGCTGAATCCAGCCTGCAGTTTCGTAGAGCACCTTTCCGATGGGGTACTCCAGCCTGTCCTTTCCGGAGGCATGGTGAACGACGGCGAGCTCCGAGCTGCCTGGCGACCAGTCGGCGCCGGTCACGTCCTGCAGGATCTCTTTCGGGACTCCTCCCGAGATCGGCACTCTCGCCAGCATGCCGTTGTTGAGTGTGAATCGGATGGATCTCGGCTCGAGAAGAATCGCCAGCTCGCCCCCCGACGAGATGGCCAGGAGGCTCGCCGGCGGAACGGGAAGCGGGGAGGACTCGGGAATGCCCTGGCGCAACGAATAAACCTGTGGCGGAGCGCCATCCCATGAGGCGCTGTAGTACACGGTCTGACCGTCGGGCCCGAAGCGGGCGGTAAAAACCGTGCCGCGCTGGAACGTCAGGCGATGAAAGGTCGGCTGTGAAACCGCCCCGGTCTTGCGGCCGACAAAGAGTCCCGCGAAGGCCCCGAGAAGGAAGACTCCTGCGACGATCGGGATCACGAAGGAGCGGCGGCGCGGCGCCGCGATCGCGCCGGTCGCGGCAGACGGCGTCGAGATGTTGGACAAGGCCTCGAGGTCGAACGCGACGTCCCGCGCAGACTCGAAGCGCTCCTCCGGGTTTTTTTCCAGGCAGTGTCGCACGATGCGGTCGAGCCCCGGGTGAATGTCCTTGTTCGTCTGCGAGAGATCCGGCGGCTCCTTCGTCAGGATCGCCGTGATCGTGTCCGCCGCCGTGTCGCCGCGAAAGGCCCGTTGACCGGCGAGCATCTCGTAGAGGATCGTTCCAAACGAGAAGAGATCGCTGCGCTTGTCGGCGGGCTTTCCGCGCACCTGCTCGGGCGACATGTAGCCCATCGTCCCGAGCACGACTCCCGGCTCCGTCGCGCCGGAGATCGTGCGCATGTCGGTGTCGCCTTTTTCCGAACCCTCCGGACGCAGCTTCGCGAGGCCGAAGTCGAGGATCTTCACCCGCCCGTCCTTCGTCAGGAAGACGTTCTCGGGTTTCAGATCCCGATGCACGATTCCCTTTTCGTGCGCGGCCGCGAGACCTTTCGCGAGCTGCACGGCCCAGTCCATGGCCTTCCGGACGGGGATCGGGCCGGCGGAGAGGCGCGAGCGCAGCGTCTCGCCCTCGAGAAGCTCCGTGACGATGTACGGCGAGCCGTCCACCGTCCCGATGTCGTGGACCGCTGTGATGCCCGGATGATTCAGGACGCCGGCTGCGCGCGCCTCCTGCTCGAATCGCTTCAGGCGATCCGCGTCCTGCGAGAATGTGGCCGGCAGGACCTTGACCGCGACCTCGCGCCCCAGGCGCGGATCCTTCGCGCGATAGACCTCGCCCATGCCGCCGGCGCCGATCGGCGCCGCGATCTCGTAGGGACCGAGCTTGGTTCCCGCAACGAGGGTCATTTCAGATCTGTCACTCGATACAGGGTGGAAAGAACCCGACTGTATCCGGCCACCATCGTGCGGCCGTCGGGAGTCATTCGGGCGGGTCCGAACGCGATGACACCGGCCGCATCGGGCCCGGCGATGTCGCGCACCTCGGTCCGACGTCCGGACGCGATGTCGATCAAGGCGACGCGGCACGGGTTGCCAACCTGCGAGACGTAGAGACCCTTCCCGTCCGCCGTGAAGCCACCCGCGTTGTCGCCGGGGAGAGAGCCCGCCAGGTCGACCGGATTGCCGCCACCCGTGGGGTACAAGTGAATCGCGAGATCGGGTCCCACGGCGGCAACGAATCGCGCGTCCGGCGAGACGAAGACGCGGCCGGTGTTCAGTCCCTCGGCGCTGATGGGCGCCGCCGCCCCGCCCGAGACCGACTGGACATAGAGGCGAGCCCCGTGACCGGGCTGGGCGCCGACGAAGGCGAACCTTGACCCATCGGGGAAAAAGGCGCCGTTGGCCGTCGTGCCGTAGGGATCGGCCGGAAATTCCCGCTGCTGGCCTGCTTTCACGGGCACCATCACGAACCGCGTTGGTTCGAGGAAGGTCCGGGTGAGCGCCCATGCGCCGTCGCGGGTCAGCGCGACGGCGACTCCGTCGCCCAGACGAACGGCGGGAGATCCGTCGGTCCCGCGAATATAGACGGAGCCTCGCGGCCCGCCGCCCTCGCCGGACTCGTCGATGAGCACGAGCTTCCCGTCCTCGCTCACGCTACGGTCGTTCGTCCAGTCGAACCAGGCGAGGTCGTGCATCGCGCTCTGCGCCGGCAGTAACGCGAAGAGGCCGGACCGGTAATCGTCTTCCGTCACGAGAGCGCTCGAACCGACCATGTCGAGGAGCGCCGGCGTGCCCTGCATCGTTCGGATCAGGCGCACCCGACCGGCCGTCGTCACGCTCTGGAGCTCGCGCTGGATCCCCTGGCGAACCGCCGTGAACCAGATCTCGCCGCTGGGCGCCCACGCCAAACCCTGAACGGTGGCCCATCCATCGGAGAGCTCCCGGATCTTCCCATCGAGCTCGACGAGAGCGATCGCTCCGCTGTCGGCGCTGGAGGGGTGATGAATGAACGCGATTCGGTGGCCGTCGGTGGAGAAGCGCGGATTCTGGATCCAACCGGCCGTTTCGAACAGGATTTTGCCGATCGGATACTCGAGTCGGTCCTTTCCCCCGACGTGGTGCACGACGGCGAGGTCCGCGCCTCCCGGCGCCCAGTCCGAGTAAGTGACGTCCTGGAGGACCTCTTTCGGCGCGCCGCCGGAAAGGGGCGCGCGCGCGAGCGTGCCGATCCATCCGAACCCGATCGGCGACGGCTTCGGATCGAGCTGGACGGCGATCTCTCCACCGCTCGATATGCCCAACAGATTCGCGGGCGGCAGCGAGAGTGCCGACGATTCCGGGTTGCCCGGACGCAGCAAAAAGATCCGCGGGACGGCGCCCTCCCAGGCCGCGCTGAAGTACACGGTGTGCGAATCCGGACCGAATCTCGCGGCGACGACCGTCCCCCGCTGGAAGGTGAGACGCTGGAAGAGAGGCTGCGGAGCGGCCCCTCTTCGGAGGCCGAACCAGGCTCCGGCCGCCAGTCCGAGCAGAAGGGTGGCCAGGGCGAGCGGAATCGCGAGCGAGCGGCGGCGCGGCGCGGGCTCGACAGGCGCGATGCCGCCGGAAGTCGACGTCGTGACCTCGCCGATGTGCTCGCGGACGCTCTTCAGGTCCCGCGCGAGATCCCGCGTCGAGACATAACGCTCATCGGGGTCCTTGGCGAGGCAGCGCTCCACGATCCAGCGCAGCGGCGCGGGCGCCTTGGGGTTGATCTGGGCGACGGGATCCGGCTCGTCGCGGATGATCGCCGTGAGCGTCTCGGCGCCCGTGTTCCGCTGGAATGCGCGCGTGCCGGTCGCCATCTCGTAGAGGATCGAGCCCAGCGCGAATTGGTCGGACCGGAAGTCGGCGGGTTTCCCGCTCGCCTGCTCGGGCGACATGTAGCCAACCGTTCCCATGACGGTGCCCGGCTGCGTTTCCTGGATCGCCGTCGGCGCGCCCGTGACCTGGTCCTGCGGGGCAACGAAGAGCTTCGCGAGACCGAAGTCCAGAAGCTTGACGTAGCCGTCCTTCGAGACGATGACGTTCTCGGGCTTCAGGTCGCGGTGCACGATGCCCGCGCCGTGCGCCTTGGCCAGGGCCTCGGCGATCTGGACGGAGACGTCGAGCAGCTTCTTCGACGCGATCGGCCCCGAGGCGAGCAGCTCCCGCAGGCTCGGTCCGTCCACGAGCTCCATCGCGATGTAGGAGCTCCCGTTCGCCGAGCCGATCTCGTGGATCGTGACGATGTTCGGATGGTTCAGCGCCGACGCAGACCGCGCCTCCTGCTCGAAGCGCTTCAGGCGATCCGCATCCTGCGAAAACGCCGCCGGCAACACCTTGATCGCCACTTCGCGGCCCAGCCGCGGATCCTTCGCGCGATAGACCTCCCCCATCCCGCCGGCGCCGATCGGCGCCAGGATCTCGTACGGGCCAACCCTGGTTCCGGAAACAAGCGTCATTGGCTCGCTCTGGGAGAGGGTCCCGAAACGACTTCCCCTCTCTCGTCGGTCGGCCCGCGCAGCGGGCCGCTCAAAGTCCGAGCCAGGGTCATTTCACGCCGTCCACGAGGAAAAGATCGGAGAGAGTGCGCACGTACGAGAGCACGTGCGCGGAGCCGTCCGGTGTCAGGAAAGCTAATCCCTGGGATACGCCGGCCGGGTCGGTCGGCATCAGCGTCCTCCAGGGCTGACGCCGTTCCGTGGCCAGATCCAGCTGCTGCACATGGATCGGAGTCTCGGTCCGCCGGTGCACGAAGAGAGACTGCCCATCGGCCGTGAACTGACTCACGGCTTCATCGGGCGCCATCGGAAGGACGGAAGGCTCACCGCCAGACAGCGAGTACAAGTATCTCTTTCGATCGGGTCCCCGCGCGATCGTGGACCGGCCGTCGGGCGAGACCTGAAAGTGGACGTAGCCTTCGGGAGTCACGGCGCGCGGCTTACCGCCCTCGAAGTCGCGAACATAGACCCGGGATCCGTGTCCCTCCTCGCTTCCACTGATCACGACACGCTTGCCGTCCGGCGTGAAAGAGGCCGCGAACACCGCGATCCCGTCGTTGGGAAACATCCTGGGTTGGCCCGCTCCGGTCGGGTACGCCACGAGCTGGGGATCGGATGCGGGACGCACGATGGCGAGCGCCCACTCGCCATCCGCCGACAGGTCCTGCGCGCTTCCTTCCCCCAGCCGCACCGCGGGAGATCCATCCGTCTTCCGAATGTAGACGGAATAGCCCGCGCCGCCGCCCTCACCCGACTCCGAGAAGAGCACCATCTTGCCGTCGCGCGAGATCGTGGCGGGCAGCGACCAATCGAGCCACGTCAAATCGCGTTCCTTCGTTTCGCCGGGAGCCAGCGCGAGGATCTCGTTGCGCATCGTGTCGCGCGTGATGACCATCCGTCCGTCGCGAGACACGTCATGGATCGTGAGGTTGCCCGGGACACGTGCTCGCAGACTCACCCGGCCGCCGCGCGTCGAATAGACGGCCCGATTCAGTCCGACTTCCGTAGCGGTGAACCAGATCTCGGATTCGTCGGGAGACCAGGCCACCCCCTGGACCGAAGCGAATGGCTGCGACACGATCTTCCGCTTTCCGATCCGGTCCACGGTGGCGATGAATCCCCCGTCGTCGTTTGGCGTCGGATGGTCCGCGAACGCAACGACGTTCCCGTCCGGAGAGACGCGCAGGTGGGTGACCCACCCGCTCGTCTCGTAGATCACCTTGCCGATCGGATACTCGACACGCATGCCTCTCGGCACTCCGCGGGCGATCGCGAGGCTCTTCCCGTCGGGCGCCCAGTCCGCCCACTCGACCTCCTTCAGGATGTCCCGAGGCGCGGCCCCGCCCGCGACCGAAAGCTGGGCGAGGGTGCCCGTACGCCGGAAACCGCCTTGCACCGTTGGATTCAGCAAGACGGCCATGTCCCCCGTCTTCGAGATCGCCAGCACCTCGGCGCCGGCAAGGCCGAAGGGCCGCGACTCCGGACTCTCAGGCCGCCCGACGAAGATCTCCATCGGCTTGCCGTCCCATCCAGCGGAGTACATGACGGTCTGACCGTCCGGGGCGAAGCGCGCAGAAAAGATCTGTCCGCGACGGAAAGTGAGCTGTTTGAACGAGGGCGGCGTGTCGTGAACGGTGCCGCGGCCCAGAAAGAACGTGGCCGCGGCAGCCGCCAGGCCGAGCAGGGCGGTGATCAAGACGGCTCGGCGCGACACGGGGATAGCCACCTTGGCTGTGGCGCCACGCAGCGCAGGTGTCGACGCGTCGGAAAGCGCCCGCAGATCGAAGGCGAGATCGTGTGCCGAGTGGAAGCGCTCCTCCGGGTTCTTCTCGAGGCAGTGGCGGACCACGCGCTCGAGTCCCGGCTGGACGTGCTTGTTCGTCGCGGACAGATCGGGCGGCTCTTCGCGCAGGATCGCCGACATCGTCTCCGCCGCCGTGTCGCGGTGGAACGCGCGCGAGCCCGACAGCATCTCGTAGAGGATCGCGCCGAAGGCGAAGATGTCGCTCCGCGCGTCGGCGGCCTTGCCCTTCACCTGCTCGGGCGCCATGTAGCCGAGCGTGCCGAGGACGACGCCCGGCTCGGTTCCGGCGGCAGTCGGCAAATTCGTCTGAGGCCCGACGGCCCCATCTGCCTGCGTCAGCTTCGCAAGTCCGAAGTCGAGGATCTTGACCCGACCGTCGTTCGTCAGGAAGAGGTTCTCCGGCTTCAGGTCCCGATGCACGATCCCCTTCTCATGCGCTGCGGCGAGCCCCTGCGCGACCTGGATCGCGTAGTCCGTCGCCTTGCGTACCGGCATCGCGCCGCCCGAGAGCCGGCCGCGGAGCGTTTCTCCATCGAGCAGCTCCGTGACGATGTACGGCGAGCCTTCGTGAGCGCCGAGCTCGAAGATGGAGGTGATGTTGGGATGGTTCAGCGCGCCCGCGGCCTGCGCCTCCTGCTCGAACCGCCGGAGGCGCTCCGCATCCTGCGAAAAGGACGCCGGCAGGACCTTGATCGCGACCTCGCGCTTCAACCGCGGGTCGCGCGCGCGGTACACCTCGCCCATGCCTCCGGCGCCAATGGGCCCGAGGATCTCGTAGTGCCCGAGGCGCGTCCCGGCTGTCAGAGGCATTGAGGGCTGGCGCATTCTAACCACGTTCGTGGCGTATTCTTGCGGCGCTCAAACGAGGTGAAACCGATGCGCCGAGGAACCCCGAGTCACGCCGCGATCCTCCTGTTCGCCGCCCTTCCGCTGTTCGGGCAGACGCCGAAGCCGCTGACGGTCGACTGGATCTACGGCGAGGAGGCCGCCGCGATCATGAAGGTCCCCAAGTTCGCCTGGACTTCGGGGGGCGAGGTGCTCTTTCTCGACGAGAGGACACCCGCCGCCTCGCGGACCTTCGAGCGTCTCCGGCCGGAAACGGGCGCCCGCTCCGCCGCCGTGGACGGCCCGGCCGCCATGGCAAGCCTCGCGGCGCTCTCTCCGAAGGACGGTCCCAAGGCCCTTTCCTGGCCCGATTCTCTCGATCCCGCGGGGCGGACCGCCCTCTATCTCATCGGCGACGACCTCTACGCCCTCGACCTCGCGGCGTCGCGGTTCTCCCGCCTGACGACGACCGACGCCAAAGAAATGCTTCCGCGCCTCTCCCCGGACGGCAAGAAGGTCGCCTTCGTCCGGGACAACGATCTCTACGTCATGGACTTAGCGACGAAGCAGGAAACCCGGCTGACCTCCGACGGCAGCGACACGATCCTCAACGGAACGCTCTCCTGGGTCTACTGGGAGGAGATCTTCGACCGCGGCGACACGGGCTACTGGTGGGCGCCCGACTCTTCGGCCATCGCGTTCCTGAGGACCGACGACTCGCCGGTGGACGTCGCCACGTTCACCGATTTCGCTCCTGCCGTTCCGCACGAGATCCGCCAGCGCTATCCCCGGACGGGCCAGAAGAACCCCATCGTCAAGCTCGGGATCGTCGAGCTCGCCGGCGGGAAGACCGCGTGGATGGATCCGACGGGCTCCTCCTTCGAGTACATCGTCGGCGTGGACTGGCTCCCCGACAGCTCGGCCGTGGCGGTCCAGACGGTGAACCGGGCCCAGACGAAGCTCGACATCTGGAGATTCGACCGCTCCGGGGGGAAAGCGACCGTCGTCATCTCGGACACCGATCCCAAACTCATCTACCAGAAGGAGCTTCAGTTCGCCGACGGCGGCAAGACCTGGATCGTCTCGTTCGAAAAGGACGGCCACCCGCATCTCTATCGTTACGGCGCGGACGGGTCCCGGAAGAACGCCGTGACCCAGGGGAACTGGTCGGTGCGCGGGGGCGGCTCGTTCCAGGCTCCCCAGGGGTCGGCGTTCGTCGACGACAAGAACGGCTGGATCTACTTCATGGCCATCGAGAAGTCGCCGCTCGAGCGGCATCTGTATCGCGTTCGTCCCGACGGCACGGGGATGATCCGGATCACGAAAGAGGACGGCACGCACAAGGTCGCGCTCTCCCCCGACCGCCGTTTCTACGTCGACACCTGGTCCAGCGCGAACACGCCGCCGTCGCTGGCGATCTATGACGTGACGGGGAAGCGGCGGGCGGTCCTCGCCGAAAGCCGGACGGATCTCCTCGCGCCCCTCGGCCTCGTGAAGCGAGAGATGATCTCGATCCCGGCGCCCGACGGGTTTGCCCTGCCCGCGAGCATCCTCAAGCCCCGGGATTTCGATCCCGCGAAGAAGTACCCGGTCCTCATCCACGTCTACGGCGGCCCGGGCTCGCCGATCGTCCTCGACCGCTGGGGCCGCGACGATCTCTACGACCACCTGCTCACGCAGAATGGGTACGTCGTCGCGTCCTTCGACCCGCGGAGCGCCACGGGCCGGAGCAAGCAGCTCGAGGATCCCGTCGTCGGCAGAATGATGAGCGACGTCGAGCTCGCCGATCTCGTCGCCGGAGGCGACCGCGGGGCGGTGCGCGTAGTCGCCGTGCTCGATGTTGCGCGCGGCGTCGACGAGCCTGCCGAGCGGGCCGGTAATGCGGCGCGCCATCAGGACGCTACCGATCACCGAGAGGGCCAGGCCGATGATGGTGAGCCCCAGGAGCGTGGCCTGGAGGCCCCTGAACGGGTGGGTCGCCGCGACGAGTGACCGCTGCAGCACCGCTGCAAGCGCGACACCGTCGTCGCCGCCGAACACCGAGACGAGGTTCTCGAACGTGCGATCGCCCCCCAGCAGCGCTGCGCCCGATCGCACCGAGGACGCGGCGGGAATCGCACCGAGCAACGCCCCATGTGTGTCAGCCGGAC
>Ga0081455_10004615_pt1 | contig 15387 bp, 3 predicted proteins | sample TabmetS3T2R1_FD_70207 | JGI IMG/M metagenome (GOLD analysis project Ga0081455, IMG submission 70207) | Tabebuia heterophylla rhizosphere microbial communities from the University of Puerto Rico - S3T2R1 | ecosystem: Host-associated > Plants > Roots > Rhizosphere ... | reverse complement strand
GATGTAGCGGCCAGTCGGCGCGCCGTTGGCGAACCCGTTGGCATTTACGCTGAAGGCTTTGATCGTGTTATCCACAATGTCCTGCGGCAGGAAGAATGTTTTCTTGCCGGTGTCGTCCTGACGAATCTTGATTGACTTCTGCAGATCATCGCGCGTCATGCCGACCAGTTGCACGTTGCCGAGGCTGAACGTGCTGCCGCTCTGGATGCGCGCCGTGCCGTGGAATTCCCAGCCGCCGACCAGCCGGTCAACCACGCCGCCGGCGTTGCCAAAGAGCGTTTTGCCCTTACCGACAGGCAGTTCGTAAAGCCAGTTGAACTTGAGAGCATGCCGGATGTCAAATGGCGAAACAGAGTCGTCGAGGCTCGGGTTCCGCAGCGTGACGTAATTCTTGGCGACCGCCGCGCTGCTGGCGTAGTAGTTGGTCTGCGCCCTGGCGAAACTGTAGCTGCCCTGCACCAACAGCCCCTGCGAGAGGCGGCGCCGTAATTCAACCGTCAACGCGTTGTACTTGGTCCAGTTGCCGTTGTCCACAAGGAACGCGCCGCTGCCGGCGGTCGTCCCGAGCTTATCGGGATTAACCACGAAGAAATTGGCGGGCAGATTCCCCTTGCTTTGCAGGAAGGCGTTATCACGACGACCGGCATTGTTGAAGAGGTTGAAGGCAAAGTTGTTGGGATCCGCATTGTTGATAAAAAGCAAGTTGGTGAAGGTTGTGTTGCGGAAGAGAGGGGAAGTGTAATTCCCCTGAATGCCCGCTTGCGCCGCCGGCAGTCCCGCAAAGAAGGCCAATGTGACCGGCAATGGCGATGTTCCCGACCCCGGTCCGAAGTAGGCGAAATTATTCTCGCATCCAGGATTGGCGGTCGGATTCTGTCCCGGCATACAGCGTTTCGCCGCAATATTGGACTGCAAGTTCGCCTGCGCGGCTTTGAACTCGTTGATGAATTGGTTCTCAACGAGGTTGATTTCGTTGAGGCTGTATTGTCGCCACATCTTGACGCCGTGGTTGCCGACGTAGCGCACTTCGATGACCGTGTCTTTATTGATCTCGCGCTGAATGCCAAAGGTATACGATTGGACGTAACCCAGCTTCAGATCGGGAAGGAAGCCATTGGCGGTGCTTGTTGGGGTCCCCGGCAGCGGATAGGCCGGTCCGCTGGGGACGTTACTCGGCGGACCGAGCGAAGCAGGGTTGCGGAAGAGCACTGGCGTTGAGCCTAGATTTCCATTACCCGCGCTCCGCGTAGCGTCTACTTGGCCACCAGGATTGGCGCCGAGGATGCTGGAAACGACGTTCATGCCTTCGCGGACGAAAGCAATCGAGTAACCACCACGTATGACCGTCTGTCCGCCTTCACCGACGAAGCGCTTGAGCCAACCCTTGCCGTTCGGACTCCACGCGACGCCGAGACTCGGCGCAAAGTTGTTGTAATCAGTGTCATAGGTCTTGTCACCTTTTTGGAATAGAGTGAACTGGGGTACCTTGCCGGTCATCGTGTTGGGCTTGAAGAGATTGCCCACCCCGGAAACCCCGAACAATTCCGCATAGGTCGTCTTCGCATACGCGTTATTTAGCGCGACGAAAGGGCCTTGCACTTCCCACCGCAGGCCGGCGTTGATCGTCAGGTTCGGACGATAGCGCCAGCTGTCCTGCGCGAAGGCGCCCCATTCACGCAGGCGAGCGCGTTCGATGTAATTGCCGAGGTAGTTGTATTTACTCCCATTTTCATCCACGTACGACGTCGCTCCGATCGTCGTCACGCGCCCGGTCAAAATCGAATAGATGTTCTGCGCCCGCGTCAAATCAGTCCCGCTTGGAAAAGCGGGCTTGCCGTTCGGGTCGAGAGGGAAATTGCCGCCGGTTGTGAAGATTGCGCTGGCAGGATCGGTCGAATCGAGACCGAAAGTGATGGTCGGGACAACACCGCCGTTAAAGGCGCTGCTCCAGTAATTGATCTGACTGAAATTGGCGCCGAAGTTGAGATTGTGCGAGCCGCGCGCCCAACTCACGGTGTCGCTAAATTGCTTGACCGGGGCGTTACGGCGACTCGGCGCGCGGTTCACCGTCGGATTGGCCAGACCGGCAGGGCCAAAGCCAGTGGTGGCTGAACCGACGTTGTTACCGATTGCGAAGCCGTTCTGATTTGTGAACTGACCGGGATTGATGTTCGGGAAGAAGAGCACAGTTCCGCCGGTGAGGCCGAAACGGGCTTCGTTGGTGATTGTCGGCGTCAAGGTCGAACGCAAAGCTGTCACATTCGAGAAGCGGTTCGATCCTTGAAAACCCTGGTTCGGGAAGCCGGGGAAAGCGGGGTCAGTGTTGTTGAGGAAATCAACCTTGCCGGTGAAAAACTGGTAATTCCAGATGTTTTCCAGATGATGCTTTTCCGTCAGATTGAAATCCAACCGTACAGTCGGAAAGTAACGGGTCTGGCCGCCAGTATTCGTGAAGGTAAAGTTTTGAAAGTTCGGGTCCGAACTTGGCGCGACGGCGCCCTGAGCGGTCGAACTGCGAATGTCGGTCAACAACTGCCTGACGGTCGGATCCATCGTCGTCGTGCATGCCGCACAGTTTGGCGTCGTCCCGGCGATCTGAAGCAGGTTCACCTGGTATTGCTTGGTCACTTTTGTTTGGTCGGGAAGCGTCGTGGTCAAGCTGTACTTGAAAATTCCTGTTTCCGCATCGGGGGTGAGGACGACGCGCGTGCGGGTGAATTGCTCCGGCAAGCGGTACTCTTCGTAGTTGACAAAGAAGAACGCTTTGTCTCGCCCGTCGTAAAGCTTCGGAATCCGGATCGGGCCGCCGACGCGGAAACCATATTGATTGAGCAGCACGCGGTCGCGCGGCGCCCTGCCAGTGCTCGGGTCGGGCGCGCGGTCGCGGTTGTTGAACCAGTAGTTGGCATTGAGCGCCGGGTTGCGGTGATACTCGTAGACGCTGCCATGTAATTCGTTTGTGCCGCCACGAGTCACGAACTTGATCTGAACAGATCCCTCGCTTGAGCTTTCGGCGCCGGGCGTCGAGGTCGATAGCGTCACTTCATCGATCGCATCAATGCGCGGACGAACGTAGGTGAAAAAACCGTCGTTGGATTTGTTGACGTTATCCTGCACGTTGACACCGTCCATCGAAATGTTGAGCGCCCCTTTCGGCAGGCCATTCACCGAAGATTGGCGCGGACGTCCGGATGTGGTCGTGCCTGGCAGGAGCAGCACGAGGTCTAAGGCGTCGCGTGATGTGAAAGGAAGTTCTGTAATCTGTCGCCCCACAATCGTCGTGGCGACGTTGGCCGATTGAGTCTGCAGCACCTCGGCGCCGCCCTGAACGACGACCGACTCAGTCGCCTCGCCGATCTCCATCGTTATGTTGGCGGTCGCGGGGACGCCAGCGTCAATCTTAACGTCCTGCAATATCGCCTTCTTGAAGCCCGGCGCTTCAACTGTAAGGGTGTATGTCCCGGCTCCGAGAGACGGAATCGTGTAAGCCCCGTTGCTCGCCGTATTCACTTTGACTTCCGCGCCAGTGCCGTTGTTTTTGATTACCACTGTAGCGCCCGAGAGGACAGCGCCTGTGGCGTCATACACCGTGCCTGAAATCGGAGCGGTCGTTCCACTCTGGCCGAAGGCCAGGAAACTGTTTAATGCAAGAAAACTCGCTATGGCTAGAAGCCTGGTCATGCAGGATTTCATACAGAATCTCCTTCCTGGGTGGTTCTGGGGTTGTTTATAGAAGATGTGCATCATTGCTTTTCACAGTCTGGCCGACAGGAAAACGAGCGAGACGGTAAAAATGAGGTTGCGACTTTCAGTCTTAGGCGAATAACAACAAACTGTATGATTTGACGAACGATTAAGATACAAATGTGGCGATCAAACACAGGCAACATTTATGCCCGATGAGATCAGGAATTTTCGGTGTTGATTTTTCTCTACTTATAGACTTGAGGGCTGAACGCTAGACCAGGCCGCGTCCATTTTTCTGAACCTTGTTGGGATTTTTGGACTACTGAGGCTCTTAATTCCGAATCCGTGTCCTAAATTTAACGGCGAAACCAGGCGAACGAGATCGCTTTCAATAATAGTGGCTGAAATTGTAACCCTGAGCGCAGGGCGCACATTGCATTCAAAAATTCCACAAAAAAGTCACTCGTCACAGTACCGCGCATGAGCAAGCGGCTGTCAGATGAGACAGCCGCTTGCTTATGCGCGCGGTACTTTACCAGCCTCCCGTGTTCTGATTTAGAAACGGAAGCGCAGGCCGAATTCGATCTGTCGCGGGTCGCCTATCTGACTGTTGATCAGACCGAAAGTCGCGGGGGTATCAATGTTCATCGTCGGGTCGCCGGGTTGGAAATGGTTCAACACGTTGGCGAATTGCGCGCTGAATGTCATGCCCATCCGTTCGTTGAACTTGATATCTTTTGCGATGCTGAAGTCGAGGTTCCACCGCGGCAAGCCTCGTATAGGCCCGGCGGCCCCGCCGTTGGTATCGAGACCCAGGACCAGACGCCGGAATTGCGAGTAGACCTCATCCGGATTGCTAAACATGTTTATGCCCGTTCCCTTGTTCGCCGGGTTGGTGTTCAAGCCTACCGTCCCGTTCAGCACGAGATCCTTATGGGCGGTGTTGCCGCCCGTGTAGGACTTCGCCAACACTGCGTTCTCCCAACTCGTGCCCGAGCTGCAGTTCATCTCGCCGAACGACTGGCAGTTGGCGCTGAAGTTCACACGCAGCGGCAACCCGCTCTGGACGGTGAGGAGCGGCGAGATTGACCAACCGCCCAGCAGCTTGCCCGCGAAACCTTTCTGGTTCTTGTAGAAGGGCAAATCGTAAACCGCCGACATGTTGTAAAGGTAGCGGATGTCAAAATCCTGCGCTCCGTAGTTAGCTTCGAGATTCCAGGGGTCAACTACGCTCCGGGAGCTGCGGGCATGAACCTCGGCACCCGTTCCCAGCGCGTGGCTCCAGGTGAAGTTGGAGCGCGCCGTCAGGCCTTTCCAATCGCGCAACGTCAGCGAGATAAAGGCTGCGTTGTAGTTGCCGTGGCCCAAGCTGGTGTTCATAAAAATGGATCTCAACTGCGAGCAGACAGGCACAGGCGTAGTCGGGTTGATCGCGGAGACCACCGAGTTGGCACAGGCCGAACTGAAGGCCAGGGTGCGGCCCAACGTCCAGGAGGCATTGTTCGAGAGGCTGTTCCAGAGGTTGTAAACCTGAGTGTTCAGGATGTTGGAACGCAAGGTTGCGTTTGCAGTCACAGCCGCCGTGCAACTGGCGAAGTTCCGGCAGAAGGCCGAAGTCGGTCCGCCCAGCGCCGACTCGAACCACGGCTGCGTGGCGACGGTCCCGCCCGCGGCGAGCGCGGTGTAGACCTTGGCGAAAGCGTCGGAAAAAGCCTGGCCGTTCAGCGTCGTCATGTATGGCACCGCGTCCAAATCGATCTGCTGCCAGTCGTGCCCGCTGAGCCGTCCGATATAACCGAGTTCCAACACCACCTTTCGGGAAACCAGCTCGCGCTGGATCGTAAAATCGAACTGATCCGAGTAATTGGGCCTATGTTTCGGGTCCAGCGCCGAGCCGTCGCCCGCCGAGGTATTGCCGCCAACGCCGGGGTAGAACGGTTGCGCCAAAGTCGCCGAAGCCGTCGGGAGCGGCGCGACCAACCCATCAGTCCCGATGCGAAAAGCGGTGAGCGGATTGGCGCCGAGTGCGCCGAGGCACTGACTGCCGTTGACCGGCGCGCTCACCGCGCCTTCGCACGAGACGGCCTGCAGCAATCCGGTGCCGAGCAACGGGACCAGCACCAACTCCACGCCGTTCAGCCGCCCATATATGCGGCTGTAGCCGCCACGGATGACCGTCTTGTTCTCGCCGAAGGCCGCGCCAAGGAGTCCGCTCTTAAAGTTCGGGGTCCATGCCGCCGCGAGGCGCGGGCTGAAGCCGCCGTAGAAAGGATCGAAGGGATACTTCCGGCCACTGCCTACGTTCTGCACAGTGGCGAAGCCGAGCGCCGGATTGTAGACCTGCCCGGCCAGCGCCGCACTCTTGCGTTGGGCAAGGTAGTCTTCGGTCGCGATCGGGGTCCCCTTCTGATCCACGAGCATGACCTGTTTCCCGTCAACCTCATAAGGCGGCGTCGAGTAGGTATAGCCAAGGCCATAGGTCAACGTGAAGTTGGGTTTCATGCGCCAGGTGTCACTGAAATAGGCGTTGTAGCTCAGCACAATGCTTTTATCGAAGGCCGGCGTGCCCAGCGGCTGCAGGTCCAGTTGGGGACCGCTTCGGCTGTAAACGACTTGCGGCAACGTGACCAAACCCAGTACCTGCGCGTAGAGATTGTCCCAATTATTTTGCTGAGCGCTGGGCAAGCCCGCGGGCCGGTAAGTCACGCCGCCTGCGGCCATCGACAGCCCTGACACCGCGCTGCCTCCCTGAATCACATAAGTCGTCGCGGCCATCGTTGATTGCCCGTTGTCATTCCGCTGGTGATACATGAAATTGCGCTGGAACGACCCGCCGAACTGGAACATATGATTACCATCAATCATGGTGAGGTCATCCCGCAGCGTGTGATCCTGGCCGTCCCAGAAGCGCGTGCGGGCGTTTTGCGCATTCACGTTATACGGGATCAGCGCGTTCGGAATCCCCCCAGTCACGCCCTCGCCGCCAATCTCGAGCGCTCCTCCGAGTCCGGGCAACTGTGGCGGGGCCCCGGCAGTTGACCATTCCCAGAAGTTCCGCAGGTAACTCCAACGGAAGTCATTCGTCAGGGTGGGGCTGATGGTGGTCGTCAAGCCCGCAACGTAATAGGAGGGCTTCTGCGCGCGCGGCGCCGAGGAGGCCGCTACCCCGAAGGTGTTGCCCGGCAGCGAGCCGCCAATATCCGTCTGGGTGTTGGCCAGTTGATTGAGCCGATAGTAGCGGTAACTGGCCATGAAACGCCAATTCGGGCCAAAGTCGTGATCGAGGCGGCCCACGAGGAAGTCCGAGTCCTGTGGCAAGCGGATCGGCGAGCGATAGCCTTGCGTGTTGAATTGATCGCCGCCTGATAGGTTGTTGGGCAGCGGCATGAACTTCGACCAAAGCTGACTCACCTGCAGATTCATACCGATAGCGCGGGGGTCACAAGGCAGATTGCCTGCCGCTCCACAGATGTTTGCGGGCTGATAGGTGACGCCATTGACAGTCACCGGAGTCGGATTGAGGTTATAGGGGATCCAATCCCCCGGCTTATAGGTGACGCCGTTCAATGTCACCGGTACCGCGGGCGACGCGGTGGTCCCGACGTTCTGGACCTGAATGACGCCCGCGCGTAACAAAGCCGATGGTACAAATCTCTCAATAGTCGTGCTTTGCGGAAAACGCCGGGCCTCATAGTTGGCGAAAAAGTAGGTCTTCCCACCCCAAAATTCCGGCGTGATGGGGCCGCCCACTGAAGCGCCATAGCGGTTCTGGTGGCTCGAAGGCAGCTTTTGGCCTGTGCGGTTGTTCGTCCATGTGTTAGCGCCGAAGTTGCTGCCGAAGTAGTACTCATAGGCCGAGCCGTGCCATTGATTGCCGCCGCGCTTGGTGACCATCTGGATTTGGCCGCCCGACGCGCCGTTGAAATCGGCCGTCTGATTGTTGGTAGCGACTCTGAATTCCTCGATGCTCTCAGCCGGCGTCGGTATCACGCCGGAGGGCGTGCCGCCCGCAGCGGCCGTGCCAATGAAGCCGGCCGACTGCGTGTAGACGTTCTGCGTGCCGTCCATGTCGCTGCTGTTGTTGCCGCCGTCGAGTTGGTAGGTGTTCTGATCCATCACCGCGCCAGCCACGCTGCCGCCCGGCGTCACGGCCGGCTGCAAGACGAACAGCGCATTGGCGTCGCGTCCGAGGTTGGTCAACAACTCAAGCTGCTTGCCGGAGATCGTCGTTCCGACCGAAGCGTTCGACGTTTGCAGATCGGCGCCCACAGCCGTCACTACGACAGTTTCCTCCATCGAGCCGACCTGCAGCGTGACGTTGACGGTCAGCGTCAGACCGACTGTCACTTTCTCTCCGGTCAGCTTCGCCTGGTTAAAGCCTGATTTAGTGACCGTCATGTTATAGAGACCGGGCGGCACGTTGACAAAGGTGTAGCGCCCCGCCTCGTTGGTGACTGTCTTTTGCTCGGCATTGGTCGTCACATCGCGCAGAGTGACGCTTGCGCCTGACACGGCGGCGTTTTGCTGGTCGGTCACCTGGCCGGAGACAGTCCCCGTCGAGGTCGATTGCCCCCGCATCGCAGGCGCGCCAGGGCCGAGCAAGATCGCCATCCCGACGACCAATATCCCGAAAGAAAACCAAGACACGCCTTCTTTGCTATCCTTGCGACGGCATGCCCCAGCAACAAATAGCCTGTAGAGTTTGTTTTTCATCAGTCGCCTCCTGAAAAGCTTCGAAAAAGGTTGTTGGAATCCGCGCAAGGTAAGGCTTTAGCGCGTGGTTACGGCTTAACGAAAGACTCCTGCCTGAATAATGGCGCCCGGGAGGGCAAATCAGTTCAGGCCCAATTTTGTTATTTAGATAATGAAGGGAAAAATTATTGGGCGGGTATTAAAACGCAAACATTATGCCTGTGGACGCTATCTGAGCTTGGCGTTGATTCTGCTCTACTTACAGCCACCAAACTGGGTAAATCGAGCACATGCCGTCCATAATTCTGAATTATGATTGGGATTTTTGGATCGAAGCAGGTATTTTTTTCAAATCATAGAGAAAAGGAGGATGCGAAGATGATTGAGGATCGAAGACCTAGGATCGGGGATCGTTTTACTCGTGATTGTGCGATCCTTCATCCTCGATCCTTGATCCTCGATCCTCGATCCTCGATCCTCGATCCTCGACCCTCGACCCTCGACCCTCGATCCTCGCCGATTCATCTGCGAGCCGATTGCCGCATCGTTTCCGGCGTCACTTTTTCTTTTCGGCGATAGGACAAATTGGCCATGTGCGCGGCGATGGCGGAGCGGTAGCCGATTTCGACCGGCGTATTCGGCTCTTTGCGCGAGCGGACGCATTCGACGAAGTTTATGTAATGATTATCGCCCTTTGCATCGCCCTTGATCGCTTCGCCGTCGGGGCGATTCGCTTTCTCCGAGGAGTAGCTCCAACCCGAATGCGACTTGCCGCTGACCATGTCGGTCGTCCCTGCCAGCCATTCAATCGTGCCGTCAGAACCTAGAATGCGAACTCCGAGTCCAAAGCGGCTGTTGCTGAAAGTGGATTGCCACGAAACGACCATGTCGTTCGGATAATCAAGCACGACCGAAATCGTATCCGGCACTTCGCGCCCGTCTTTTTCCGAAAAGACGCCGCCCGACATATATGCCGCGGTCGGCGCGCCGAGGTCGAGCACGCCAATGATCCAGCCGATCTGGTGAATCATATTTTCGGTGATGTTGCCGCCCGAAAATTCCCACCACAAACGCCAGTTGATGAATTTGTTCGCGTCGAACGGGCGGTCGGGGCGGCCGTTTAAAAACGCCTTCCAATTCACGTTCTGCGCGTTGCAATCCTCTGGTATCGGCCGCACCCATTGCCCCTTACCATGCGGCGTGTTGCGGCTCATCCACGATTCGACCGAGGTGACCTTGCCGACCAAACCGTCCTTGATCCACTTGCGCGCATCCACGAAATAGCCCGCGCTGTTGTGCTGCTGCCCGACGCCGATGACGCGCTTAGGATTTTTCTTCGCTGCCGCCAGACAGGCTTCGGCCTCTTCGATGGACCAGGTCATGGTCTTTTCGCAGTACATATCTTTGCCCGCGGCCAAGGTGTCCAGAAAGTGGCGCGCGTGGCAATGCAATGGCGAAGAGACGATGACCGCGTCCACGTCTTTCGATTCGAGCAGCTTCCGATGATCGCCGTAGCCCTGGATGTTCGCGCCGAATTTTTTCACTTCATCGAGACGCCGCGTATAAACATCCGCCGCCGCGACGAATTCGGCGTTGGGCGCTTCCAAAAAGAACTTCATCGTCTCCTGCCCACGCGCGCCGGGACCGATGATACCCAGCCGCACGCGGTCGTTCGCGCCGAGTATTTTGCCGTAAGAAGCGGCGGATAAACCCAGCAAGGCGGCCGTCGCTGATGTCTGTTTGACGAAATCTCTGCGTTCAATTTGTTTGTTCATTTTCTCCCCCGAAAAGAAAAACCATGGGAAGGCGGAGGCTTTTTTTTTTATCTGCCCCCGTCTTCCCCGCAATCGATTTTAGCTAGAACGTAATCCGTGCGCCAAAGCGTAGCCCACGCGGGCCACTAAAACCTCCGAAGGGTGTAGTCCCGGTGACCTGACCAAAGGTCGCGCTGGTGAGGTTGGTATTCGGATTACTGAAATTCGGATGGTTAAGCGTGTTGAAAACATCCACCCGGATTTCTCCGCCAATGCGCTCAGTGAACTGTAACTTCTTGAAGACCGAGTTATCGAGATTCCAGTAGCCCGGCCCGTTGATTGAACTGTTGCGAGTCAGTTGGCCGAACGGCGCATAGAGCACACCGTTTTTGCCAGTCTCAGTCGCCTTAGGCGTTGAGAAAACCGACGTATCGAACCAGAGTTGCCCCGACCCAACTTTCCCGAAAACTTTCGGATCGCCAGTAATGTTCGGGCGCTGCGTGTTACCAGGGGCGTGCAGGTCCGTGCCACTGGTGGTGAAATCGAGCGGAGTGCCCGAATAGATTGAAAGGATTCCTGTCAACTGCCAACCGTCGAGCAGCCATTTGGCCGGACCGTGGAGCTTTTGAGCAAAGGGAAGTTGCCAGACAAAACTCGAGTTAAACGAATGCGTCCGGTCGAAACCTGCCCGCCCAATGTTTATCTTTGGGTTTGCAGGCGTGTCAATGCCGCCGTTGTCGTCTCCTGACGCGGAAATCGCACGCGAGAGCGTATAGTTGCTCGTCACTAGCAGCCCCTTGTTGAAGCGGCGGTCAACTTTAATTTGCAGCGAATTATAGTGGGTATTGGTCCTAACTCTGGTCGTGACATCCGCCGCTCGCCCGAAAGATGCGAAGAGCGGGCGGGCGGCATTATCTAGCCCCGGCGCGGCCAGCCCCAACTGATTCGCGGCGTTCAGATTGAAATTAGCCAGAATACCGCGCCCGACGTTGCCGACGTATGCCACGTCCGCTGTGAAATTCCAGGGCAACTGCCGCTGGAAGGCTACATTGTAGGAGTGAAGCGTCCCTTCTCTGAGATCGGGCGGCGCGTAGTAAAGGGCCGAATTCTTCAAGATCGAAAGGTTGGCGTCAATAACGCCGCTCGACGGAATGGCAAAGACAGTGGGTGTCGAGAAGCCTGCCGCCAGCGATCCGATCGGCGCGAAGCTATTGGGCGCCAGGAACTGATTATTCTGTTTGACCGGGAAATTGAACGCGTAGCTGTTATCCGGGAATGGAATGATACTGCCGCCATACCCGCCACGGATGACTGTTTTGTCGTTGATGCGGTACGAGATGCCGGTACGCGCCACGAAGTTCTTCCAGGTTCCATTGACGCCCACGTTCTGCGGTATGTCGCCATATCCTGCAACGATTTCTGTATTGTTGATCGGATTGTAGTTGGACAAACCGCCTTTATCCACGATGCCGACCAGCGGCGTATAGTACTCGTGACGCAGCCCCAGGTTAACCGTCATTTTCTGTGTGACTTGCCAGTTATCCTGGAAGAAAGTGAAGAACGCATAGTGCTTCGTGCCGGGCTGGTCAATGATTTTGATGTCGCGTGAATAGGAGCTAGGCGCATCGAGCAGGAACGAGGCGAACATGTTGGCCAAGCCGTTGTTGGCCGCCGTGTCACTGGGAATTGCTGTGCGCCCGCCATTGAAGTTGAACTGCCCACGGACGCCGCCTTGATCCTGAATCTGAAGCAGCAAATCGCGGTTGTGACGAATCTCTTCGCCGATCTTGAGCGAGTGGTTGCCTAACAGTTTGGTCAGGATGCCGGAGCCGAGGTACGTCTTCTCGCCTCGGTCCCAGGGCAGGCTGTTCACAAAGCCGAGCATTGGGGCAGTGAAGCCATTAGTCGAGCTATTCTGGATATTGATCGTCGTCAGGCCGCTCGAAAAGTTGTCCAGGTTTACGCCCGGAATGCCGACCTCATCGGAGGTCTTCAAACCATCAGCCTGCGAGACAGCTACATTATGATACCAACTCACGCCGAACCTCGCCTCCAGAATCAAGGTCGGGCTGAAGGTGCGAGTGTAATTCGCCGCCGTGCTGATGGTGTTTTGGGTGCCGGTCCCGCCGAAGCCGCCGCCGTTGTTCGAGCCGCCATAGATGCCATATGCGGCTGGGTCGAAAACCTGGGGTTGCTGGAAGCTGAAGCGATACGACAGCGTGTTTTTGTCGTTGATGTTGTAGTTGATCTTGGTGTCGAAGGAGTGCGTAGTCTTGACGCGCACCTCGTTGAAGACGAAATTTTGCGCCCCAAAAGCCGCACCGGAGATGTTGGGGGGTTGGAGGAAGGTCAAGAGCTTTTTGGCGATGGGGCTGATGCGGTCGGCCGGAATAATGTTGAGCCCGAGCGGATTGGCCGCGGTGGCGCGCGACGGATCGCTGAATTGCGTGCGGCCCGTGCCATCAGCATTACCCGTCCGTGGATCGTAGATTTTCGTAGGCGCTTTGCTGAAGTCGCCGCCGAACCATTCAGGGTATGGAACCAAAAACCGATTGACGAATCCCAGTTTATCGGTGGTGTACTGGTAATCACCGAAGTAGAAGAGCTTGTTCTTTTTAATCGGGCCGCCAATAGTCCCGCCGGCCTGCCGGTAATGCGTTGGCGCGGTCAGGTGAGTGAAGTAATCTCCAGCCTGTGTATTGTTGTTATTGCCGAAAAAGAAGACGCTGCCGTGCATGTCGTTCGTACCCGACTTGAGCGTCACCGAAGAGACCGCGCCGCCCGCGCGCCCGAATTCGGCGTCGAAGTTGCTCGTCGTGATACTGACGGTCTGGATAGCGTCGGCGGCTGGAATGTAAACTTGCAACAAGCCGGTCTTTTCATTGTCGTCCACGCCTTCGATCATAAAATTGCTGGACATGCGCGATTGGCCATTGACCTTCGACGCCAGACTGTCCTGCGAGTTGAAGAATGCCGAGTGTTCCCGTGTGGGATGCGTTGAGCCGGGCACAGTGATTAGCAGTCCCTGGAAATTACGATTGAACCCGAGCGGCAATTCGGTGACCTGCTTGCTTTCCAGCAACCGTCCCGTGTCGGCGCGATCGGTTTGCAGGAGAGGCGCGGCGTCGGCCGCGACAGTGACTGATTCGCTCACATCGCCTACCTGCAGATCGAGGTCTACGCGCACAGTCGTATTAACGTCAACGACGACACCCTGGCGCACAACCTTCTTGAAGCCTTTTTGCACGACATCAACACGGTAGATCCCGTCCTTGACGTTGGCGAAGACGTAATTCCCGTCGGCGTTGGTAACGGTCGTCGCGCTGATATTCGTGCGCGTCTCCGTGATAGTGACCGTCGCGCCCGCCGCCGCCGCCCCATTTGAATCGGTGATCGTGCCGAGCAGCGAGCCTTTGACCGCCTGCCCGACGCCGACCGTAAAGACACTGGCGCAAATCATTGCCAGCAACAAGAGTTTTTTTGACATGCCCATAACAGTCTCCTGGTTGTAGATTGCTTCCTCTCGACTCGCCGTTGAGTCTCATCGTATGAGCTTGCGGCGCCGGTATTATCGAAAGAGCGAAACAAACAAGAATCGCGAAACCGGCAAAAGAGAATTCCCTTTCCGTATCCTTCCTCGCTTCTGTTTGTTCCGCCTTCACTCTTTTTATCTGCGACAATGGCGACGCGTCGGTAGCGCGACCACGAGGGAGGGCGTGTCTCGGGTTATTCATGCCCTCCCTCATGACTACCTACACAGAATTTTAAAAGCCGAGCCTCAGTCCGAAACGGAATTGACGGTTTGGCGCGTAGGAGTTTTCGTTGGTAGCGCTGATCTCCCCGAATGCGTTGTTCGTAAAGCTCCCCTGCGGGTTATTGAAGATCGGCGTGTTGGTGAAGTTAAACGCCTCGGCGCGGAATTGGAGGTCGAAGCGCTCCGTGACCTGGAACCGGCGGAAGAGGCCGAAGTCCCAGGTTGTGATCCCGGGGCCGCGCAGGATATTCCAGCCGGCGGTGCCAAAGCGGTTGGCATTGTTGGGTACGGCCTGGAAAGCGGTCGTGTCGAAATACTTCTGCCCGGGGCCGACGCCGCCAAGAATAGCAACCTTGCTTTTCACCAGATCAGGTCGTTGGTCGCTCGTCCCATCCACGTTCAGAGACGTGCCAGAGTCCGTGATGCGGAAAGGTATGCCGCTCTGGATGCTAATGATGTTGTTGAGCTGCCACCCTCCGGCGATGGCCGAGAGGACGCCCCCGCCACTGAGCCACTTCTTCCCCTTGCCGAAAGGCAATTCAAACAGGTTGGTGAGTTGGAAGCTGTGCGTACGGTCAAACCCACTCAGCGCCCGGTTCAGGTCGAAGAACTGCGGGATTTTGATCCAAGGTTCGTTATCGCTGTTGTCGGCGCCGCCCACCCCGATGGACTTCGACCAGGTGTAGTTCGCCGCAATTTGATACCCCTTCGCGAATTGGCGCGTCAGCCTCGTCTGTAATGAATCGTAGTGGCTGCCGCCGACGGGGCTGACCAGGAGGGTGGCCGCCGTCCTCCCGAACTTCGAAAACAACTGCCGGCCGTTGCGGCCCGCGCCCAGCGGCGCCCAATTCTGGTCCAACAGGCCGAGTTGCCGGATCTGCCGCGTGGCCACATAACCAGCCTCGCCGACGAAGCCCCACTTCAACTCTTTCTGGAGCGTCAGGTTCCATGACTGGACGTAGCCCCGTTTGAACTCATCGGGCAGCGTGATGACAGACACTCCGGACGGAACCGGGATGATTCCATTCCCGAGGTCAGACGTCGCGACCGGCGGGATGCCCGCTGAGAGAGCCGTAATGACCGGCGTGAAGCTGTTGGCCCCTGTCTGGTTGAAGTTGATCAAGACCGGGTGATTGGTCCGCATCGGGCGGGCCAATGCGTACGGATCGTTGGTGATCCCATAGCCGGCGCGGATGACGAAGGTCTGGGTCGGCCTGTAGGCGATGCCAATGCGCGGCGCAAAGAGCCTCTTGCTCACTTTGACGCCGAGGTCTTCAGGCACATCGCCAACGCCGCCGATCTCCATCATATTGGTATCGATGTTGTAGCGCTCCAGCCCGCGATCGGCGCGGGTCGGGACAGGGAAGTATTCCCAGCGCGTGCCGTAGGAGACCGACAGCCTGGGGTTGATCTGCCATTGATCGCGGACGTAGAGGCTGTATTGCCAGTTGCGGGTGTTGTAGGGGGCGACCGTCAAATTGAGCTTGCCCCTGCCTTGGG
>Ga0081455_10004614_pt1 | contig 15388 bp, 14 predicted proteins | sample TabmetS3T2R1_FD_70207 | JGI IMG/M metagenome (GOLD analysis project Ga0081455, IMG submission 70207) | Tabebuia heterophylla rhizosphere microbial communities from the University of Puerto Rico - S3T2R1 | ecosystem: Host-associated > Plants > Roots > Rhizosphere ... | reverse complement strand
GAAGCTGTCAGGCAAAAAGTCGAAGAGATCATCGGCCACGGACAGCAATCCCCAAGTGGACACATACCATTCACGCCGCGAGCAAAAAAAGTACTTGAACTTAGCCTGCGCGAAGCCCTCCAGATCAATCATTCCTACATCGGAACCGAGCACATCCTGCTTGGCCTGATTCGGGAAGGTGAAGGTGTTGCTGCTCAGGTTTTGGTGAAGCTGGGCGCGGACCTCAACCGGGTTAGAAATCAGGTCTTGCAATTGCTCAGCGGTTTCCAAGGGAAGGAAGCGGCAACCGCGGGCGCGCCAGAGCAGGGCAGCACACCGTCGTCCTCGATGGTTCTCGACCAGTTCGGCCGTAATCTCACTCAGGCGGCTCGGGAGAACAAGCTTGATCCGGTTATCGGGCGAGAGACCGAGATCGAGCGCGTGATGACCGTGCTCTCCCGGCGTACCAAAAACAACCCGGTACTAATTGGCGAGCCAGGCGTTGGCAAGACGGCGGTGGTTGAAGGGCTTTCACAGGCCATCGTCCGTGGTGATGTTCCAGAGACACTCCGGGATAAGCAGATTTACACCCTCGATCTTGGTGCGCTGGTTGCAGGCAGCCGTTATCGCGGTGATTTCGAGGAGCGCCTGAAGAAGGTGCTCAAGGAGATCAAAACTCGCGGCGACGTTGTGCTGTTCATCGATGAGATCCATACCCTCGTCGGTGCGGGAGCGGCCGAGGGTGCGATTGACGCCGCCAGCATCCTCAAGCCGATGCTGGCGCGCGGTGAGCTACAAACCATTGGCGCCACCACGTTGGACGAGTACCGGAAGTATGTGGAGAAGGACGCCGCATTGGAGCGGCGCTTCCAGCCGATCCAGGTGGCCGAGCCATCCATCGCGCACACCATCGATATCCTGCGTGGCCTTCGCGACCGTTACGAGGCGCACCACCGGATCACCATCACCGATGAGGCTTTGGTGGCTGCAGCCCAGATGGCCGACCGGTATATCTCTGATCGCTTCCTGCCCGACAAGGCGATCGACCTGATCGACGAGGCGGGCGCGCGGCTGCGGATCCGGAGGATGACCGCTCCACCTGACCTCCGCGAGTTCGACGAGAAGGTCGCCGGCGTACGGCTGGAAAAGGAAGCCGCGATCGACGCGCAAGATTTCGAACGCGCAGCGGGACTCCGCGATGACGAGAAGAAGCTGCTGACCGCCCGCGCCGAGCGCGAGGCGCAGTGGAAGTCTGGTGATCTTGATGTCGTCGCCGAGGTGGATGAGGAGATCATTGCCGAGGTGTTGTCCACGGCAACCGGCATTCCGGTCTTCAAGCTGACAGAGGAAGAGTCCTCACGGCTGCTGCGGATGGAAGAGGAAATCGGCAAGCGCTACATCGGCCAGCACGATGCGGTCAAGGCGCTGTCTCGCTCGATCCGCCGTACCCGGGCGGGCCTCAAGGACCCCAAGCGGCCCAGTGGCTCATTCATCTTCGCCGGCCCGTCTGGTGTCGGTAAGACCGAGCTGACCAAGGCGCTGACTGAGTTCCTGTTCGGTGACGAGGACGCACTGATCCAGCTCGATATGAGCGAGTACTCCGAGAAGCACACCGCCTCACGGCTCTTCGGCTCACCTCCGGGCTACGTCGGCTATGAGGAAGGCGGTCAGCTCACCGAGAAAGTGCGTCGCAAGCCGTTCAGCGTCGTGCTCTTCGATGAGGTCGAGAAGGCGCACCCGGACATTTTCAACTCGCTGCTGCAGATCCTTGATGAGGGCCGGCTGACCGACGCCCAGGGCCGCGTGGTGGATTTCAAGAACACGGTCATCGTGATGACCACCAACCTTGGAACCCGCGACATCGCCAAGAGTGTCTCCCTGGGCTTCAGTGGGTCGAGCGGTACCGAGGGCGGCTACGACAAGATGAAGGCCAAGGTCACCGACGAGCTCAAACAGCACTTCCGTCCGGAGTTTCTCAACCGGGTGGACGAGATCGTGGTCTTCCGCCAGCTCAGTCAGGAGGACATCGAGCGCATCGTCGATCTGATGGTGGCCCAGATCGAGATCCGGCTGAAGGACAAGGACATGGGCATCGAGCTCACGCCCGCCGCGAAGACCCTGATCGCTCAGCGAGGCTTCGACCCCGTGCTCGGAGCTCGGCCGCTGCGCCGGGCGATTCAGCGCGACGTCGAGGATCTGCTCGCAGAGAAGATCTTGTTCTCCGAGCTGAAGCCCGGCGAGATTGTCGTGGTCGACGTTGCCGATCCGGGCTCTGAACACCCATTCACCTTCACCGGCACACCGCGCTCGGCCGCCCCCGACGTACCGCCCGTGGAGTTCGGTGGCATTGTCGAAGGCTTCAACGAAGGCTCTGAAGCCGCCAACGAGTAGTTCCTGATACAGCCAGGCCGGCCGCCACCCATGAGGAGGGCGGCCGGTCATGTTTCGCCCCTGTCGACATCCCACGCAGCGTGGGATGTTAGCGCTGTGCGTGGGTTGCATGCCATGTACTCCGTAGGAAACCTGGGTACTGCCGGGTAAGTCTGGCAGAGTGGCTCGGTGCCCCTGACGAACCGGATCCCAGCGGTCTGGCTGGTGGTCACGGGGATTGTCTCGGTCCAAGTTGGTGCGGCAATCGCCAAGAATCTGTTCGATCTGGTGCCGCCTACAGCAATGGTCTGGCTTCGACTCGTCACCTCGGCCGTGATCTTGCTCTTGATGGCGCGCCCACGGTTGGCGGGGCATTCACGTCGGGATTGGTTGATCGTGTTTGGCTTCGGCGTCAGCTTGATGACGATGAACTGGGCGATCTATCAGTCCTTCGCGCGCATCCCGCTGGGAATCGCGGTGACCATTGAGTTTCTCGGTCCCTTGACTGTTGCCGTCATCGGCTCACGCCGACTCCTGGATCTGATCTGGGTGGGCCTCGCTGGGGCGGGAGTCGCCCTGCTGGGTGTCTCGAGGGCCAGCCTGACTGTCGCTGGAGTTGGGTTCGCTCTCCTTGCAGCACTCGCCTGGGCCTCCTACATCCTGCTGAGTGCGCAGACCGGCCGGCGTTGGCCAGGTATCAGCGGCCTAGCCTTCGCCAGCGTGGTCGGGGCCGTCGCGTTGGCGCCTCCGGCAATCGTCGAGGCCGGTACCAAGCTGCTCGATCCGACGGTGCTATTGCTCGGGTTGGCAATTGGATTGCTGAGCTCCGTCATCCCGTACAGCTTCGAGCTGATCGCACTACGCCGCATCCCGCCGCGCGTCTTCAGCATCTTGATGAGCCTGGAGCCGGCGGCGGCGGCAATCGCCGCAATGATCTTGCTCGGGGAATTCCTGAGCTTGGTGCAGTGGCTGGCCATGGCATGCGTGATGATCGCAAGCATCGGCGCGACGCGTACGTCGGGGACGTTGGATCAGCCGGCTCCGGACTGAGCCGAGGATGTCAGTGCCCAAGCGAGGTGCTAATGCCCAAACTCATCGGAATCGGTGACGACAGATTCGCCACGGTCGAGTTCACTGATCGCGTTCATCTCCTGCTCGCTCAGCTCGAAGTCGAAAATGTCGAGGTTCTCGGTGATCCGGCCGCGATCCGACGACCTCGGAATGACCACCAGACCGAGCTGGATGTGCCAGCGGAGCACGATCTGCGTCGGGGATTTGCCATGGACCGTTGCTATCGCGGTGATGCGGGGGTCATTCCTCAGCTCATCGCTCGACGCGCCCAATGGGCTCCAGGACTCGGTGACGATGCCGTGTGCAGCGTGGTATCCGCGGCTCTCGGCCCTCGTTGAATATGGGCTCAGCTGGATCTGGTTGACGTCAGGAGTAATGCCGGTCTCATCGAGCACTCGCTGCAAGTGCGCTGGTTTGAAGTTGGATGTGCCAATGGCGCGGAGTCCAGTCTCCTCACGCAATGCGTCCAGGCCACGCAATGCGTCGACATAGCGATCTTGGTCCGGGTTCGGCCAGTGCACGAGCAGTAGATCGACGTAGTCGACGCCCAACCGCTTCAAGCTCGCCTGGTACGCCTCGCGGACGCCATCGACGCTATGCCACCGACGATTGAACTTTGTGGTGATGAATACCTCGGACCGGTCGATGCCGGAGTCTCGGAGAGCCTGTCCGACCGCATCTTCGTTGCGATAGTTCTCCGCAGTGTCGATGAGCCGGTAGCCGACCTCGAGAGCGGTCCGGACCTGCGTCGCCGACTCGGCTCCCAGTAGCGGCGACGTGCCGAGTCCGAGCGCTGGGATTTCGGCGCCACTGCGGAGCGGGAGGGTCGGGGCGAGTCCGGACATCAACGAGTGCCTTTCTTGATCAAGAGTCTTGAGAACCTAGCTTGGCAACGACCATCGGCTGCCGATGGCGACCACGAGCCCATCTTCTAGGAGCGAGGCCAGCGCGCGGTCACGCTGTCCAAAATCCTGCCATGCCGCGGCGAGCTCACGGTCTGGGATCGGCTCGTCGCTTGATCTGAGCACGGCAAGCAGTGCGCCACGGCACTGCCGGTCGGTCCCCGCATATGACTGCCCGCGCCGCGGCGCCCCTAGCCACGCGGGATAGCCTGCCCGCCGCCACGCACACTCGCGCGCGACGGGACAGGCCTCACAGCTGGGGTTGCGGGCGCGGCACACCAAAGCGCCAAGCTCCATCGAGGCGACGGCCCACTGCGCCGCACGTCGCGGGTTACGCGGAGCGAGTTCTTCAGCCAACGCTCGTTCCCGGCTCGTCGATGCCGTGCTGGGATAGGCGACGCCACAGACGAGCCTGCCCAATAGGCGGCGGACATTGGTGTCCAGCACGATCTCGCGCCGACCGTACGCGAAGCTTCCGATTGCCGCCGCCGTGTACGACCCGACACCCGGCAGCCTGAGCAAAGACTCGTGATCTTCGGGCACCTTGCCATCGAAGTCGTTCATGATCATCTGGGCGGCCTGATGTAGCCGCAGCGCGCGCCGTGGATAGCCGAGGCGGCCCCAGGCTCGGACGGCGTCACCACGGGGTGCGACGGCCAACGACACGGGCGTGGGCCACCGTTCCAGCCACGCCTGCCACGGGCCGCGTACGCGCTCCACCGGAGTCTGTTGCAGCATGAACTCACTAACCATGATCGCCCACGGGGTTGCGTCCGGGCGTCGCCATGGCAGATCCCGGGCGTGCTTGCCGTACCAGACCAGAATCTGCCGCACCACGGTCCGCGCAGTGCCGATCGGCAATTGCTGGTCCTCCGGGCCATCAGACACGTGCGCCACCGTAGCGCGTCCCCTCCCCAATCCTCAGCGCGGCGGCGCGCGATCCGGGGTCCCGGCCAGCTGACAGTGCGGCTGGAGGCGGCGTGCCTTCAGCTGGGGTCCTCACATTCTCCCTAGGCTCGGCTGCATGAGCGGCTTGCTGCGACCGGTTGGCCCGGAGACAGCACAGACATACTGGGCCCGGCGTGCATTGGTGTTTGGGGCAATGACGGTGCTCGCTGGCGCTGTGACGGTGATCATCAACGGCACCAGCAGTGGTTCGGCAGTCCGAACGAATCCGTCGCCTCCCCAGGCCGAGTATTCGGTGCCGATCGCGGCATCACCAAGCTCGACGCGGACCGCTATGAGTGCACCATTAGCGGTAGGCCCCTCAGCTTCTGCGAGCTCGACGAGCCCGACGTCGGAAGCTACCAAGCGCGAAGCCTCGGCGAAGAAGGCCAAGAGCGTGGTGGACTGCCCCCCAGACGAACTCCGGCCAACCCTCACAGGCAAGCAGCGCCTGACACCCAAGAAGCGCAACACGTTCCAGCTGTCGTTGATCAACGGTTCGGATCAGACCTGCATGGCGCGGGTGAGGAGAACGAACTTCGAATTGAAGATCTATTCGGGCAGTGACCGAATCTGGAGCACCGCGGACTGTCCATCCGTCATCAAGCCGATTAGCCGCAAGCTCGGTTCGGAGCATGCCGTTGCCTGGACGTTGACCTGGGATGGCAAGCGCTCCAAGGCGGACTGCGGGTCAGCTCGCGAGGCGCCGCGTCCAGGCAAGTACGTGGCAACCGCCCAACTCGAAGGCGCCGAACCGGTCAAGTTGCGGATGATCTTGGAGAGATAGTCCAGAGCTGGTCGACGCTAGGCCATCCGTTCTGTGTAGGCCGATTCTGCGAGCCGGACCAGGCCGTCGCGAATCACCCGGGCACGACTCTCGCCGACTCCCTCGACCGCCTGGAGGTCAGTCGCGCTGGCGCCGAAGAGCGCCTGGAGGGTGCCGAAGTGCTCGATGAGCCGGTCTCCTAGGTAGGACGGCAGGCGGTTGATCTGCGCCATCTGCCGGAAGCCGCGGCTCGTGACGTGACTTTCCAGGTGCATGTTGTGCGGGAAGCCGGCCGCCCGCGCGACGTGAAGCGGATCCAGCAGTTCGTCGGTGTTGAGATGCTGCAGACCTGCAAGACCGACCGCCGATGAGTCGTTCGAACCATAGTCACGCTCCAGCAGGCAGCGCAGCTCATCGATACCGGCGCTCAGCTCGTGCAGCTGGAGGGTCAGCAGACGGCCATCGCTGCCTAACTCGACGACGTAGGTGTCCAGTTCCTCCTCCAACCGCCGCACCATCTCCAGTCGTTGAGCAACGAGCGCGAAGTCCCGCACCGTTACCTGATCTTGAACCTCCAGTGAGGACAACCGGGTGGTGACCTCCCAGAGCCGCGCTCGGTACCGCTCCAAGGTCTGCAGTGCCTGGTGCGCTCTGGTCAGTATCTGGTCGGAGTGCTCGACGAGATGACGCCGGTGATCCAGGTACAGGGCAATTGTCGACATTGATGCCGAGATCGATACGACAGGCAGCCCGGACTGGCGGGACACCCGATCAGCCGTACGATGCCGGGTACCGGTCTCAACGGTGTCGATGCCGGCGTCGGGCATCAGATGGACGCCAGCGCGGATGATGCGGTCGTTCTCCCAGTCGAAGATGATCGCCCCATCCATCTTCGCGAGCTCACGTAGCGCGGTCGGCGTATAGACGACATCGAGCGCGAAGCCGCCAGTGCACATCTGAGAAATGATTCTGCTTCGGCCGAGCACGACCAGAGCCCCGGTACGTCCCCGCAGGATTCGCTCGAAGCCATCGCGGAGCGGCGTCCCGGGTGCCATCATCGCCAGGTATTCCAGCAGCCGGCGGTGCTGATCGAGGTCCGACGCCACCGTGGCTCCCCCTCCGTCAGCCTCAACGCTTGAAACGGGGGCGGGCCCTGTCGCGCCGTTGCGACCAGACCCACTCCCTCGGCCGACCGTATCAACTGCTCCGCTCATCCGGTGCGCGTGTCACATCAGCGTCACGTGGCCGACCTAGTCGCGGGGCGGCAACGCCAAAGCCGCGAGCGCCTGTGCAACTGTCGTCACTGAGTGCACGACTACTCCGGAATGAACCGTCACCAGTTGTTCCCCTGAGTCTCCTCGCTCAGCGGGGATAACCGCCTCGGCGGAGCCCAGTCTTGCTGCCTCGCTGAGTCTGCGCTCAGTACCCGGCACGCGGCGGAGCTCGCCGGCGAGCCCAACCTCGCCTAGTGCGACGACGCGGTGTGGCACTGGTCTGTTGCATGCCGCCGAGGCGATCGCGACTGCAGCCGCCAGGTCAGCTGCCGGATCGCTCACTTTCGCTCCGCCGACCGTCGATACGTAGACGTCGCGGTCGTTGAGCCGGAGACCGCAGCGCTGTTCCAACACCGCAAGAACCATGGCGATACGGCCAGATTCGACCCCGTTCATGACCCGCCGCGGCTGTGCCGAGGAGTTCGCGACCAGTGCCTGGATCTCGGCAAGCAGTGGCCGACGACCCTCCATCGCGACTGTCACAGCAGTACCAGGCACTGGCTCGCAGTGCTGTGAGGTGAACAGGCCGGACGGATCAGGCACCTCCAAGATTCCGGAGTCGACCATCTCGAAGCATCCGACCTCATCGGCCGGGCCAAAACGATTCTTGGTCGCGCGTACCATCCGAAAACCTGAGTGGCGATCACCTTCAAACGCGAGCACGACGTCGACCAGGTGTTCCAGCAGCCGTGGGCCAGCGATGGCCCCGTCCTTCGTCACGTGACCGACGATGATCACCGCCATCCCGCGTTGCTTCGCCACTCGCACCAGTGCACTTGTCACTTCCCGGACCTGGGTCACACCACCAGGTGACCCATCGGCCTCGGCGGTGCCGATCGTCTGCACGGAGTCCAGCACCATCAGGGACGGTCGCACCTCTTCGATGTGCCCAAGGACGGTGCCCAGATCGGTTTCGGCCGCCAGGTAGAGCTGATCCGCGACCGCGTTGGTGCGCCCAGCGCGCAGTCGCACTTGGGCCGCAGACTCCTCACCCGTCACGTAGAGGGTGGTATGCCCATTTCGCGCCCAGCAGGCTGCAACCTCCAGCAGCAGGGTGGACTTGCCCACGCCGGGCTCACCGGCGAGCAACACCACCACCCCTGGCACCAGACCATCGCCCAGCACCCGGTCCAACTCAGCGACTCCTGTGCGCGCACGACTCGCCAGCGTGGCACTGACGTTGCCTATTGGCACCGCCTTGCTGGCCGGCACAGATGCAGAGACCTGGCTCAACTTCGGGGCCGCGGTCTCGACAACACTGCCCCAGGTCTGACACTCCCCGCAGCGGCCGACCCAGCGACTCGACCTCCAGCCGCATTCAGTACATGTGTGGCTCGGCCTGGTGCTCGTCTTCGGCATGAACGAGAAGCTAGAGCCGAGGTCTGACATCATGCGGGCTGAGGTCGTTCGAAAGCACCTGATAGTGCCCTTCGACAAGCTCAGGGGCGCATACGCCCGGCTCAGGGCACATACGTCCGCTTAGGGCACGAGACGACGGGATCCGGGCAGATGATGGCAGCTCGGCTACTCTGACGGCAGCATCGTTCGTCCCTGGGAGCGTCATGACCACCGAGCCTGCGCGCGACGTCCGCCGGAGGACGGCGGACGAGACAGCCTGGTTCGTTGCCGGAGGGTTGCTGATTGTCGCTGGCCTGACAACAGCCGTCTCAGTTTTGCGGCAATGGTCGCTTTGTGAAAGTCCGGCTTCTCAGGCCTGCCTGACCTTGAAACAGACGATGAACATGCTGCCAATCCAGGCCGACACAATCGCGCTCCGGGTGCCGTGGGCAGCACCATTGGCCGTGCTGGGTCTCACGCTCGCTACTGCCGGGTGGATAGCGTTCCTGTTGCTGAACCCCATGGCTCGCGCATTGAAAATCTTCGGTGGGGTGGTTGTCGTTCCGCTTGTCGTACTGTGCATCGCTGGGTGGCTCGGAGTCTGGTCCGTCCAGAGTTGGGTCGCCCACGGCGGTACTTGGATTGTTGTCGGGACGATCGCAGAGTTTCTGGCCATCGGCTTCTTGGTCTACGCGACCATGAGCCGGAATGCGGTGAATCTCGCCACGACTCAGCGGCTGGTGGTGCTGCTCTTCGGAGTGACCGTATTCGGCACCATGCATCAGTCCGCGGAGTTCATCCTGCTGGGCCTCTTCAACCAGTCGGCGACTGGTGTTCCGCTGTACTTGGGGCTCGGGACGGCGCTGACGCTGGTCTTGACCGGAGCGGGTGTCATCGTCATGACGCTACGCACGCGCAAGAATCCTCATGCCGGCGCGGCCTCTATCGTCGGCTAGCGCATCTCGTCCGCGGTCGCTCTGGTTAGCGTTGCGGCCACTTCCAGTACGCGGGTGTTAGCTGCTGGCTCGCCGACTGTGATGCGAACACCATCCCAGTCACCACCCACGGCATACGGCCGCACTGCCACCCCGGCACGCGCAAAAGCCGCCGCGTATGCCTTGGTCAACGGGCCGCCCGGAAGCCAGACGAAGTTGCCCTGGGCGTCCGGCACGGCGAAGCCGAGGTCCCGCAAGCCGACGGCCAATGCGTCGCGGGCCTTGACGAGCTCGGCTACGCGATCGAACAGCAGCGGCTCGGCGTTCAGCGACGCGATCACCGCAGCCTGGGCAACGATGGACACCCCGAATGGGAGTGATACGGCGCGAACAGCGGCGGCAACACGAGCATCCGCCACGCAGTAACCGACGCGGAACCCGGCGAGCCCATAGGCCTTCGAGAACGTTCGCAGCACCACGACATTTGGTCGTCCTGCCATCGCCTCGAGGCCTCGAACACCGTCCGGATCGGTGACGAACTCCAGGTACGCCTCGTCGAGCACGATCATGATGTGATCGGGCAGCGAGTCGATGAAGTCGATCACCGGTTGGTGTTGGAGTGCCGGACCGGTCGGGTTGTTCGGCGTACAGAGCATGATCGCCCTTGTGGCCGGCGTAACTGCACGCCGCATTGCATCAAGATCATGAACAGCGCCCGGTCCCAGCGGCACCGGCACCTGAGTTGCGCCTGTCACCGGCACGGCGATCGGATACGCCTCGAAGCTGCGCCATGCAAAGATCACCTCATCGCCGGCCTCACAGGTCGCTTGGAGCAAGTGATAAAGCACTGCTACCGAGCCTGTGGCGAAGGCGAGCTGCTCACTGTGGACACCCAGCCGGCTACTAAGCGCGTGGCTCATCTCGGCGTTGGTGATGTCTGGGTAGCGATTCATCCGGGCGGCTGCCGCCATGGTTGCCTCGATGACCCCAGGAAGTGGCGGGTAGGGGTTCTCATTGCTCGACAACTTGAACGAGGGTGCCTCGCCCACAGGAGCAGGTTTGCCGGCGGTGTAGACCGGCAACCCCCCGATGGCCGATCGCAGGCGGATCAAATCCGGACCTCACCACGAGGAGTGCTGAAGATCGCAGCAGCCAGACCCGTCCGGTCCCGCGGTTGACACCAACCGATGTCGACATCGACCAAGATCTCTTTGCTTCGTCCACCGAGCCACTCGTCGACCCGTTTTGGATCGCCGGCAATCTCGATCTTGAGGAGCTCGACTTCACGACCACCGACCGAAGGATGGATGGCGTCATGCGACCACTGGACAAAGAATGGAAGCTGCGGATCCACCTGAAGATCTTTGACGCCGATCTGGTGCCACGTCAGGACCGATCCGTCTGGCAAGTGGCGATGACCCTCGATAGCCGGGCGACCCACGCGCTGCTCGATCGGAGCAAGATCATCAACTGCGATCACCCACCCCAGCCAACCGCCGCCCTGCGCGGATCGTGCCCGAACTGCTTGGCCAAACGGAGCCTTATCGGCGGCAGGGTGATCCAGAACCCCGACAACCTCGAGATAGTGCCCGTCCGTCAGCGGCAGGATCCAGTTGCGAGTGCCGAACCGCGGATGGAAGCCGCCGTCGCGAAAGGTCACCCCCAGTTGTGCTCCGAGCCACCGTGCCGTGGCCTCCAGGCCTTCCGGCCCGGCAGCGAAGGACAGGTGATCCAAGTGCATGCCCACATTGTTGCCGGGGGCCTTTTGCGCAGAGCAGGGGGCCTCTTCCTGCCCGGCGCTCGGCGCTTATGACTTCGGATCAGCCGGGTGACGCATCGCCTTGCCGCGCCGCGACTCGAACTCCTGGCACATCTCGACGAGGACTTGGTACGCTCCTGAGCCCATCAGTGCAACCAGCTCGGCACGATTCTCCTCATACACCGGACGTACGCCATGGTGCGCCTCGGTGTTGGATGAGCAATACCAGTCGAGATCAGCACCACCAGGACCCCAACCGTCCCGGCCGTACTCGCCAATGGTGACTTCGGTGTAGGTGGTGTCGTCGGTGCGGGTCACGGTTCGGAACTGGCGTCGGATCGGCAACTGCCAGCAGACGTCGGGCTTGGTCTCGAGGAATTCCCGACCTTGGCTCAGCGCGAGCAGGTGCAGCGCGCAGCCTTGACCCGCCGGGAATCCCGGGCGATTGAGGAAGATGCAGGCACCGTCGATCACTCTTGTCTTGCGGCCCGGCAGCTCACCATCAGCCAGATGATCAGGATGCTCCTCCTCGGCCCAACCGCCGACACGGGCGTCTTTCTTGTATTGCCACTGGCTGGACTTTAGCTGCTTGACCGCCTTGCCGACTCGCTTCTCGTCCGCCGCGTCGGCGAAATGCGCGCCCAGCGTGCAGCAGCCATCATGTGGCCGGTCGGCATAAATACCCCGGCAGCCCTGGCCATATATGCAGGCCCACCGCGAGGTGAGCCAGGTGAGATCACACCGAAAGACCTGGCTCTTGTCGGCTGGATCTCCGAACTCCACGAATGCGCGGGGGAAACCGATCAGCACTTCTGGCACGCGCGCCAGTGTATGCGTCAGGTCCCGGGTCTAGGCTGGGCGCGTGCCAGCAGATCACTCGTCACCGTCGACGACGCGGCACGCGGAGCTGGTGCAGAACGCGGAGGGTCGGCTGATCAAGATCCCACCTGCCCGGATCGGACTCTCCACCTCCTCGGTGTATCCAGAGAGCACCTCGAGCGCGTTCGAACTTGCCCGCCGGTTGGGCTACGACGGCGTAGAGATCATGGTCGGCATCGATCCGGTCGCTGCTGACATCGATGCGGTGGAGAAGCTGCGGGACTACCACGGGGTGCCAGTACTGTCGATCCACTCCCCGTGCTTGTTGATCACCCAGCGCGTCTGGGGGACCGATCCGTGGTCGAAGCTGGAGCGATCAGCCGAGGCAGCGCGCAGGCTTGGCGCGGACATCGTCGTCGTCCATCCTCCATTCCGCTGGCAGCGTGACTACGCCAAAGGCTTCGTTGAAGGCGTCCGGCGGCTCGCGGAGAGTACCGGCATTCTGCTCTCTGTCGAGAACATGTATCCCTGGCGCACACCAGGGGGCGAGGTGAAGGCGTACGTGCCTGGATGGGATCCCACCGAGCTCGACTACGACGATCTGACCCTGGACCTCTCTCACGCCTCGACCGCCAACCAGCAGTCGATGGATCTGGTTCGTTCCTGGGGGGCGCGACTCCGGCATGTCCATCTCACTGACGGCTCAGGGTCGGCAAAGGACGAACACCTGGTACCCGGCCGCGGTGACCAACAAGCAGGGCGGGTGTTGCAGTACCTCGCCGAGCGAAACTTCTCCGGGCACATAGTGCTCGAAGTCAATTCGCGCAAGAGCGGCACTCGGGCGCAGCGCGAGGCTGACCTTGCTGAGTCGCTGGCCTTCGCTCGGCTGCACCTTGCAGCGCCGGTTCAGCCCTCGTACGCCGTAGACGCAACCGGAGTTGCCAGCGCGCTTTAGCGCAGCCCGGCCGACTACGGGTTGTCGGGAGAATTGCTGGTTACGCAGAACACCATCCCGACTGGGTCACGGAGGACGATCCAACCTCGTCCGGGCCCTAATCTGGCGGCGCCCAGCTCAACCAGCCGGGCTGCTTCTGCCTCAACGTCATCAGCACCCAGGTCAATGTGGGCTCGTACCGCGGTCGCCGGGTCGTCGGAACCGAGGCGCTGAAGGAGGAGCTGGGCGCTGGAGCCTGTCGGCGGGTACAGCTTGCCGCCGAACTCGTCATGGTTGCCTTCGCGCCACCGCCAGTTCGTCGCCGCTCGCCAAAACGCCACCTCCTGGTCGTGTACGGCCGGCGGCGAATCGATGCAGATCTGCACCAGCCGGCTGCGGTGCCCTGCGAAGTCAGGTGCTGGGGGGCGTACGTGTTGCTGCCGGTCCACCAGGCAGAATGGCAGCCCACCGGGCGAACGCATCGGGCACCACCCTTCGAATTGGCCGGTGACCGCCGCTCCCAGGGCAACCAGCCGGTCAGCGGCGCCGCGATCGGTCACTTCCAGATCGAAGTGGATCCGCGGGCCATGGTTTCCAACCTGCTGGTGGACATAGCAGTCGCCCTCGAGTGGGGCGAAGCTGCGAAATTCTGGCAGGCCCGGCCACTGCTCGCTGAGCGGCCAGCCGAGGGCGGCGGACCAGAAGTCCGCCGACTCCTGGGCGACATTGGGCGCCACGTCGATAAAGACATGCAGCCATTGGGTTTGCTCAGCCAAGGTGCCTCCGACCATCGACACTGAACTGATGAGTGATGGCACGATGACATTAGACGGCTACCGGCCGGCACCATCCACGCGGTAACGCAGGTGCGTGACATTGGGGCCATCGATCACTCGGAGCTTAGTGAGCTGCCACCCGTGGTCGACGCTGTCGAAAAGGCGAACTCCCTCTCCTACCAGCAGCGGGACAACGTGCAGCTGCAACTCCTCAACCAGCCCAGCCGCCAAGGCTTGCCGCGCGATATCGCTACCGCCTCCTATCGTTGCGTAGCGGTCCCCGGCTGCCGCCTTCGCGGCATCGAGGGCTGCAGCGACGCCTTCGGTGACGAAGACGAACTCGACCTCGCCACTCGACATCTGAGGTGGGTGATGGGTGATCACGAAGTGCGGTACCGCGTACGGTGTGTCCTCCCAGCCGCCCGACTCCTCACCTGTGACGTACGCGCCCCGTCCAATGATGATGGCGCCCGTCGTCGCAATCAGCTCGTCGATCACTGACCGGCTCACCTCTGACGGATTGAAGTACCAGTCGTACAGACCTATATCAGCACCGCCGGGTCCGCCGACGAACCCGTCAAGCGAGACCGCCATGTCCAGCAGGACTTTGGCCATGATCACACCTCTCTATGGCAGTTCGATGGCCGTGGGCTGGGCCAGACCTGATCATTAGACCTGCGACGAGCCGGGAACTCATCGGCCCGCACTGCGCGCCGAGCCGGTCGAAGAGAGATTAGACCCTGAGCATCAGCACATGCGCCCTGAGCTTGCTACTCAATGCGCCCTGAGCCCGTCGAAGGGCCATTTCCCTGTCAGCTCAAGCTGGACAAGAACTCGGCCAGAAGCTTCGCCACCACGTCAGGCTGCTGTGTCCGCCATTCTCCGCCGGCCCGCGGCACTACACGCAGGTTGCCCAGCGGCAGAGATTCGGCCAGGGTCGCGCTGGGCCCTCGGTTGGCGACATCCTGCTCGCCGACGACCACCAAGGCAGGAGCGGGCACCCGTTCGGCAAGTGATCGGAAGTCCACCGGCCGTACTTGGTCCAAAAGGTCCAGGACCTCCGGTGGCCGGACACCGAGTTGCTGGACGACTGTGGCAGGAAGCAGGCTGAGGATGCCGTAGTAGAGCGAGCGAAGCACGATCCTTTCGAGGCGGGCGTTGGTGCTGAGCATCAGCGCAGTGACCCGCTCGTCGCGAGTGGCGGCGACCTCCAAGCCCACCATGCTTCCCCAACCATGGCCGATAAGCACGGCGCGCTGGATGCCGGCGGCCGAGAGGGCGCCGAGCACGCGCTGTGCTGGATCCTCCAAGATCACCGGCTTGGTGCGGCTGACTGTGATCTCGGGAGTGAGCACCTGGGCAAGATCGGCGACCTTGGCCAACGCCGTCTTGAGGGCGGTCGTCGCGGTGTTCGGGTCGTGCATGCCGGGCAACAACACAACCGTGTGGCCGATGCTCATGGGCCAAGGTTAGAGTCAGGGGCAGGTCGCAGAAGGTGCACGTGTGTTCCGGGCATTTGC
>Ga0081455_10004613_pt1 | contig 15389 bp, 16 predicted proteins | sample TabmetS3T2R1_FD_70207 | JGI IMG/M metagenome (GOLD analysis project Ga0081455, IMG submission 70207) | Tabebuia heterophylla rhizosphere microbial communities from the University of Puerto Rico - S3T2R1 | ecosystem: Host-associated > Plants > Roots > Rhizosphere ... | reverse complement strand
ATCGGGGGTGCGCGTCACGTCTTGGGCGCACCCCTGGTGCGCCACTGCCACACGGGCCGCGACCTCCGGAGCCCCCGCCACCGGTATGGGCTGGGTCGCGAGCCAATGATCCACAGCGTTGAGCGCATCCAAGACGAGGGGCAGGGCCTGCTGCCGGGCCGTGGGCTCGTCCCCGTCCATGTCCAGGGCGGCTTTCAGGCTCGAGCCGCGAACAAGCGGCACTCCGACCGCGGTGGCCACTGCCGGCAGCTCCCGCCCCTGCTGCCGTGCGATCACGCCCACGGCCTTGCGCAGGGCGTGGCCCAACAGATTATAGGTGTCTGCGACCCGCCCGGCGCCCCACAGCGGACTACTCTCCAGCGCTGCCCGCAACTGGCGCGCCCCAAAGGCACCGCTGGCCGCAGCGAGTTCCACCGTCCGCTCCAAGAGACGACGGGCCATCTGCGGGGAAATCAGGCGTTGGCGAAAGGCCACCAGGGGACCCTTGCTGAACGGCGCGCTCTCGCTGTCGAGACAATCGAGCACCATGTGCCAACGCCGATCCATGGTGGTGACTGCAATGACCTCGTCATCGGACACGCGCGTATAAGCTTGCAGGATCGTCGCCAGCGCCAGTTGGGCTGGGGGCACTGGCGGATACCCTTGGGGACTCTCCTTATAGAGCGTTGCCAATTCCTGCTGAAAGGCGTCGGTAAACAGTGCGTGACGATGGTGGCGCAAAAACACAAACAACTTGGCACGACGCATGCGGTTGATGATGGTGCGTGCAGCCATCGACAGCTCGATCGGTGGATGCCACAGGGGTGGACGCATGGGAGACCCTCCTTACTCAGTCGAAAGAAGAGGATGATCCACCATGCTATCACCTCGTAGAAAAATACTCGACCGATGCTCTAGGCTCCCCGCGCTACCGGGAGCTACCCCTCGGCCTTGCCAGCGCTTGGCTCTGCGGGCATGCCTGGTGCTGGGTGACGGGCAGCGAGGACTGGTTAAGCGGGGACTGGTACAAACGCTATAGGACGGGGAAGCGCTTGGGCGCACGCAGTGAGCAGCGTCACGCTCGCAGGCTGAGCCACGCACAAGCCGGCTGTGAAACACAGACATAGAAGATTGTAGAATAGACTACGCATTTTTTCCCTCGAGAATGAATGAAACATTGATAGACAATTCGTTGATGATGTGGTTGAAGTGGTTGCTGTGCTTGAAGTAGATGATATGCTACTGTAAGGAAGTTTCGGAGGAAGGAAGAGATGCGGCTGAGATCGATCCTGCTTTCCAGCTCCACTCCGTAATTGACGGCATCCTCTTTAGCGTTGTCGAACGAACGCTGTACTTCACTGGCTGCCGGAACGATAGTCTCTTCTATGCAAGACAAAGTTTATTTGCCCCGACTGCGGACAGAACGCCTGGGCAAAGCCGGACGCCCTTTTAATCTGTGGCGAGTGCTTCGATGAGGGTGAAGGGGATATGTGCTTCATGCTAGCCGAGCAGGAGGTGTAGCGGCTTAAGGTTGGCGCTTGGGGCGTGCAGGTTTGCGCCGTGGCGAGGTGATGCGGTAGGTTGGCATATCCTCGGCGGCAATAAGGGCAAGTTGCCGCGGCGGTGTCCATGGACGGGCTTGCCCTGGCTCGGCAGAGGAAGGAACAGGGAATACTTGGGACTCTGACAGGGCGGCAAGCTGGTTCTCCAGAGCGGCTATGCGGCGGTCTTTCTCTTCAAGTCGTGCCATAATCTCGGCTGCGCCTTTGCGGTAGAGTGTCACGGCAATGATGGTTTGTCCCTCATAGGCGGCAAAGTTGCGGCTCTTGCCGTAATGATCGACGCGATACCGGTACGGCTCTTGGGGTTGAGCCAGTTCTGGTTGGCTCGTGTGGTGATTGGCTCCTTCTCGGTCCTTCATAAGGGTTAAAAGAAATTGAATCGTATTATACTACTACAGTACTCGTAGAAAAAGTCTTGCTCATCAAACCCTTAAAGGACGGTCGGCGGGATGGGCAACCCCTCACTTCTTAAGAGGAGAGAATAGCCTCATCCGTTGCAAATGCCTGATTTTTCTGCACGTTTTCTTGACACTGTGGTATAATGCGGGAAAGGCGCTCAATGCAAGTCTGAGCGTCCCGAAAGAGAGGGGGTGTGAAATACCGATGGCAGAACGAAAACGGCAACCATTACCAAGTTTACTCGTCCAGGACAACCAGCCGTTGATTGGCATCCCGTTTGAGGAGAAGGGTCAAGAGGGAGTGCGCTATTTCACTGACGAGAAAGCAGCCGATGCGGCTGTGCCTCACAGCACCACCCAAGATGCTCTCAGTGTGATAGGCGCGTGGAGTGATATGGATTGGGAGGAGATGGTAGAGGCACTGGATCGGATTCGGCACGAGAGTAAACCCACCCCGCCCATTGAGCTATGAGGCGCTATCTTCTGGACACGTCGCCTCTGGCTGCATTGCTCCTTGCCCGTCCTGCTGCTGTTGCGCTGATCACGCCTTGGATGGAGCGCCACGAGGCAGCCACGAGCATTTTGGCCTACGCCGAGGTGGTTGAGTACATGAAGGGACGATCGGATTTCTCTCAGCGCCATGCTCATCTGAGAACGCTGCTTGGCGAAGTCTATCCCTACTTTCTCACCTACCGTATCCTTGAGCGCTATGCCGACCTTCGCCGCAGTCTCAGACCTCCCCACGGTTCTGGACTCATTGGTGACATTGACACCCTGATTGCCGCAACCGCCTTGGAACGCAATCTCACCATAGTGACCATTGACACAGATTTTCAGCGAGTTCCTAATCTTCGGGTGATCCTTCTCTCCCGCGCAACAATGCAAGTCCTGTCAACCCCCTAACCGTCCTGTTCCAGTATCCACCTTATGTCAATAACTACCTCTTATCGACATTGCCTTGTGCTGCCTTAAAAACTTCCATCTTTTGAGGTATTCATAGGCCAAAGAGGGACATTAGCGATTTTTCCGGGCTACCTATTATTGCAACCCTTTCAGGGGTGAGTTGGGTATAATTTGGGCGACTCACCATGAGGAGAACTGAGTATAACACGTGAAGAGATTCTCAAAAAGGCTATTTCAGAGGAAAAAGAGGTAACAGAAATTCTTTATGATAAAAGCAAAGAAAATGAACTACCTCGTATAGTAATAGATACTAATATTTGGGGAAGAATAACACAAGCTCAAATGGAAGACCTCAAGCAACTTAATGACCACTATGGCTTTAAGTATTTCTTTAGTTCAATAAACTGCATAGAAACTTTTGTCCGTCTTGACACCCACTTTAACCAACAAAAAAAGGCACTACAGAATATGGTCTATTTATGTGGCGAGAATATTTTATTACCAGAAGAGGTGTTTCTCAGAAAGATAGGATTAGAGTCTTTTGTAGAGCGATGTTGGAAAAAATCTTCATTATTGAATGACATAAACGCTATTGTTTCTGCCTCTGCTAATGACAAAGTAAATGTCGATCACTATAAAAACCTGAAAAAGACTGACTAGAATTCTTACAACGACTTACGTAGAGAATTTCCTAGAAAATCACCTACCTTTGAGAACGATCTTAATGTGTGGATATATCATCTTCTCATATTTTTCTTAGTAGTAAGAACTCTTAACGAAGTATGGTTTCAGCTTCCCAACGAGCAGAAAGATAAGATCGTGGAAAACGCTATGGCAGCTCTAAGTCAAGAAGAGATTGCTCACAATTTTTATGGTATGGCAAAGGAGAAAATGTTCCACAAGAATGATGTGTATGATGCCTTACAGTTTATCCCTCCGTTCCTGAGTGAAAACAGAACGGTTATAACGTGTGACAAAAAAATGCTTGCTTTTTCTAATACGTACAAACTTGATGAGTTTATACAAAGACACAAAATCTGAAGGTTAGACGAACGTGTAAAGGGTTATCGTGATGTCTTTCTTATCCGGATAGAACTCTGCTGAGACCGTTGTGCAACTTATTCACCCTCACGGTAACATATTTAATCAACTGGCTTTATTGTCACCCTCCCATATGTCGATAACCACCTATTATCGACATGATTGTCTCGGTGACTCTGTTGCACACTGGTGCTTTGACGACCTCCATGTGCAGGAGTAACCGTTCACGTGGTTCCACCCTGTTATCCTTGCCAGCGTAGATTGGTGTCACATATGATAGGTACCCATGGATAGCACCTCTCTACTGTCACAGGAAGTGTGGGAACGCACGCCAGCCGAAGCGCAGGCATATATCCGGGCGCTCGAAGCACGGGTCACGGCGTTGGAGGCCACCGTCCAACAATTGCTGGAGCGCCTCCAGCAGGACTCGCACAACTCCTCGCGACCGCCGTCGAGTGATCCCCCGCAAGCGATGGGGAAGCGAGCGCGCCGTGGGCCGAGTGGCCGCAAGCCCGGGGGACAACCGGGGCACCAAGGCCAGAGCCGGGCGTTCGTGCCGCTGGAGGACGTGGATGCCGTCCTCCCCGTCAAACCCACGCACTGCACGCGTTGCTGGCACTCTTTGCATGGTGAGGATAGCCAGCCGCAGCGGCATCAGGTGACCGAACTGCCTCCGGTGAAACCCGTGGTGACCGAGTATCAGTTGCACAGTCTCGTGTGCCCCGCGTGTGGGGCCACCACGCGCGCCACCCTGCCCGTTGGGGTACCGCCCAGGGGCTTTGGGCCACACCTGCAAGCCACCGTCGCCCTGTGCACGGGGGCGTATCACCTGTCGAAGCGTAGGACCCAGGACGTCCTGCACGACCTGTTTGGGATTGCCATGAGTCTGGGGACGATCACGCATCTGGAGCAGGCCACCGCGCAGGCCCTGGCAGCCCCGGTCGCCGCCGCCCAGACCTATGTGCATGCGCAGCCGATTGCCCACCTGGACGAAACAGGATGGCGCGAAGGGCGGACACGGGCTTGGTTGTGGGTCGCAGTGACCGCATGGGTGACCGTCTTCGCCGTACGGCTGTCGCGTGGGGCCAAGGTCGCGCAGACACTCTTGGGCGAGCGCTTTTGCGGTATACTGGTCACAGATCGCTGGAGCGCGTACACGTGGTATCCGACGCGGTGGCGGCAAATCTGCTGGGCGCACCTGCTGCGCGATATTGAAGCCATGATTGAGCGCGGGGGACGCTCCCAGGAGATTGGAGAGGCTCTGCGAGAGCAGGCCCATCAGATGTTTCACTGGGGTGGCATCAGGTCCGTGACGGCACGCTCACTCACGCGCATTTCCGCGTCACGATGCGCCCTATTCGGCACCATGTCGCGCGCTTGCTCAAGGCCGGTCAGACATGTGGCGTACCCAAAACGGAAGCCGTCTGTCGGGAGATCAGCAAACTGTACGACGCCTTGTGGACGTTCGTGCGGGTCGAAGGCGTAGAGCCGACGAATAATGCCGCCGAGCGCGCGCTCCGTCCGGGGGTGTTGTGGCGCAAAGGCAGCTTTGGGACGCAAAGCGCCGAGGGGTCCCGTTTTGTCGAAGCCATGATGACGGTGGTGGCAACCCTCAGGCAGCAGCACCGCAATGTCCTCGCGTATCTGAGCGAGGCGTGCCAAGCAGCCTACACGCGTACGCCTGCCCCCTCATTGCTCCCTCCGCATGCTGGGCAACACAAACAGCTGTCTGCTGTAGCATAGTCCGCACCAGGCTCGGGGCAGGCTGGAGACAGAGTATCGTCGATGGCGGGAGGTCCCACTATGCAAGCCCCTCTGTTCATCCGACCTCTCTCAGCTGCGGAGAAGCGTGAGCTAGAGACTGGTCTCCGGTCCCGTGACGCGTTTACGCTCCGTCGGTCTCAAATCCTGCTGGCGAGTGCCCAGGGCTATGATTCGTCCCAGATCGCCGCGTTCCTTGGTTGTCGCGACCAAACTGTACGCAATGCCCTGCATGCCTTCCAGAACGAGGGCCTGAGTTGCCTGAGAGCAAAGTCGTCGGCTCCCAAACGGGTCCAGGCTATCTGGTCGCAGGAGCGCGACTAGGAGTTACGCGAACTCCTCCATCAGAGCCCGCGGCTCTTCGGCAAGCCGCGCAGCACCTGGACGCTGCAGCTGCTCGCGAAGGTCTGCTTTGAGCAGGGTTTGACGTCCCGGGAGTTGAGCGATGAAGCTCTCCGTCAGACGCTGAAGCGACTGGACATCAACTGGAAGCGGGCCAAGCACTGGATGACAAGCCCTGACCCCCACTATGCGCGGAAGAAGGCCGCTCGGGACCGTCTGATTCGTCTGTCGGCCCAACACCCAGAGTGGGTGCTCGGCTTCGAGGATGAGGTGTGGTGGAGCCGGGTGGCCCAGCCCTTGCTCCATGCCTGGACGGCCGGCCCGCCGATGAAGGTGCAGCTGCTGACGTCAGACGCCAGCGACCCTGACCCTAACGCCGTGGCGTGTTACGGGTTCTTGCGGCACGATACACACAAGGTCATGCTCCGCTTGGTGGAAGGCCGGCCGCTCGACGAGGTGACGGTGCAGTTCTTAGAATGGTTGTGCTGGAGCGTCGCCCAGGAGGGGAAGCAGGTTCTCGTCGTCATCTGGGACAACGACTCCTGGCATACCTCGGACGCGGTCGCCCGTTGGGTGAAGGAGCAGAACCGGCATAGCGGGTGCGGAAAGGGGGTGAGGATTGTCATTTGTGAACTTCCCGTGGCGAGCCCCTGGCTGAACAATATCGAGCCGTGTTGGACGCACGCCAAGAAAGCCATAATGGCAATCGACCGCAAGTTGACCGCAGCGGAGATTACTCACCGAGTCTGTGAACACTTCGGATGTGAGCTTCTGCCATACCTGAAGATTGACTCGGCCGGTGATGGAGCACTCAATAGTAGCGCCCTATAGCACCCTGAACGGTTACAGCTTGGCTTCATCATGGCTCAATCGTATTATGGCTATTTACTAACATGTAGTGCTGCGGCCTCTTGAGGCAGTGGGATGACATGGAGATGTACACCGGCGTTCACGCTGAGATCGACTAGCCAGTCACTGACAAGATCGAGCACCATAAAAGCATCCTCGGCGTCAGTGTAAGCATCGAGGTAGAGTCCTATAGGGTCTTCTCCCTCCACGAGACGAAAGGTCGCGTCCGGATACACAGCTCTGATGCGCGCTTGCACTTCCGTAATAGCGTGTTGCATCGTTTCGTTCCACGGATCGACACTCATATAGAACCTTCTCCCCCTTGGAGGCGAGCCGTAACAGCCTGCACCAAGGTCTGCACACTGCGCACCGCCTGCTGCGCTTCCCGCTGGCTGACACGTGTGGCGCGATAGTCGCCTTTATGGCGGAGGGCCAGCAAATCCGGCAAGATCCGGCGTAGACTTGCCGGATAGAGCTTGCGGCGGTGGAGCAGATGCCCGACAAAACTGGCGTGGATCCAATCGTGACCCCAGCCCCTAGCAGACTCTGGAGCGGTCAGCCCCGCGTGGAGCAAAGCCGCAATAGCGGCATGAAAACACGCATAATAGGCACTGCGCGCACAGCTATTAGTGCGACCGTGCTGCAACTCACTTTCCGCGCCTGCAAGATTTTCATGTGCCTTGGCTAGATAGTCGTGCATCGCTGCCATCGTAGCAGAGAACTTTAACAGAGCCGGTTCCTGTCGACAAGGACCATGCAAAAAACACCTGTTTTTCTCACAGCAGAGTATGCAGCCAAGGCGAGAGTCCTTAAGGGGCTTGTCTTTGTGTTAATCGACAACCCTACCCGACGACCTATACATGCAACTTGCAGACTACAATACTCCAGGAGGGTGGGCTAAATTCCACGCCGCGCTACGGCAAGCGGAGTCGTCCAAATTAAGGGACGCAGCCTGCGCGGATGGCTTGATAGATCACAGTCTTGCATGCCTCGTCGCTAGCGACCCTAACGCCGCCCTAGCCATTCACATTCATCACCGAAAAAGGGTTGCAGTCACGCTACGAGCAGAGTAGTGTAGTAGGGATTTTAACAATGGAGACAGCGCGGCGGTTTTTTCCTTATGAGTCTCACGGTACGCCGTGCAGGCCTGGAATGGTGCGGGGAGCGTCATGGCACAGGAAACGATTGTTTTTACCGCGGGTGGGGAGCTGCCGCCGGATATCCTGGCTCTGGCGGAGCAGATGAAACCGGCAGGTTTTACGTTGCAGACGCTGCCTGGCAGTGCCAGTGCCACAGAGATTGCTGTAGCGATGCGCGATGCCGAGTACCTGACGGGTTTCGTGCGCTTTTTACCGGATGAAGCATATACGCAGGCCACACGTCTGAAGCTGGTCCAGGTGCTCAGCGCTGGCTATGACCGCGTCAATATCGATGGAGCGCGCAAAGCGCGGGTACCCATCTGCTCGAATGGCGGGGCAAACTCCGTGGCGGTGGCCGAGCATACGCTCATGCTTATTCTCGCGGTGTATAAGAAGTTGACCACCTTTCACCAAAACGTTGCTGCCGGCCGCTGGCACCAGGGCATTCCGCGTACAGTCGACGTCTACGAGCTGGAGGGAAAAACGGTCGGCCTCGTGGGGCTGGGCAATATTGGCCAGCAAGTGGCCCGGCGGCTGCAGGCGTTCGATGCCAAAGTGATGTATTATGACCCCTTCCGGCGCAGCCCCGAAGAGGAAGCGCGCCTGGGGGTGCAGTATGTGCCGCTCAATACCCTCTATGAGACGGCCGATGTGGTGAGTTTGCATGTGCCGCTGAATGACCAGACGCGGCACATGGTCGATGCGGAAGCCCTGGGGCGGATGAAGCCGAAAGCGATCCTGATCAATACCTGTCGTGGAGAAGTCGTCGACGAACCGGCGCTGATCGAAGCCCTGCAGAAGGGACGCATTCTTGCCGCCGGCCTTGATACGCAGGCCCAGGAGCCAGCGGATCCGACTAACCCGCTCCTGACCCTGCCGAACGTGACCCTGACCCCACACAGTGCCGGGCCCACGGTCGATAGTTTTACCAAGCGTTTTCGTAATGGGTACGCCAATATCCAGCGTGTGGCCAATGGCCAGCCCCCCTTGTGGGTGATTCCCGAAATGCGGGATTTGTTCCCTGAGGGGTAAGATGAGAGCCTCTCTATGTGGAGAGAGGGATGGATGGAAGGAGAAAGCCAATGGCAGATGTGACTCCAAGCGCCAGTTACAGTGTGACCCTGCGTCTGGAAATCCGCAATCAACCGGGCATGCTGGGGAAGGTGACCTCAGAAATCGGCGTGCTGGGCGGTGATCTGGGGGCGATCGATATCGTCTCGGTGGGCAAGGGTGTACTCGTCCGCGACATCACCGTGAACTGCCGTGATATCAAGCATGCGCAGAGCCTGATTGATGGGATCAATCAGATTGAGGGCGTCAAACTGCAGCACCAGTCTGACCGTACCTTCTTGATGCATCTAGGTGGGAAAATCGAGGTCAACAGTCGCGCTCCCATCCGCAATCGCGATGATCTGTCGATGGCCTACACCCCAGGCGTGGCCCGCGTCTGTATGGCCATTTACGATGAGCCACAGGACGTGTTCAATTTGACGATCAAGAAAAATACTGTGGCCGTGGTCACGGACGGCACTGCCGTGCTGGGGCTCGGGGACATTGGCCCGGCAGCGGCCATGCCGGTCATGGAAGGGAAATGCGCCCTGTTCAAAGAATTTGCCGGCGTTGACGCCTTCCCGATCTGTATTGGCGATAAAGACCCGCGTGTCATTGTGGATACGGTCAAGCGCATTGCGACGGCCTTCGGTGGGATTAACCTGGAAGACATTGCGGCACCGCGCTGCTTCCAGATCGAGGAGTGGCTGCAGAACGAGATCGATATCCCGGTGTTCCACGACGACCAGCACGGCACGTCCATTGTGACGCTGGCGGCCCTGCTCAACGCCCTGAAGATTGTCAAGAAAGATCCTGGAGAGCTCAAGATCGTCTTTAACGGTGTTGGGGCTTCTGGCGTGGCTACGAGCAAGATCTTCATGGATGCTGGTGTACGTAACATCATTGGCTGTGACACCGCCGGGGCGATTTATAAGGGGCGTACTGAGAACATGAACTTTATGAAAGATTGGTATGCCGACCATACCAATCCAGAAGGCGAAAAAGGTTCCCTCGGACAGGTCATCGAAGGGGCAGATGTCTTTGTCGGGCTGTCAGGGCCGAATACCCTCTCGGTCGAGATGGTACGCAAAATGAATAAGGATGCCGTGGTGTTTGCCATGGCCAACCCGGTACCGGAGATCATGCCTGAAATCGCCGCACCGTATGTGCGCATCATGGCTACAGGCCGTTCCGACTACCCGAACCAGATCAATAATGTGCTGGGTTTCCCAGGCATCTTCCGCGGTGCCCTGGATTGTCGGGCCCGGGTCATCAACGATGAGATGAAGCGCGCGGCGGCGCACGCCATTGCCGATGTCATTCCCGCAGAGGACTTGAACGAGGAGTACATTATTCCTAGCGTCTTTAACAAGGCAGTCGTGCAGGCGGTTGCCCAGGCGGTCGCAGAGGCTGCCTATCGTACTGGTGTGGCGCGGCGCGAGAGCAAAGTGCTCGATGATGTGCAGAGGCTGCAGCGCTAGCAAAAAATAGTGGTTAGTGGTTAGTGATGAGTGGTTAGTAGAAGCCAAATTTTCACTCACCACTCATCACTAATCACTGAAAAAGGAGTAACAGAGGTTGGCTGCCAAAATTACCATCGTAGGAGCAGGAAACGTCGGCGCCACAACAGCCCACTGGGCCGCAGCAAAGGAACTGGGCGATGTGGTCCTGATCGATATTATTGAGGGTATGCCGCAGGGCAAAGCCCTTGATCTGGCAGAGAGCGCCCCACTTGAGGACTTTGACTGCAGCCTGGTGGGGACGAATGACTATGCCGATACGGCGAATTCTGATGTCGTGGTGGTCACGGCGGGCGTGCCCCGCAAGCCGGGGATGAGCCGCGATGACCTGCTCCATACCAACGCCAAAATCGTCAGTACAGTGGTCTCGAACCTGGTGAAGTACTCGCCCAAGGCTTACATGATCGTCGTCTCCAACCCTCTCGATGCCATGGTCTATGTGGCCAAGCAGGTGAGCGGCTGGCCAAAGCATCGCGTCATGGGGATGGCAGGCGTCCTGGATTCAGCACGTTTTCGGTACTTCATTGCGCAGGAGCTTGGGGTGTCTGTGGAAGACGTGCACGGGTTCGTCCTGGGTGGCCACGGGGATACCATGGTACCGGTGCCACGCTATGCGACGGTGACGGGCATTCCCATCACCCAGTTGCTGACAGAGGCGCAAATCGCTCGGCTCGTGCAGCGCACCCGTGACGGTGGAGCGGAAATCGTCAACTTCCTGAAGCAGGGCAGCGCTTTTTATGCTCCTGGTGCCTCCATTGTGCAGATGGTTGAGGCCATTGTGAAAAACAAGCGACGTCTGCTCCCGGCGGCGGCGTATCTGGAAGGGGAATACGGCCTGCGTGATGTCTACGTCGGGGTACCGGTCCTCTTAGGTGCTGGCGGGGTCGAGAAGATCATTGAGGTGGAACTGACCCCCGATGAGCATGCGGCCCTCAAGCAGTCCGCCGCGGCTGTGGAAGAACTGGTACAGGCGTTGCCGCCCCTGGAAGCCGTGCGTGCCTGAGCGCGGAGAGTGCAGGGCTGGTTCTGGCGGTGTAGAGGCAGCCAGGGTTTGGGCTTGCGCTACCTGATCGCCTCTGGTATTGTTGCCGCGATTTCAAGACGATATAGGCATATCGATATGGAGGGTGCGATGACGAGTGGGGAGGAGATGCGATGAGTGAAGTTGCTACCGCCATGCCGAGCAACACTGAAGCTGTTTCTACCACACCGAGCCGCATGGCGTTTGGGAGCACCAGTCGACCTGACCACTGGTGGTTGGAGCCGTTGGCTGCGGCGCTCGGGCTCCTGGCGTTTGTCGTGTACTCCACCTGGGCTGCCTTCCAGGGGGAATACTACGAGTGGGGACCCTATCTTTCTCCCTTCTATTCGCCTCTGTTGCTCTTCAACTGGTGGCCACTCTCGCCCGCTCTACTGATCCTGTGGGCGCCTGGCGGCTTTCGCCTGACGTGCTATTACTACCGCAAGGCCTATTACCGCTCACTGTTCGCCACGCCAGCGGCGTGCTCGGTGCGTTGCCGCCCGCAGCACTACCGTGGCGAGCAGGGGCTACTGTGGTTCCAAAATTTGCACCGCTATTTTCTCTACCCAGCACTGGTGCTGGTCGTCATTTTGTGGATCGATGCGATCAGGTCATACATCTTCCCCACGGGCTTTGGCATTGGCGTGGGGTCGATAGTGCTCACCCTGAACGCGTATTTGCTGATGGGTTTTACCTTTGGGTGTAATTCCTTGCGCCACCTGGTCGGTGGCAATGTGAATTGCTTCTCGCGTGAACCCTTGGGGAAACAGCGCTACAAACTCTGGCAGTGGGTGACCAGGTTCAATGAGCATCACATGGCATGGGCCTGGGTGAGCCTGTTCTGGGTTGGGTTCAGTGATCTCTACGTGCGGCTGGTGGCCATGGGTATCATCACGGATGTGAGGTTTATCTGATGGATCGATACGAAACGCATGAACACGACGTCATTGTCATCGGTGCTGGCGGCGCCGGGTTGCGTGCCGCAATCGAGGCGGCGGCACATGGGGTGTCGGTCGGGCTGATCTGTAAGTCCCTGCTGGGGAAGGCCCATACGGTCATGGCGGAAGGGGGGATTGCTGCGGCCCTGGCCAATACGGACCCACGTGACAACTGGCAAGTACATTTCCGCGATACGATGCGTGGCGGCAAGATGCTCAACAACTGGCGCATGGCGCAGTTGCATGCCCAGGAGTCACCGGATCGGGTCAACGAACTCGAAGAATGGGGGGCGCTGTTTGACCGCACGGAGGACGGACGTATCCTGCAGCGCAATTTTGGTGGCCATCGCTACCCGCGCCTGGCGCACGTGGGTGATCGCACCGGGCTGGAGATGATTCGCACGCTGCAGAACCATGCTATCCACCAGGGCATCGACGTCTACATGGAGTGCACTGTCAGCCATCTGTTGAAAGAGGGTGATCGCATCAGCGGCGCCTTTGGCTACTGGCGGGAAACCGGCGTGTTCGTGGTGTTTCACGCCAAAGCGGTGATCCTGGCCACGGGTGGTGTCGGGAAAGTGTACGGGGTGACCAGCAATTCCTGGGAATACACCGGTGATGGGCAGACCATGGCCTACATGGCTGGTGCAGAGCTGATGGATATGGAGTTTGTGCAGTTCCACCCGACTGGCATGATCTGGCCCCTCAGCGTCCGGGGTATCCTGGTCACTGAAGGCGTGCGGGGTGACGGTGGGGTGTTGCTGAACAACAAGGGCGAGCGCTTCATGTTTAACTATATCCCAGAGATGTTCGCCGCCGAGACGGCTGATACCCCGGAAGAAGCCAAACGCTGGCTGGAGGGCGACCGGAATGCGCGACGGCCGCCAGACCTGTTGACGCGGGACGTCGTGGCGCGCGCTATCCGGGCTGAGGTGCTCGCCGGTCGAGGCAGTCCGCACGGCGGCGTGTTTCTGGATATCGCCAACCAGCGCGATGCGGAAACGATTAAGCGCAAGCTCCCGAGTATGTACCATCAGTTCAAACAACTGGGGGACCTCGATATTACCACGCAGCCTATGGAAGTTGGCCCAACCTGTCACTACATCATGGGTGGGGTGCGGGTGGATGCCGAAACGGCAGCGACTTGTGTCCCAGGCCTGTATGCTGCCGGTGAGGTGGCGGGGGGCATGCATGGCTCGAATCGCCTGGGCGGCAACTCTCTCAGCGATCTGCTGGTGTTTGGCCAGCGGGCTGGGGCGGCGGCGGCCGAGTACGCGCGGCGCCTCTTGAAAATCCCCGATATTGACGCGCAGGAGGTTGAAGCCGCGGCCCAATACCTGGTGGCGCCTTTTGAGCAGGGCGGCACAGAAAACCCGTATGCGGTGATGCAGGATATCCAGCAGTGCATGGAAGACCACGCCGGCATTGTGCGCACCAAAGAGGAACTGGAGCGTGGGCTGGTGGTGCTGGAAGGCCTCAAACAGCGCGCCAGGCACATCAAGGTGTCAGGCTCGCGTCACTACAATCCTGGCTGGCACTACGCCATTGACCTGCGCGCCATGCTCGTCGTCTGCGAGGCGATTATCCGCTCGGCCATCAACCGCGAGGAGAGCCGTGGTGGACACACCCGGCTGGACTTTCCCGAGACGGAAGATGCCTTGGAAACCGTCAATACTGTGGTGCGTCTGCAGCATGATCATATGATATGTGAGTATGTGCGGCGCCCAGATGTCCCTGAAGACCTGAGAAAACTGTTGTAATTTTCCGAAGGAGCGTAGGCGCATGGCCGAAGCAATTCTGCAAGTCTTCCGTGGCACGCAGGAAGGAGAAGGGACATACCAGGACTACCCGGTGCCGCTGTACGAAGGCATGGTGGTACTGGACGCAGTCCACTATGTCCAGGCACACTATGCCAATGACCTGGCCGTACGGTGGAATTGTAAGGCCGGCAAGTGCGGCTCGTGCAGTGCCGAGGTCAACGGTAAGCCGCGCTTGATGTGCATGACCAGGATGGACCAGTTCCCTGAGGGACATCCAATCCGCGTGGAGCCCATGCGGCGCTTTCCCCTGATCCGGGATTTAGTCACTGATGTGTCACGCAACTACGAAATCAACAAACGCATCCAGCCCTTCACCCCGAAGCCGCGTGAGGCCGATGGTACATACCGCATGCAGCAGTATGATATCGATCGCCTGCAAGAATTCCACAAGTGCATTGAATGCTTCCTGTGCCAGGACGTCTGTCATGTGCTGCGCGACCATGGCCGCAACGACTTTGCCGGACCGCGCTTCATGGTGCGCATTGCTTCCCTGGCGATGCATCCGCTCGATACAGCCAACCGCCTGGGTGAACTCAGGGATGCCTTTGGCATCGGCCTGTGCAACATCACCAAGTGCTGTACCGAGGTCTGTCCCGAAGATATCCATATCACCGACAATGCCATCATCCCTTTGAAGGAGCGCGTGGCCGGTGCCTTTTACGACCCCATTGCCTGGGTCTGGCGGTTCGTGCGGGGCAAGAAAGCCGGCGAGCGCCAGGCTGACTGACGTGTGGCCCCCTTTACGGTCGCTGAAAGCCTCATTGTTGGAGGCGCGACAGGGTTTTTCTCCGGCTTACTGGGCGTAGGAGGAGGATTCATTATGATCCCTCTCCTCACCGTGATGGGGGTGCCCATTCATACCGCTGTCGGTACGTGCCTGGCGTTTGTGGCCTGTTCTGGCCTGGCTGCTCTTCTCCAACATGTACGTCAGAGAAGTATCGATCCCGTTATTGCTCTGACCATGACGCTCCCTGCCACGCTTACGGCGATGGCCTCAGCGCATTTTTCGAGTCTGGTCTCGCATCCAGTCTTACATGTGCTGTTCAGTCTGCTCCTTGTGGGCGTT
>Ga0081455_10004612_pt1 | contig 15392 bp, 12 predicted proteins | sample TabmetS3T2R1_FD_70207 | JGI IMG/M metagenome (GOLD analysis project Ga0081455, IMG submission 70207) | Tabebuia heterophylla rhizosphere microbial communities from the University of Puerto Rico - S3T2R1 | ecosystem: Host-associated > Plants > Roots > Rhizosphere ... | reverse complement strand
CGATAAGGATCGAGGCAAGTGCGCACGCCACGCGCGGCGACGATAGGCCGTGCTGTATTTTGGCCAGCGGTTTCGCGACTAATCCTTCCCGTGTCGTGACGACGAAGGCGGCCATGGCGCCGAGCAAAGGGATGGCTATGACCAAAGCGGTCCGCATGTAGTAGCGGCTATTGGCATGCACTGAATGATCGAAGCGAAGCCAGTAGACGCAGAAAAGGGCGACCAATATCGGCAGCGCGAGGATGCACGCCCGCTTCGGAAGCCATATGGAGATCAGTCCGAGCAGTGCGGCATAAACACTGATTGCTGCCAGCAACTCGACAATGATTTCCACTCTGAAGATTGCGGGGTCGAAGAAATGCAGCGCTGCCCGCATAAAGGCGTCCGCGTAGTACTCGTCAGGCGGGAAAAGTATCTTCGATGCGGCGGCCAGGACGGCAATAACGAGCATAATTGCGATCCCGCGGAGGAATGGTATGCTCCGCAAGCCGCGCAACGCCAGGGTACCAAGCACGGCGATCAGCAGCACGAAGGCTCCTTCGTGGGTGAAGGCGAGTAGAACCCACGTCGCGAATACTAATGCCGCGCCGAAAATCGTCGATCTTGCGTAATGACCGAGTGCCAGCGCCGGCCAGAATAGCGCGTGGGCGAGCCACATTTCGGTAGGAAAGCCGAAGATCAGCGGACAGAGCAGGGCAGTCGAACCGCACGCGTAGAGGAAGATCAAGCGGCCGGAGGAGCGATCGGCAGCGTAGGTCGCTGTCAGGCCTGCAAGCGGGGCAACATAAAACAAGAAGCCATAAGCGACGATGCCCGCCCAGGGATTGCCTGTGATGGCAGCGAGAGCTTCGGCGGGCAAGAGTGTCAGCAGATATACGGAGGTGCGGCCGGAGATGTTATGCCAGTGGAACGCCCAAACATCCTGGACTGCGACGGCGTAGGAAAACATCGCGCCATCGCCGTAGAGCTCAAGCTGATACGCCAAAGCGATGGCGATAAAAGCGACTGACCAGCAAAGGCCAGCTGCGATGACAATCAATCGAAACGAGTCGCCTCGTCGATACAGCGCCATACCCGGCGTCTCAGCGACCGTCTGTATCGGTGACGATGCAGCACCCGATCGGAAGAGCATTGCGTCAGGACGTCTCCTTGGACGATGCCTTGAGTGTGACAAGCTTATGTCCGGAACGTTGCGCCTTCGTCGTCAGGTAGCGCTTGTTATGAGGTGTGACGGGAGCCTCGAGGGGGACGCGCGCCGTGATCTCGATACCGGCCCGCGTCAGGCCATCAAGCTTGGTCGGATTGTTGGTGAGCAGCACGATCCGTGTGTAGTTGAGGTTTCGCAGCATGCCGGCGGCAATGCCATAATCCCGCTCATCATCCTCAAAGCCGAGCACGGTGTTGGCATCTCGCGTATCCAGACCGCCATCCTGCAGACGGTAGGCGCGCATCTTGTTCGCCAGGCCGATTCCCCGGCCCTCCTGCGCAAGATACAGGATGATCCCGCCACCGAGGCGTTCCAAGTGAGCAAGCGCCAGTTGAAGCTGGTCGCCGCAATCGCAGCGTCGGGAGCCGAAGACGTCTCCGGTTAGACAGGCCGAGTGAAGCCGGACCGGCACGGGTTTGGATTCGTCAGGCTCGCCTACGACGATCGCGACCTGCTCGACGCCGAGCGCGTCCCGAAACACCACGAAGCGTGCGGATTTCCCCGATGCGAGCGGGATTCTCGCCTCGCTGGCCAGCGCCAGCCCGCTCGTTGCATCCGCGACAAATCGGTGGACCGCGTCAGCATCGACGACAGAAATTGACCGGATCACGTCGTTGTCAATTGCCGTCGCGTGCGCTGCGAGGATGGCCGGCAAGCCGCGAACCAGCTTGACGAGCCGGATGGCGGCCGTCGCTGCATAGTCCGCAGTCCTGGCTTCCACGATGAAATGGCTCTTATTGCCCGCAGCGAGCTCGAGAACGCTGCTCGCGTCAACGTTACGGGAAAGCGGCAACGCCGTCGGCGTAGAGGTCTCGATACCGATTGCGCGCGCCCGCTGCTGGGTGACGATTAGCGTCGGTGCTTCAGAACTGCACAACATCGAAAATTCGCGCAGTCTCTGGTCGTCGAGTCCCTCCACTGGAAGAGCAATCAGGTCTTCGCCGGGCGCGCGGACACGAACCGGCCTCCGCGCCTGCAGTTCACTCAAGGCGCGGCTGGCAGCGAGATGCTCTCTGCTGCCAAAGATGACCGAGACGGCGCTCATATGCTGGACCTTCTTTTTCTAGCCGCGTTCGTGGAACACCAAAAGTCCCGGATCATTCCGCTAGAAATCAGATGGATTTTTGGGATCGAGTGGCCGATAGTAAGCATTGATATCAGGTGAACCCCTCAATTTTGATTGGCTCCGTGCAACTAGGTAATTTCCCCACCAGCAGACTTGCTCCTCCCGACGCATGGGATAGCTTTGTTGACCTCTTTCGTAGGGGACAGCAACCTTTGCCGCAAGGCTGGGCGGATTTATTCGGTCCGTTGCGGAACGGGACGGTCGACGATCTCGTTATGGTCGGGCAACTCGGCCAATCCCTGGATGGCCGGGTAGCGACGGCGACTGGCCATTCGAAGTATATCAACTGTCCCGCCGGCATTGAGCATCTGCACCGGCTACGTTCGCTGGTCGACATTGTCGTGGTCGGCGTAGGCACCGCGATTGCCGACAATCCTCAATTGACGGTACGACACGTTCCCGGGCCTCAACCGGCGCGGGCTGTCATTGACCCGAAGGGACGCCTCCGCTCGGACGCGAAACTGTTCGCCGAGGATGGCGCTCGCCGCCTGCTGATCACTACCGAAGGGGCGCCAGTGGCGGTGCCTGCCGGAGTAGAAATCATCACCCTGCCGTCGCAGGACGGAAACATTGCACCGTGCGATATCGCTTCGGCGCTGAGACGTGCAGGCATGCGCCGGGTACTGATAGAGGGTGGAGCGGATACCCTGTCGCGCTTTATCGCGGCCCGATGTCTCGACCGGCTCCATGTTACGGTCGCCCCCGTCATGCTGGGCGCTGGAGGACCGGGCATCGACCTGCCGCCGCTCGAGCGTGCCGACCAGGCTCACCGGATGCCGACCCGCGTGCACCAGATCGAGGACGATGTGTTGTTCGATTGCGATCTTTCGGCTCAGCGCATCGTGCTCGGCGTGGCGAAGAAATCGACGTGACCCACGCGCATCGTTGAAGCCCGGCGCGCGACAGCCGTTCTTCGCCTGTCCAGCCAATCATTGATGTCCCGGCCGGATAGTGATCCCATTTCCCTCGAGGCGGCGCCCCAGCCATTGAGCAAATCGATTTGAATCTCCTGATCGGCCGTCCCGATTACCCAATCGGAATTGCCCCGTAGCACCGAATATCCGAGCGCCTCGAACCGGGAAATAGCAGCAATGCCGCCGGAAGGGCCCAGTGCCGGCCCGAAGCCCTTATCGGTATGCTGATGGGCATTCACGGCGGCGATCACGGCCGCATCGGCCGGGTCTGATGGTGAAAGCTCGATCCGCCCATCATAGCTGAGCGCAGCATAAACCGGTAAGGCGCGCGAGGCCGCATGGCGCGCAAAGCGATCGAGCCAGGCTTCGGAGACGAGGTCGAGCAGCGCCGAAATCGTGATGAGATCGCTCGGCTGCCTTAGCGCGGCTTCGAAGTCTTCGTTGATGTCGAGTTGAATGGCGTGCAGGCTGATGTTGTCCGAAACATTGCTGCGGCATGCGACGTCCAGCAGGCGAGGGTCGTTGTCGACGAGATCCCAATGTTGCCGTGCCGGCAGATGGGGGGTGAGTATGCGCAAGGTGGAGCCCGCGCCGCAGGCGAGATCGACAAGACGTACAGCGCTTTTCGATTGGAGTAACGAGGCTACTGCGGCGAGCACGTGCGGATTGCGCGCATGCTTGTCGTAGCTTTCCCGCAAGTTCAGCCATTCAACGGAGAAACTGCTCATGCGAGCTTGTCCAGTGTAGCGGCAAAGATCGCTGCGGATTCCCGCCAGGTCGGCAGCGTTCGCGCAGCCGCCAGTGCCGCGTCGGAAAGGCTGCGCCGCTGCTCTGTATCAACGATGATGCCACGCAGGGCCGCTGCGAGCGCAGCGGGATCATCGGGGGGCACCAGCAATCCCGCGCCTTGTGGAATCGTATCCGGTATGGCTCCGGCCATCGTCCCGATCACGGGGAGGCCGTGGCAAAGCGCCTCAGCGTAGGCCATGCCGTACCCCTCGAAGCGCGAGGCGAGCACGAACAGGTCGGCCTTGGCATAGAGCACGGCGAGTTGCGCTGATGGGATGGCGCCCATCGTTTCGATGCGGCCAGCAAGCCCGTGTTGCGAGATGAGGTGCCGGATTTTGGCTGCTTCACTCCGATCCCGCGTGAGATCGCCGACAATGGTTAGCCGCCAAGGCATGTCAGCGAGCAGCGCGAGGGCGGACACCAGGATGTCAAACCCCTTGCGCGGCACGACCGACCCGACCGACAGAAGATGCGGGATGTCGTTTGGCTCTCGCGCAGAGAGTGGCACGGGATCGTTTCCGGGCCTTGCGACCGTGATGCGCGCGGCCGGCACGCAATAATCGGAGGCCACGAGTTTCGCCGTTGCCGGGCTCGTCACGACGACTTCACGGACCTCGGCAAGGGCTGCCTGTTCGCTGCGGCGCAGGGAGGCGACGCGCTCGGCGGCCAACCCGGATTCGAGCGCTAATGGATGATGCACCAGGGCGACCAGCGGATGCCGGCTCGCGAACTCCGCCGCCACGTCAGGCAGGACGCCGAGCGCAAGTCCGTCCAGCACGATCCGCCGGCCCGCCGGTAGGGCACCCAACAGCGATCGTGCAGCCGCACGGGCCGCCTCGTCTGGTGCGGGAAATCCGTCACCGATATTGAGATAGTCGACTTCCCAGCCCAGATGACGGAGTTCGGCCATGATGCGCCGGTCGTAGGCGTAGCCGCCCGTCGGCGTGTCGAGACTGCCCGGCACTGCGAAGACGACGCGCTTCACCACAAGGGCGCCTCATAAGACGCACGCGCGATGTGCGACTCGGACAGCGTAATGCGCAATGCCTTGAGCTCTACCCCGGGGCGACCGAGTTCTCCGGCACGGGCAGCATTGGCGAGGCCATCGTAGATATGCTTTGACAGGAACTCGGTCGTGGTGTTCTTGCCCTTGAATTCGGGGATCTCGTCGAGATTGCGATAGTTCAGCGGGCCCAGCATCGCCTTGAGTGCGTCATGGGCGAGACCAATGTCGATGACGATTCCATTGACATCGAGCTCATCCGCGATGAAAGCGGCGTCGACCACGAATGTCGCTCCATGCAATGCCTGCGCGGGCCCGAAAACCGGGCCACGAAAGGAATGCGCGATCATGATGTGGTCTCGAACTTCGACGGTGAACAAGGCTGGCTCCTTACGGATAGGCGACAGGTTGACAGAGCGCGGCGCTTCCGTCCGCAAGAATCCTCGGCAGAAGTTTCGGCAAATCGCCGAAGGCAATCGGCGGCGCAACTAGTGCGTCAAGCCGGGGATCAGCGAGCAGGCTCAACGCGGCGGAAAGACGACGATGGAAGCCCCAGCGCGGACGGTGCGACGGGGCGACGCTTCCGACCTGGCTCGATATCAGCCGGAGGCGGCGGCTGTGAAACGGGCCGCCGAGAGGCGCGGTCACAGGTCGATCGCCATACCAGCTCATCTCAAGCACAGTGGCCTCATCTCCGGCCAGCTCCAGCGCGGTGCCTAGCCCGTCTGGCGAGCCGCTGGCATGCACCACCAGATCGCAGTCGCGCGCTGCTCTTGCCGGCTCTGCGAAATCAACACCAAGTGCGGCGGCTAATTCCGCGCGGGCCGGATTAATGTCAACGAGGGTAACCTCGGCGCCGGGCATTCGCCCGCAGAGATGAGCAACGAGGGAACCGACGACACCCGCGCCTATGACAGCGATGCGGTCGGCCGGACCCGGAGCAGCGTCCCAGACACCATTGAGCGCGGTTTCCATGTTGGCCGCCAGCACGGCACGATGCGGCGGTACCTCATCCGGCAGGACGACCACTGACGCCACGGGAATGTTGAACGCCGTCTGATGTGGATGGAGCGCGAAGACGTTCTTGCCGCGCAGCGCACCACCTCGTTCATGTACCCGTCCGACGGCTGCGTAGCCGTACTTGACGGGAAAAGGAAAGTCGCCGGTCATGAACGGTGCGCGCATTCTGCCGAATTCGCTCTCTGGGACTCTTCCAGCGAAGACAAGCGATTCTGTTCCGCGGCTGATAGCGCTAAAGATCGTTTTCACGCGCACTTCGGCGTCTTCAGGCGGAGTCAAAATCTCCTGCCGAATTTCGGCCTTACCTTGCCCGCAATACCAGAGGGAAGAGGCGGTATCGGAGCTCGCACTGGCAGCCATTTTCTTCAATCTCGGGCTGGAATTACCGACGGCCTGTCGTGTTATACAGTAATCTGCACCAGCCGACGTCCAATGAGAAGCCGCAACCTGTCCCGCCAGCCGTACCTGCTCCCAAAATGAACGAGACTGAAGCCGTCGGAAAAATCATGTTCGCGAGGCGAGCGGCATTTGCCGTCCTGTTTTTACTGGCGATGACGGGATCGTTGGTTCTTGCCGCACTGGCGCTGGCGCCCGGAGGAATCGGGTTCTTCGATATCGTCGCGCTTATCCTGTTTGCCCTCACGCTACCCTGGATGGTCGCCGGCTTCTGCAATGCCCTAATCGGGTTTGTCATCATGCGCTATGCCGCCGATCCGGTCGCCGCTGTGCTGCCGGCGGTCGGACAGATCCGCGACGATGACCCCGTGACGGCGTCGACGGCGATCCTGCTTTGCGTGCGCAACGAACTGCCGGTGCGTACCATCCGCAACCTTGAGCCGATGCTCGATGGTCTCTGCGCCTCCGGATATGCAGAGCGCTTCCATCTCTATCTCCTCAGCGATACCAGCGATGCCGCACTTGCCGCAGCTGAGGAGGCGCTGTTCTCCGAGCTGATCGCAACCTGGCGCGACCGGATCGCCATCAGCTACCGGCGGCGTACCGTCAACCACGGTTTCAAGGCAGGCAATATCAGGGAATTTTGCGAGCGCTGGGGAAGCCGTCACGAGCTCGCAGTTACGCTAGATGCCGACAGCTTCATGCCGGCAGACGCGATCATCCGGCTCGTCCGTATCATGCAGGTCGATCCAAAGCTCGGCATCCTGCAGGGGCTGATCGTCGGGCTGCCTTCGACGAGCCTGTTTGCCCGTATCTTCCAGTTCGGTATGCGTCTAGGCATGCGCTCCTACACCATCGGCAGCGCATGGTGGCAGGGGGATTGCGGTCCCTATTGGGGGCACAATGCGATCCTGCGCCTCAAGCCGTTCATTGCGCACTGCCAGCTTCCCTTGCTGACCGGTGACGGGGGAGCAGCACGGCATATCCTCAGTCACGACCAGATCGAGGCGGCGCTGATGCGAGCGGCCGGCTATCATGTGCGCGTGGTGCCGCGGGAGGACCTCGGTTGGGAGGACAATCCGCCGACGCTCCTGGAATTCATGCGCCGCGACCTGCGCTGGTGCCAGGGCAACATGCAGTACTTGCGGCTCGTCACGCTGCCGAATCTGACGCCGGTCAGCCGCTATCAGCTGGTTCTCGCCATCCTGATGTTCATCGGTTCGCCAGCATGGGTCGGTCTGCTGGGCCTTGCGACCGCTGCGCTGATCCTCTGCGATGATCCCGCCAACATCATGCGACCGGATCTGGGAAGCGCACTGATCGCGTGGGTGCTTTTGATGTGGTTCTCGCCGAAGATCGCGGGCGCGCTGGACGTTTTGCTGGTGCCGAAGGAGCGCCGCGCATTTGGCGGGGCAGGCAGATTCACCGTCAACTTCGCGATTGAAACGATCTATTCGATCGTCCTTTGCCCGATCCTTTGGATCAGCCATACGATTTTCCTGTCGGGCCGGCTCTTCAACCGCGACGTCCACTGGATGGGCCAGGTGCGCGACGACCACGTGGTGCCGTTCAGCCTGGCGATGCGCGATCTGTGGCCGCAGACGCTTGTGGGATGTCTATCTCTCGGCCTGGTGTTGTTCTACCAGCCATGGGCATTCCCCTACATTCTGCTGCTGGCCGGCGGGCCGGCGTTCGCTGCCCCGTTCGCGACGGTAACGGCCTGGCCTGTTCTCGGCACTCTCGCCGCGCGGATCGGGGTTGGTCGCCTGCCCGAAGAGACGACTACTCCGGAGCACCTGCTCGAGCTTGCCTTGCCTGCGATCACTCCGGAAAGCCGGCCGCCCTTGACAAGCTCGGTCTAGCCGATGCTTCGGTCCATCCGGGTAGCACGCGCAACGCTCAGGTCGCTTCGCATCTATTACGGAGACCGTCAGCGTGCGGCAGCGATGGACCGCCTTCATGGCAGTTTCGTCTCATCCGGAGATCTGGTGTTCGATGTCGGCGCGCATGTCGGCAACCGCGTGGCCTCGTTTCGCCGGCTTGGTGCCCGCGTCATCGCGATCGAACCGCAGCGGGCGATGGTGCGAACACTGCGGCTGCTCTATGGCCGCGACCGTTCGGTGACGGTTGAGGCGGTCGCGGTTGGAGGGCAGCCGGGCAGGGCGCGGATGCTGATCAATCCCGACAATCCCACAGTGTCGTCGGTCTCGTCGGCGTTCGTGACGGCCGCTGAGGGCGCGCCCGGTTGGGAGGGCCAGCGCTGGAGCGAGTTCGCCGAGGTCGAGGTCACCACGCTGGATGCGCTGATTGCAAGGCACGGCGTTCCCGCCTTCATCAAGATCGACGTGGAGGGCTTTGAGGCCGAAGCGCTGTCCGGCCTGTCTCGGGCGGTGCGCGCGTTGTCCTTCGAGTTCACCACCATTCAGCCTGACGTGGCGCTGGCCTGCATCGAGCAATGCGCGGCGATGGGTTACGCGCGCTTCAACGCCGCGCTCGGGGAAAGCCAGGCGATGGTCGGCGAATGGGTGAGCGCGAAGGAGATCGCGCGCTGGCTCAGCGCGTTGCCGCAAGCCGCAAACTCGGGCGACATCTATGCCGTGGCCACCTGAGGGCCGGTCGCGGCCGCGTCTTTTGATGGCGTCCGTCGCCATCCTGCTCGGGATCGGTTTCGCGCTGACATTGGCGGTCTTCTATCCAGGCGTGATGACTTTCGATTCCAAGTACCTTCATGAATACGCCATGAAGGGCACGATGGGCGACTGGCAGTCCCCGGTCATGGTGTGGCTGTGGGCCCTGATCGATCCGCTCGCCCCCGGGCCCGGCAGCATGTTCCTGCTGATCGCAGTCACCTACTGGCTGGGCTTTGGACTTCTTTCGCTCACGCTCGCGTCCCGCGGCAGGAATGTGGCGTTGCTGCTGCCACTGTTAGCCCTGACGCCGCCGTCGCTGGCACTTGCCGGCGTCATCTGGCGTGACGTCCTGTTCGCTGCGTCCTGGCTGCTCGCGGCATCGATTGCGTTCGCGGCCGCCGAGCGGCAATCAAGGATCAGATTGTTAGGGCAGGCATTGGGGCTGGCACTCGTCGCCTTCGGCGTATTGCTGCGGCCGAACGCCCTGTTGGCGGCGCCGATTCTCGCTGCCTACACGATCTGGCTGTCGCGGACATCGCTCCGGAGGGCCGCGATCCTCTACATCCCGGCGGCGCTCGTCTTTTTCGGTTCCGTGCAGCTTGTCTACTACGGTTTGCTGGACGCGAAACGGGAGCACCCCCTGCAGACGGTCATGATCTTCGATCTCGGCGGCATCAGCCACTTCGCCAAGGCGAACCAGTTTCCGGTCGAATGGAGCGAGGCGGAGAACGCGATGCTTCTCGACAGATGCTACCAGCCGACGATGTGGGATATCTACTGGCGGCTGGAGCCCTGCGATTTCGTGATGCGAAGGATCGAGCGCGAAAAAGGCCTGTTCGGCACCCCGGCCATCTCGAGGGCGTGGTTGGCGGCGGTCCTGCGCCATCCCGTCGCCTATCTGCAGCACCGCTCGGCCTTCATGTGGAATTTTCTTGCGGGCGACAACCTGGTGATGTGGACCGCGGACATCGAGCGTCCTATGCAGGACGTGTTCCCGCATCGCGCCGCCTTCAATGCGCTCCGCGCGGCGCTTGGCGCGCTAACGCCGACGCCGTTGCTTCGTGCTGGCTTCTGGATGCTAGCCTGCATCGCCCTCTGCGGCATCGGCTGGAACGGGCCGCCCCGAGAGGCCACGTTTGTCTTGAGCGTCTGCGGATCCGCAACCGTCTACGTCCTCACCTTCTACGGCGTCGGCGTGGCGTCCGATTTCCGCTACGGCTACTGGGCCGTGTTGGCGGCGATGTCAGGGGGCGTCGTGCTGCTGGCCGGGCAGGGCGCCAGACCCCTACAGAAAGGCTGGAACGGCTTACTGCTTTAATTCCGCCGAGGCGGTCCAGCTTTTATAGTCAGCTTCGGAAACCGTGGGCAGTTTCTTGACGAAAGCCGCGATCGACCAGATCTCGTCGTCCTTGACGCCAGCCAGTTCGAAGCTCGGCATGCCGGTCATGTTGATGCCGTTCTTGATGATCCAGAACAGCTGGGAAGGGGATAGGTCGCCGGCGACCTTCTTCAAGTCGGGCGGATCGGGATGCAGCCCTTCCGAATATTTCAGCCACATCACCCCTGGTGCACCGTGGCAGTTGGCACAGCCGTTGCTGGCATAGGCCCTGGCGCCGGCCTGCACCATGGTGTTATCGCCGAACGAGGCAGGCGGCTTGTCGGTGGCGTGGCGGTTGATGGATGCGACCCGGACTTTGGTCAGGGCCCAGGTCACGGCCGCGGAATCTTCCGCTGTCCCGGCGACGCTGTAGTAGCCGCCAAAGAAAAACACGGCAATGCCAATGCCGAATACGATCGCCAGTGCACCGATCGTCGCAAGAAGCCGCATGCGAGCCTCCGTCCGTCTGGGCCTGTCACCGGGTCAGAAATTATGACCCAGTGTGGAATAGCGGGCCGTCTGTATGGTTGCATAAGATTGGACATCATGGACGAAATGACGCGCTACCTTGATCAAAATTGAGCCGGGAACCGATCCGGTCCGGTGCGGGCGGTAACCGACCTTCGTCCACTCCGAGTGTTCGGCGTATGCTCCTGGCTTGTCATCTTGCCGTGCCAATGCCCCGGCGGTGCACTCGTAATTGTCGGTGAAGTAGACGAAAGCGGCGCCGCCATGCAATTGACCGTCGCGGAGTACCAAGATCCCGCTACGAGTGCCCGGTAATGTCGCAGATCGTCAACAGGTCGCAGCCGGCGCGAGCGTCAATCTTGCCTCCTTTGACCAAAGTCGATGCAACATGGGAGCAGACAAGAACGAAGGTGAAAAGCGCGCGCACCAGACGTAGGGAATTCGGCTAACCCGGAGTGCAAATAGGATGCAAGCGGCGCTACCAGGTAGGCATTAGCGCCAGCTTTATGCGTCCTGCAACCAGACCGTTATGAGCGACGAGATAGCGGTCGGTTTCGTTGATTTTCCTTGGTTCTTGTTCGGGTCCAATTGCTTTCGTTGCGTTTTGTTGGCGCTGTTTCTGGTACGAAACTGGTGCGGTGCCCCGGGATCGTGATTGCCAGACGTTTCTGTGTTTGAGACTTCTCTCACTGATCGACGCAGACGATCCCTGCTTCATCGTGATCGGCCCGGAGCCACAACCCGGTCACCCGTCGCTTCATAAGCCCGTCCAACCGTCGCTTATCTAGTTCGGACCGGGCGCTCGGGGACGTCTAGCGCGATCGCGGGCGACTCGATCAATATCCAACCGAAAAGCACCTCGGAGGCCTGAAAGGCACCTTGCTCATTGCCGAGCTCAGATAAGCCATTGATATCGGCGACCGCCCTCCGAGCGCACCATTGAAATCTTTGATATTTCTTGAATGGGATCGCCTGAACCAAGCGTGCGTCAACGCTTCCACCACCACCTGAAATAGACATACAGCATCGCGCCGGCAATCACGGCGCCGCCAGGCCTGAATGCGAGCACGAGGATCACCGCCAGCAGGATCACGAGCGCCGTGACGTACCACGGCTGTCTCCTTTTGGGTGCGGTCGCCGGTGCCGCCGGGGGAGTCGCCTGCGGGCCGGCTGCGCGCGGCGTGCCCCACGGCGATGGGGGTATGTTGGGCGGGCGCGAGACGCCGGGCGTTGCGGTGCGCGCCTGTGCGGCCCGCTTCTTGTCTTCCTGTCGCGCCAGCGCGACCAACACCGGGTCCGGCGGTGGCGGCAGCCGCTCCGCGTGAATCCATTGCCGGCCGGGCGGCGTCTGGCCGGCGCCCGCGGCCTTGCGGAATGCGGCGCGGGTCGGAAGCCGCTCGGAGCGGGTGGGCGCGTACTGCGCGGCGAGGCGCTGTGCTCGCTGCAATAAGGGCGTGCCACTCTCCGGATCGACCATCATGGCGAAATGGCCGAAGCCGAGCAGCGACCGGATCACGTCCTTGCCGGGGCCGAAGTGCTTGCCATCAGGCCCGTGGCGCTCGACCTGCTGCAACACGGCGCGGTAACGGCGCAGCAGGTCGCGCGGTACGGCCACGGCCTCGTTGACGGTGAGGCCGGTGACCTCCTGGCGCGTCGATCTGCGCATCACGCGCGTCTTGTCCGGATGGATCTTGAACCCTTCAGCCTCGACAATGCCGTGCACGGCCTTGAGCAAGGTGCCGATCTTTTTCACCGCTTCGCCCGAGCCGGAGAAGGTCAGATCGTCGGCGTAGCGGCTGTAGACAAAACCGAGTGTGCGGGCGAGCCCCATGAGGCGCCGGTCGAGCTTGCGGCAGATCAGGTTGGTGATCGCCGGGCTCGTCGGTGCACCCTGCGGCAGCAGCCGCGGGCCGTCGGCGATGAAATGGCGCTCGCCGTCGAGCGTCACCTCGTCGACAACAGGCTCGGTGCACAACAGCGCGAGCGGGATCGCGACCGCTTCAGCATAGCCCAGCGCCTCGAACAGACCCTTGACGCGGGCGTAGGTCAGGGTCGGGAAGAAATCCTTGAGGTCGAGATTGATCACCACGTCGCGGCCGACATGGTTGCGCGCATTGGTCAGGATCGAACGCTCAGGCGCAAAGCCGTGCGCGGCATCATGGAGTGGCACCCGCGCGAGGAGGTTGTCCAGAACCCAATATTGCGCGCGCTTGAGGCGCGGCATCGGCGCCGAGATCAACCGCTCGCCACCGCTCTTCTTGGGGATCGTGAAGCGCTGATAGTGATTGACCGACGCTACCTTCCTGTTGAATGCGAGGAAGCGCAGCTCGCCCAGCGGTATGCCCATCGCGTCAGCCAGCGCCTTGGCATCGGCGAGCGGCGGCAAGCCGTCGTGCAACGGCATGGTGGTCGTGCGGCTGTGAAGGCCGGGCGAGACGTCCTCGCCGAGGTAGAGCACATCGCGCTTGCGGCGTTCAAACCACGCAAACGCCCGCGTCTGTCGCGCCTCGGCGTTGCGACGCTTGGTCTCCTGCCGCCGCGCCATCGCTTCGGCCTTGCGGCGCTTGTGCATTTCCTTGAGCGCGCGCACGGGATCGCCGAGGACGGCATTCTGGCGCTGCAATTCGCTGAGCTCGCGCATCGCCTCTCCGCGAGCGCGGATCGCGTCCGCAGCAGGCGCCGGCTCGTTTTCGCCGTCGGGCCAGAAGCCGAGGCGGATCATCTCCTCGAGGATCACCTCGTCCTTCGACGACTGGCGGATGCGGTCGTAGAGTTCCTGGCGCGTCAGCGTGCCGGGAGAAACGGTCTCGTTCACGCGGCCAGCCCTCCGGTCAGGAACGTGGCGGCCACGCGGAGGAGGGGGATCGGAAAGGGCGCAGGCCGGATAGCCTTCGTCTCATCCAAGAACTGGATCGATCCACTCGACGCCGGGGCGTCCACCCATACGCAATTGGGTTCAAAGAACCCATTCTGCGATTGCGTATGGGTGGACTGCCCCGGCCCAGTGAAGATCGGGCCAGTGACGCATGCATGGTCATGGTGCAAGGACGGCGATACGCCGCCCGGGTTGCAAGGTCCTGACCAGCCTGCGCCCTTCCGATTACGGTGATACGCGAATTGCCGTCTCCGGTGCAAGCCGGGTCTGATGGCAGCCTTCATGTCACTCATGTGGCGTGTCCATCCTGGGCGACGCCCTCGACTTGCGCATGGAAGATCCGGCGCAGCGCCAGCATGTGCTCGCACGGGCCGCGCGCCATCTTGTTGTGACCGTAGAAATGACAGCTGCAGCGCGCCTCGACGAGGCGGTCGTCGTCGTCGATGACGAGGTTCACTTGCTCCGTGCGGGCATTGTCGAGCACCCGGCCGTTGATGGCACGAACGCCCTGGTTGCGATCGATGTTACCGATCGTCACGAGGTTGGCGTTGATCAGGCGGTCGGCCTTCTCCTCCTGCGGGCTCGCGAAGCGCAGTTGCGCCGGCGACAACGGCTCGCGCGTCAGTTCGCGCAGGCGGTAGAGCGACTTGTCGAGGTCGAACATGACGCGTCCGGCCTGGGTGTAGGCGGTGAGCGCCGCATGCACCAGCGCCTGGTCGACGCCGGTCCACTGCGACAGTTCGGCGGCGGTCGCCGCGTGCGATTTGCCGAGCGCCGCGAAAACGCGCTGGGCGGTGTCGGTATCGACCTTGTGGCGCGGCGCGAGCAAATCGAATTGCCCGGCGGACGACCAGTCGTTTGCCGTCCAGCCGGACAGGCCGAGCGTAAATCGAAGTCCGCCGAAATCGACCACGAAGAACGACGGCAGGCCGCTCTGGGTCAGATGAACCCGCACCGACCGCGCCAGCGGCAGCGCGCGTCCGAGGATCGCAAGCCTTCGCCGGCCCCAAACGCGGATCTCGGCAGGGTCCTTGCCGCGATAGATCGAGCGGCGGAAGGTGAGCCTGTCGTGCCACGGCTCGATGACCACCTCCACGGGCGCATCCGGCTTCAGCACAAAGCGCAGCGAGCGTGGACCGGCCTTTTCCTTTTTCTGCGCGAGGCGGGTGAGGATGTTGGCCATGTCCTGGGGATGCAGGTCGAACACATGCGCCGGCAGGGTCATGGCACTCGATACCTGCAGGAAGCCGCGGACCCAGCTATCGGGCAGGTCGATCTTCTCCTCGCGGAAGTCGAGCTCGTCGCCGGTCTGCACCTCGAACCCGGAGGGGTCGATGGTGAGCGTGGTGTCGCGATAGGAACGAATCTTCTGGAATTCGTCGTAGAGGGCGTGGCTGTAGTCGATGTTGGTGGTGCCGAATGCCATCTCGCCGAGGCTCTCGAACACGTCGTGGTCGCATGACAGCCGCCCGTAGCTCGATTCGTCGAGGCTGAAGCACTCGAAGAAGATCTCGTCCGGATGCACGGTGATGACAGGATCGAGCACGATCCAGGCGTCGCGGTTCTGCTTGTAGAGGTAGTTGAAA
>Ga0081455_10004611_pt1 | contig 15394 bp, 13 predicted proteins | sample TabmetS3T2R1_FD_70207 | JGI IMG/M metagenome (GOLD analysis project Ga0081455, IMG submission 70207) | Tabebuia heterophylla rhizosphere microbial communities from the University of Puerto Rico - S3T2R1 | ecosystem: Host-associated > Plants > Roots > Rhizosphere ... | reverse complement strand
GAAGACAGCCTCAATCGCGTCTCGTCCTGACAATGGCAGTGTACCGCGCAGCCTCTATGGGAAAATCGGCTGTGCAAGGGTGATCATGACCGGAACAAATGTCAAGCATTTCAACTGATTCGGGCTTTCGGGACCCACAGGTATCTCAAAACCCTCCCTTTTTTGAGACTCTGCCCTACGTTCAGACTGCATTGCAGGGTTTGGGTCGTTGACTGTATAGCACGTCAGGCATATAACGTCTTCGTCATCAAGGCGACCTGCGAGCGCTGGTCATAGACATGGAGGCAAAACTGCCCGAAAGCCCCGCCAGTATCACATTAGCAGGGCAAAACGGCCTGATAGTCAGTGGTTGGGCGCTTCGCTCTCGCTTAGGCTGCTGAAAGCGTGCGCGAAACGTTTACAGGAGGGGATCTAATGGAACGTATCTTTGCCAGCATCCTGTTGGCGTTGGTGCCTCTCGCCTTCGCGCAAGCACCCAGGGTGAAGGTCAGTTTCTCTCCTGAATCCGAGCAGTATGCTCAAGCTACAAGAGAATACCAAGCCGTCTGGGATAGCGAAGGCCAAAGGATTATCGAGGCTATGGAGAGGATTTCGGGGGTGCAGTTTACCGGGAATGACATACGGGCGATTGTCTATGAGGGCGTCAGTTGGTCCGGTGTCGGGGATGAGCCGATGAAGCTCAGAGCGAGTTACCCACCAGACGTGAAGAAGGCGACGTTGATCCATGAGTTGGGGCATAGGCTCATCGCTCGCATCCCGAAGACGAACGAGCTCGACGAGCATAGAGTGCTTTTCCTTGTCCTGTATGACATGTGGGAATCGCTGTATGGCAAAGGCTTTGCGGATAAAATGGTCGAGGTGGAGAAGAAGCGGAAGGGGCTCTACGACTATGAGTCGGCTTGGCTGTGGGCGCTGTCTCTGAGCCAAGAGGAGAGGGCTACAAAATTCAAGGCATTAAGGGAGTTGGCGGGTAAAGCCATCAATTTGGGTCTTGTGGATGGGAGTTATACCGTGACTCTGGAGGTAACGAACGCTCAGAACGTTCCAAACATGGTCGGTACGATGACAGTAACAGGTGGGAACATTTCCGGCTGGAGGTTTGTGGTCGACGCAAACATATTCCCGGGGACCAATATCGGCCAGGGGGTCGGTGCCTGCAGTCATGCGGGACAGACACAGGATCAGTGTGCATCCGAATCTATTGGACCAAACAATACACATCCACGATTCTTTATCGCTGTTGCCGCTGGAATGCGCAACTGGTTTTACGTACCTGTCGCAGGATCAGGTGGGGGACGAGGAATCCCAAAATATATAGGAACATGGCAAGCAACAGCAGCGCCTGACAATTAAGAGGTTCGGTGACTGGGGTCAGCCCGACGAAGGTGCTATGCTACAACCTGACCACAGGGCAGCGTGTGGTCATCCGCGACGGGGCCACATCGTGGGACTGCGAGGCAATGGGCCTCATGGTGAAGACAGGGAACCCCATCCGGCAAACGGTCACAGGCACGGCGGACTGAGGTACGCAAAGGGCTCCCCGAGCTCGTTTCTCAGAGGGTGTACCCGCCGAACACAAGTGAGAGCCGACTGACACTTGGTATGCTTAGACCTTTAGTCGTGTCTCGAAAACCCTCCGGATACTGTTGGTCAACCCCCAAGTGCCCAAATTGGCGTGCCCAATATGCCTTCTTTGAAGGCAAAAAAGCTAAGCAAACTTCCTCGAGAAAAAGTACTTCTAGAACGTTGAAAGAGGATGACCAACAGTATCCCTCCGTTAAATGAGACTCCACCCTTCTTTCACAACACAACCTGTCCGGACTGCATGGCAGGATGTGGGCTATTGACTGTGCGCCATGGCAGGCATATAAAGTCCGCCATGGTGACCTATGAGCGGCAGTCATCGGCAGAGGACAAAACCCCTTAAAAACCCCGGCAGTATGGGCTTATCCAGGCATAATGACAGGTGCATCAATGGTTCGGCCTGCATTCCAAAACCGCCAGTGAGGAAGACGTATGCATACAAAGATACTGCGACTGATCGTGATAGCCTGCACCGTCACCGTGCTGGGAGCCATGCCGTGTATGGCGCAGGAGAGGCCTGGCAAAGGTGAGGTCAAGCAGATCGCCGAGGAAGCATTCATCTATGGCTTCCCATTGGTCATGAACTACGCCGTGTTCTACGAATACTTCGTCGACAAGTCCGGGCGAGAGTACAAGGCCCCGCCCAATCAGCTCTACAATACGGCGCGTGTCTACACGCCACAGGACACGGCCATCGTCACGCCCAACAGCGACACGCCCTACTCGTTCGTCGCCATGGATCTGCGGGCAGAGCCGTTCGTCGTGTGCAATCCTGAGATCGAGAAGTCGCGGTATTTCTCGGTGCAGCTCGTCGACATGTACACGTTCAACTACGGGTACATAGGGAGCCGCACCACCGGCAACGGCGCCGGATGCTCCATGATCGCAGGTCCGAGCTGGGAGGGGGAGAAGCCCGAAGGTGTCGGCAAGGTGTTCCGCAGCGAGACCGACTTCTCCTTCGCCCTCATCCGCACGCAGCTCTTCAATGCGGCGGACATCGACAACGTGAAGACGATCCAGGCCGGATACCGGGCACTGACGCTCTCGCAGTTTCAAAACAAGCCCGCACCACCCGCCGCTCCGGAGATCACGTGGCCGAAGATCAACAAGCAGCTGGCTGACACCGATCCCTTCGCCTACCTCAACTTCGTGTTGACACTCTGCCCTCCCACAGGGGGCGCGGCCGTGGAAATCCCGATGCGCACCCGCTTCGCACAGATCGGCGTGGAGGCGGGCAAGCCGTTCCCCGTCGACAAGCTCACGCCGGAGCAGAAGGCGGAGGTTGAGATGGGCATGAAGAGTGGGCTCGAGAAGATCAAGGCGACGGTCGGAAACCTCGGCAAGGAGGAGAACGGCTGGCGCGTCGCGACGCATGGCTTCGGCGACCGACAGGCGTACGCAGGGGACTTCGCGCTCCGCGCCGCCGCCGCCATGGCCGGCATCTACGGCAACGACGCCGTCGAGGCCTTGTATCCCATGCTGGCCACCGACGGCGCCGGGAACAAGCCGGACACCAGCAGGAACCGCTACACGCTGACCTTCCCCGCCGGGCAGCTGCCGCCCGCCAATGCCTTCTGGTCGGTGACGATGTATGACGGCAAGACGCAGCTCCTGATCGAGAACCCGATCAACCGCTACCTCATCAATTCGCCGATGCTCCCCGACCTGAAGAAGAACCCGGACGGCTCACTCACGCTGTACATGCAGAAGGACTCGCCTGGCAAGGACACAGAGTCCAACTGGCTGCCAGCGCCTGATGGCCCGATTTTCGTGGTTATGCGTCTCTACTGGCCGAAGAGCCAGGCGCTCGATGGGGAGTGGAAGCCGCCGGCAGTGCAACGGGCCAAGTGAGAGGAGGATTGTGTAGGTGAGTTTATCTCGATTCAATTATCGGCTGCCACGGGGGAAGACGAACCCGGCATGATGGCGGGCACAGCAGAGGTCCCTCATAAGATCGCGACCGCCTACCTTCTATAGGCGGCGTCGGTCTTTGATGCTGCGACAGTGCTTGCCCCTGCTAGAGGAACAGGGTCGATCCGCAGCCGACGCTGGTGGCGCTCCTGGTGCGCCACGGGCTGCGGCGGCGTGAGTTCCTGCCGCAAATCGGGATAAACTCAAGCAGCAGGCACGCACGGGGAAGGCTCGAAAATCGGGGGGGTTCGAGACTGGTATGTAGGGCTAAAAAGCCTCTCGGAGAAGGGGCTCCTGTATATGGATGTCGCAAATACACCAATATGCAACTTTGTGCATGGCGTTCCTCTATCGACCGAGCAGGACTGACACCAGCATCTCACCTGCGAGTGCGGAGAGCACGAGCTTGTAAACGATCACGAAAGACTTGTCGCTGGCCTTGTGCAGCAATCTCGTGCCTATCCACGTGCCCGCGATGGTCGTGATGAGCAGCGGTATGATGAGCGTCAGCTGACCGCCGAAGTCGAAGCCGATGGACGCAAAGCCGACGATCTTCAGCACGTGCAGGTAAGCCAGACAGAGCGCCTGCGTCGCGATCACCTCGAGCTTGTCCCAGGTTGGGCGGAGAAAGAACGGGCCAAGGAGGATCCCGATCGCACCGAGCACGACGCCGAGCGATCCGCCTAGAGCGCCGGCGATCGCGAACGCGACAGGCTCTGGCAGCCGGCCGAGGCCGAAGCGCGGCACCCAGGCCAACCAGAGGATGAGCACAGCGATGATGACCTTGAGCCACGCCGCATCAACGAGACCAAATAGCCGCAGTCCAAGCAGCGGCCCGGGCGCCGCGCAGATTGCAAGCACGATAAACGCGCGCCAGCGCACGTATGGCAGGAGCGCCACCGTCCGCGCGTTCGTGGAGACGAGCTGCACGATGGCGTGCACCGGCACCGCAACCTTGAGGTCGACCCCGAGGGAGAGCATGGCTCCGAGCAGTAGCACGCCGCCCGCGATCCCGACGAAGCCGGAGATGCCGGCCGAGAAGAATGAGACGATGGTGAGGGCGGCGATGAGCGAAAGGGCCACGTGGGAGCCTCATTGGCTCGGCGATCTCGGCGCGCTGACCGCGAGAGAAACCGCTATGCCTGAGCCATACAATACCACCCCAGCCCACTGAGAACTCTTGCGCTTTAAGTAGGCTACCAGCCTGGTGTCAGGACACATTTCCCAAAGTGGCCTCTAATTTGAGCTGCACGTGAGGGCATAGCGCACCATAAAGGGTTTTGTCTTGTTGCAGCAAGCTCACCATCGCGCTCACCAGGCCCAACTCACAACGGCTACGCCGTCTGGACACCACTCGACGGAGTAAATCCTTTGCCCTTTGGCTTTGGGTCAGTAAGAGCTTGCTCCCCAGACTGGTCATGACCAGCAAGGCCATCGCAAACAAGGCAAACATGCGCGACCAAGCTTTAATGTGCGCAATACGGGCCTTCGCAAAACCTAGCCACCATTTGGCGTCACGAAAACCTTCTTCACAGCCAAAACGCCGGCTGTATTCGTTGACTGCCGCTGTGGCGGCATACGACCGATTGCTCACCAAATGCCAAATACCCCAGTGGCCCTTGGCGTCTCGGGCTCGACTCTTGGACACCCAGAGCCGTTGGGGACAACTCTCACAGTAAGGCAACGCGCCAAAACTTCGATGACGCTCATTGCCCCGAAACCGCAATTGTCCCAACTTGAGCCATTTACCCCGGCAATAGACATGGGTACCGGCTTTCACCCGGATGATGAACGTGATACCCAACTGGTTGAGTAAAGTAAACAAGGCCCCGTCAGCAAAACCTCGATCGGCCGTCACGATGACGCGGCGGTTGCCCACGGCCTTGGCCACCCGTCCCACTGCACGCCGGATGACCGCCAGTTCGTAGCGTTGCATACGTCCTTTTAACACTGAGGCATGATAGGCGCGCCAGTAAATCGGTATAGCGCGACGGCCTACCACGAGGGAGACCACCAACAAATGCTGGTCCGCTTCAATGGTCCAGTCAATGGCCAGTCGCACCTTGCCGTGCTTGGGGAGCTGATGCAGGGCCTGTAACAACACGGCCTCCGCCAACTGTCGCGGATCAAGCCGCTCATTATGCAGCAAGCGTGATAAGCGTTTGAGCGCGGCTTCTTGTTTACCAAAAGAGCGTGCCAACTGGGCCTGACAGGCAGTCTGTTGCTCAATGATCGCCGCGACGAAGTCGCCAATGGCTTTGAGCTGATGCCCATGTGCCCAGGGCAATAGAAACGCGATATAATCACGGAGACGAGTAGGTGAAGAGTATTGAGGTGCCATACTCAAAGACTCTCACAAGGGCCAAGCCCTTGGCTACTCGTCACCTCATAAAATCTGTCCCGGCATCAGATCACTGGGGTAAACCTACCCGCCGAGGCTCTGATAAGCCATTTAACCCACTCTTGATAGGCACACGCCACCTGAAGCGCGGTATCAAAGATTGGCGTAGGCTCGTTGAACGGCTTACTGAGATCAAGATGCGCGACAAACTTATTGCGAAGGCCCAGCATCGTTTTGTGGTAGGCTTTCCATTGCTTTTCGGCAAGGCTGGTTTTGGATAATATCCTGCGACGAAATTCCTCAATAGCTTGTTCCTCAGCGCCCTCTGCAAAAATATTCTTCCAATGCGTCTTTTCGCCATCCGAGCCAAAGACCTTGCACCATTCCACCACAGCCAGTTCCAGATGTGCGCTAGCTGTGGACCCCCAAAACTCTCCATGGTCTTTGAGATTTTCCGTCGCGGCTTTTAACCCTCTAGCATATGCAAGATGTCGTACAAAGAGGGCGACAACGGCATACTGGCGACTGAGCACTTCGAAGTTGTATTTCATGGCATAATTCACCTCTCCGCCGACCCACATCCGGGTCGCCACACGGGCTGGGAGATTATACCAAAAAGCGATCCAACGCCGGAGCGTGCCGACAGGCATTTTCCTATACTGCTCAAATGTTCACTGTGATAAAATATATGGAAGAGAAATTTTCTAAGATGTGATATTTTAGGCCGGCTGTCCCATTTAGCACCTCCTATCGGGGAGCAGGTGCAATGAAGTTCGAACCACTCCCAATTACTCCTACGATTGTTCGATGGGCGCGAGAGCGCGCGGGCTTCTCCATCGAAGAGATGAAGAAGACCTTCAAAAGCATCGAGAAGTGGGAAGACGGTTCTGCCTTCCCCAGCTTTGCGCAGCTTGAGGGAATGGCCGATAAATTCAAGGTCCCGGTTGCGGTTTTCTTTTTTCCCGCGCCGCCGAACGTGCCCCCCATTTCCGAAACTTTCCGCACCTTACCGGAGTACGAGTTCGAGCAACTGCCGCCGCGCATCCGGCTCTTACTGCGCAAAGCGAAAGCCTTTCAGCTCAACCTGATTGAAATGACCGGAGGCAGAAACCCAGCGTCGCATCGCATCGTGCGTGATATCGTCTTTGACGAAAATATCTCAATCACCGCCGCGGTGCAGCGCGTGCGAAGATATCTGGATATATCGATTGAAGAACAATCCGGGTGGCCAAGCGACGAAGCCGCACTCGAAAAATGGCGCAAGGCGCTTCAAGATGTCGGTGTCTCGATTTTCAAGGACGCCTTCAAGGTCCGGAACTATTCCGGGTTTTGCCTGTACGACGACGAATTTCCTCTTATCTATGTGAACAACAGCAACGCGAAAACGCGCCAAATCTTCACGCTCTTTCACGAGCTGGCGCATCTCCTATTTCACACCAGCGGCATTGACTTGCTAACTGACGACTTTATCCAGCGTCTGCCAGCCGATGAGCGAAGGATCGAGATTATCTGCAACCGCTTTGCGGCGGAGTTCCTTGTTCCGGAGCGTGCTTTTAATGCTGCATTCGAAGGACGTCCACCGACCGAGGCAACGGCCGAACATCTTGCTGAGCTTTTTCATGTGAGTCGCGAGTCTATCTATCGGAGATTTCTTGATCGCAATCTGATCAGCCAGGCTGAATATGAAAGAGCCAGAGATGCCTGGGCGGACCAACAAAAGACCGGCGAAGGCGGCGGCAATTATTATTACACGAAGCTTGCGTATTTGGGATCAGACTACGTCAATCTTGCGCTCAGCCAGTATTATCAAAATCGCATTGATGCGGCTCAGCTCGCGGAATATCTCGACATCAAGCCACGCAACATCAGCACCTTTGAGGAGTATGCCTTAAGGGGTTAAGGGTGATCTATATTTTTGATACTTCCCCACTGCTGGCGCTTTTTAACAACTATTACCGCCGCCTCTTTCCAAGCCTTTGGGTAAAATTCGACGCCCTTGTCGACAATGGTCAAATCACATCGACCCGTGAAGTTTTAAATGAAATCAATGATGGCCCCGAAGATGCCGCTTGGGAGTGGGCAAATGCCCACCCGGAAGTCTTCACCACTCCAACGGCCGAAGAGGGTGCTTTTGTGGCGCGCATTTTCGCCATACCGCATTTCCAGCAAACAATCGAGCGCAGCAAGCTGCTGAAAGGCGGGCACCACGCTGACGCATTTGTCATCGCGAAAGCCTTCGTCGTGCAAGGCACGGCCGTGACGATGGAGGGCCTCAAGCCTAACGCCGCCAAAATCCCCAATATCTGCCAGCACTTCAGGATCCCCTGCATGTCGCTCGAAGAATTCATGGAAGCCGAGGGCTGGCGGTTTTAATCGCCTGAAATTCCCCATGGCGCCGGCCTGGCCCCCTTTGGGGCCAAAATCCACCTGTCGACCACTCAACACCATTGCCGGTCAGTAACTTAACTATTGAGCACAGGATAGCGCCGATTCCGTGCTCGCCTCTAGGGATTTTTTATATTTCGGTTGACGGTTTGGGATTGAGTTTTTATACAGGCAGGGAATTCCGGCTTATCTCGGAAGTTCAGCCTTGTCCTACATCATTGCCTTCCCCGTAAGCCGCGTTTCTCCGTCAAACCCGCGCCCTGGGTGACGCCCGAAATTCAAACTGCGCGCCTTCAATTTATTTCCAAGCCCGCACAGCAAAACTGCGATCGATATCTTGCCCTGTCTCCAGCCGCGCTGGCCGCCCGTCCCCAGCCACCCGTCCTGTCCGTGCCCGGTGGCGCGGGGCGCCTCGGGCACGCCCTGGTGGGGTGCTCGCCAGGGTGGGCGGTGCGAGGGGGGCGGGCCGACGTCAGGCGCGGGCACCAGCGGGAGCAGAGTGGCAGGGGTAGGCGGACGCAGGCGGTGGAAAAGGCCGTTTGATTTTCCTATACTCAGATCGGTGCCCTCCCTGTATGATTCCGTGACAAGGCCGGCCACATCTCCAGTGCTGCCAGGCGCCAGAAAGGAAGGCATGGAAGAACGATCGCTCGCCTATGCGAGCTACTGGCGGAATTCCCTCGCCGACGCCGAATTGGGCCGCGGCGGGCTGTCACGCAGGGATGTCGAGGGCTTCTCGCGAATTCCCGTAACAGAGCTGTTCACGGGCGTGATGCCTCACGACATCGTGGACGCCTACTTCTCCGGCGAGCCGGACCGAATCAAGACCGTGGACGTCGTGATTCGACCGCAGGTCTACGCGGCTCGCATCGAGCACGGCAAACAACAGAGCAACGGCGCCCCTGATATCGTGACTCCTCTCGTCACACCCGCTGTGCTGGCCCGTGACGGCCGATTGTATCCATGCCGCGGCACAGTCGTGCCTCGCGATCTGCTTGAACCGCTGGAGCACGGTTCGTTTGCTATCGGCAGCGTGTCCGCTCTGGACACGTTCCTCACCACAGATTCTGTACCAGGCATCGAGAACGACGCGGAAGAAGAAGGCCCGCTCGATCCCGAGAAATTCGAGGCCGGTTGGAAGGACTACCAGGCAGGTTGCGCGCGCATATTGGAGCGAGTCTGCCCCGGGCAGCTTGCGGACCACGATGTCCTCGAAGCCGTGGACTACGCATTCCTCTTGAAGAAGGACTCGATCAAGGGCGCCAGCCGGCACATTCTAGCTCTCTACGATCATGTGCGCAGTCACTCCCCTTCGGCGCCGCTGTTCGATCGCTACGCTTCTGAAGCGATCCATGCCGCCGAGCCATGCCTGCCAGCTCACGCTCTGTTCTCAGCGCGATTGGGACACGCCAGCAACGCCTATCCGCTGGCGTCGGAGCAGCGCGATGCCTTGAGTCATCTGCTCGAGGCCCGCGAGGGCGAGATCCTGGGCGTCAACGGTCCGCCCGGCACCGGAAAAACGACATTGCTGCTCTCGGTAGTCGCTTCGTTGTGGGCGAAAGCAGCTCTCGAAGAGGGCGAACCTCCGGTCATTCTGGCTGCCTCCACGAACAACCAGGCCGTCACCAACATCATCGACGCTTTTGGGAGGGATTTTGCCGCGGGCACGGGCGCGTTGGCCGGGCGCTGGCTTCCAGGTGTGAAGAGCTTCGGTGCCTACTTCCCGTCCCTGGCAAAGGAAGCGGAAGGGGCGGGTGCCCAGTATCAGACGCGCGGCTTCTTCGATCGCGCCGAATCGTCCGACTACGTTGCCGACGCTGAACAGCACTACTTGAACGCCGCGGCCATCGCGTTCCCGGAGCTGCAGAATCCAGACGTCCGATCGGTCGTCAAAAGAATCCACGAGTGTCTTCGCGCCGAAGTCCGCAAGCTTTCGGCAATCGAGGCTGCATGGAAAAGCCTCGCCGATGCGCGGGACGCAGTTCACACCGAACTCGGTGATGATCCCTCGACAACCCGGGCTGAGCGCGTGCGGCAAGGTGAGCGGCTCGAAGCTGAAAAGCGAGTCGGCGACGCATTGGCGGAGCGCCTGGAAGCATACTTCGTGCAGGAGTCCGTTTTCTATTCGCTTTTCGCATGGCTGCCACCGGTTGCCCGCAAGCGCGTGCGTCTTGCGCGGCTGTTCCTGAAGCAAGCCTGGCCAAGCGATTTCCCGCAGGAAAACTGGCGAAAGGTCGAAGAGATCGAAACCACGCTCGCGATGCTCGTCGCCCAGCGAAACGATGCTCTGCGCCAGCAACAACTGCTCATCCAACGTGGCGAAGCGGTCATCGCGCAAGAACGGCAGCGATTGCAGGACTGGAAGGTCGTGCTGGATCCGTTGGCCCAGGTCGGAAATGAGTCAATTCCCACCCTGTCGGATGTCGACCCTCTCGCCGACAAGCTAATACGCTTCCCGATATTCCTGCTCACCACCCACTATTGGGAAGGCCGATGGCTGCTCGATATGCAGCTGCTGCTAAAGGATATCGAAGCGGAGAAGCGCAAGAACGGCCGCGTTGCGTTGGAGAAGCGCTGGCGGCGGCGCATGAAGCTCACGCCGTGCATCGTCTCGACGTTCTTCATGCTGCCGTCCGAAATGAAGGTTTCCCGCCGCGAGGCAGGCGGTTTTGTCGACGCCTACCTGTACCACTTCGCGGACCTGTTGATCGTTGACGAAGCGGGCCAGGTGTTGCCGGAAGTGGCCGCCGCCTCGTTCGCGCTCTCGAAACGCGCAATGGTCATCGGCGACACGCTCCAGATCGAACCGATGTGGTCGCTCCCCGCGCGAGTCGACATTGGCAATCTCGTCAAGGCGCGGCTTCTTCCAGAGGTCGAATACGAGAAGTTCTTCCAGCATCTGTCCGACATCGGAAAAACGGTTTCAGCGGGCAGTGTCATGCGTATTGCTCAGTGCGCCACGCGTTACCACTACGACCCGGATCTCCCGCGCGGCCTCTTTCTTTACGAGCATCGGCGTTGTTTCGACGAGATCATCCGCTACTGCAACGAGCTGTGTTATCACGGCAAACTGATTCCTGTCCGGGGGACGAAGGCAGCTGCCGCCGAGCGACAGGACAGCGATTGCGACGCATTGCCAGCGATGGGATATCTGCACATCGACGGAATCTGTCAGTCGAAAGGCGGAGGCAGCCGGTACAACGTGCTCGAGGCTGAAACCATCGCGGCATGGCTCGCTGAGCGGAAACAGGATCTGGAAACGACTTATCGCAAGCCACTCGACGAAATCGTTGGTGTGGTGACACCGTTTTCCGAACAGGTACGAGCGATCACACGGGCCTGCCACAAGCTGGGGATTTCGGTCGGCACGAAGACTGGCGAGATGACGGTGGGCACGGTGCATTCGCTGCAGGGCGCCCAGCGACTGGTGGTGATCTTCTCTCCGGTGTATTCCAAGCACGCCAACGGCGGTTTCATCGACAAAAGCACGAGCATGCTCAACGTCGCCGTGTCGCGCGCGAAGAATACCTTTCTGGTGTTCGGCGACATGGACACATTCGAGCTCGTTCCTCGCGGAAGCCCGCGCGGTCAGCTCGCGGCTCTATTGTTCAAGGACGACGCTCAGGAGCTGCATTTCGAGCATCGGCAGCGCGGCGACCTCGCTACGGAGCGCACGGGCATCAGCCAGCTTCGGGACGCACGTGAGCACGACGCATTTCTGCTGAACGTGCTCACCACCGTTGCCCGGGAAGTGCACATCGTTACTCCCTGGATCAGGCTCGAATGTGTCAGGGAAACCGGCGCGCTGGGTGCGATGGCGGACGCGGTTCGCAGGGGCGTCAGGGTTCGCGTCTATACCGACCTGGGCTCGAACACGTTCGATCGCAATCCCGCAAACAGGGAAAGTAAACGCCGCGAGCTTCGGGCAGTCGTCGAGGCTCTGGGCGCGGAAAAGATCGATGCGGTCCTCGTCTGGAAGGTCCACAGCAAGATCGTCATCGGCGACGAGAACGTCTATTGCGTAGGCTCGTTCAACTGGTTCAGCGCGAGGCGGGACGAGGCGGGCGCGCGCCACGAGACGTCTCTTGTCTACCGCGGCCTGAACCTCGCGAACGAAGTCGAGGTGATGAAGAAGAGCCTGCAGTTACGAGTCGCCCGGTTCGAACGATAGACGGGCTCTGTCGATTCGGTCAGCCCGTGCGCCGCGCGGCTCTCATTCGGAGCCGCGCGGCTCGTCGGCTGTTCAGCACGAACCGCCGGCAAAAGTGAGACAGCTCATCCCACCCGTTCCGGTGTTCGGACCTAGATCCTCCTGCCATCCTGTAATCTTCGGATTCAGCATGAGGATGCGCGAGCGCGTGTCGCCTCCTTTCACGGCCACTGAATTGGCATCGGGGGCGCAGACCGGGTGCTGGATGAACATGAGGCCAGTCGCCTTTGGTTCCACTTCCCCCAGAGCCAGGAAAAGAGTCTGTTCCAGTGGCGTGGGGTGGCGATGGCGGGGTGCTGGAAGGCTCCGGAGGGTGGGCTCGCGTGAAAAAGTGGCTTTGCCTTTCCTATACTCCCTATACTCCAGCGGTGCCCTGCCCCACCGAGAGGCCCTGGCGGTGTAGGTACTCTAAGGACACATTGATGCAGTATCGCGAACTCCATTCCTGGCACGTCAGTGCCACTGAAGCCCAGCGCATCCAGCAACGTTTGCGGCGCCGTATCCAGGTAGGCACGTATGTGCGTGATATTCGCTACATCGCTGGTGCGGATATCGCAGTCGCCCATACTACACCCACTGTGTACGCTGGTGTAGTCGTTCTGGACTACACGACACTTGCCATAGTCGAGCGTAAGGGCATAGTGAGCACCACCGACTTTCCCTACATTCCCGGATTGTTATCCTTCCGTGAAGCCCCAGCCTTGTTGCAGGTCTTTGCCCAGCTCGATAGTACTCCAGACGTCGTCGTTTTTGATGGCCAGGGTATTGCACATCCACGCGGCCTGGGGATTGCCAGTCATATGGGTTTGCTCCTCGATGTCCCGGCCATAGGCTGTGCCAAGTCGCGTCTTACTGGCCGTTACGAGGAGCCGCCCCCTACCCGAAGGGCCCATACGCCGTTATACGGAAGAAATGGGCAAGTGCTAGGGGCAGTCCTGCGGACCAAAGATCGTACGAGACCCGTCTTCGTCTCCGTGGGGCACAAGATGGAGCTGTCGCAGGCGCTCGATATTCTGTTGCACTGTCATCGTGGCTACCGTATCCCAGAACCCACGCGACTCGCAGATCAGTATGTTGGGACCATGCGCCGGACGCAGGGGAGGGGGTGTGAGGGGGACATAGCGCTAGTGCCAAGGGAGAGCTAAGAGCGCCTCATCTGCCCAGGTAGGGAGCGCAGAGGGGTTCCAAACTGCGGCTGGGCAGGAGGCAGCGTCACGATGCGGATAGGAAATTCAAAGCCACTTTTCCCGGCACACCCGCCAGTGCCCACCCTGCGCTCCCGGGAGCCCTCCCCCGCCGCACCGGCCCGCCAGAGGCCCACCAGCCCTGCCGGCAGCCGGCCCGCTCTGCAGGCACAGACCGGATGGGGGCCGGGTGACGGCCAGCCGGCGCGGCGGGGGCTGCGGGGCCTGCCAAACGCGATGAGCGCTGCTTGGGGCCCCCAGCTTGTGCCCGCACAATGCGCGCAACTGGCGAGGTCGATGCGCAAGCCGCGCTTAGGCCGCTTCTGCAGGCACGGGCTCACTGGCATGGCGGCTGAGGTATGACATGACTTCGGCATGCATCTTTTCTATCTCGGCCAGGTAGCCACTTGCCATAGAGCGGAAGTTCGCCGGCGATTCGACCTGCCGCATGTGCGCGACTAAACGGCAGAAGAAAGCCATACGCTCCTGGGTACCTTGCAGTTCTTGATCGTTGTGAATCATTCTGCTTCCTCCAGTCTGACTTCGATAATGCCGCGTTTACTTTGGTCGCGCTTGATCTGCCAATAGGAGATAAATTCATCAACGGTTGCCAGGAGCGCCGTTGACGGCCTGACCGAAAATACGCTGGCGCCGAAGAGCTGCTGTGCGCGCAGATGGTCGAACAGCAGCTGAGTTTGCGCATCGCACTCAGCCACCTCAAAATCGTCCCGCATCACCAGGATAATGTCAATGTCATTGGGTGCGGGCTTGACGGTGACGTAGCTGCCGAAGATGACAAAACGGAGCAGCTTTCCAGTGGCGCGGGCAAGTTCGTAGATGCGCACGAGCTGGGCCGTGACGAGTTGGCGTTGTGACGTGCCGTGGCCGAAGCGGGTGAGTACCTCGTCAAGCGTTGCCTGGTGGACGCCGACGGGCAAATCTCCTTGCTCATCAAATTCAGGCAGCGGCATGCGTTCTTACCTTTGAGATTCAGCTTTGGTACAAGCAGATTTGATCATAGGCTGCGGATGTGAGATTGTCCACTACGCAAGGGACCAAGCGGGCTTACTGGTGTGTTGGAGGTGCCGCTGCCGTATGCCGGTACGCTATGGGGGTCCACGCTACCTGCCGAGCTACACCTGTCATCGCTTGGCGACCGAGTATAGGAAATATAAAGCCACTTTTCACGGGGCCACTTTTCACGGCACACCTGCCGGTGCCTCCCAGCAGCCCGCCAGTGCCCACCCCGCGCTCCCGGGAACCGCAGCCGCCCCAGCCGCGCAGGCTTCCCGTCCCCAGGCTCCCGTCCGGGTGGCGCTGGCCTGCTGCCTCCAGCGCTGGCCAGCCGCTAGCGCGACTGGGGGAGGGCTCCCCGTGGCGTGGGGGAACACGGGCGGGGGGCGGGGAGGCACCGGCGGGGGTGCCACGGGAAAAGTGGCTTTATATTTCCTATCCTCCGGTGGCCAGCGATGGTGCAGGGAAGCCTCAGATGCTACAATACAGTCCCCTACGGGAGGAGAGGCAGGCGCGTTAGCTCTCGCTGGGCGGCCATGCCGCGCTGAGCGCACTGCGTGGCAAGCGGTGCGGATGCAGCTCTCCTGCCCTGCATACTGGCTTGTCGCGTGTCCATGACCATCTGAGGCTCAGCAATCTGCCTCGTCCCAGAAGGAGTTCTCACATGCAGAGTAACGGCAGGAGTAAACTGGTGGAGATTGTCCAGCACGAGGCCCGGGAATTGCTGGCAGACTGGGTGAAACAGCAGTGCGCTGCGGACACTCT
>Ga0081455_10004610_pt1 | contig 15396 bp, 19 predicted proteins | sample TabmetS3T2R1_FD_70207 | JGI IMG/M metagenome (GOLD analysis project Ga0081455, IMG submission 70207) | Tabebuia heterophylla rhizosphere microbial communities from the University of Puerto Rico - S3T2R1 | ecosystem: Host-associated > Plants > Roots > Rhizosphere ... | reverse complement strand
GTCGCCCGGCGTCACGTCGGAGAACTGCGAGGCAGACGGATCGCCCAGCACGAAGGTCTCGGCCACGGCCGAGGTCATGGCGACGGTGACGAGCTCGCGGTAGGTGCCGGGCGCGATGTAGACCGTGTCACCCGAGGCGATGCCGGAGGCCCCTAGCGCCTTGCCGATCGTCTGCCAGGCCTGGCCCGTGCCCGAGCCCGTGCCGGCGTTCGAGTTGGAGCCGTCTCCGCGAACGTAGTACGTGGCCACTAGGCGGCCCTAGAGGTCGAGGGCCTCCACGTCTGTTGAACCGCAGGTGCGGCAGCGGTAGTGCTGATGCTTGCCGTGTGGCCCCGAACGGAGTTGGAGGTTTTCGATGCGGTTGTCATGCCTGTCTCCGTTCAGATGGTGGACGGTTTCATGCTTCTTCAGTGGACGACCGAGATGGCGGGCCATGACGAGACGATGTTCCATGACGTAGCCGCCAGCGGAACGCATCTCAGCAAATGGATCGTCTGGCGAGATGTAGGTGCCGAGGTATCCAGCAGCGAGACGAACACCCGCGCGTCGTGCCTTCCCATGACTCAACGATCTGAGGATGTACTTCATCTGCTTCGTGCTCGTGCGGTACTCCTGGCATAGCTCCTCGCGCGTAGCGCCCGCCAGATACCGAGCACGGATCGCTTCCTTCTCCTCGTCAGCCCACTTCCGGGGAGGCCCTCCGACCTTGCGAACTTCACCTCCGTTGCGCGCTACGACGTTCTTCACCGTCGCGGTGTGGCAACCGAACTCCCGCGCGATCGCCGTCATCGCTTCACCATCCTCGTAGCGACGGATGATCTCTGCCTCTTGCTCGCGAGTGTGCTTCCGGCGATGATCGACTTTCGGCGCACGCTTCTCACGCGAAGGGCGGATGCCCTGACGCTTCAGCGCCCTGTAGGCGCTGGTACTCCCGATACCTAGATCACGTGCGATGGACGGGGCACTTTCGCCACTCCACCACCGCTCCACGATCTCTGAGTCAAACGATGTGTTAGCCATGCCGAGCATGGTAACACATTTGTGTTTCTAAGCCGCGATTGGGGTGACGCTCAGATCCAAATCTCCTGTGGCGATTGTAAAATTGTCTCCCGCCGTCACGCCGCGCGAGGTCTCGAGCGCATCCGAGCCCAAGAACGTGCCCGAGGTCGAGGCGTCCCAGAAGGAGACGTGCGAGTAGGTCTCGGTCGTCGACACACTCGTCCAGGTGCAGTCGGCCGAGGTTGTGATGGCACCGGCCGAGGCGGCCGAGAACGTGCCCTCCTGTCGCGTCGTGTTGGCGGCGGCGTTCGAGGTGCCGGCGGCGCCGGGGTCGCCGGTGTGCAACTTCACCCACAGCTCGGCCGGCTCCGACCAGGCCACCGAGCGCGCGTAGGCGTCGAGGATCGAGTTGGCGATCGCCGAGGACATGCCTGTGGTCATTTACGGAACCTCCTGTCGTGTTCGTGGCTGGATCGTCAGTTGCAGCGGCGTCCCGTTCTTGAACACGCCCATGTGCGTGCCGATCTCGAAGCCCTTGTCATCGGAGTAGACGGGCCAGACCGTGAACGTCGAGCGGTGGCCCATGCACACCGTGGGGTCGCACCAGATGTCGTAGCCCGCCTGGCGGATCTTGCCGCACAGCGCCAAGTCCTCGTTCAGGAACTGGCCCTCGGCATAGGAGAACCAGGGATCGCCGATCGCCTCCAGCACATGGCGGCGAATCAGCATGCCTGCCGAGCCTGCGGCATGAACCGGAAACGGCTCCTGGCCGATCTCCGACAGCTCGTAGGGCAGGTAGCCCTCCGCGTTTCGCTCCTTGAAGATGACCGGCGAGAAGGGCGGGGAGCGCTGCAGGATCAAGGGACAGACGACGTCGAGCTCGTGATCGAGCAGCCGCATCAGCGCATCGCGCTCCCACATGTGGTCGTCAGATTGCACCCAGGCCCACTCCGACTCCGGGTTCATCTTGCGCAGGCACTCGTTGAGGTTCTCGACGATGGACACCGACTGCTTCATCGTGATCTGGCAGCCCGGCGGCAGCTCGGTGTTGAACAGGCTGAACATGAAGCCCGAGTAACGCAGGAACTCGCCGCCGGCGAAGATGACGGCGCCCGGCGGGTGCGTCACAGGTACAGCTCGTGCCCCGAGCCGATCATCGCCCTGAGGCGCTCGAGCTCGGCCACGAGCTCATACGCCGCACTAACGACCGCCTTGCACTGCTCGAGGTGCTCGGCGCCCGATGCCCCCAGGCGCGAGTCCTCCGGCGGCAGCGCGATGCCGTGCTCACGCAGGAGCGCGTGCAGTTGCTCGATGTAGGACTGCTGCAAGCGCATCTCCAACTTGAAGGCGGCCAGCTCCTCGGAGACGAACGGCCCCGTCATCGTCACTTCCATGAATCCCTCCGATCGAGGCAGGGGGGCGGGACGATCGGAGTAGCCCCGCCCCCCGGCTGGTGGAACTAGGCGTGCGTCGACAGCTTCAGGAAGCGGTCGGTGTCGAACACCTTGGCGGCAAAGGCGCCGATCACGCCCACCTCCATGCCGCCGATCGAGGGCTCGACCACCCGCATCTGCACGGGCGCGCCGGCCGTCTCGCCGACAAGGAACGCATCAGCGTCCCCGATGATCGCCACGCTCGTGTCGAAGCCGTAGGAGCCGACGACCTTGAGCCCGGCGTAGGTGCCGGTCATGGAGCCGACGTCGAGATTGCCGACGGCCGAGATCTGCAGCGTCTGGTCGGTGCCGAGGCCGGCCAGTTGGAAGAAGCGGTCGGCCGACAGGTAGAGCGTGTCCGACTGCGCCCTGCCCGCGGTCGTCGAGTAGATGGATCCCAGCGCGCCGATGATGGCCGTGCGCCACTGGGCGAAAGACTCCGTGCCCGCGGTGCCGAGGCGCGTGGCCGTGCCCAGCGTCCCGATGGCCGCGTCCTCGATCGCGTCGCAGGAGACCTCTTCCGTCTGCCGGGCGTAGGCCTCGGCAGCGAGGTCGAACCACAACTGCAGCGCGTCAGGTGAACTCCAATTTATGACCTGCCACGACAGATTTCCTCCACCGATGTAGGTGGCGGCGGTCATCGTCACCAGGTCGACGTTCATGTCCACCGTGCCGCCCTCTGACTTCTCCGAGGGCTGCAGCTCGACGGCCGGCCTGCCCGAGATCTTGGGGTAGGTCAGCGACCCTCGCTCCAGCGGCAACTTGCGCGCCGAGGAGACGACAGGCCTCTTCGAGTCGACGATGTCCATGATCTGTGCGATGTGCTGCGGCGGCAAGAGGCCCGCGATGTCCGAGGTCAGCGTGTGCTCCAGCGCTCGCTGGATCCGCTCCTGCGCCGCCTCGCGGATGTCTCGCGGGTTGCCGTGGACACCCGCCGCCTGCTCTGCGATCTGCGGAAAGCGCACGACCAGCTCGTCGCGGGCGTACTCCGCGTAGTTGCGGTAGACGACCGGGCCGTCTTGGGAGACGCTGATCCGCTTCTTGGCCTCCCCGTTGTCGGCCGAGTCCGGCCGCACGAGCTTGGACACGTCGCGGCTCGACTCGGCCTGCTCGATGTCCGTCGCCAGCAGCACGATCTCCTCCTCGTGCGAGGCGATCTGCGAGCGGTACTTCGTCGCCTGCTCGCGCTCGAACTCGTTGAGCTCGCGCTTCTCCTCCTCGGCGAGCGCCAGCAGGTCGGTCAACTTCTCCGACGTCCGCTCGCGCTCGTCGGCCAGGCGCTCCATGCGCATCTTCGTCACTCCGTGCTGTGCCATTCAGGCACCTCCTACTGAGGTCGGTGTTGAACTCTCAGCGGGTGCCGCTCGAGGGTGCCGTCCGCGAGACGGGGTGCTCGGCGGGGTGCGCTGTCTCTAGCGTACTAGCGTCCGGCGGCTGCCCGCAAGCCGGGAGGCGGCTCCATGCCCGCCACGCCGTACAGGCGGATGAGCTTGCGCGCCGCGGCCGCCTTCTGCGGTGACTGCGTCTGGTTGAGCCTGCCGGCGGCCGCCGACAGCGCGTTCGCGTTCAGGTCGCCGTTCGGCTCGTAGACGGGAAGGTGACAGCGGGCCTGCGTCTTCTCCTCGCCGGCCGGGTTGTCGTCGATCAAGCTCGCCTTGCAGTAGGCGCTCGTGTCCGGGTACTTGGAGGCGGCGCCCGACCAGGGCTTGCGGGTGACGGCGCGCACGACCAGCGGCTCGTAGCCGACGCGCTCGAGCAACTCGTCCACCTCGGCAGAGCGCGCAGGCTCGTGCGTTCCCGGCTGCGGCAGTGGCTCCGTCTCGGGAACGTCCGCCTCTTCGCCCTCCTCGGACTGCGGCATGTCTTCTGTCTCCGGCGTCTGCTCGCGAACGGCCAGCACCGTCGCCCCTGGATATGCCGGCACGCGGGTCAGCGCAATGTTGCGAAGGGTCGCCTTGACGCGCTTGACGAGGCCGTCCTCGCGCACGGTCTTCTTCACCTCGGCCTCCAGCGACACGCCGGTCAGCACCTTCTCGTTCACGAGCTCCAGCGCCTTGTCGGCATCGGAGTGGTTCAGCATGCGGAACGTGCCCTCGAGGCCGTCTGCCGTCTCGCGCAACTCCGTACCGCGGCCGACGACGTCGCCGATCCCCTGGCGGTGCTCGAAGTTCATCAGCACGTCGACGCGGTTGGGCGCCTTCGTCTGGCGCTCGAAGACACCGGGCATCCAGACCTCGTCGTAGTGCGTCTGCCCGCCGTCGTCGGAGACACGGGCCACGACGCCGTAGGGAACGACACGCAGCTCGAGCGTTCGCCCGTCGCCTAGCGGGTGCAGCTCGGCAACTACCTGCCGCTTGATGATCTCGCTCATGGGCTACCTGCCTGTGTCGGTCGAAGCTGGACAACGCTCGACGGTTGCTGTGACGGTGATGCCCCTGCCGAGGGAGGCACCAGGAACTCGGAGACGGGATCGGGATCGGAGGGATGGATGCCGAGCAAGAGCGCGCGCACCTCCTCCAGTTGCAGCAGGCCCTTCTCGTACATCTGCGTCAGCGAGTCGACGAACTCCTTGTAGGTGGGCGCGATCGTCTGCCGGGCGTCGAACTCGACCCAGGAGTCGCGAGGCAGGATCTGAGACGACAGCGCCTTGGCCAGGAAGTTCGCCATCGGCCTGAGCTCGAAGCGCCACCAGTGCTCGCCGGCCATGGAGGCCGACTGGTAGGTGAGCCCGCCCTCGATGGCGAGATTCAGGAACATCGCCGGCACGCCGAAGGCGGCGGCGATGATGCGCGAGTTGAACTCCTGGGCATCGAGCAGCAAGAGATCGGAGGGCGAGAAGGAGAGGAGCTGGAAGTCGATGTCCGGCGGCAGCACCGCAGGAGCGCCGCGGCGGACGGCCGTGCGGTTGATCCACTGCGTCTGCAGCGCCTCTGCCTGCTCTGCCGTCAGCTTGCGGTTCGACTTCAGGACGGCGTTGGGCACGGCGCCCTCCGCCATCATCACCCGGCCCAGGTCGGAGGCGGCCATCAGGCCGTAGGCAGCGCCGGCGAAGGACTTGAGCGCCGACGTTCCCCTGACCGATCCCGGCCGCGGGTCGCGGGAGATCTGGATCATGTTGTCCTCGTCCAGCGGCGTGGAGCCCGTCTTGTAGACCCGCTTGCCGCGCTTGACCTCCACCGACATCGGCGCCGGGTCGAGCACCGTCCAGCCGCGGGCAAAGCCGTTCGCGTAGCGGGAGGTGATGTAGACGAAGGCGTCGCCGTAGCCGTAGAGCGACCAGATGCAACTGAAGACGGCGTCGCCGATCCCGTTCGGGTACCAGACGGGATCGGGGTTGGCCACCCAGGCAGGCTCATCGGAGGCGCCGTGATGGCGTAGCGGCATGGAGGCGATCTGCTGCGCGTTCATCTGGATGCAGCGGTTGGCCACCCAGACGCGCTCGATGAGCGTCGGCGAGAAGTAGACGGACGTGCCGGCCAGCTCTGCCCAGAAGCTGTCGATCTGTGTCTGGAAGGCATCCGAGAAGGGTGAGTCTTCTTCCTCCTCCTGGCGCATGACGACCTCACGGCGCCACGGTCTCCATCCCATCAGTAAATGGTCAGCTCCTCTCCGGTGTCTTCCTCGGCCAGGCAGCGAGCTCGCCACCAGGCGGCACGCATGGCCAGCGCCGCCGCCACATCGGCATCCGACGATTCCACGAGCCGCGGGTTGCCGCGGCGATCGACCTGCGCCGTCAGCCTCGAGACCTGCTCGGTCAGGATCGGGTGGTGGTCGTGGCCCAAGCGCCCTTCCACGATCGTCTGGTAGAGCGCCGCCGTCGAGTCGGTCTCGACGTCGGTCAGCTTGCCGGCCGCCGGCCAGGGAACGGCCGGTAGCCCGTTGTCGGCGAGACGGCCCATGAGGCTGAGCCGCACGTGCGGCTTGTGGACAATCTCGCGTACGTCGTACTGATCCATCGCCGAGACGAGCACCCGCTCGAGCTCCTCGTCTGTGGCGCGCTCTGCCTCCCAGCCGAAGAACACCGAGCCGTCCAGCGTGCAGCCGACGACGGCTACCCGGCGGTGGTAGTTACCCCAGACACCGAGCACGACCGGCGTCTGGTCTCGCGGCGGATCCGACTGCATGCACTCGGCCCAGACCTGGTAGGGAAGCCACAGCGCAGTGCCCTCGATCGGCTGGCCCAGGTGGTAGGCGCGAGCCTCGGACTCCTGGCCGCGCTCTGCCATCAGCGCGAGCTTCACACGCATCTCATCGAGTCCGAGGAAGCCGGCCGCGATAGCCGGGTTGGCCCGGCGCCACTGCTGCTCGTCCATGAGATCGCAGCCAGCCTCGCCCACGTACTCGACGAACTTCACGCCGGCGGGCAATCGCTCCTCGTGCGCCATCACCCGCAGCGTCTCGAGCATGTTGTCGGGCCGAAAGCCCGGCGTGCCAAAGCCGACGACACGCTGCTGCTCGCGCTTTCCCAGCCGGGCCAGCATGGAGGTGACGAGCTCGGGCGGCACCATGCCGATCTCGTCGATCAGCGCCAACGTCGAGTTCAGTCCCTGGATGGCCGAGAGCTTCGCCGGATAGGCGGTCAGCCTCGAGCCTGTCGGCTTGTACTCGAGAATGCCGTCGCCCTTGTAGAACTCGATCAGGTGCTGGTCGACGAGCATGTTCAGTTCGGGCGAGGCCTCGATGAACTCGATGCAGGCATCGACCAGCCGCCGGGCCTGCTTCTCGTTCGTGGCCAGGACGTCCACCTCGACGTAGTGGTCGCCGCGGCATAGCCGCTCGAGACCGACTGCCGCCATCAGTCGCGTCTTGCCGTTGCCGACGGGGATGGAGATGAACGTCGCCAGCGAGGCGACGAGATCCTTGAGCAGCGCCTTCTGGAAGGGTGCCAACTTGAACGCGTAGCCCTGGCCCCGGCCCACCGGGATGATCAACGTCTTCTCGATCCAGCGGATGATGCGCTGGTGCTCCGACGTCCAGCGCCACCCGTGCCACGGAGGCAGGTCGAAGTGCCGCACCTGCGCCTTGGGGCCGGTGCGTTGGAGCCCCGCGTGTTTCGGGGCAAAGACCTGCGTTGCCACGGGCCTAGACGCGAATCGCGCCGGTTACGACTCGATCACGACCGAACTGTTGAGAGTTGGGGCCATTCGTGAGGGCGGGTGAGCCATGGCGCGCCGCTCCAAAAAAAACGCGTTGCTCCATCGCTCTCAGAAGGTGAGCACCTCGGCTCGAGTTGCATGCCCTGCATGCCGCGACGAGATTGGCCGGATCGAACTGTGCTCCACCTTCTCGAGGTGAGACCAGATGGTCGACGGTATCCGCCTTGCCCTTGCACCAGTAGCACCGATGCCTGTCTCGTTGAAGAACGAAGGGGCGTATCCGTCGCCACCTGGTGTCGCAGTACCGAGGCTTCACTACTCGCCCTCTTCCTCGCCTTCCGGCTCCGGCTCCTCGCCCTCGGGCTCAGGCTCGGGCTGCTCATGCACAGTGGTCATAGCTACCTCCTCTGTTGTCAGATGGAGCGACGGCTTGGCCGAGAACTCAGGCAGTGATGGCCGTCATGAAAGCGCACCAGTCCTGCTCTCGCGGCGGATGGTAAGCGCACACCAGCCCAGCGTCAAGCCGCGGCAGCCTCAGGCTCCGGCATACCCAGCACCCGCCGCAGCACAACCTGTGGCAGCACGATGCGCTGGCTCTCACCACCGAACATCGACCGGGTCAACACGCTGACACCCTGGGCCACCAGTGCCAGGTCGACCTCTGCTCGCCAGCGATAGACCCGGCAGTAGGCAGCCCGTGCTCCGATCGCCGGGCCGCCGGCCACGAGCTCGCAGTGCGCAGGCAACACGAACTCTGGCCCCGCCCTGCGCCTGACCACAGGGCAGACGATCAGGCGCTCGACACCGAAGCGGTAGCGCTGCGAGATGTGCCACCACAATTGGCGCCTTCGAGATTCCCTCAGATCCCTGAGCCTGGACTCGAGCTCAGCATAGGAACCTTCCGAGTACATCGACGGCATGAGCCGCACACCGTCACCCGTCGACTCGTAGCTGTAGGCGATGCGCGCCTCGGTCAGCGTGCGCAGCAGCTCGACCACCCGCTCCTCTGCGCCCAGCCCCGTCACCGATCAAGGGCCATCGGTAGGGAACGTTACGGGGGTTCGAATCCCCCCGCCTCCATAGTTCCTGCAAATAGCGGATTCGGTAGGGAACCCGGCGCTTTCAGAGATCACTCGTCGACCACCTCTCGCATCGTCTCGGCGAGGGCGTCGATATCCCAGTCGAGGTAGATGTCCGCCGTCGTCTGGATCGACGCATGGCCGAGGAGCTTCTGTACGGCCTTGATGTTCCCGGTCTTGTCGAGCACGCGCTGGCCGGCTGTGTGGCGGGCCTTGTGCATCCGTTCGCCGCTCCTCGTACCCGGCACGACTATCCCGGCACATTCGAGGCAGCGATACCACCAGTCATGGAGGCCGTGCTTTCCGAGTGGTTGATCGGGGTAGACGACGACGTCGAAGCGTGATGATCCGTCCGGCTCATAGCCGCGCCAGATCTTCCGCGTGCGATGCATCAGGTGATGATTTGCCTGTGCCCCCGTCTCCAGGATCAGGCGCTCGAGGTCGAGCCAGAACGCAGCCTGTGGGATCGGTAGCACGCGTACCTGCTCGCCCTTCGTGAAGATCGTCAACTGCCGGCGTTGATGGTCGAAGTGCCGATACTGCACGGCCTGCAGTGCGCCCTTGCGGATGCCGTAGTCGAGCAGCAGCCTCAGCGCAAGGCGATCGCGCAGATCGGGATTCGATGCGAGCAGGGCTCGCCGATGATCGTCCGAGAACGTCTCCCGGTGGACTGCTCGAGTACGGGCTGGCTGGATCGGCAGCGTCGGATCGCCATGGAGCTTTCCCCGCAGCACCGCCCACTTGAAGAAGTCGTGGAGGATCGAGAGGTTCTTGTTGTACGTCCTCGGCGCCTGAGCGCCCCACTGCGCATCGAGAAACTCCTCCAGCCGCTCAGTGCCCACAGGCGGCTCGAAGTCGCCGAGCTCGAGGTCGCAGAAGAACCTGGCGATCTTGTCGAGACAACTCTCGTAGTCACGGTAGGAACTCTGCGTGAGCCGCTTGCGCTTGAAGCGCATGTAGTGACCGGCGTCCTGGCCGAGAGGGAACGCCCGGTAGCTCTTGTCCTTCACGGACTCCCGCATCATCCTCGCCGCGTCTGCAAGCGTCAAGCCGGCCATTCAGCACTCCATCTCCAAGAGCAGCTGATCCGACTCGTCGCCCTCGACCTGCCTCGTCATCCAGCGCCTGACGCAGTCGTGATGGAGCGACACGCCCCACTGCTCGGGCTCTCGCCACAGCCAGAAGCCCTTGCGGCTGAGCACGCGCTTTCCGCAGACGGCGCAGTCTCGAGGCGCCCAGGAGGGAAGCGTCTGGTGAGAGCCTTTAGCCATCCTCCCCCTTCCGCTGTTCGTGGAGGGCGGAGTGGAGGGCGCGAACCTTCTGTCTGAACGCAAACCCCGGCTCGCCAATCTCCGGCATCGAATAGAACGCGTCGAGTTCTCGCAGTTCGACCAGCGCCTCCCGCAGCCGATCCACTTTCTGCTCAGCGGCGTCAAGTTTCAATGTCAGTTCGTCAATGCGATCGACAAGCTCTGACTCCATCGCCGTCAACCGCTCAGCCACCGCTCACCTCGACATCAGCCAGACGACCACCAGGCAAACGGCCGCTGCCACGAACAGGCTGAACCAGAAGGCCTCCATGCTGGACGACTATCACGGCGCTCCCCGTCGACGCTTCTCTTGCTCGATCAGCTCGCCGGCCTCGCCTGTCTCGGCACCGCGGTCTCGCAGCTCGTCCATGAGCACGGACTTGTCTGGGTACTCGTCCCAGTACTGGCAGACGAACCTGCGCAGGCCTTCGCGGTGCTTCTCGCGCTTTGCCTTGGCGCGCGGGTTGGTGCCGCGCGCTCGCGGGTTCCAGCCCTTGTCGCGTAGCGACTCGTCCCCCTCCTCTGGAGGGGTAAGGGGTACTTCTTCTTCTTTATCTTCGTCTTCACGCGCATGCGCGCGCGCGAGGGAGAATGATTCGCGAATGATTCGCGAACGCTTTCGCGAACGGACAGGTCGCCGCGTTTCCTTTATCCATCCGCCTTTGAGCAGTACCGGCAGATGCTTAGCGATGTCGTTAGCATCGAGTAAGGTCTCCGTTAGCAGCCACTTAGGGTCACTGAAAAGGACGTTTCTGTGGCGCGTTGCGGCGCCCAAAAGTTCGTAAAACAGCAGCCTCGCCATCGGGTCTAGCTGGTCGAGCTCGCGGTCTCGGTGGACGTAGTGCTTGAACCAGGGCGGGTGCGTCTTGGCCTTCGACCAGATGTCGGCGTTCTGGTACTTCCAGAAGTTCGCGACTGAGAGATACGACATCGCGGAGACCTCACGCAGCCTGTTCTTTCTCCAGGCGACTCTGCTGCAGTTCATACAGTTCGTGCAGGAAACTCGGTGAGAATGTCAGCAGCCCGTGCGAGAAGGCCTGAAGGTCACGAGTGATCGTGAACCAGTCCCATTGCTCGTAGGGGATGCCCTTCTGCTGGATATCCAGAAAGGCGGCCAGGCCATTCTCGTCGATGAGGTGCTCCACCAGCTCATCGGCTGTGAGTGACGCGTAGTCCATCATGCGCCAATACCGAACTCGCCTCGGGCCACTTCGCCACCGATATCCCTCATCATCCGAGCGATCGCGTCCCGGTCACCCTCTGCCATCGTGTTCCAGGGAGCACCCTTTCTGAGCAGCGCGCCGCGCACCGCTTTCTCCACCTGATCGAGAAACGGAGTCATGGGCTCTGTACGCTGAGAGGACTTCCACAGGCGCACTTCCTTCGGCCCGACACGTCCGCGCTGGTTCTGAGCAACCAGTCGCCGCAGAACCTTCGAGCGGCGCCCGTCGTAATCCCTGCCGCGTAGCTCGTGATGTGCCCAGTAGGTAGCGCCCTCTACGCGATCCTCGGGACTCCAGGCCTTCGCGGTCGTGTATGCGCCGACGATGGACTGCCGGCCCACCGAGATGATCCCCTCGTCGTAGAGCCGGGAGTTAACCCTGTCGATGGCGACGTTGAAGCCGGTGTCAGCAGAGCCTCGGCCAGCACGGTCACGTGCTGATCGGTCAAAACCGTTTTGACCGATAGCCTGCTCGTCCACCGCATCGCGGACGTCGTCGGCGAACTCCCAGCGGTCGACCTCCTCGTGCTGCTCCATCCGCTTGGCGGCCTCAACAACTCGATCCAGAGCAAATCCGGCCAGCGGCTCATCAACCATCGGGCTAACTGCCTCCTCAACTGCTGTCATGTCGTAACCTCCTGACGTAGGTAGCGTCGAATCGTGCTGCTCGAAAGTCCGAGTTCCTTGCCAACGCGCTGGTAGGCAAGGTTTCGGCTCCAGGGACTCTGCGACTTACCGAACTCGAGGACGTCGCGCTCGTATGCCGCGTGAATGGCCTCATGCATCTGTCCCCGCGGCGGCCGCTTCGGCTTCACCTTCTTCACGTTGAAGTCGACCGCAATGAGTTCGGGCCCGTGGGCGAGCTCGACCTCGTGCTCGTGTTCCAGCCGCTCGCGGTAGCGCGTCAGCAGTGTCCTCATCTGGCCGAAGTGGTTCTCGGCCTCCTGCAGGTGCGTCAGCGCATAGCCGGCCAGCGCCAGCTCTTCACTCAGCGTGAGTGGCTGTTCGCGAGGAACGCCATGCTCATCGGCCACGACATGCTTCTTGCGTAGAGCGAGCTCTCTGGCGCGGATGATGCTCGCCCTGGTCTTCTTCGACTCTTCCTCGATCTCGTGGCGCAGCCTCGTCCGCCACTTAGCCTTGCGCTTCACTTCTTCTCCTCTCTTCTCGTCACTTCGCCCGCTTGTCCACCTGCTGCGCCAGGTCATAGGCCTCCCGCAGCATCAGGAACAGCCGCCGCGCATCATCGAGCTCGGGGAAGTGCCGGTGCTCGAGATCCCCGTGCTCCTTCGAGAAGCGCACGACGTGAAAGCCACCCGAGATCGTCTCCTCAGGGTGGTGCTCATTCCAGAGAATCCCGTAGGCCGCCACTTGCCGAAGGAACTCCCCGTACACCGCCTTCGAGCTTTTCCAGTCCCCGATCGCCAGTCGCCCACGCCGGTCTCGCAAGACGGCATCGAGCGTGCCCCCGAAGCGGTACTGCTCAGACACGAGCGGCAGCTCGGTGGCGACCACCTGGATCTGCGAGTTCAGCATCCAGTCGGCCCAGGCCTCATAGGCCGCGTTCACCGGCTTACGGAACTCGGCCGCGATCTTGGGATGCGCGAGACCGTGAATCTCGGCCTCGATCTTCGAGTGGACGAGCGTGCCGATGTCGGCCTCCGGCGTGTACACCGCATCGAAGGGGATGCCGGCGGCGCCGCCGTCGTACCACACCCGCTTGGCCCAGTTGATCAAGCCGTTCTTGTCTCCTGCCCAGGCGGCCAGCGTCGTGGCGGCAGGCACCCTCGTGCGATCGGCCAGGTAGTAGCCCTTGACCGGCCGACCTGCCCCGCGGGCGATGTTGCCCTGCGTTATTTCCGAAACGATGTCGAGGGCTGTCTGCTCGTTCGTTGCCACAGGCCTCGTCCTGGGTCGTTCGACAGCCGACACCTCGCCCTCGGTGAGGGGCCCTATCCCCAGGTAGGGATTGACCGGCTCGCCGTCCCGAGCCTCCTCCTCGGAGACGTAGTCCTCGTCCTTGGCGGGCTTAGCCACTCTCCACCTCCTTCACGTTCTTCTCGAAGTTCCCCAGCCGCTTCAGCAGGTCTTGCACGACGGCCGCATCGAGCTCGTCCAGGCAGCCGGGCCAGGGCGTGATCGTCTTGGCGGCCTTCTCGAACTGCTCCGTCGTCATGTACTTGCCTTCCACGAGCCGCTCAACGAGCTTCGCCAAGCGCTTCTTGTCGGCATCGGTCGGCTTCTCGAATGACGGCCGTGACGGCTTCTCGTCAGGCGAGTCCATCTCCTCTGCCGCCACCGGCTCGAAGCCGGCCAGCTTCATCACGAAGCCGAGCGGCTGGCGCAGAGCACGGGACGTAGCGCGCGTCTGCGCCATCGCGCGCAACGCAAAGTCGTCGCGCGTCGCCCATAGCCGCTCGGAGCGAAGGCACTCGGACTCACCGGCGCCGACGACGGCGCCGTCTCGCGTGCGAGCCACCACCCGTGCCTCCCAGCCGTTGTCCATCTCGCGCGTCCACTCCACGAACGCGAACACGCCCACCATCGATCCCAGAAGCGTCCAGCCCTCGACGCGCACGAACTCCCGGCCGGCGATGTCCAGCACCATCGCCTCCTGGCCCTTGCGAGGCTTGCGGCGCACGACATCGGCCAGCGCCGTCGCCGCCTCTGTCGCCTTGCGGATGACCTCGGCTGGGTCGTCTGTCTGCCACAGCGTGACCGGCGCGGCCTGGACGGGCTCGAGCTCCATGCCCACCTGGTCGAGCACCTCGTCCGTCATGTGACGGCTCCGAGCAGGCTCAACTGCTGCGTCCGTTTCGCGATCATCTTGCAGTAGTCCTCGTTCAACTCAAGGCCGACACAACGACGGCCGAGACGGCGGGCGACGTAGGCCGTCGTGCCCGAGCCGAGAAAGGGGTCTAGGACGATGCCGGGGCGGTAGGCGGCGTGGCCGCAGTCGGTAAGTCCAACTGTCTCGGCTGATGCCCCTACCAGCTCAGACCGGCCGCCGTCGTTGCGGCCCGCCCCGTGCCCGTACTGACTGGATGGCGACATCACAACGGCAGGCGTGCGCTCCAACACTCGCTCTCTCGGCTTCCCACACTCCCCGCACACCTGCTCGGGGCAGCCAGCCTTGAGACAGCGCTCCACAAGCACCTGCGGGAAGGTGGCGAAGTGCGCCTCGGGGAAGGGCTCCGTGGCGATCTCCCAGACTGAGCGGATGTTGCGGCCGCCAGAGCGGTATCGCGCTAGCTCGTCCTCCGTCCACTCTCGGCCAAAAGCTGCATAGCGGTCGTTCCCGTTCGCCGTGTGTTTTGGCGTCGCCTGCTTCGATGACCAACGGTCCCACGTTGCGTCCTCTCGCACCGCCTCCTGATCAAAAAAGTACGTTGGCTGCTTCGTCAGCAAAAAGATGTACTCATGCGCTTTCGTCGGCCTGTCTGTCACCGATTCCGGCATCGGGTTGGGCTTCGACCACACGATGTCCGAGCGCAGATACCAGCCGTCCGCTTGCAGCGCGAAAGCCAGCCGCCAGGGGATGCCACAGAGATCTTTGGGCTTGAGGCCGGGAGGCACTTCGGAAGCCATGTTGTTGCCGACTTCGGTGTGCTTGTCGCGCACTTGATACGCCCGCGCGGCAGCGTACGAATCTCCCATGTTCAACCAGCACGTCCCGTGCGCCGCCAGCACCCGCCGCACCTCGCGGAACACTTCGGTCATCTTGGCGATGTACTCCTCGGGGGTCGGCTCAAGGCCGAGCTGGCGGTCTGAGCGGCGAGCACCGCAGCGTCCGCACTCAGCACCCCATGCGTAAGTTCCGCCCTGCGTTGTCGTTGAGCCAACCAGCGTCGATGACTCGCGCGAGGCCGCGGATTGCCGCGTGTGGTCGCACCCCTCATCGCCACCCTCCCATTCGCCCGTGCCGTAATCGCGCAGCCCCCAATACGGGGGCGAGGTCACGACGCAATCGCACGACTCGGAGGGAAGCTCGCGCAGGATCTCGAGCGCGTCGCCCTGGTAGAGCGTGAAGTCTGCGTCTTGAAGGTAGAGCGTCACAGCACGAAGTCCAGAAGCCAGGCGCAGACGACGAACGTCATGACGCCCACGACGCAGAACACGCAGGCCATCAGGAAGTAGACGGTGACCTCCCCGGCGTTCGGCACCTAGACCGCCTTCAGGCTTCGTGACTCGAGCGACGGCTCGCGCCGCTCCCAGAGCAGGTCTCGCGCCTCGTAGGTGGCATCGGCCACAGCGTCG
>Ga0081455_10004609_pt1 | contig 15396 bp, 14 predicted proteins | sample TabmetS3T2R1_FD_70207 | JGI IMG/M metagenome (GOLD analysis project Ga0081455, IMG submission 70207) | Tabebuia heterophylla rhizosphere microbial communities from the University of Puerto Rico - S3T2R1 | ecosystem: Host-associated > Plants > Roots > Rhizosphere ... | reverse complement strand
CTTGCAGACTATGTCCCTGCGCGGCCTCGACCACGCCGATCTGGCCAAGGCGGCGCGCCAGAACCTTTGGGCCTTTGACGAATTTGCTGAGTGGGACCGCGCCATCGGGGAGCGCGGGATCTGACTCCTCAGGTTTGGCAAGTCGCCAATGGGCGGGGGCCTTCTCGTCACTCGCGGCGTCGAGATCATCGCCAAGCGCCGCGCCAAGCGCCTGCTCGTAGCCTGCCGCAACCTTGACCTCATCGACGATGGGGGACCATTCGCCGCCCGCCGGCGCGAGCAGCTTGATCAGCGTGGCAAGCTCGGTCTCGACCTCCTGGCTGACGAGCTTAGCCGAGGCGGCAAGCGCGCGGGTCTTAGCTTCGTGGAAGCGCGCCTCCTCTTCCTCGGCCTCTGCTGCAGCAAGCTCGGCCTCGATCCCCTCGACCGAGCCGGACAGGCGGACGAGCTCGGCATTCAGCTCGGCAAGCCCGCTATCGCTGTCGCTTTCAGCCTCGCGATGCCCAAGCTCGACGCCGATCTCGCCTGCTTGCGCGTCAAGTCGCGCCAGGCGCTGTTTAAGCTCGGCTTGCTCCGCCACAAGGCGCTCGCGCTCGGCGCGCGCTTTGGCGAGCGTGCTGGTTGCCTCGGTCAAGGCGGCTTCGGCAGCGACAAGCGCGTCAGCGGCACGGGAAGCAGCCTCGCGGAGTTGCGGTTCCTCGTGTGCGCGCGAGCTTGCCGCGGCCAGCTTGCGGCCCTCCTCGCCAAGGCGGCGCAACATCCCGTCGGCCTCGGCGATATGCTCCTCCTCGCGGGCGAGATCGCGCGAGGCTTGCGCGAGCCGCGTCTCGAGCTCGGCCTGGCGCGCCTTGGCGCGCGCCTCCTCGCGCTCGAGCGCATCGCGCTCGACGCTCAGGCGATGCAGCACGGCCGCGCGGGCAGCTTCCTCGTCGCGCAAAGGCTGGAGCTTCTCGGCGGCCTCGGCCTGTTGGCGCAGGGCCTCGCCCTCGGCCTTGGTCTCTTGCGCCACCGTGCCGAGCGCCTGCTGGAAGGCAGCCTCCTCGTGCTCGACATGCGCGCAAGCGCCGACCCAGTGCAAATGATGCTGAAGCGCCTCGGCCGCGCGGATCTTGCCTGAGATTTCCCGGTAGCGCTGCGCCTGCCGCGCCTGGCGCCGCAGCGCCTGCAATTGCGACGAGAGCTGGCCGATCAGGTCCGACAGCCGCGCAAGGTTGGCTTCCGTTGCCTTCAAGCGAAGCTCGGCCTCATGGCGGCGGCTATGCAGGCCGGCGATGCCCGCGGCATCTTCCAGCACGCGGCGGCGTTCCTGCGGCGCGGCGTTGACGATCTCGCCGATGCGGCCCTGGCGCACAAGCGCAGGCGACCGCGCGCCGGTCGCAGCGTCCTCGAACAGAAGCCGCACGTCGCGTGCGCGCGCGTCCTTGCCGTTGACCCTATAGGCGGATCCCGCCTCGCGCTCGATGCGCCGCGTCACTTCGAGCAGGTCAGAGTCGTTGAACTCGGCGGGAGCGGTGCGCGCGCTGTTGTCGATGAACAGCGTGACCTCGGCGGTGTTGCGCGGCGGGCGATCTTGCGAGCCGGCGAAGATCACGTCCTCCATCGCGGCGCCGCGCATGCTCTTATAGGACGTCTCGCCCATGGCCCAGCGCAACGCCTCGAGCAGGTTCGACTTGCCGCAGCCGTTGGGCCCGACCACGCCGGTCAGACCCGGCTCGACCAGGAGCTCGGTCGGCTCGACGAAGGACTTGAAGCCGAGGAGGCGGAGTCGGGTGATCTTCACGTGTCAGTGGCCCTTAAAGCGTTGGATATAAGCTTCAGACGCCAAATGGTTAACGCGGCGTTTACGGTTGGTCATTGCCCGGCTTGACCGGGAATCCAGTACCCCCCGGTTTTGTTACTAAGATGCGACAGTGACTACTGGATTCCCGCTTGGCGCGGGAATGACAAGCATGTTCAGGACGAGGAGTTTTGCGGCGGGGGGCCCTGCTCGATCATGGACTTGATCTCTTCGAAGGTGACCTCCCCTTGCGCCTTGCGGCCGTTGATGAAGAAGGTTGGCGTGCCGATCACGCCAAACTGCCGCCCCCGCTGCTTCACCTCCGTCAAGCCGGCGATAATGGTTTGATTCGATAGGCATTTGTCAAACGTCTCGCGCGTCATGCCGCTCGCTTTGGCGACCGCATAGATGGCGTCGGGGCGGACCTCCTGGCTCACCCATTCCGGCTGCCGGGTGAGGAACTGGTTCAGCAGGTAGAAATATTTGTCCTCCGGCGCACAGCGATTGACGATGGCCGCCGTCCCCGAGGTGTGCCCGATGGGGAACTCCCTGACGATGAAACGGACCTTGCCGGTGTCGATGAACTCCTTCTTCACGCGCGGGAACAGAGTCTTCTGAAAATTTGCGCAATGCGGGCAAGTCAAGGACACATACTCGATCACCGTCACAGGCGCATTCGGCTTGCCCATCACGCGCTCACCGAGCGGGCCGTCGGCCATCAGCTCGGCTTGCGGCGGAACGTCGAGCGCCTTGTCGGCAGTTGTCGCGGGACCGCCGACGCCGACCCCGCCGCCGCAGCCCGACAGCGCGACCGCAACCGCAATCAGGATCGATGCACTCGCAGCTCTCCCCGCCATACGCTGAGCTACCTATTGCGCCGGAGTTCCCTCTGGCTTGCTTGCATCTCCAGCCGGAGGAGTGGCCGGCGCCTCTGATGGAGGCACAGCGCCCTCGGCAGGTTTTGCCGATCCTTCAGCAGAACTCGCGCTGTCTGAAGGCGCGCTTTGTCCTGCAAGCAAGGCCTCGAAGTCTTTGAGCTGATGATCGGCGGTCAGCCGCTTGCCATTGACGAAGAAGGTCGGCGTTGAGTCGACGCCGAACTTGTCGTTGGCCCGCTGGCGCACTTCGACGATCTTGTTGAACAGGTCCTTGTCGCCGACGCATTGGTCGAAGCGCTCCTTGGAGAAGCCGGCCTGCTTGGCGATGAGCAGCAGCTTCTCCTTGCCCTCCGGGCCAGGCACCGCCCAGGTGCTTTGCGTGTCGAACAGGGCGCCGACCATGGGGTAATAACGCTCAGGGCCCGAGCAGCGCGCAAGCATAAAGGCCGCGACGGCGAGCCCGTCCAACGGGAACTCGCGCAAGATCAACTTCACCTGGCCGTTGTCGATATATTTCGTCTTGAGTTCCGGCAGCACGTCCTTGTGAAACTGGGCGCAATGCGGGCAGGTCATCGAGGCATATTCGACGATCGTGTTGGGCGCGTCGGCCTTGCCCATCACGATGTCCTCGAGCGGCCCCGGCGCCATAAGCTCCGCCACATCGGGATCCTTCTTCGGGGCCCCGGGCTCGTCCTGACTGAAGCCGCCGCGATAGGCGAAAATGCCGGCAGCCACGGCGAGTGCCGCAGCCGTGCCGAGGATGACGAGCCAGGTCGAGCCGAATACGCCTTTGTCATCCGGCGGGGGAGGAGCAGAGGTCTTGTTGCCCGATGTTTTGCCCGTCCCGGTCTTCGTTTTGCTCTCGGTTTTCGCCACTCTTGCTACTCCACTGATGCCGTGTGTCGGCCCCTAGGTCCCCAAGCCGGGCCTACATTCGTTGAAAGACCGGGCTCCTGGCAAGAGCGAGAACGACGCTCCCGCCTCAACCTCTTGTGAGCCTCGCCCGCGCGGCCGAACCTAGCCGCGCCAGGGCTTTGCGCAGGCGCTCGTCCTGGATCGAGGCCGAAGCGGGCAGCGCGTCGTCGTCGGCGGGCGCTGGTCGGGCGGGGGCGCGCGAGGGTTTGCGCGCGACCGGAGCCTGAAGGATGCGCATCTCGGCGACGGCCCGATAGCCGAAATAAGTGTTGACCCGCTCGAGGATCTGCCCGGAGCGATGCTGCACTTCGATGGCACGCGGGCCCTCGACCCGGAGCACGAGGATGGCGCCTTCGGCGCGCCGCCCCTGCTTGCCCGCGCGCTCCTCGGCCTCGTCGCGCCGCCGCGGCCACACCACGCGGTCAGGCATGGTGAACTCGGCAAGCTCGGCGCCGACGATCGCGGGCCACTCGCTCAACAGCGCGGTGGTGGCAAAGCCGCGCGCGCGCGCCGAAGGGTCGAGTGCGCGGGCGGCATAGGCGCCGATCGGTCGCGCCGCGCCGGCCGCTCTTCCCAAGGCTTTCCGCTCGGTCTCGTCCATTGGGGTCTTGAGCCAACGGTGGAAGGCGGGCCGCGCCCGCTTGCTTCGTTTCGCCCGAGCTTACACCATGGAGGGAGCCGAAGGGCGGGAGGAGTCGACTTATGCAGAAGCGCGCGGCGACAGCTGCGACGCGGCAAGGGGAGCCCATCGCGGGCGCTCTGCTCGCCTGGTACGACCGCGAGCGGCGCGATCTGCCGTGGCGAGCGCCCCCCGGCGAGACGCCAGACCCCTACCATGTCTGGCTCAGCGAGATCATGCTCCAGCAGACCACCGTCAAGGCGGTGCTGCCCCGCTATGCGTTCTTCCTTCGCCGCTGGCCCGACGTGACGGCGCTGGCTGCGGCCGAACTTGGCGAGGTGCTGGCCGCCTGGGCAGGGCTCGGCTATTACGCCCGCGCGCGAAACCTGCACGCTTGCGCCCGCGCAGTCGTTGAGCAGCACGGCGGCGAGTTTCCGAGCGACGAAGCCGGCTTGCGCAAATTGCCGGGCGTCGGCGGCTACACCGCTTCCGCCATCGCGGCCATCGCCTTCGGCGCGCGCGCAACGCCGGTCGACGGCAATATCGAGCGCGTGGTTGCGCGCTTTTTTGCCGTCACGACGCCGCTACCCGAGGCCAAGCCAGAGATCAAGGCGCTCGCCGAGACGCTGACTCCGACACGGCGTCCCGGCGATTTCGCCCAGGCGATGATGGACCTTGGCGCCACCATCTGCACACCGCGCCGCCCGGCTTGCGGGCTATGTCCAGTGCGGCCCGAGTGCAGAGGCTACGAGGAAGGGCTGGCCGAAGCTCTGCCTTATCGCCAGGAGAAGGGGGAACGCCCGGTGCGGCGGGGTGCCGCCTTCGTCGCGATCCGCTCGGATGGCGCCGTGCTCCTCCGCGAGCGACCGCTCAAAGGGCTGCTTGGCGGCATGCTGGAGACGCCATCATCACCTTGGGAGGAGAAAGAGCCGAACGGCAGAGCGGTGCAAAGCCATGCACCGCTGAAAGCCGACTGGCAGAAACTGACCGGCCTCGTCGAGCATACCTTTACCCATTTTCACCTCGAGCTTTCCGTTTACCGCGCCGAGGTGGGAGCTGATGCAATGCCGAAGCGCGCCGCCTCGCCTGAGCGCTGCCGTTGGCTCAAGCCGCGGGAGCTGTCCGGTGCAGCGCTGCCCTCCCTGATGCGCAAGGTGCTCATCCACGCGCTAAAGGAAGAAGCTCGGCCTGTGCGGAAGCGCGCTTAGGCCTGAGGCTCGAGTTGGCGGCGGGCCGCCTCGCGCAGCGCGTCGATCGGCTTCAGGCGCCCCTCGGCCTCGTAATGCCAGAAGGTCCAGCCGTTGCAGGCGAGTGCGCCCTGCACGTGGGCGCCGATCTTGTGGATCGAGCCTTGCGCACCGGCGCTAGCGATCGAGCCGTCGGCGCGCACCTTGGCCTCGTGCCGCGCTGCCGCATCGTAAAGAACGGTGCCAGGCGAGATCAGGCCAAGCTCCACCAGCGCGCCGAAGGGAATGCGCGCCTCGGCCCGCTTGCCCTTGGCCACCTGGAGCGCATCCTTGTCGAGAGGGGCGAGCGCTGCTAGCCGCGCCTCGGCCGCCTCGGCGTAAGCCTTGTCGCGCTCGATGCCGATGAAGGAGCGTCCAAGCCGCTTGGCGACCACCGCCGTGGTGCCGGAGCCGAGAAACGGATCGAGCACGACGTCGCCTGCGTGGCTCGAAGCGAGGATGATGCGATGGAGCAGCGCCTCCGGCTTCTGCGTCGGGTGAGTCTTGCGCCCGCAATCCTGCTTCAACCGCTCGGCGCCCGAGCAGATCGGGAATAGCCAGTCGGACCGCATTTGCAAATCGTCGTTCAGCGCCTTCATCGAGTCGTAGTTGAAGGTGTAGCGCGCCTTAGGCCCCATCGACGCCCAGACCAGCGTCTCATGCGCGTTGGTGAAGCGGCGTCCGCGGAAATTCGGCATCGGGTTGGTCTTGCGCCAGATCACGTCGTTGAGCACCCAGAAGCCGAGGTCCTGAAGCGCCGCGCCGACGCGGAAGATGTTGTGATAGCTGCCGATCACCCACAGGCTTCCCTGCGGCTTCAGCACCCGGCGGCAGGCCTTGAGCCAGGCGCGGGTGAATTCGTCATAGGCCGCGAAGCCGCTGAACTTGTCCCAATCGTCGTCGACGCCGTCGACGCGGCTATTATCGGGCCTGAACAGCTCGTTGTTGAGCTGGAGATTGTAGGGCGGATCGGCGAAGGCGAGATCGACGCATTGTGGAGGCAGCGCGCCAAGCGCCTCGATGCAATCGCCGACCATGATTTCGTCGAGCGGGAGCCTGGCTCCCCCCTTGTCCCCCACGCCCATGACACCACTCGCTTACGCAACACCAGAAGCGGCGCCATGCTGCGGGATCGCGGTAAAGGCGGGCTTAATCCGGGGCGGTTGGCTTGACGAGGGACCCATGCCACAAGAGCGCGGAGCCTAGGGAGCCGACGATGTTGCCGCTCTTGCGTCGGGATTTTCTACGAGCGGTTGGCCTTGGGCTTGCGCCGCTGATTACCCGCCGGGCTGTCGCGGGCGAGAAGGGGGAAGGGGCAGGACCCATGGCCAAGGACATCGTGATGCTGCACGGCGCCAATGAAGGCGGCTGGTGCTTCGATCGCTTCAAGGCGGTGTTCGAGGGCCTCGGCTGGACTTGCCATGCGCCAGACCTGATCGGCCATGGGCTCGACGCCGACAAGAAGGGCGCCGCGCTGGTCGGCGTCGGCATGGCCGACTATCTGGCGGAGCTCGAAACCTTCCTCGCCACGGTCGGCGGCAAGCCCGTCCTGCTCGGCCACTCGATGGGCGCCCTTCTCGCCCAGCAGCTTGCGGCCAAGGGCCGCGCGCGCGCGCTCATTCTAGTAAGCCCGGCGCCGCGCGCAGGCATCCTGCCGCAGACCGACGGCGAGAAGGAGCTGGGTAAGGACTTGATGGGGCTTGGCGCCTTCTGGAAGACCGTGATCAATCCCGACTTCGACCTGGCCCGCGTCTTGACGCTCAACTGCCTCCCTGAGGCAGAGCGGCGCGCGGTGTTCGACAAATTCGGGCCCGAGTCGGGCCGCGCCTTCTTCGAGCTGTTCTTCTGGATGTTCGATCAGACCGGCGCGACGGTCGTGGACACGAAGGCCGTGACCTGTCCTGTATTGTGTGTGGAGGGTGCCGACGACAAGCTCGTCTCCCCGGCCACGGCGCGCGCGACAGCCGACGGCTATCCCGGTTCGACCTTCTGGGAGCTCGACGGACATGGCCATATGCTCGTGCTCGAGCCAGGCGCCGAAGACATCGCGCGGCGCATCGCCGCGTGGTTTCCGGACTAAGGCTAAGCTGAGCCCTCCGCCGGGATTGGCAGCACCTCGGCGACAGGCAGGTCCTCGCCCGTTTCGAGCAGTCTCAGCGCCCGCTCGATAGGAGAGAAGGAGCGGCGGTGGTGGATGCACACACCGTGCTTCTTGATCGCCTCCGCATGCTCGCGGGTGCCGTAGCCCTTGTTGCTGTCCCAGGCGTAGCGGCGATAGCGGCGCGAGAGTTTCACCATCATTCGGTCGCGCGTGACCTTTGCCACGATCGAGGCTGCGGCCACTGAAAGCGACAGCCCATCGCCGCCAACCACGGCGCGCGCCCTACAGGGAAACCGGCGAGGAATGATGTTGCCGTCTATGAGCGCAGCGCCGGCCGGCACGCGAAGCCTCCGATAGGCGGCGCGCATGCCCCACAGGCTCGCTTGCAGGATGTTGTCGCGGTCGACTCTTTTCACATCGCCGACGACGACCGACACGATCGACGTGGCCATGATCTCCTCGTAGCGATCCGCGCGCGCCTCCGGCGTCAACAGCTTCGAATCGTTGAGCCCTTCGGGAATGCGGTCGGGATTGAGGATAACGGCGGCGACTACCACCGGTCCCGCCCAGGGCCCGCGTCCAGCCTCGTCGATGCCGGCCACCGGTCCTCCATATTGGTCCATCAGCGCTTCTTCGAAGTCGAAGGACGGCAGGGGTTGAGCGACGGGCAGATCTTGGGCAGGAAGTCCCATGACGGGGACTTTCGCGCAAACCGCGTAGGCATTGCAACTTGGTATGCGGATCGATCCCCTCTTCTGTGGAGAAAACGGGAGATGCCCCGCGCCGCAAGCCTGCGACCCTCAAGCAGGTGGCGACCCTTGCGCTAGGCGCGCTGCGGATGGCTGCCTGCCCGTTGCGGCAGCACGACGATGCAAACGATTATCATCGCGGCGACGATCGCCGAGGCCAGCGGGCGGCTAAAGGCAAGGCCACCATGATCCAATGGCTTGTCGATGAAATCACCCACGGTCGCTCCGAGCGGCCGTGTCAAGATGAAGGCGCCCCAGAAGAGCAGCACCCTCGATATGTCCGTCCAGAAATAGGCTGCCGCCAGTGCGGCCAATCCCGCCCCGAACACCAGCGCTCCACCTTCGTAGCCAACGCCGGCGTCGGCGACCCAATCGCCGAGAGCCGTGCCCAGAGTCTGCGAAAAGGTGATTGCGACCCAGTAAAAGGCCTCGACTTTTGGCGAACTGACAGTATCGACCGAAATTGAACCGAGCGACCAGTACCAGAGGCCAAGCACCGCCACGAGGCAGGCGAACAGAATCAACGAACCTCCGGGATAGCCGACACCCAAAGAGCGGGTCGCGAAGTCTGCCATCGTCGTGCCGGCTGTGGTGGAGGCGACGATTACCGCCCAGTAGAGGAACGGATGAAATTTCCTGGCGGCAATCTGGATCGCGACCAGCAGCAGCAGGGCAGAGAGGAAAATCGCCGTGCTGACCAGGTAGCCAAGGTCCATGGTCATGCTTAGGGTGTCGCCGCCGGTTTCGCCGAGCGTGGTGGCGAGAATCTTGATGATCCAGAACCCGAGCGTGACCTCGGGGACTTTTGTCGCATGCGGATTGGGAACTGCTGACATGTCCAGGTCGTCATCGACAAGCGAAGTGGCTCTGCCGGGCTTCGGCGTAGCACGCAAAGCCGCCAATCCAGCGTGAGCCGAATGACGCACCCCAGATTTGACTAGAACAGCTTGAGCTGCTGGCCCGGGCGGGACGGCGGCGTGAACATGTCGGTGCGAAGCTCGACCGAGTCTTGGTTCATTCCGAGCCGCTCTGCCGCCATCTCAAATCGCCGGCCGATCATCCAGGCATATGGGCCGTCACCCGTCATGCGCTCGCCCCATTTCGCATCGTAGAGCTTACCGCCGCGCGTCGAGCGCATCAGCGACAAGACCCGCTTGGCGCGATCCGGGCAGTTGGTCTGAAGCCACTCGGTGAAGAGATCGCCGATCTCGAGCGGAAGCCTGAGCAGCACATATCCGGCGTGCATAATACCGACCGAGGATGCGCGCTCGAGGATGCGCTCCATCTCCATGTCGGTGAGCCCTGGGATGACGGGCGCCACCATCACCGAGGCGGACACGCCGGCATCGACCAGCCGCTGCAATGTCTCGATCCGCTTGTCGGGCGTGCTCGCGCGCGGTTCCATGGCGCGGGCGAGCCTGCGGTCGAGAGTGGTGACCGAAAGCGCGACCTTGACCAGGCCGCGCTTGGCCATCGAAGTCAGGATATCGAGATCGCGCAACACGAGCGCCGACTTGGTGACGATGCCCACTGGGTGGTTGGTCGCGCTCAACACTTCGAGGATGCGGCGCATGATGCGGTAGCGCCGCTCGATCGGCTGATAGGGATCGGTATTGGTGCCGATGGCAATGGTGGCGACCTCATACTTAGGGTCGGCAAGCTCGCGCTCGAGCGCTTGCGCGGCGTTGGTCTTGGCGAACAGCTTGGTCTCGAAGTCGAGCCCCGGAGACAACCCGAGGAACGCGTGGGTCGGCCGTGCGAAGCAATAGATGCAGCCATGCTCGCAACCCCGATAGGGGTTGATCGAGCGGTCGAAGCCGATATCGGGAGAGTCGTTTCGCGCAAGGATGCGCCGCGCCGGGACCTCTTGCACTTCGGTGGTGAGCGCCTCGAGCTCGGCGAGCGACTCCCAGCCGTCGTCGGAGGGCTCGTAGGCGACTTCCTCGTAGCGGCCGGAGCGGTTGGTCTGGGCGCCCCTGCCGTGGCGGCGGCCTGCGGCGACGCCACCCGCTTCGAGGGGAAAATTCTCCAATTTGCCTGCTTTTCTCAAGGAAACGGACATGCGGTTTATATAAATGCGCCGTGAGAACAAATCAAGAACATAAGCAAGGCTCGCCGTCATGTGGCGATTGAAGGCGGGAGGCCAGAGGCTATAGTCCGCGCCATGATTTCGGTGATCATCCCCACGCTCAATGCCGAGCGGACGCTCGGGCCCACGCTCGCCGCGCTGGTGCCGGCCGTGGTGAGGGGGTTGGTGCAGGAGGCGATTCTGGTCGACGGCGGATCGAGCGACGAGACTTGTCTGATCGCCGAGGCCGCCGGCACGCAGCTGATAGAGGCAGCGCGCGGGCGGGGCACGCAGCTCGAAGCAGGCGCGGCGAAGGCGCGGGGAGATTGGCTGCTCTTCCTCCATGCCGATACGGTGCTCGAGCCCGGCTGGGCCGAGGAGGCTGAGAGCTTCATCGAGCGGGTCGAGAGCGGCCGCCGCGAGGAGGCCGCGGCGTTCTTCCGCTTCGCGCTCGACGACGACGGCCTCATGCCGCGTTTCGTCGAGGGGATAGTGGCCCTGCGCTGCGCTCTGCTCGCGCTGCCCTACGGCGATCAGGGGCTCCTCATCTCGCGCCATCTCTATAACCGGCTCGGCGGCTTCAAGCCTCTGCCGCTGATGGAGGACGTCGATCTCGTGCGCCGACTCAGGCGGCGCGAGCTCGTGATGCTGAATACGCGCGCGGTGACGAGCGGAGAGCGCTACCGGCGCGAAGGCTATCTCGCCCGCGCCATGCGCAATCTCGGCTGCATCTTGCTCTATTACCTTCGCGTGCCGCCCCGGGTGCTCGCGCGCCTCTATGGCTAGCCAGCAGGCGCGGGCGCGCGGCGCCGTCTTCGTTCCACGCCTCATCATCATGGCCAAGAGTCCGGTCGCCGGCGTTGCCAAGCGGCGGCTCGGACGCGAGATCGGCGATTGTGCCGCGATGCGCTTCTATCGCAATTGTCTCATGCATACGGTCTTGCGGCTGGCGCGAGGTTCGCGCTGGCAAACAATGCTGGCGGTCACGCCCGACAAGGCTGTCGCCGAACACTGCTGGCCTTCGCCGTGCCGGATGCGGCGCCTGCCGCAAGGGCATGGCGATCTTGGGGCGCGCATGCAGCGCCTTTTCAAGTGCCTGCCGCCCGGTCCCGCAATCATCATCGGCAGTGACATCCCGGAGATCAACGCGTCGCACATCGCACAAGCCTTCGAGCTGCTCGGCCGCGCCGACGCGGTATTAGGCCCAGCATCGGACGGCGGCTACTGGCTGGTCGGATTGAAGCGGAGCCCGAGGACTCTCGCGCCCTTTGCCGGCGTGCGCTGGTCGGGCCCGCATGCGCTCGCCGACACGCTCGCCAACCTCAAGAGGAAGCGCGTGGCGTTTGCCCCAACGCTCGACGACGTTGACACCGCTCAAAGCTACAGCGCCACGAAGACGCTAACCGAGCGGCTCGTCGCGCCTCGGCAGCCGCCCAAAGTGCACCAGGCGCGGGTTTAATTCAACTTTAAGGAGCATCGGTTAGTTGCCTGAAAAATACCGAGATAAGGGCAGAATTAAATGCGCATCGCGCTAGTCGATCCCAGCCGGACGACTCGATTGATCGTCACCCGCATGCTCGAAGCGCGCGGGCACGAAGTCATTCCTTTTTCCGATGAGCTTGAAGCACTTGCCCACATCAAGAAGGATGCTTGTGTCGAGGCGCTGATTACGAGCGCCGAGCTCAAGCACATTTCGGGCGTCGAGCTATGCTGGGAGACACGGCTGCTGGCGACCTGCCGCCGCCCAATCTACGTATTGATGATGTCCTCACAATACGATCAGGCGAGCCTGATCGAGGCGCTGGACTGTGGGGCCGACGATTTCATCGGCAAGCCGCCTCTCGCCGAGGAGCTTTACGCGCGGCTGCGCGCCGCCGAGCGCATCGCCTCGATGCAGCGTGAGCTGCTCCGGCTTGCTACCACCGATCCGCTCACCGGGCTCAGCAATCGCCGCGGCTTCTTCGAGCAGGCAACCGAGGCGTGCGCACGCACCCTCCCTCCTGACGGAAGCGTGTCGGCCATCATCCTCGACATCGACAATTTCAAGCACATCAACGACTCCTACGGGCATGACACGGGCGACGAGGCGATCAGGGCCTGCGCCGATGCCGCGCGGATACAGGAGGCGGTGACCGGCCGCCTCGGCGGCGACGAGTTCGCGCTGATCCTGGAGCGGCAGAAGCTCCCCGCGGCGATCGAAGTCGCGGAGGATCTGAGACGCCGCCTCGCCGAGCGGCCGATCGACACCGGCAAAGGCCGGATTACGCTGACATGGAGCGTCGGCGTCGGGGAGGGTGGCCCTGGCGAGACAGTCGATCAGATTCTCGCCCGCGCGGACGCGGCGCTTTACAAGGCCAAGCTCGGTGGCCGCAACCGCGTGGTCGGCGCCCATGCCGGCATCCTGGCAAGAAGCGCCGTCGTTTCTGAGGGTCTCGCCCGCGCCACCGTCTAGGCCTTCGGCTTGGTGGTGGCTTTTCGCTTTTCTTGCAGCCGCGGCATGATCTCGATGAACGAGCAGGGGCGGTGGCGGTTGTCCAATTGCTGCCTGAGGATGCCGTGCCAGGCGTCCTGGCAGGCCCCGGGCGATCCCGGCACGCAGAAAATATACGTGCCCTTGGCGAGCCCGCCGCAAGCACGCGACTGCACCGTCGAGGTGCCCACTTTCTGATAGCTCAGCATGTGAAACAGGGCCGAGAAGCCGTCGATCTCCTTCTCGAAGAGCGGCCTTATCGCTTCCGGCGTCACATCGCGCCCGGTGAAGCCGGTGCCGCCGGTGGTGACCACCACGTCGACGTCGGGGTCCTTGATCCAGCCTTTGACCTTTTTCCTGATCGCTTTCACATCGTCCTCGACGACCTCATGCTCGGCCACCTCGTGACCAGCCTCCTTGATCATGCTGACGAGGAGGGGGCCAGACTTGTCGGTCTTCTTGGTGCGCGTGTCGGAGACCGTGAGCACGGCGATGCGCACCGGGATGAAGGGGCGTGTCTCGTCGATGCGGCTCATGGCTTCTCCAGCGCGGCCTTGACCGAAAGCAAATCCCGCCAGGCATAGCGCTTGGCCTCGGGATTACGCAGGAGATAAGCTGGGTGAAGCGTCGCGAGCGTGGCGATGCTGCCGCTCGCGCAAGCATAGTTCAGCCACTTGCCTCTGAGCCGCATGATCCCCTCGGTCACCCCGAGGATGTTCTTCGCCGCCGCGCCACCGAGCAGAAGCAGAGCCTGCGGCGCGAGCAGCTCGATCTGCCGGGCAAGAAACGGCGCGCAGGCCTCGACCTCCTCAGGCGTCGGCGTGCGGTTGCCGGGAGGGCGCCAATAGACAGTGTTGGTGATGTAGACATGCTCCTCGGTAAGGCCGATCGCCGCCAGCATGCGGTCGAGCAGTTGGCCAGCGCGCCCAACGAAGGGCTTGCCTCGCAGGTCCTCGTCGCGGCCAGGCGCCTCGCCGATCAGCATGAGTCGCGCTGCATGGCTGCCGCGCGCAAAGCACAGGCTCTTCGCCGTGCGCTTCAGCGCGCAGCCGTCGAACGAGCCGGCCAGCGCCTCAAGCTCGGCAAGCGTCGAGGCCTCGCCAGGCCTTGCGCCGGAGGAGGACCGCGCAGGCGCGGGCCGCACCCTCGCTATGGGCCGTGGCGCTGGCGGCTGCGCCGCCGCGACGGCGAAGCAATCGAGCGGCGCCTCGCCGATCGCCTCGTCGGCCCCCATCGCCTCGTACCAGAGGAGGAGCGCCTGGGCCGCCTTCTCTTGCGAAACCGCCATTTGCGGTGCCTTTCCCGATCCCCTATGTGTTCTTTGTCTGGGCAATTCAGTATCCCCGACTCGTCATACCGGCAAAAGCTCTTATCCAGCAGAATCTCTCCTGGATTCCAGCTTGCGCCGTAATGACGAGAAGGAACCAACCCGGGCTACCAATCAACCCGTGACGCGGAGCCGCAAGCCTTGAACGACGTTCCAGAGCGCGAGACCATGGAGTTCGACGTCGTCATCGTCGGCGCCGGACCCGCGGGGCTCGCCGCCGCGATCCGGCTGAAGCAGCTCGCCGCAGAAAAGGGCAAGGAGCTGTCGGTCGTCGTGCTGGAGAAGGGCTCCGAAGTCGGCGCCCATATCCTGTCCGGCGCGGTGATCGATCCCGTCGGGCTCGACCGCCTCATCCCCGACTGGCGCGACAAGGGCTCGCCGCTTACCACCAAGGTTAGCGAGGATCGCTTCTATTATCTGTGGAAGACCGGCGGCATCCGCGTGCCGAACCTATTCATGCCGCCGCTGATGAGCAATCACGGCTGCTACACCGGCAGCCTGGGGAGCCTCTGCCGCTGGCTCGCCGAGCAGGCCGAAGTGCTTGGCGTCGAGGTGTATCCCGGCTTCGCCGTGGTCGATGTGATCTTCGGTGCGAACGGCGCCATCGAAGGCGTCATCACCGGCGACATGGGCGTGGCGCGCGACGGCAGCCACAAGGACAACTTCACGCCGGGCATCGCGATTGCCGGGAAGTACACGCTGTTCGCCGAGGGTGCACGCGGCTCGCTCTCCAAGATGTTGATTGGCAAGCTCGGGCTCGATGCCGAGTCAGGCCCGCAGAAATTCGGCATCGGGCTCAAGGAGTTGTGGGAGGTGCCGGCCGAGAGGCACAAGCCCGGCCTGGTCCAGCACACCATGGGCTGGCCTCTCGAGGACAAGACCGGGGGCGGCTCGTTCCTCTACCATTTCGGCGAGCGGCTGGTATCGGTCGGCTTCGTCGTCCATCTCGACTACAGCAATCCCTATCTCAATCCCTTCAAGGAGTTCCAGCAGGCTAAGACGCATCCGCTGATTCGCGAGCACCTGGAAGGGGGCAAGCGCATCGCCTATGGCGCCCGGGCGCTGACCGAAGGCGGATTTCAGGCCATCCCGCGCCTTGCCTTCCCGGGCGGCGCCCTGATCGGCTGCGCCGCCGGCTTCATGAACGTGCCGCGCATCAAGGGCTCCCACAACGCCATGCTGAGCGGCGTGATGGCGGCCGAAGCCGCCTTCGCCGCAATCAAGGCCGGCCGCTCGCGCGACGTGCTCGAAGCCTACCCGGCGGCC
>Ga0081455_10004608_pt1 | contig 15396 bp, 13 predicted proteins | sample TabmetS3T2R1_FD_70207 | JGI IMG/M metagenome (GOLD analysis project Ga0081455, IMG submission 70207) | Tabebuia heterophylla rhizosphere microbial communities from the University of Puerto Rico - S3T2R1 | ecosystem: Host-associated > Plants > Roots > Rhizosphere ... | reverse complement strand
AATCACGCTGGCGATGCCGCGACAGAGCGCTTCAAAATTGTCCGGGTCGCGGAACGAATCGCAGTCCATTTTGGCATCGCAAAATAGGGCCTCAAGAAGTACAGCGGCAGCATTCGTACCATTAAGAAATGCCAAGTCACTGCGATACTTGGCGCCACGATCCGGCAGGTCCAATGCATCGCTCATCGCTTCGGAGAGTTCGGCCGATAACTCTTCCTGGCTGACGTACAAACATTCACAACCCATCTTTTTGGAAGTAGTTGGTTCATAAGCATTTAGGTGTATACTCACCGCTAAGTCGCAGGGAATACTGTTATGCCATGCCACTATGCGGTCAAGATTGGCCGATTGAGTCGTACTGGTCGTATCAGTAAATGTCATCACATCAACGCCAGCGTCGGCCAAGAGTTCTGCCGTGCGGTTCATGATCTTGATTGCGGAATCGACTTCATCGAGGCCCCACGGTTCCGGTCCGCTGGCGCCTCTGATTTTGGTGCCATGACCGCTGCTTATGGTGATCATTCGGATATTCCTCCATGCCTAGACCGTTGATCAACAAGATTGGCCAGCGCTTTGGCCGGTTGATAGTTCTGCATATTGCAAGGCGTCGCGGAAATAATGGCCAAACCATGTGGCGATGCCATTGCGATTGCGGAAAGAAGACTACCGTGCTCAACACAAATCTTCGGAGAAATAAACCAAACACGCAATCGTGCGGATGCTGGCAACGTGAAATAGACCGCATTTGGCATCTTCGTCACGGCGATGCAGATAAACGGAACGGTCGAGTATCTACGGAATATTATGGTTTGGAGCGCGATGCGTCAGCGCTGTGAAAATCCGAATAATCGTGCATACCCACGATATGGCGGTCGGGGTATTCGCATTTGCAAACGATGGAATAAATATAAAAACTTCCTCGCAGATATGGGTCGGCGACCGTCTGGATTGACTCTCGAACGTATCAATAATGATGGAGACTATAAGCCTTCAAATTGCCAATGGGCGTCACCGAAAGAACAAGCCAACAATCGCCCTCACGGTAACCGATATAAACGAAATTATTAAATGGGCTGCGTGACCACAATCCGATTGGTATCGTTTCCGCTGTTGTCGATTGGCGCGGGAACGAGTGGCATGTAGCCGATCTGATTATATTGAGTACCGGGATTGAGCACGACGCCCGCGTCATAGTTGGTTGAATCATACTCACAACCCATCGCGAGATTTGTAAAGTGCACCGCTTGCGATGTGGTGTTGAACCCGAAGCGGTGATTGGTTCCGTGGATTTGGAAGGTTTCACCAGCCGGGATCGCAAAACGATTGTGGCTCAGCACGGCATAGCGGCATTGCGGACCTAAGCGAAGGCGATAGGTATCGCAGAATGACATCTCGGTGACATTCGAGCCCGCGAGATCGATCAGCATGCCGCCGCCGCCGCTGCACGCGAGAATACGGCGCACGCCGGTCGTACCGGGCTCATCGTCCGGCAGGATGATGGCGGGCTCATTGAGATCGTAACGTTGAAATAGGCAAAGCTCGCCGCCGCCAATCGAGGAATATGCGCCAGCCGCGTAGCCGCTCATGTCGATGCAGGGGCCGCGCATGCGCATGATCCGCATCTGCGAGAATTGCTGCCGCACCGTATTTTCTTCGCAGAGAATACCGGGGCCATCGAACTGGCCGCCGTTGCCCTCCCAATTGATGCCATAGGTTTCCGCCCACGAGCCTAGGACGCACATCGGGCCGTCAAATTGTTTGGTGATGTAGAGGCGGCTTTCCGCGTAAAGCAACGCATAATCTGGAACCTCAATCGGGCTGTAGATATTGAGATTGCCCACAACGCGCACAGAAGGTGATCCAGCGCCAAATGCAGCATTGATCGCTGCCGCATCATCACCGCCGCTCGGCCCGACCACTGCCGATTCAAAATCCTTGGCCGTGAGTACGACGGCGCGCGGCTGGCGGGCTTCATGCACGTCAAGCGCTTGCTTCGCACGCGCGCGGATTTCGTGTATTGCTTTGGGCAGTTTAATATCGTGAGTCGGATGGGAGGATGACATGGATTGCTTGGTCCCTGACTGTGAGAAGCAGGCCAATTTCGTGCCGAAGCTATTCGTGGCGGCGATGAATGAGCCGACCGTGTATCCCTACACGGCGATACTCGATTGGCCTGTCTGCAACGATCACGTGAAAGAGCTTGAAGATCGGGCAAAAGAATTTATTCCAGCAGCGACCGAGCACATCGCTCGGATGCACGGTCGTGGGGCGCGCTCAGTCGTGATTCATCACTTAGATCGATGGGAAGCGCAGATCGTGTTCTATCGCGAGATCACGAATGAGCCCGATGTGACCGCGATCACCGTTGATAAGATCAATGTGGAATCAGATGAATATAAGGAATTCAAAAAGTTTCTTGACGCATCAAGGCCGCCGAATTATCCGCCGCCGTTAGATGAGACGCCGCGCGATCAGGAGCTTGAACAGCGCTAACAGCGCAACGCCTTCGTCCTGATCGATCCAGGCCGCGAGTTGATCGGGATTTGCCGAGCGCAAGCGCTCGCTCAATGCCTTCACGTCACCATCATCATCGAATTCTTTGAACCGTTTGACGTGCGGCGGATTGACGAACGCATCGACTTGCTCTTGCGGCGGTTCGGGGCCAACCGCATCGACCCAATAGTCGCCGATCTTCCAGCGTGCAGCATTGGGTTGCTGCGCCTGTGGAGGGAATGGCGGTTCTTCGGAATAGATCGCTAGAATTTCGCTCACGTCATTCGCTCCCTTGTGCGAAAGAAACTGTTGAATGTGCCGCCGTACCAGCGGCTTCCACTCGATCCATTGAGAGTCCATTGCTGGCTTCCCGATCCGCCAACCCGGAAAGTATAGGTCAACTGCGCGGTCGTCTTTGGAAAGTCGCGCACCGATACAAGCTGATAATAGTTTTTCGCCGCGGCGCTCTCTGAAGTGCCAAGAGCATTACTGAGCCCGGTGCGAAACAACGCCCCAGCAATCCAATTATTCGATCCATCAGCAATAATTGCGCGGGCCTTCACGTCGATAACCGATGCCGGGCTGAGAGGGCTTATTACCGCTCCCATAACTTGCGCGCCCTCGGTGATCTGCGGGATTGTATTGTCAGCGGGAATGGTCAATGTCGAGTTGGTGGAATTACCATAAGTGTAGAATTGCTCATTGATGATCTCGCCGGGTGTCTGACTTCCGGGCACGAACAGACAAATACGCGTTGGCGAAGCAATCCAATTACCAGCACTAGTCAAGCCGGAGTCATATTCTGCCGTCGCGAGAATAGCAAATGGTGTTGCGCCGGGGAGTGCATAACTGCCATAGAAGATGCCTGCGCCTGCCGATGTCGGTCCAATTTGCAATATCTGCGGCGCAACGCCGTTGGGTGGAAAACCAACAATAACATTGTTTTGACCGTGTGCTTGGAACACGACGATGCTGATATAGCCACCATCATCAAGCAAACCGAACCATAACCGAAACGGTTCATTGTTGCCTATGCTGAATGTTGCGCCAGCCGGAATAGTCAGCGACATCGGCGCGGTGATCATCCGTAATTCGCCGTAGCGCGTCACAAAGATGACCGGCGCGAAGATCGACGGGTCTTCACCAGCCAACGTCTTGAGCGCAAATGTCGCTGCACCACCGCTATGGCTCTCGGTCAGGTTGGCGTTGAAGACAAAACCGCAAGACGGAACGCTATCTTCGATGCTGACTTCGCCCGCAATATTCAAAGACCAATCGGCATAGGTACCGCTGCCGAATGATTTGTCCATCGCAATAGTTAGATCATAATCTTGATAGCTTGTGACGAGCCCTTCCATCCAGGCGCCAGATGCTGCCGATGTTGCCCGCACCCGCGAGCCTTCCTGATAGGCGAGCGCCTTTGATGCCATTGTGAACGTGCGCGGGAAGTTTTTGGTGATGCTTAAACTTGTGGTGCTTGTCGCCAGATAAGGAACGGTGATCGGTCCATATGGCGCGGCCGGGACGATAGCCGCAGGCACATCGGTGCCGGGACGGACTTGATTTGTCGTGCCTGTTGTCACGTCGCGTACTCGCGGATGCGCAGATATGTATTGAACGTGCCGCCGTAATATCCGGCACCATTTGATCCGTTGACGGTCCATCCGGTTGCCGCATTATGGCTTCCGGCACGGACTTGGAAAGTCAACGGTACGACCGTCCATGCCACGATGCGGGTCAGATGCAAATGCGGACATTCATTGATGAATGTCCAAAGTGATGATAATACGTTTGTGATGTCAGTGCGCGATAGCAACGTTGTAATTACATCCGATGTTGCTGATTGCATCATGATTTGCGCTTCCACTTCCAGAACAGAAGCACCATTGATCGGCGTAATCCCTTGCGAAATGATGAGCGCACCTTGACCGTTTGTCGGTATGGTGTCGGTAAAGGATGGAAACTGTGCGGTGCTGGTCATCATCGCACCGCTCTGCGTACCGACTTCTTGGATCAGCGTTCCTGGTAATCGCGAGCCAAGCCCGTGCATGGTGATGCGCGTCGGGGAGACAGACCAATTACCAGCCGTCGCAAGGCCCTGATCGTAATCAGCTACGCCAACGACGAGATAGGGAACCGGCACAACCGGATTGAATGTGTAAATCTGCCCGGCGCCATTGCCATACATCGTTGTCGGCAGAATGCCATTCGGCGGCAAACCAGTGATCGAATTTACCGTTGGCTCGCGACTTTGGAAGGCGCCAAGTTGCAAGGTGCCTTGATTATTGATCAGTAGAATCCAAACTCGAACTGGAACATTATTTGCCGCACCGAGCGTGACCCCTTGCGGAACTGTAAGTGATAATACTGTACTGACCGTACCACTTGAGCCATCGGGAAATAGCGCCCGGATCGGATTAACCGCGCTTGGATCAGTACCGCCGATGGTTTTGAGCGTAAAGGTTACCGCATTGGAAAGATGACTTTCCGTCATCAAGGCATTGGAGAGAATACCCGGCAACGGCGGCAACAGGCCGGGCTCGCCCGCAAGATTGATGTACCACGATGAGAACGTTCCCGCCCCTTGTGCCGAAGTAAGTTCAACGACTAGCGTCGTACCGGTATAAGAGTTGACGACGCCTTCCATCCAATTGCCGGTCGTCACCGATACGATGCGCACGCGCGTCCCTACGGTGTAGGCGAGCCCGGCGGGCACCGTGAACGTGGCAAGCCCGCCCGCCTGAATGGTGACGCTTGAGCCGCTGACGGCGGCGAAGGCTGGACTGCGCGGCGCAAATGGTGCCGAGAGAATAATCGCGGTCATCGCGTGATCCCCTGGAACACGGTGATCGCCAGTTGTACGACCACGCGCTTTATCCCATCGGCATCGGCTACAATATCGCCGACATAATCGTCCGGCGCGACTTCTTTCATCATGTCATACGGAATTTTGATAAGCAGAAACGAATCGCCGCTGCCGCCGACACTCAATAATCCATCATCGGTTGAGCCGCGCACCCATACTTCGTTATCCGAAGAGAGATGCCGCACTTCCATGGAAAAGGCGATGCCGGTGAGTTCGACCGGTGTGATTTCATCATCCTGCACGAATTGAAAGCTATCGATCCAATCCTCATTGTTGCCGGTCGTGACGGTGACCTGCGCCAACGGCAAGATCAAAATGTTGGTTGCCATTGAAAGAACTATCCGTAGACGCTCGATGCATCCACAACGCCCGGCTGATTGCCGGGCAGATAAGTCTGCGCGCCGCCATGCGTGTTGATCGCCGAATTCATGACCGCAACGTAGCGCCGCCCATAAGCCTGACCGGAGAAACCGCAGTTTGGCGAGGAAATGGAAATCGACGCGTTGGTGTTTCCATACGAAAACGACCAGCCATAGTTCACATTGTTGTTCGTGATCAACGTGAACCAAGTTCCGATGTTGAGACTTCCACCGCTGTCAATCCACCATGCATTATAAGAGTTACGCCAAAAATCGACGTATTCAGACAATGTAACTGCCCCGGCGACGCATTGTATTTCACTGCCACCGCCACCACCAATGCCGCTGAAACGAACGTTGTGGAACCATATGCTTCCACTGTAGGAACAAACGGCGGTATTCCAAGCATTCGAGCCGTTATAAAGCGTGACCCCATCGATTTCGAGATCGGACCCGGCACCAGTAACGCCAACAACGCTTTGGTCAGTTGAATTCGGCGTGAACGAAACGATGTAGGAGCTTCGATTAGCTGGATCGCCATAAAGAATAATACGGCCGGGGAGATTGTCGATGTAGACCTTGCCGGTATATGTCCCGGTAATTCCCAACCTGATTGTGACCGTGCGACCGGCGATAAGAAAGCTTCTCTTCACGAAATCGATGGCCGCTTGAATGTGGAGAAATGCGTGCGCGGCGTCGTTCACCGATCCGTCATTATTGTCATTGCCGTCGGTGCGCACCCATAGCGTTAGATCGGCAGTGAGCTTGAAGTAGACCTGACTGCGCACCAGCCGCATCATCTGCCAATAAGTGACATGATATTCGAGCAAGATAACTTCGCCGACGGTATCGTGATCGCGCGATTGCAGCGGTTGTCCGTCGGTCCGATAAATCGGTTTTGCAGCGAGCGCATTGACCGTGAACGTCACCGCGCCGGTATTGATGTTATTGAGTTTGACGAGAACGACATCACCAGCGACCGGCGCCGTGATCGCAGGTGCGTAAGCGGCGACAACACTATTTGGAGTTGGCGACGTATCTTCAGCGTAAGGAATATCGATATTGAAATTGTTGACCGTGCCGCCAATGGCACCGAGAAAGTTGACCAGTTGGAAATTGGTGCCGTCATCGATCAGGTTGGCGATGCCGCCGGTAACGATATCGCCCGCGACAAGATCGGCACCATTGGTGCGCTTGATCGGCCGTGCGCCAAGCGTATTGACATTGATCGTGGTCGCGCCGGTATTGGTATTGCCAACTTTGACGCGAAGCGGCAATCCTTGCTTGTATCCTTGCAACGCCGGATCGAGCGCAACTGACAGCGCGTTCACTGATCCGGTATCGACCGCAAAGTTTGTATATTGCGCACGTGCGGCTCGCGTTAGTTGAAATAAGTCGCCATCGCTTGGAATGAAATCATTCTTGGTAATGCAGTTGACGATTTCACGCTGCGGATATTCGATGGATTCGGCAGGCGGGATCGAGCCCTCGCGCGCAATGGTCGGATCGCCATTGAGATATGGCGCATCCACATCAGTCACTCCATACGGCTGATGGTATTTCACGTGTCCCTCGCTTGCTTTACGGTGTTCCAGCCATCGGATCGCTTCGCGATAGCCCGCTGTAGTCGTAAATGATCTGCGTCTGCGCTGGCTTCCATCGTCCCAACAGACATTCGAGATCGGACGAAATACCGATGCGCAAATGCGGATCGATCCCGGTTTGCCCCTTGGTGACGCGAAACCACATCAAACGCGCCGTATCGACCCGCACCGTCCAATAGAACCGGTTTTCCGGTGGGCCGATCTGCCAGCGCGGATTATGATCAACAGTGCCATCCCAAGTCATGCCGCAGCGGGAGATGCCGCACATGAACGGCGCATATTCACGAATGCGAATCGTGTGGCCAAGATTGTTGGCAACACGGATAAAGAACGCGCGCGATTGCGCGCCGAGCATGGTGATGCGCTGTACGAGAACGCGCTGACGCTCGCCGATGGTCAGCGGCTCGGCGAGACATGGATCGGGCAGACCAAAGGCACGCTCCCAATCCGAAAGCATTTCGAGCGTGATGCGCGGGTCCGTCTCCCGCTCAAGCAAATCAGCCGCGCGGCTGTCCACGAAGCCCCAATAGGCGGCCAAACCTTTGACCGTGCGCATCAGCACGGAGTCAAGATTGCGCGGCCACGCAAGGCCCTTCGGCAACAAATTCGCTAAGGCAAAGAAGTATTCAGCGGCCCCGCGCCGAATGTGACGGTCACCTTGATAAATTCTACTAGGTGGTGGCATTCTTGGTGCGGTCGGTTCAATTGGTGGTTCTGGTGTTGGTGGCTCAGGTGGCGGCGGTTCAAATAAAGCACCCGCCCCGCTAAAACGAAGCGTGGCTGCCCGATGACGTTGGCGTGCTGCTACGGAAAAGTTTCCTTGGCCCGCTAATTGTTGAATAACTTGATAAGTCTCTTTTGCTCTTGCATAAAGAGAACCGCTGCCAGCTAATGTAGCAATTGATACTTCACTGCCAACACAAACGATTGACCATTGCAAATGGGTTAAATTGTCGTGTTCTGTTGTCCCGTTTGGTGATCCATTAAACTGTTCTATGTTAATGCCAGGGTATTGAAATGCAGGTGGGGGGCCGGAGCTATAGGGTGTATGGTCTTCGTAAACGACATTGCTGACAACACCATTGACGGAGGCACTATAGACATTGCCGCGCCCATACCACCATCTAGACCCGTAGCCGTCACATCGAATGCCATCGATTATGAGATTTTCCGCCTCATCACAGCGAACGGCAAGATTTCCCTGATCGCCGGTCGTATCGTCGGTTGAGCCTGATGGAGCCGTGAAATACCCGCCCACTAGCGGCGCGTCACATGCGCGCTCCGGCCAAGGCGGCTCAGCCAAAATTTGGACGTTCGGGTTGTCTCCTCCAACTGTGATTGCACACAGGAAATTATAGCTTTTAATGCCCGTCTGAGTTGTTGTCCCTACGGGAGTTGGTGCCCCTAGCACCACAACAGTTGGGTTCCTGATAATGCCACCTTCCTGCATCGCAGCGTTCGGCGGCTGAATGTTGGAATTGATGTTGATGATGGGGTTCTGGTACGCGAGCCCAGGGGAAACTATTTCTCCATAATCGCTTGTGTAGGTAAACTCGCAGCCCGTCTCCATTGTCCATGTGCAATCTTCAAATAGAAAGTTACCGCTTGAGTTCATCGAGGAGATGCAGTTGGTGCTGGTACACCGTCTGACAATGATCCCATCCGAGCGGAAACCCTCAAATCCCGCGGTAATTTTGGTAGCAGTGCACGTGCAATCCTCGATGATACAATCGGTGCTGTCAGCAACAGCAATCATCCACGATAAATAACGTCGCCATGGGGTGTCGTTAAAAGCTTCGCAATCATGAATATGGAGACGAACCGAATAATCCCCACTGACCGCATGAGCAAACGCACCGCGTACGCGAATGTTGTGGATTTCTGCATCGTAACATTGGTTTGCGCTTACGCCCGAAAAAAATACGAAATTTGGGTCGCCAAACCCAACCTCCGACATATCTGCGTCTGTGAATGAGCCGCCGATGTAACCAGAGTCACCGGCATTCCCATGGTAATAAAAATCATGAATAATGATTTCGTTGTTTTGGCCGCTGGCTACCGTCCCGCCCAACACACCTGGCGGCCAAAACAGTTCCGTAGAGGCCATCCCCTGCCCTTTAATCTCCCATCCATCACGAAGGGCAGAGATGACTACGTTTCCGTTGATGGCGTATATCCCCGCAGGAATGCTTACAACAGTCTCCCGCATGATACTTGGATAGCCGTACTCAACTTTCAAAATAAAGTTGAAAACCGCTTGATTATCGACATAGACATTGGCGTTGGTCGCCGTCTGACTGGCATTGACAGCTAACGTGAGCACATTGCCGACTTTGTTAGTGATGGTCGTGCGTAGCGCCTTTGGCAACGCCTTAGACCAGTAATAATCAACCGGCGCCGACCAGCTACGTTTCCATGTTGAGTCACCCGTATCAAAATAGGCTGTCAGCCCGGTAGCGGTGACCCAACACCACGTCCCATTAGGTTTGCTCGTGTCTGCATTGCGCGCCGCGTTGCTCGCATAGGTTAGTGCGGGCCATTGCCCGCCAACGCCTGCCGTGCCACGCGCACCGGCCCCCGCCTCATGGCCAATGGCAACAATGATTTTGTCACCGATGGCGAAACCAGAGGCATCAGCCACCGTTAGGGTGTTCGTGCCTGTTGTAATGCTCCCCGTTGTGACCGAACTTTTTAGGCCCCAATCGCGCGGGTCCAGAACGTAGGTTGTAGTATTGCTGAAAAGAGTAGCAACGGTAAGGGCTGTGACTGTAATCTCATACAGCCCGATATTCGCACCCGAGAAATTCTTTATTTTAACCTTGCCGGAATCAAGCTGAATCCACTGCTTGCCGCGCAGTATTTCAGTGCCATTCATCTTGACGTAGAAGTCGAAGCCACTGACACCAAAGGTGTAGGTACGACCAGCAGAGTCGTCATGATCATAGCCAGCTACGGTTGCCAGATCGACGAATGATGTCGCTTCGCCACCAGTACCGGTTAGGTTGTTGGAATCACCTGGGGGCGATCCGATTGCCCACCCCGACGAGGTAATGCCACTGTGTACGTAAAGAACCAGATCGTCCACGTCTTCATTCAAAGCAAGACGGATGGCTCGCCCGGTAGACTCATTGACGCGAAGATAAATTTCTGCGCGCCGCCCCCAAAACGTTACCTCTACATCGCGGTAGCTTGCGGCTGATGTTAGCGTGAACTGATTTCCGTCTGTTGGCTCTAGATATTTCGCGCCCGTCCTGTTCCAAGAATTGGTGGTAAAAACATTTGTCTCGGGGCTGATAAAGTCAGGAGCAAAGGCGTTTGCGGCCTTGATCCCTGTCGAGAGCGATTGAATGTCAATAGTCGGCATTACAGCTACGCGCTACTGTAGAATAGTCGGCGCCCCCGCGCCGAATGTGACGATCAGGCACTCGGCGAACTCGGCGGGCCTGTAAAGAAGATATCGCCGAGCACGGCAAGATGTCCGGGTGACGGCATCAAATCATCGCCGCCGCTCAACTGAAAGGATTCGACGTTGAGCGCGGACAGCACCGCGTCAACTTTCCATGCCGCGAAGATCGTCTGCCCAGGCTTGGCGCGATCTACCAGCATTTGCGCACAGGCGGCTTCGATGGCCGAACGCGTCGTGGTTGTATCAGGAAACAAATTGCTGATGTTGAAATCAATCGGTTGCCGCAGCGGCGCAACGACAAAGAAATCTTTCACCGCCACTGGTCGCACCGTATCGAGATAGGCTTCGACTTGCCCGACATCGAATGGCGTCGGAAAGCCTTCGTTTTCCGCTCTCAGATCGTCCATCATGAAGCGCAACGTCACGGTCCCGATGCCCATCTCCAAGGGACCGCACCATGCGCGCGTCACGCCGGGGACTGCCATTCCCCACAACTCATAATCCGTCTTGTCGCCGCCCATCGGCGGCTGACGAATGCGGAACAAGACGCGCGTGCGCAGATCAACATCGTTTTCTTCATCGGCGCCGCCGCCGAAATTGCTGGCAATCGCCGAACCATCAACGCCAGGAATCGCCACCAAGATGCCCATCGATGTGCCGTCAAGAAGATTGCCTTCGGCGCCGGGATCGAGCGCGCGCACTGGCGCGTCGGTCGGTTCTTCGCCGATGATGATTTCCTCAGTCGTTTCGTAGCCAATGTTGCCTGCTTGAAGCTGTGTGGCGAGGGGAATGATGGTGCCTTCGAGCCCTGTAAACGTGGTGATACCGGTCGCATAGGTCGCCGCCTTGCGCCCGGTCGAGCCGTCGCTATTGGTCAGCCATATGTCCCCATGACGGTCGAGCCATTCCGTTTCTGCCGTGTCAGGCAAGAATTGCAGCGCCAGCCAATCGATGTAGCGCAACGTCAAATGGCAGAGCCCGGCCATCGCATCGGACATGACGCGCAGCACGTTATTGCCGATGAGCACCGCACCGCTTAACGCGGCGACGATCTCATCGCGGACGTTTTCTCTGACGTTTCGTAAGGTCGGGGTGCTCCACGGCACGGCTCAGCACCCCTGACTCAAGACGCCACAAGCAAACGCGCCGAACTTCCTTACACTGTGCTTTTGCCTTGTAGCCCGCCAAGCAGCCTCGACTGTTGTTCTTGGAATTCCTCTCGCTTTTGCTTTCTCGACTAGTTTCCGTTTGGTTTCATCGGAATGCTGTCGTCCAAGACAGTTCGTGTTTCCTAAATTCGCCATTCTAATTTTCATCCGCGTTTCTTCGCTATGTCGATAGCTTTCCGGTCGCAAGCGCCGACCTTTTAATGCCCGCGAGATTGCCGCTTTGTGTGCATCTGAATTCTTTTGTCCTTTCCGATTGAAAGCAATCATATGTTTTGCGGATCGTTTCGTTCCTGTGTTTCCTTCGCCACCATTAGTGATATTGACAAGCGGCCCATCTGGCTCTTTGCCGATTGCTTGGATCAATGCTATCTCAATTTGATTTGCTTCTTGCTCTGTGAGTCCTGATCGAAGCTTCACGCGAGGAATGTCCAAACCACGAGCGAGCATGTTGTTTATTATATTATTCTTGTGTGGATTTTTGCCTTTCGCCCCTTTTTGCCAGCGAGGGGCGAGATGAGTATTCATACGATAGCCGTGGCCCTTGCCAATGTAGAACGGCTGACCATTTTCTCGAAACAGAACGTAGATATAAAAGTCTGATCTGATGGTCATGGCTTTGCTACATCTCAATAACCTGATCCCATAGGTATGCATAGCGCAGAGATATGGCCTGCAACGGTCCGCGATAGGCCGTTACTGTCACCACGATCATCTCACGCGCAGCCTGATGTCGCGTCTGATCCAGCACGCGCTCGGCGCGCACATCGATGCGCGAGCAAAACCGTTTGTCAATGAACGGTTTCAGCGCTTCATAGGTATAGATTTTCGCGCGCTGCAATGTCGCGCCTTCCCAGGACACATCATCTGAAATCTTAGCGCGCGTTAGCAGCCAATTTTTGCAGCCGATATTCCAGCCATCCCAAATCGCTTGCGCGTCAAGATCGCCCCACCATCCGCGTCGATCCGTGCTATCAATATCGGGAAGCACTTCATCGACATCGGCAAGCCGATCCGTGCCAAGCGCAACGCGGAACGCGGTCGCCAATTCTTCCTCTTCATCGAGCAAGCCGACAGGTGTCAACAGCCAATCCATGGTCGTGCCATGGAGTAGGCTTTGATATTCCTTTAAGCGGATATCTGTCGCCATGGATTATGATACCTTTAGCTGTGCAAGTTGCGCCTCAAGTTCGGCGACGCGCGCAGTCAGTTCTTCGAGTTCGGTGCTCGGCGGCGGGGTGTGAATGCCCGGACCTTGATGCGGCGTCTGCGTGTGCACGTAAACTTGCTTGTCAGAAACGTCGGTTAAATTATCAATCTGTCCAACGACATATTTGCTCGCATTCTCATCGCCCAATCTGATCTTACCCTTGAACATCCATTCTTTTTTTTCTTTATCATAATAACCGACGACTGCATCATCCGCATAAAACTCGATCTTCTTTTTCGTCACGCGGACTTCGGTGTTAACTTTGTCGCCTTCGTGCTTGTGCTCTTGCTGTCCGCCACCGCCGCCGCCAGCACCGCCGCCGCCACTTGCCGCCAATGCCGCAGCACTCGCACCGCCACCGCTTCCACCGCCGCCCGATCCGCCTGCACCAGCGCCTTTGCCCTTTCTTTGCTGTTTCTTTTTATCGACGTGCCGCAAGCTGGCGAAACGTTCCTTCTTTTGTTGGCCGCCTGATCCGCCACTGGCCGCAAGCGCTGATGCACCAGCGCCACTACCACCGCCGCCCTGCTGTTGATCGTCATCATCGAGCGCGAGAACGAATACGCCCTTGTCGGGATGAATGTAATTTCCCTGATGATTCTGATCGTATTGAAATGAACCGCCCGGCGGGACTTTGTACGGCCGATGGCGCCGGTCATCGATGCCGATGATTACCGGATGCGAGCGCGAGCCGTTGAGATAGGCGACGATGCATTCTGCCGCTTCACCTTTCGGCTGTTGCCCTTCCTCACCGGCACTATCGGCGCCAAGTCCACCCCCGCCTCCCCCGCCTCCAAGACCGCCGCCACCATCGCCGCCTTGGCCCATGCCTTTATCTTGCTGTTGTTCGCTCTGCTTGAGCGGCGTCGCCGAGAAGCCGAATGATTGACAGCGCTCGACGTTGGTCGCTGTTTCAGAGTGCATCACGTCGATAGCTTTTGCTTCCTGCCAATTGTGATCATCGTCGGCCTCGCGCAATGTTGCGCGCGAGAGCGTCAAGCTCGCCTGATGTGATGTGTGCCTTAGTGTTGAGCGCATCTTGTGTCCTATTGAATGGGGCCGCCACCGGCCTGCGCAGCCTTCTCGGCTTCAGTCCGAATATCTGCTGGAATGCCGCCCTCCACGACACGAACGAGTTCTAATGTTGTGCGCGTTCCAGCACGCACATCTTGGGTGAAGGTTACTTTGACGAGCTTCAGTGGCTCGTGCAGAAGAAGCATCACTGAATCGACATGCAACTGCGTGCCACCATTCATCGGGTGCGGCCACAGGCTTCCGTTTGACATCACCCATCCTTGCACGGTGATGGTTACGTTGGCCATTTCGTCTGGCCGCTTGGCGCCCTCAAATCCGGCGCGCGTCGCCGTATTTGCTATCAAGCCGGGCAATTCCATCAGCGTCGTGCGTGCGCTATATGTCCCGCCGCCGCCGAACAGTTGCATAATTTGATTTGTCGCCTTCGAGAACGGCTCGTGTGTGACTTTCGGTCCGCTTTCATTATCGGTAGCACCACGTTGAGCAACCGTGACATCAGGACCGGCACCATCTTTGATGCTCAAAAGCTCACGGCCTTCCAGAATGTTTACACCTTCAATCAGCGGATCACCGGAGAGCCCGCCGCCGACGCCAAGCAGCACAGTGCCATCGATAGCACTTCCGATTGTCGCGCCTGCCATGCGCGTAATTGGTTCAATCGCGCCCCAAATCGTTTGCCCCGGCGGAATCGAGAAACGATGCATTGAACTGTTGTCGATCTTGCCGATTTGCTTCACGCCGACGCCGATCATGCCGTAGAGCTTTTTGATGACCTGCAATGGAGTCGCGTTCCGAAACTCGCCAGTTTTAGTATTTGCTCCCGCAAATACTGCGGCACCATTTCTTGATACGCCCGCGATCTCGATGCCATGATGCGTCGCCGTGTAAGCGACTTGTCGCGTTAGCACCATGGCATTGATAATCGCCGGTTGGCCTGCCAGAAAAATATCCACAAATTGGCCCGGCCGGATGCGAAACTCAGACCAGTTCTTTAAGAGCGGTACGCCTTCCGAGCATGTGAAGCGGAAGCGACAAAACGGATCGCCGGTTGCCCACACAACTTCCACTGATAGCCAATCTCTGTAGCGTTGGCCGTCAACGCGGATTTCCGCGACTTCGGTAGGATTGGGCATTGTTCATGCGCTTAACGCGCGAATTGGGCTAAAGACAAAGGCCGGATGAATGACTTTGTTCTCTGCCGCCAACTGCTCTGCGCGACCAGCGTCAGCATAGATGCGATAAGCCAATGCCAGCGAT
>Ga0081455_10004607_pt1 | contig 15398 bp, 12 predicted proteins | sample TabmetS3T2R1_FD_70207 | JGI IMG/M metagenome (GOLD analysis project Ga0081455, IMG submission 70207) | Tabebuia heterophylla rhizosphere microbial communities from the University of Puerto Rico - S3T2R1 | ecosystem: Host-associated > Plants > Roots > Rhizosphere ... | reverse complement strand
ACATGGCCATTGATTTCACGCAAGGCACCGAAGCCTCAGGCCGCTCGAAAGATGGCGAAACGTTTGCCGGCGAACGCACACCTGACATGGGCGAAGCTGTGGCAAAAATGCTCGAAGTCGTTAAACCTGTTGCAGCCGAAGCGACCAATACCATGAAAGACCTTCAGCAAACTGCGCAAAACATTAATCGTCTCACGGATGAAAACTCCGAGTTGACCCTTGCGCTTGGCCAGTTCAAGACCGTCGGCCAACATCTTTCCGACCTGACTGCGCCAGACAGCGCGCTTTCGCATTCATTGACCAACATCGAAAAAATCAGCACCAGCCTTACCGAGAATGACAACATCGAGGTCACGCTGCGAAACCTGCGAAACTCGTCAGAGAAACTAAAGGTCGCGACAACCGAGCTGGAGCCAGCCGGCGAAAACATCAAGCAATTCAGCAACACAATTAAGACTCAACCGTGGCGCCTGATCTGGCCTACGACAAAAACGTACGCTGAAGCATCACCAACTCCTGCTCCGAGCCGGGGAGCGATCACCGTGCGCAAAGCCGCACGCGCAAAATCACGCCCACGCTCCACACCCGCTGAGCGCACGAGCCAGCGCTAGGATAGCGCGCGCGTCTGGTGTGCTGATGATCGCGTCCTCGCGATCACGAATTTTTGTCGTTTTGTACTCGCCGACGAGCGTGGATGAAAGGCGGAATCCAGCTAGGACCCGTAGCTCTTGGTAAATTTCTTGCGCGATTCGGTCTCGGGCTCAGAAGACTTATTCGGCGCCGATGGTTCGGACTCTGGCGTTGGTGCTGCTTGCGCAGCTGCTGATGGTGGCGGTGCGGTCTCTGGCGCCTCGGGCTGCACAACGCCGCTCGGCTGTTCCCGCGCAACTTCCACATATGCCATTTGCAAATTGGAAAGCGCGTTACTCAACACTTTTGCTTCTTCTGTGGTCAGATTGCCGCGTGTTTTTTCCTGAATCATGGCCAATTGGTCGATGAACATTCTGGCAAGATCCAGGTTTACTTCGCCCTGACCGGTCTTTGGATTTGGGATTTGGCCGAGAAACAGCGCAGCGTTTTGCGCGTGCATCACCACGAATTCGATGAAGCGTTGCGTAAGCTCGCCGCTCAGCGTCGTTTTTTGAACTTCAGCCATGATTTAGTTCTCTTGCGGTTTGTCGGGCGGCGGACTGGAGGCCGCCGGTCCTTGATATTTTTGTTTCGCGGCTGGGGACCCTTCTGGAGGTCGCACCGTTGCTAAAACATAGGGTTGATCGCGAAAATATTTCGCGGCCACCTTTTTAATGTCCTCGAGCGTTATTGCGTTCACATCATGCTCAAGTTGCTTGTAATAATTAAAGCCGAGTCCGTATAGCTCGTCGAGCGAGCAGTGATAACCAAAAGCGTCGTTGCTTTGGTTGGCAATTTCCTGCTGTCCAATCAGCTTCTTTTTCGCTCGCGCCAGTTCTTCGGCGCTGAGTCCTTCGTTCGCAAGCTTGTGGATTTCATCAAGCAACGCGGTCTTCACCGGTTCGATTTTTTGTGGATCGGTCCCGAGATAGAATGCAAACAGACCAGGCACCAAGCCTTGCATCTGGCTTGCTCCCACGTAATAAGCCAGACCCATCTGCTCGCGAATTCGAATAAAGAAACGCGACCCGAGATCGCTGCTTGCTTCGTCGATCAATTCCAATGCGTAACGGTCCGGGCTCGACAAACTCGCGCCGCGAAACCCAACCATGATCACGCCTTGCGCCTTGTCTTTCCGGCTTTCCACGGTTTCCGATTTGCCCAGCGGCGTGGATGGCTTTGCGTCAGTCAGGGCTAGCGCGCCGGACTTCATCTTGCCCAGGGCCTGTTCGACAAGTTGTTTGACCTCGGCAGCCTTCACGTCACCAAACACGTAGATCACACCGTTTTTCGCGACCACATGACGATCGCGAAATTCGATCAGATCTTTCTGCGTCAACCGCTGGAGCGACTCAACCGATCCATTTGAGCGTAACGCGTAGGGATGCTGGGGGAAAAGCGCCTGCCGCATGATATTGCGCGCGACAGCCGTCAGTTGTTCTTCCTCTTGTTGGATCGCAGCGATCTGAATTTCCTTTTCACGCGCGACCGCTTTCTCCGGCATTGTTGCATTAAGTAAAACGTCCGAGAGCAAGTCCACACCGAGTTTCAGGTCGGGCTTCATCACATCGACCGACACGCCAAAACTGTTGTTGCCGGACTCGCTCGAAATGGAACCGCCTACCGCCTCAATCTCATTGGCGATTTGCTCAGCCGTGCGCGTCTTGGTTCCTTTCAACAACACTTTCGCCATCAAATGCGTAATGCCGTTGTCCTGTGGATTCTCCGCGAGCAGACCGCCGCGAAAAACCGCGCCCATCGCCACCAGCGGTAGCCGCGGATCCTCACGAACAAGAAGACGCAATCCATTTGATAATTCGAACTTTTGGATCTCACCGGCTGCGACTGCCTTTGCGGCCTCGGTTTTAGTGCCGAGTGAACCCTTGGGATTCAGCGAGGTCACCGTCAGGTTCTGGTCGGTCAGATAAGTTCCCGTGACACGCTTGATATCATCGAGCGACACTTTCTGGACGGCGTCGAGATAATCGCGGCTGAAATTCAGATTGCGCGTGAGCAACCAGTTCGAGCCAACATCCGAGGCCTGGCCCCGCATGGTTGTAAGCGCACCGAAATGATGACTAAGCGTGATTTTTTTTGCCTTTGCCAGTTCATCCGCGGTCACACCTGCCTGTTTCACCTCTTCAACAATGCGCAGGGCCAGCTGCTCAGCTGCTTCGCGTTTCTTTGGATCAACCATGGCATCGATTCCGAACAAACCAGGATCGCCGGGCGTATAGGAAAATGCAGATATACGAAACGCGAGGCCGGCTTCTTCGCGAACGCGCCGATACAGACGGGAGCTGCGTCCCTCACCGAGAATCGTCGAAAGCAAATCAAGCGCCGGTACGTCGGGGTTGGTCACCGCCGGGATGTGCCATGCCAGTGAGAGATGCGTCAGCTCCGTGGCAAATTCCTGATGCGCTTCGCGCCGGCCAAGTTGCGGCGGTTCTGCAGGAATGAATACAGGCTGAAGCGATTTCTCCGGATATGGCTTGAACACGTCAGCGAGTTGTTGGTGGACTTTTTCCGCATCCACATCGCCGACGACGATGAAGGTGAGATTGTTCGGGACGTAGCGCGTTTTGTAGTACTGCATCACCTGTTCCTGGGTCAGCTGGTTGTAGATTTCGATCTCACCGATGACCGGAAAGCGATACGGATGCACCTGGTACGCAGTTGAAAAAAGGAGCAGCCCGGCCATGCGATCGGGATCATCCATGCCCATCGCGAACTCGCGCCGGATCACTTCCTGTTCCTTCTGATATTCCTCCGGCGGCAAAGTCGAGTTCATCATCGCATCCGCCAAAATATCGAGCGCGGTGGCCACTCCATCTTTCGGCACGTCGATCCAAAAAACCGTGCGATCGAAGGATGTGTAAGCATTGATGTAGCCGCCTACGTCCTGGATTTTTTGCGCGATCTCATTTTTGCCGCGTGTTTTCGTTCCTTTGAAAAGCATGTGCTCGAGAATGTGGGACAACCCAGCTCCCAGATGCTTGTCCTCGTCGATGCTTCCCGTGGAACACCATGCCTGTACGCTTGCTACAGGCGCGCTATGATCCTCCTGAACAATGATCGTTAGCCCGTTCGGCAAAACCCATTTGTGTGCCGAACTTGGCGGAAACGTGATAACCGCCGAAGGCTCAGTCGACGCTGCTTTCAAATTAACCATCATAAATAATAGAACTACTGAGAAAAACTTTGCCAGTGGTATGCGAACCATTGAAGTGACGGCAGCGTCCGTGGCGATCAGTCGTTGCTGATCACTTTCTCGACGCCGTAGGCTTGGGCGCCGGCAAGTCCGCCCGTGCCCTCGTCGCCGCTGTTTTTTCCGGGGCGAACGGCTTCACGAAGACCTCTTGGAAATCGTAAACGTTCCTGAAATCTTCGATCGAATCCTCTTCGGTTTTTCCAAATATCCCGGCGCCGATCAGGTTAAACACCATGTTTCCAATATCCACAGATGAGTGAATGCCCCAGTTATCGAAAACCGTCATAACCATTGGGCCGAACTCCTTCAGCGCGTACTGCCGCACTCCCTCCAGTAACTCCGGCCCGCTCACATGGCGGATGCTTGTACCTTTCGCTTTCTTCTGCTGTTTGGTCGTAAAATCGAGGGCGTCACGCAGAAAAACATATGCGTCTCGCTGATACCGGGGGTCGCTCCTCACAATAGAATCAAGCGCTTCGGCGAATCCAATTTTTTGCATGGGATGAAAAAGGCGCGTCTTAAACGCGCTCGTAAGCATAATCGCCAAACGCCGAACCGGCAACTGCGCACAGTCAATGGGACTAGAGTTTTGAAAAATTGGCTTCCACATTACTCCAATTGCTTCGCCGCTCCGTCATTCCAATCCGGAAATCTCGATCTGATCTTCGAGGGCATCGAGATACACCGAGAGCGGGTCGCGTCGCCTTGGCGCGGACACCCGCGATTGGTTCGCCGCCTTGAGGTAATCGCTGAAGGCCCCGCTCTTATTTTCCATCTGCGTAGCTTCGAACCAGTTCATGTAATCATCGATTTCACCCATTCGGGCGGTGAGTTCCTTGCGAGTATCATCCAGGCGCGACACTCGTTTTGCGATTCCCCGTCGCTTTCCGCGCACCAGCAACATCGCAATTTGCTGATACTCACGCGCGACCGGACGCAGAACCGGATGCGCCGTCCCAACAAGCAACAACAACGCCCGGCTCATGCGATCGACTGCGGCTTTTTCCTCAGGAGACAGTTTGTGGCCCGAAAGCTCGCTGAGAGTTGCCGGCTTTCGCTGTCCCCGATTGCGCGAACCGTCTGAAATTTTGATCTGTAATAGTTCATCAAGACGCCGTTCGCTTTCGGCAAAGGTGAACACCTGGTAATTTTGATGTTCGCCGAGTCGAGCCACCGCTGAGCGCCATTTCTTTTCTAGCCCCTCGCGCAGCTGCGGAAACCGCGCTTTCAAATCGGCAACCGGATCGTTTGACGCATGCGAAAGATCGGAGATATACCGCGCCAGACGCGCGCGGCCACCGGCGTCATCGATGAGCCATTGCGTCAGCGCGACTGAATAGGCCCTATAGAGAGTACGTCCTGCGGAATCGAGAAGATCGAAGCGCTGGCTAAGAAATTCCTCCAGCGACTTTCCTTGATCGGTTGTCGAAAGGGCCTCCACCAAGGACTCGCGCTCTCGTCCAGGCGTGAGCGCCAGCGAAGCTTCAACAAGCCAATCTGGCGGTTCGACGAGCGTCGTGCCCGCTGCGAGATCGCTCTCGTCTCGATAAATCATTTCGAACAGGGTGGCCCGCAGAAGCTGCCGCTCGATTAACGAAGCGTCGAGATCCTGGCTGACGATCAAATCCAGTTGCAACTTCACGCCAAAGCCTGTCTGGGTGACTCGAAAGTTGGTCGGGGGAATTTCGGGAAGATTGGCCTGTTGCTGTTGCAAACTGATTACGATCGACGTCTTCCATTCGTCGCGCTGACGCAAAAGCGCGAGCAGATTGCTTTTGGTCTGCTCCGCCAGTTCAGAGATCCTCCCGCGTAGCGCCGCGTCTCCGCCATAAATGACGAATTCTCGCGAAGGACTGACGCTGTGAGCAGGTAAAGCCGCATGAAGCCCCTGATCTGCGAACACGAGAGATATCAAGATCGCAGCACGCAGCATGGTGATAACGCGCGATAGTAATCGAGTTAAGCACGCGTTGGAAGCAAGGAATCAATGCGAAGGTCCAACCAGTTGCCGGTTTCGAGTGATACAGCGTCTCGCTGCGCATCCGCGGCAAAGTTCAGTAACGAATCACTGATTCGCCTCCGTTATCCGGCAGCTCGCAAAGCAAACTGCGAAGCCGCCGGTCTCATTTATTTCAAATGATCGTAAAAAAACCGAGACTTTTTCCCAGGTGCGGTGTCTAATAAATCGAAACCCCACTTAACATGAATCCTTCAAAACTTGCATTTGCACTGAGTTGCTTTGTTGCCGTAACCCTCGCCTCCCCATCAGCCATGGCCGGGCGCGGAGGTGGTGGTGGCCATTTTGGTGGAGGCCGCAGCTTTGCCGGCGGACGCCCCGGGATGGTAGGCGGGGGCGCGCGGAACTGGTCCGGAAGAAATTGGAATGGACGAAACTGGAACGGCAGAAACTGGAGTGGCCATAATTGGAACGGCCACAATTGGAACGGCCGATGGTGGAATGGCAATAGATGGTGCTATCCCAGATCCAATGTTGTCTTCATCGGTGATTTTGGCTTTCCCTGGGCTTGGGGCTGGGGCTGGGGCGGCGGCTACGGATGGGGGTATCCCTACGGATATTACGGCTACGGTTATCCCTATGGGTACGGCTATGGGTATGGATATCCCGGTTACGGATACGGCGGCTACGGATATGGCGACTATGGGTACGGGAACGGCTATGGATACGGATACGGCAACCAAAACCAATATGGCTCCCAATACGGCTCTGCCACCAAATCGAGAGTAGCTGAGCTCCAGCGCCGACTTGCCCGCGCCGGCTACTATCGTGGATCAATCGACGGAGTCCTGGGGCCTCAGACGCGGCGAGCAATTCGCGCTTACGAGGAGGATCACGGTTACACAGGCTGATCCGGTTTGTCAGACTGATTCACCACTGATCAGTCGCTAGTCTTTCGGTTGGTTGACCGGCGGAAATCGCAAGGGCGCAACGGGCGATCCGCCGGTCGCCTATTTTCACAGCCTACGGTTTGCATTCGCAGGTTGCGATCGTCGCGATCATCATCTTTCGGTGCTCTTTGAGAAATTCATTCAACAACATTCTGTTTCTGGTCTTGGTCAGTTAAAGGCTCCGTTAATTTTTTTCTTTTCATTCACGCGTTTTTTGGCATACGACACAGTCCCGGAGGAAATTTATCTGTCCGGTTAGTCAACGAATCCTGCTTGCTGTCGCCGTTTTCGCGTGGGTTGTTCCATCAGCAAGAGGCGATCTCTTTCCAAATTCCGGACCAGTTGTGTCTGGAAAGACCGCGCGCCTTCGTTTTGGCAAAGCGGCTGCGCCAAAGAACGCGCCGCTGGCAGTAAAACGCGCGATCTGGGCGGCCAATCAACTTCGTCATAAACGATATCGTTACGGCGGCGGTCACAAATCGTTTGATGATCGCGCCTACGATTGTTCCGGAACGATTTCCTATGTGCTGGGAGCGGCGGGCCTGATCAGTTCACCGATGAGTTCGACCGAGTTCCGCAGCTACGGTGAGCGCGGCGCGGGCAAATGGATCACCATCTATGCACGAGAAGGTCACACATTCGCTGTGATTGCCGGGCTGCGGCTCGATACAACGCCATACGATCGTTACACCGGCAAATGGGCACCACGCTGGCAAACCATTTATCGTCCCCCGGGCGGCTTCGACACAAGACATCCGATCGGCTTGTGAACGCAGGGCTGATTCAAATAGGCGACAGCAAACTGCCCGCGTTTGGGCTTTGACTTTATCGGGGCGTGCCTGCGCCGACGCAGTTTGACGTCGCTACATTGTTCTTGGAAAGCAAAAACGGCGCTGTCAAAACGTAGAGGGTGGATATTCAAATTGTCCGTTCGCTTGGTCTCAGCGCATTAACAATGCTGGTGATGTTCGGCCCGGCATCCGCGGAGACGCAGGGAAAAACTCACGTCACCTCCGAGCAAGTAACTCGAGCCATTCAAGAGCTCGAAAAGCTCGCCCAAAAGCAAGTCCAGGAAAATGCGCTCCCTGGACTCGCCATCGCAGTGGTCTTTCAAGACAAGGCCGTGTACGCAAAAGGTTTTGGCGTACGCGATACAAACACGAAACAGCCTGTCGACGCAGACACGGTGTTTCAGGTTGCGTCACTATCCAAATCGATTGGCTCAACCGTAGTCGCCGAACTGGTTGGCGAAGGCAAAATTACCTGGGACTCGAAGCTCAGCGCGCTGGATCCGACCTTCGAGATGTTCGATCCCTGGGTTACGCGCGAAATCACCATTCGAGACATGTACGCGCATCGCAGCGGCCTACCCGAGCACGCCGGCGATCTGCTGGAAGATCTCGGCTTTACGCGCGCGGAGATCTTGCATCGCCTGCGGTATCAACGTCCAGCAAGTAGTTTTCGTGGGCACTACGCATACACGAATTTCGGCATGACCGAGGGCGGAATCGCGGCTGCGAAAGCGTACGGGCTGGATTGGGAAAAGGCGTCCGAAGAAAAGTTGTACCGTCCGTTAGGCATGACCTCCACCAGTTCGCGTTATGCCGACTTCATGGCCCGCAGGAACAAAGCGCTAGGACACGTGCTGGTCGACGGCCACTGGATGCAAAAGTTTAAACGCGACCCCGATGCGCAATCGCCAGCGGGCGGAGTGAGCTCTTCGGTGAATGACATGGCGAAATGGATGCGTCTCCAGCTCGCTAACGGCAGGTTCGACGGCAAACAAATCGTCGATGAGAAAGCGTTGGTCGAAACTCACCATCCGAACATGTTGACGGGCTTCAACCCGTTCACCGGACTGCCTGGTTTTTACGGACTGGGGTGGAACGTCAGTTACGATGAACAAGGTCGCTTGCGCTTGAACCATTCAGGTGCGTTTGCATTAGGCGTCGCCACGTACGTCAACCTCGTGCCGGACGAACAACTTGGCATCGTCGTACTCACCAACGCATCTCCGATTGGAATAGCGGAAGCGCTGGGAACGACATTCGTGGATACTGCATTAAACGGAAAACCGACCCGAGACTGGTTTGCCATTTTTAAGAAAGCATTCTCAGATCCAGCCACCGTCGGCACGGTGCTGGGCTTCGATTATTCCAAGCCGCCCGCATCTCCGGCGTCTGCGCTGAAAAACAGCGCGTACCTCGGCAGGTATACGAACGATTTCTTCGGCGAAATCTCCGTCGTCGAGAAGGATGGCGCCTTAGCAATCGTGCAGGGTCCGAGTAACAAGACCTTCCCGATGCAGCATTATGACCGCGACACATTCACCTACGAGACAACCGGTGAAAACGCGGTTGGCAGGAGCGGCATCACATTTACCATCGGACCTGACGTCCATGCCAATCAAGTCGTCGTGGAAAATCTCAACGTGCGTGGCGAAGGAACCTTCAAACGTGTCGCCGATCGAAGGTAGCGCTGTTAAAGGCTTAGGATGACTTTCGATTTCACATCGTCGGAGTTGCGCCAATTGCGCGCTCTGAAAACGCCGGCTGGCATTCAGAGATTTCTCGACGACTTGCCGTACAACCTGAGCTTCACCGCGCGGTCCCCCAAAAAAGTCCTGCACGATCGGACGGCATCCTGTCTCGAAGGCGGGATTTTTGGTGCGGCCGCGCTTCGCATTCTCGGCCTTCCACCATTGATTTTCGATTTGGAGGCGGAACAGGACACCGATCATGTCGTTGCTATTTTCAAGGTGCGCGGGCATTGGGGCGCGGTGGCAAAATCCAATTTCACCGGCTGCCGTTATCGCGAGCCGGTTTACCGCACCCTGCGCGAACTGGCCATGAGTTACTTCAATATCTATTTCAATCTGCGTCGCGAACGCACGCTGCGACGGTATTCGCGCCCGGTGAACCTCGCTCGATTCGATCGTCTACATTGGATGACCACCGAAAAACCGATCTGGTTCATCGCCGAGCATCTCTGCGAAATCCCACATATTTCATTGCTTACACCGACAATGGAAAAGAATCTCACGCATGTCGATCAACGCACCATGCAGGGCGAAATGGTCGGCCACAGAAAAAAATCCGCTGTTCGATAACAGTATCGTCCGAATCACGCCCCAGACCATTATGACTACCGACGAATTTCGAAAGATGGTGCTGGAAATTCCGAACGCCATTGAGCAATCGCACATGAGTCATCCCGATTTCCGTTTAGCCGGAAGAATTTTCGCATCGCTTGGTGTTCCCGATGAAAACTGGGGAATGGTGAAGCTCACACCGGAGCAGCAGCGCTCATTCATCGAAAAGGAACCCACGGTTTTCAAACCCTCCAGCGGCGCCTGGGGCCGCCAGGGTTACACGACTGTTTATCTCCCCGCCGCAACGGCAATCATCGTGTGCACTGCGCTCGAGGCCGCGGCAGGAAACGTCAGGTCAAAGAAGTAGAAAACACCCAATCTTCAACGTCGAACGTCCAACGTACAATGATTCGGCGCTAGAGCGCGCTCTGAAAAAATGCGTTCTCGAAGGTTGGCTGAAACGGGCGAGGGTCTGTTTCGCCAATTCGAAATTGCGGAGTAATCGCGAATTGCGTCGCGCAATGAATTTCCACATTGAGCTTGCCGTGCTTTGTCAGCGACGCGCGTACTGTCTCCACCGCTAGCGCAGGCGTATTGCAATCGCGGCTGAGATGTCCCAGCACGACCCGCTCCACTTTTCCGGGCAACAATTCCTCGATCACGCCTGCAGCAGCCGTGTTGGATAGATGACCGTGGCGCGATTGGATTCGCTGTTTCACTGGCCACGGCCGATGCGTGTCGTTCTGCAAAAGTTTTTCGTCGTGATTGGTCTCGATCACGAGGGTTTGTACCTGGCGCAATCGTTCGACGATCATCTTGGTCACGTAACCGAGATCGGTGATAAACCCCAGACTGCCTGAGCCGGCGTGAAAAGCGAACCCCAGCGGATCAACCGCATCGTGTGGGACGGGAAACGTTTGCACGGTGATGTCGCAAATCGAAAACTCGGCGCCGGTTGCAAAGATCCGCCAGTTACGGTGTCGCCTGAACGAGCTGTCGTGACGCACAGCTTCCGCGGTCAGCGCGTTGCAATAAATCGGGACATCGAATTTCCGGCAAAGAACTTCGAGTCCACAGATGTGGTCGCCGTGCTCGTGTGTGAGCAGGACGCCATCGAGCTGCTCCGGCATGACGCCGCACTGCTCCAGACGTAATACCAATTGCCGCGCGCTGAGCCCGCCGTCGACGAGAATTTTGCAATGATCCGTTGCAACCAGCGCACTATTTCCCGCGCTCCCGCTGCCAAGCAAGGTCAAGCCGAACACGGAACTTAAGGTAGCCGCGTTGGCTCACTCCGCGCAAACGGAAACGAAAAAATTTATCGCTATGGCGTGCACTCGCCACCGTTGTACGGCGGCTGCACCGAGAAGGGATTGTGACAATCAACAGCCAAGGTTCAATAGACTTGTACGACTAAGGTCCTATTGATAGGCAAAACATGGATCTACATGATCAAAGCGGCTCTGATTCAGACGAAGAATTCGTGCCCCGCTCCGTTGTTCGTCTCTTCCAGAACTCAGCTAACAGAAGCAATCAGCGGGGAAAGAAAAAGGAAGATCCATAATGAAAACAACAGAACGCTTGGTGATTTCGACATCTAGCCCTAAAGCAAAGCCTCACTCGTTAACCCGTAGACGTTTCTTGGAAACGACCCTTGTCGCTGGCGCCGGCACCCTCGTGGGTACTGCGCCGTTCGCACGGGCTCGAGTTGCTGACGCGCCTTTTTTCAAGGGCATGTGCTACCAGCCGTTTCCGCAACCCTATGACCCGTCGCACGCCAATACCACCTGCATCTTCTTCGGGAGCGACATTGCTTACACTTGCATGGAGCCGCTGTGGGGCCCGAGCTTCATGTCAAGGAGTGGCAGGACGTACCAGGGCCGTAATGACCTGCAAACGCTGAAAGACATGGGTGTAACTCTGCTTCGCCTTTACGACTGGGAGCCGCGCAACTTTCACAAGAGATTCCTGGACAAGTGCGTAGAGCTCGGGATCAAGGTTCTGGCGCCCGTCTCGAGATACTTTCTCATCCCGGACCAGGGTTTTCCGGACCGGCGTAACCTAATACCGAAGCTAATCCAGTCGTTCAGCGACGGGGAAACAAACAATGGTTCGACTTATCATCCGGCGATTGCTGGCATCATCATGGGAAACGAACCCGGTATTTGCCACTGTTATACTGTGGAACAATGCAGCGAGTTCACCAGAGACTGGGTGGAGGCGGAAAAGCGAATGCGTTTCCCGACCACGTTGCCGATCGGCCATCCAGTCGATTTCGGCAAGAGTCCCAGCGAACCCTTTCCACAGTGGAACTTCTGGGAGACACTGTTGGACAGGACCCATCTACAACATCTGAAGAGCCGTTTGTTCCTGGCGCCCCAGCCGCAGAATGACGCCTTCTACCTGTTCCAAAACGCAGAAAACTCGGGAAAAGGCTATGTCCAGCAAACCTTTGAGCATTTCGGCGTGCCGCTGCTCTTCACAGAGCTGGGCAAAGACCGCCAAAAGCCGAACTATCAGAACGTCGTCCAGGGGCAGTTGGAGGGTTCACTTGCCTATGGTGCGGCACACCCAGACCAACTCCTAGGCATCTGCCACTTCCAATTCGCCGATAAAGTATGGAAATGCCCGCAGTTCCAATGCCGCGACTCCGAGGGGTCGTTCGGCACACACAGCCATACAAATACTGTGCTGGTTACGGTGGATTACGTGGCTGAGGATTTCACACACACCGACGCCCCCCATTATAACTGTGACAACCAGCAGCTAAGACCTGATATGCTGGTACAAAATCCTACTTACACGATCGTAAAGAACGTTTATACAGGGACCTGAGCATCCAGCGAACGAAGCGACGCGAACGTTCGTTAGGCCGGAAATAACCGCCCAGCACTCCGAAAAACAGCCAACCGTTGATTTGTAGTGGCTTGCGCGATCCGAGCAGGTATTTGGCGAATTTCGCCGTCCACCTCAAAGAGAAAGCAGGATTCCGGTTGGTGATCGATGTAATAGGTAGTGAGAAAATCGGCGAACAACTCACGGTCTTCATAAACGTGGATACATCGGATTGCCAAGCAATCTGGTAGCCCAGCGGTGCCAACGCATAAATTCAGTACCGCTGAGTCTCGCTCGACATCGCCGCAGGTGACACTAGATTCACAGCTCTTGAGAACGCGTGCCCTGATTTTCACCGCTTCAGCCACGGCACTGATTGCTTGTACTTTACGCGCCGCACCGCCCGGTACCTCCACTGCGGATACCGGCAATTTGGATTCCAGGCAGTGGGGACTACTTGCGATTCAGGAGGGCGGCCGACGCAAACCAGTGGACACGTTTGGAAAAGAATCGCTGATCCGGATCAGCGGAAGATCGACATACACAGATAAGACGGGAAGAACATGGCGTCCGAACGATTTTGTCTTGTCCGCCTTGGTCGAGACACACGATTGGAAAAATGAGCCAGTCGTGCTGATCTCGTCTGGACAGTTAGTCGAGCAGCTTGGGCTGGACAAGGCACAGCGGCGATTTTCGTTTGCGCAATTAACCAGTTCGCCTGAGCTGCAGCGGGTTGCGACTGAGGCGCAGGCCCTCAAGCGCGCAGAGAAACCATTGACCCGCGTCCAGCAGGAAGCACTTAGCGTAAGCGATCGGCTCACGCTCTTTGCGCACGTATTGGATGGAAGCGCATTACTAATCGTCCCAGCGGCGGCCAGCGAAACAGATCCGTGGGTCGATCCCTCGGGATGGTCGAAGTATTACTCCGAGACGCAAGCGACGCCTCTCCAAAGTGAATTGCAAACGGTCGCTAACTCCTATGTGCAAGGTGACGCATTTAATCTCAATCGCGCCGCGAACCAGCTTCGCCAAAATCTGCGGGCTTTGAGTCCATCAATTTATCCGACAGATCAAAAACTACGGCTCGAATATTTCTACAACCATTTCGAAGCGTTTTATCGCGCGATCTGGTGTTATGGAATTGCGTTAGTAATTCTGATTGCGGCGCATCTTCGCAGGCGGGGAGGCGCGCTGCAAAGCATTGGTGTCGCCGTGGCGATAGTCGGTCTGGGGTTTCAAGCAGGCGGGATCGTAATGCGCTGTATGATTGCTGACCGTCCGCCAGTGACAAACATGTATGAATCGATCATCTGGGTGTCGTTCGCGGTCTCATTTTTCGGGATGATCTTTTTCATCCGTTATCGCGCGCCGATCTATTTGCTGGCGGCGCTACCGGTCACGCTCACCGCACTTTTGCTCGTGCATCAAATGCCCATTGCCATGCCATCAAACATCGACCCGTTGGTCCCAGTGCTGCGCGATAATTTCTGGCTGACCGTTCATGTGCTCACGATCACTCTGAGCTACGCGGCTTTCGCGCTGGCGATGGGTTTCGGACACATTTTGTTATGGCGATATGCCCGAAATCCGGCAGCCGCACGCTCGGATGCGCCGATGCATTTCTGGCTTTATCGCGTGCTGCAGCTCGGCGTTCTGTTGCTCGCGGCAGGCACAATTCTCGGAGGAGTCTGGGCAAATTATTCCTGGGGCAGGTTCTGGGGCTGGGATCCAAAGGAGACATGGGCATTGATCGCGTTGCTTTGTTACATTCTCGCGTTGCATGGCCGGTTGGCAGGTTGGTGGACGCAATTTGGACTGGCGGTTGCGAGCGTGGTTTGTTTTCTCGCTGTGTTAATGGCGTGGTATGGGGTGAACTTTGTACTCGGCAAAGGCCTGCATAGTTACGGCTTTGGCATCGGAGGCGAAACGTACGTGGCAATCTTCGTTGCCCTGGATCTTTTGTTCGTAGCGTTCGCCATCTGGCGATACAGCAGGAGCGCGACCGCCGCCGTTGCGCCGGGCGAAATCAGAGCCGAGCGCGCCGCAGTGTAGCTGTAGCCGGGATCGTTGGTCCCGGTGGACGAGATAATCATTCAAAGCAAAGAAAGGAAAAGAAGTCATGCCCCTAACTCGCCGCGATTTTCTCATCAGTGGCTCACTGTCGCTCGCTGCCGGAGCGTTTTCACCGCTTGTTATCCGTGCCGAGAACACCAAGCCCAGCGCCCTTGCCGACTACAAAGATTGGGAGTCAGTGCGGCGGGAATTCAAACTGGCTCCTGATTACGTTCATCTCGCCTTATTCTTTCTGGCTTCTCATCCCCGGCCGGTACGCGAGGCAATTGAGCAGTACCGGGAAAAAATAGATGCAAATCCGTTGATTACTGTGGACAGCGCGATCTTCGAACCAACTGATGAGAACATTCCGTCGCAAGTTTGCCGCGCCCTTGCCAGCTACATCGGAGGCGATCCGCAGGACATCGCGCTGACTCAAAACACCACAACCGGTCTCGCTCTTCTCTACCACGGACTGCCATTGCGCGAAGGCGATGAGATCCTGACGACTACGCACGATCACTACTCGCACCACGAATCCATTCGACTGGCCACCGGGCGATGCGGCGCGACATGGCGCAAGATTCCGCTCTTCGACTCTTACAACTCGATTTCGCCTGACGAAATCGCGCAACGCGTTCGCAAAGCAATCAGGCCAAACACGCGCGCCGT
>Ga0081455_10004606_pt1 | contig 15399 bp, 14 predicted proteins | sample TabmetS3T2R1_FD_70207 | JGI IMG/M metagenome (GOLD analysis project Ga0081455, IMG submission 70207) | Tabebuia heterophylla rhizosphere microbial communities from the University of Puerto Rico - S3T2R1 | ecosystem: Host-associated > Plants > Roots > Rhizosphere ... | reverse complement strand
TTCGGGCGCCTGGCCCTCCCGGACCACGCGTGTGAAGTGATCTTCGGCGGCGCGCGCCGCCTCCTCGCCGTGTGACCGCCGCACGATGAACCTGGCGAGCTCGAGCTTCGCCTCCATTGGCTCGCCCAGCGGCCCCTCGTCGCTCTGCATGACGAGCCGGTAGTAGTCGGGGAGTAGCTCGTCGGAGATCCGCATCGCCTTCCCGAACTGCTCTTCCGGCGGCTCGTCCAGCCCAATGTAGTTGTTTCTCGAAGCGCTCATCTTCGCGCCATCGAATCCGAGGATGAGCGGAGTCGTCAACGCGATCTGCGGCTCCTGGCCATAGGCCTCCTGAAGGGCGCGGCCCGCGAGCAAGTTGTAGAGCTGATCGGTGCCGCCGAGCTCGACGTCCGCGCGCACGGCAACCGAGTCGTAGGCCTGCATGAGCGGATAGAGAAGCTCGGATACAGAGATTGGCGCACTCGCGGCAAAGCGCTTCGCAAAGTCGTCTCGCTCGAGGAGCTGAGCAACCGTGTGCGTTCGCGTGATCCGAAGGACTTCGGCGAAGTCCAGCTTTCCGAGCCACTCGCCGTTGTACCGAACTTCTGTGCGATCGAGATCGATGACCTTCCCCGCCTGCGCGAGATACGTCTGCGCGTTCAGGTCGATCTCCTCGTCCGAAAGGATTGGCCGCTCAGTCGACCGCCCCGACGGATCGCCGATTCGAGTTGTGTAGTCGCCGACGATGAGAACGCCGAGGTGTCCCTCGTCCTGGAAGGCCCGCATCCGCTGGAGGGGAATTGCATGACCTACGTGCACATCTGGCGCGGTGACGTCTATTCCGAACTTCACTCTGAGCGGCCGGCCGAGAGCGAGCTTGCGCTCGAGCCCGCCTTCCGGCAGCACGTCGACGGCGTTCCGAGTTAGCTCCGCAACTCCCATCCGGCGACCGAGTGTAGTGGCGCCGCAGCGGCCACTAGACTCCCCCGATCTTGCGTTTCCGCCGTCGCCGTGAATCGCCGACGCCGAAGAAGAGCCGCAGGATCCGGAAGCGCCGTCTGCTCGTCCTGGCGCTCGCGCTCTTCGTCCTGGCGTTGTCGTCGTTTTCCTTCGGGTTCGTAACCGCCGTCCGCGGAGCGATCCCGAAGCTCGACCCGTCGAAGCAGAAGAACCAGGTCAATACGAAGATCTACGACTCGACCGGCCATGTCCTGGCGGTGCTTCGGGGGACCGAGAACCGCGTTCTCGTCGATTACGACGACATCGCGCCGGTGATGAAACAGGCGATCGTCGCGATCGAGGACCGCCGGTTCTTCGAGCACCGGGGCGTCGACGTGCGGGCGATCGGCCGCGCGGTTTGGGCCGACCTGAGCCACCAGGGGGTCGTCCAGGGCGGATCGACGATCACGCAGCAGTTCATCAAGAACATGTACGCGAAGAACCAGCGGACGATCGGTCGAAAGCTTCGGGAAGCAGCGCTGGCCTGGCAGCTCGAGCAGCAGTGGTCGAAGAAGAAGATCCTGACCGCGTACCTCAACACGATCTATTACGGAAACGGCGCCTACGGCGTCGACCAGGCCGCGCTGACCTACTTCGGCCATCACGCGAAACGCCTCACGCTCGCCGAATCGGCGCTCCTGGCCGGCCTTCCGGCCGACCCGAGCCGCTACGACCCCGTGACGAACCCGAAGGCGGCACGCGAGCGGCGGCGCACGGTCCTGCGCACGATGCTCGAGCTCTATTCGATCACGCCCAAGCAGTACCGCCGAGCGATTCGCACGCCGCTCCCGAAGAACGTCCGCGCGCCCGACACGCGCGGGCCTGCCGGCTACTTCACGAACTACGTGATCCAGCAGCTCGTGGACAAATACAAGACGCACGGCGTCTACGGCGGTGGGCTCGTGGTCAAGACGACGCTCGACCTCCCGCTGCAGAAGATCGGCCACCGCGCGATCGCACGCTGGCTCAAGGACGAGAACGGCCCCTCCGCCGCCCTGGTCGCCATCGACCCGCGCGACGGGGCAGTCAAGGCGATGATCGGCGGCTCGAACTTCCGCGAAAGCCAGTTCAACCTCGCCGTCCAAGGCGAGCGGCAGGCCGGCTCGGCCTTCAAGCCGTTCGTGCTCGCGACGGCGCTGAACGAGGGGATCTCACCCGCGACCACGTTCGTGTCGAAGCCGACGACGATCTCGCTGGGGGACAAGATCTGGTCGGTCTCCAACTACGAGGACGAGTACCTGGGCCCGACCGACATCGAGAACGGGACGATCCATTCGGACAACTCCGTGTTTGCGCAGCTGACGGCGCTGGTCGGCCCGCGCAATGTGAGGAAGATGGCGCAGAGGCTGGGGATCACGAGTGGTCTCAACGACTACTTCGCGATCGGCCTAGGAGCTGAGGCGGTGAACCCGCTCGAGATGGCACGCGCCTTCTCGAGCTTCGCGAACGGAGGCCGGCGGATCGACGGCTCGATCTTCGGGAACCGGCCGCGCGCGATCGTCTCAGTCGCAAAGAACGGCCGGCGACCGAAGCCGAACAAGATCGTCCAGCGCCAGGTCCTTCCGTCGGAGAAGGCGAAGCTCGTCAACGAGATCCTCCAGAAGGTCGTCACGGCAGGGACCGGCCACAACGCGCGGCTCTCTGACAATCGGCCCGTTGCCGGCAAGACCGGCACGACCGAGAATTACGGCGACGCGTGGTTCGTGGGCTACACCCCACAGCTCGCAGTCGCCGTCTGGGTCGGGTACCCGAACAAGCTGGTGCCGATGATGACCGAGTACAAGGGCGATCCCGTCGCAGGCGGGACCTTCCCGGCGCTGATCTGGAAGACATTCATGGAGAAGGCACTCGACTATCTCGACGACCAGCCGGCCTACTTCGACTCGCCGAGCCTCCCGTACTCGGTGCCGGTCAGCGTCGTTCAGCGCGGGGGTCAGGTGATGGCGGACAACGGCATCTGCCGCGGCACGCGAAGCGTCTCGTACTTCGAGGATGAAAGGCCGGCACGAACAGCAGACTGCAAGCCGAACGAGGTCGAAGTCCCACGCGTCATCGGGTCGACGCTCGCCGAGGCGAGGGACCGTCTTGCCGCGCAGCCACTGAGGTCGCAGGTCGTCTACAAACCGGCGAAGCGCGGTCAGCGACTCGACGTCGTGCTCGGTCAGATCCCCAAGAAAGGGACGCTGTCCGCACACGACAGGGTGCTGTTGATTCTCGCCCGGCCGCGGTTCGGTGTAGTGCCGAGCGTCGTCGGGCTTCCCGTCGACCGCGCAGTACAGAAGCTGGAACGTCTGAAGCTCCAACCGGCCGTCGTCGGCGGGGCCGACGGACGAGTCATCCGCCAGGTCCCGCGCGGCCCGGTTGCCGCCGCGCCGGGGATGTCGATCCGCCTGGTCGTAAAGCGCGACTGAGGAACGGCGACCCCGCCCGGCCGTAGCGCCACGGCTGCTCTGCGGCCTTGGTGATTCCCACTCGAGTGCCCACCGCAATTTCCGGTTTCTCCACGCCGGCTTGAAGCTCAAACGGCGGTTCGTCCAACGCGAGACCGTCATGGTCGCCTGTGACGCCGATCGCTTGGCAGAGACGGCCTGGGCCCGCGCAGAGCAGGCGGAGGTCGTCCGTGCCGCGGCGCTTCCGCATCTCGTCCAGGCCGCGGCGCGGCTCGAGCGCACGGACCAGTACGGCCTCGGCCGAGCCTTCTGAAGCGCACACGAAGTTCAGACACCAGTGGATCCCGTAGGAGCGGTAGACGTAGGCGTGCCCGGGTGGGCCGAACATCGAGGCATTTCGTGCGGTCCGCCCGCCGAAGCCGTGCGCGGCCGGATCCTCGTGGTCGTACGCCTCGACTTCGACGATCGGGCCGCCGACGCCGTCTACAAGGAGCTCCACGCCGACGAGCTCGGGCGCGACCTCGTGGACCGAACGGGCGAAGAAGTCGCGGGTGAGCTTCATTCCTTCTGCGGGTGCCGCGCGTCGTAGCGAACGAATGCCGGCAGAAGCAGGCCGATCACGACCGTTCCAAGAACGGTGAGCACGCCCCCCGAGACGATCGCGGTCCGAACGCTCGTGAGCGAGGCGACGATCCCGGCCTCGACGTTGCCCAGCTCCGGCGCCCCCGCGACCTGTGCGAGCTCGATCCCCGATAGCCGGCCACGCATCGAGTCGGGAGTCACCGTGAGGAGGATGTTGCCCCGTAGGACGGCGCTGATGTAGTCGGCTGCGCCCGCGGCTGCCAGCATGACGAGGGCGAACCAAACTGACGTTGCGAACCCGAAGAGCGCGATCGCCACTCCCCAGGCGGCGGCCGCTACGCACACCCCGAGCCCCTGGCGGCGCACGTGCATCATCCAGCCCGAGGTAATCGAGGCGCCGAGAGCACCTGCAAACGGCGCGCCGTACATGAGTCCGAGAACGCCCGGCCCTCCGCCGAGCTGCTCCGCAAACGCCGGAAAGAGCGCTCTTGGCATCCCGAAGATCATGGCGTTCGTGTCGATTACGAAGATTCCGAGCAATGCCTTGCTCCGGACGACGAGCCTGAAGCCGTCGAGGATCGACTGAAGGCTCGGCCGGTCGGCGTCCGGCGCAGCCGGCGAAGGCGGGAGCAGCCAGATCGCGAGCAGCGAGGCGCCGAACGTTGCGATGTCGATCGCGAAGGCCGCAGCGAGGCCGACCGCTCCGATCAGCACGCCGGCGAGAGCCGGGCCGACGACTCGCGCCAGGTTGGAGACGAGATCCTCCACGGCGATTGCCGGAAGCAACTGGTCAGCAGGAACGAGCCGCGGGGTCAGCGCATTGCGCGCGGGGCGCTGAAAGCCGTATGCGGCGGTGCCGAGGGCCTCGGCCACGAACAAGAACCAGACGCTCGGATCCGGTAGGAGGGCGTTCACCAGCAGCCCTGCGGTGACCAGCCCGAGTGCGATGTCCGAGAGCAGGAGCATGCGTCGCCGGTCGACGGCGTCCGCAACCGCGCCGCCGTAGATCGGGACGATCAGGAGCGGGACCAGCGCCGCCAGGCCGAGCAGGCCCACGAGCAGCGTCGAGCGCGTGAGGTCGTAGAGCTGGAACGGGATCGCGACGGTCGTGACCTGGCTGCCGATCGCCGAGATTCCGGTGCCGAACCAGAGCCGGCGAAAGTCGCGGGACGTGCGGAGCGGCCGGACGTCGACCGCGATGCGTGCGAGCAGGCCGCGTTCCGGCGGCTCGGGCCGGCCGATGTCGGTCACGCCGAGCTAAAAGAGCTTCTCGTCGTCCTGCGGTCTGGACGTCGACTCGAGCAGGCGCCGTGCGCGGCGCCCGAGGTCAGTGAGGTTGATCTGACCGCTCTCTGCGCCTGAGGCGATCCGCTCGGCGAGGTCGATCGCACTGTCGACGATCTGGGTGTTCGCGGCGGCTTCCTGCCCCATCTCGTGCAGGATCGTCCGCTCGGTCCGTCCGGCGATGATCGGATCGGGGACGCCCTCGATCCAGACCCGCGTTCGCCGGCCTCCTCCGCGGTCGTCGCCGGTCAGTGGCTCGAGCGCGTAGATCTTGTCGGCGCGGGCGTACTTCCCGAAGCCGAGGAACACCATCCTGTTGCCGTCGGCCATCGGGCGATTATGACTTGTGGCTAGGCCGTCACGGCCGAGCGCAGCGCGTCGACCACGTACTCCTGATCCTCGGGCTCGATGGCTGGGAAAAACGGAAGCGCGAGGGTGCGGCTCGCGATGTCCTCCGCGACAGGGCAGAGCCCCTCGCTGAAGCCGTAGGTCTCCCGCATGTAGCTGAGCAAATGGACGCAAGGGACGTACTCGGCGACGTCAACCCCGCGCTCGCGCAGCTCGACCATGACGCGGGCGCGATCGATTTCCGGCGCAAGCGCCACGACGTAGACGAACCAGGAACGTCGATGGTCGTCGTCGTCCGCGGGCATGAGGCGCACGCCGTCCACGTCCGCCAGCAACTCGGCATAGCGAGTCGCAGCCGCGGAACGCAGCTCCAGCATCCGGTCGAGCTTCTCCAGCTGAGCGATGCCGACGGCAGCCTGGAGGTCGGTCCACCGATAGTTGAACCCGAGCCGCACGTGGTTGAACCAGCCGCCGCCCTCGTAAGAGCGGCCCTGGTTACGCAGACTGCGTAGAAGCTTCCACTGCTCCTCCGAGTGCGTTGTCACCACGCCACCTTCGCCCGTCGCGAGCTGCTTGTTCGGGTAGAAGCCGAAGACGCAGGGCGAGCCGTGCGAACCGACCGGAGCGCCCTTGTACTCGGCCCCCAGGGCCTCCGCCGAGTCCTGGATCAAGGTGATCCCGCGGCGCTCGCAGAGCTCCGTCAGGAGCTCGAGCTCGCATGGATAGCCGAACATGTCGACGGCGACGAGACCCTTCGTCCGCTCCGTGATCGCGGCCTCGACGGCAGCGGGGTCGAGATTCCAGGTCGCAGAGTCGACATCGGCGAAGACCGGCGTCCCCCCCTCGTAGAGGAAGCAGTTGGCCGAGGCGGCGAAGGAGAGCGGCGACGTGATCACCTCGTCGCCCGGGCCGATGCCGGCTGTGTGGACGAGCAGATGAAGGCCGGCGGTCGCGCTCGAGACCGCGGCGGCGTAGGGCGCGCCGACCCGCCCTGCGATCAACTCTTCGAAGCGGTGGATCGTCGGTCCGAGCGACAGGCGCCCTGACCGCAGGACCTCCAGGACGAGCTCCTCTTCCCTCGCGTCGAGATACGGCCGAGCTAGCGGGATCCGCCGCGTGGCGGCGGGCTTCACGCCTGCGCCGGCTCGGGCGCCGGCGCAGGCGCCGGCAGGTACTCGAGCCAGTGCGACCAGCGCTCGCTGCCGCCGCGGACTGTGTCCAGGTACGCCTTCTGAAGCGCCAGCGTGACCTCGCCGGGCGGGCCGATCTCCTGATCGTCGACGGAACGGATGGGCGTGACCTCCGCCGCAGTGCCGGTCATGAACACCTCGTCGGCGAGGTAGAGATCAGTGCGGATCAGGTTGCGCTCCTCGACGGTGTACCCAAGGTCCTGTGCAATCTCGATCAGCGTCGCCCTCGTGATCCCCGGGAGGATCGAGGTCGAGAGCGGCGGCGTGGAGATCGCCCCGTCCTTGACGACGAAGATGTTCTCGCCGGATCCGTCTGCGACGAACCCGTCGTCGGTCAGCAAAATCGCCTCGTCGTAGCCGGCGCGGTTCGCCTCGACGACCGCCAGCATCGAGTTCAGGTAGATCCCCGTCGCCTTCGCGGCGTGAGGAATTGTGTTTGCGCCCACTCGCTTCCAGCTCGAGACCTTGGCGCGAATGCCGTTCTTCATCCCCTCGTCACCGAGGTACGCGCCCCACGGCCAGCTCATGATCACGACGTCGACCGGGTTGCCGGCCGTTGCGACTCCGAGCTCTCCATAGCCGAAGAACGCGATCGGCCGGAGGTAGCACTCCGGGAGGCCGTTGCGCACGATCAAATCCAGCGAGGCCTCGCGGAGCTCCGCAACCGAATACGGAAGGTCCATGTAGAGAAGACGTGCCGAGGCGTCGAGCCGCTTCAGGTGGTCGGTGAGGCGGAAAACGGCCGAGCCGCGTGGAGTTTCGTAGCAGCGAATCCCTTCGAAGACGCCGGTGCCGTAGTGCAATCCGTGGGCGCCGACATGGATCTTCGCGTCGGCCCAGTCGACCAACTCTCCGTTCATCCAGATCTTCTCGGTCTCGCGCATGCTCCTCCTTTTCAGCTGATGTTAAGTCTCGTCCGAGACGGCGTCCATCGGCTCGGCCTTCGACAGGCGCACGAGATCACCCGGCGTCAGCGTCGCCATGTGTTTCGGCGACCCCGCACCGATCCAGACCCGCTCGTGGACGAGGATGTGACGGTCGACGAAAACGCGGTTGATCTTCCGCAGCGGAAACGGCGCGACGGCGCCCGGCGCAAAGCCCGTGGCATCGCGGACTTGATCGGGGTCGGCGACCTTTGCACGTCTGCATCCGGCCGCACTAGCCACCTTGCGCGCATCCGCCCGCCGGTCGCCGGGAACCATCACCAGGAGCGGCCTGCCCTCGCATTCGAACACGAGGGACTTGACGATCTGGCCGAGCTTGGAGCCCACGGCCTTCGCTGCGTCCTCTGCGGTCGGCGTTCCGGCGTCGAACTCCTCGATCCGCGCCTCCACACCGCCGTCACGGAGGAAGGCGGCCACGCGTTCGACCGCCTCCGGCCAGGTGCGCTTCACGCTCGAAGCGTAACGGCCTCAGATGAGCGTGCGGCGCCGGTAGTCGGCGTACTCGGGGAAGCGCTCGACCAGATGACCCTCCTCCTTGCGTGCCTTTGCGACCCAGAAGACGGCCAGGATCCCGGTGAGCACGAGGCCGTAGACCGAGAAGACGAGCGACAGCCCTGCGAAGAAGAGCGCCGCGCCGACATAGATCGGGTGCCGTAGGAACCTGTAGGGACCCGCCTGAACGAGCCGACCCTCGTCCTTGGGAACCGGCAGCGCGGTCATCGAGCTCCCGAGTGACCGACCCGCCCAGACGGCGAGCAGCAAGCCGAGGGCTGCAGGAATCAGGCCAAGAAGCGTCAGGCCGGGACCGAAGAACCAGGAGACGACGATCAGCGCAAAGAGGACGAGCTGGACCGCGACCCAGCCCTCACCTCTACTCGAGCGAGATGAACCTGGCGTCGTCGAAGCCTCCCGTCCTGATGCGCTCGACGAGCTCCTGCGGCGCCTCGCTGTCGATCGAGAGGGCCATGAGGGCCTTGCCGCCGCGCCGCGTTCGGGACACGGCCATGTTGGCGATGTTGACGCCCGCCTCCCCGAAGAGCGTTCCAACCCGTCCGATCACGCCCGGCACGTCGTCGTAGCGGAAGAAGACGAGCAGAGGCGCGAGCTCCATCTCGAGCTCGAAGCCGAGAGCGCTGACGAGCCAGATGCGGTTCTCACGGCCGATCGTCGTGCCGGCTACGTGCAGCTCGTCCCCGTCCGCGGTCACGCCGACCCGAACGAGGTTCGTGAAATCACGTGACGCGCGCCTTCGCTGCTCCACGATCTCGATACCGCGCTCCTCGACGAGGAGCGGCGCGTTCACGTAGTTGACCGGCTGGTCGAAGCGGCCCTGGAATGCGCCGTTCAGCGCGGCCGCGGTGAGGAGACGGGTGTCGTAATCGGACAGGTTCCCGTAGTAGGTGAGCTCGATCCGCTCGGCGCGCCCGCCCGCCAGCTCGATGGCCAGGCGGCCAAGCTGCGCTGCGAGCGGGATGTAAGCGCCCAGCACCTCCAGGTCCTCCTGCCGAATCGCCGGGATGTTCACCGCGTTCGTGACGAGCTCCCCGCCCAGAGCGGCAGCCACTTGCTCGGCGACGATGACGCCCGCGCGATCCTGGGCCTCCTCGGTCGAGGCCGCGAGGTGCGGCGTGACGACGACATTGTCGAGCTCGAGCAACGGGCCGGAGTAGGGCTCGGCCGCAAACACGTCCAGGGCGGCTCCGGCGAGCTTGCCCGAGCGCAGCGCCTCGAGCAGCGAGCCCTCGTCGACGAGCTCGCCGCGGGCGGCGTTGACGAGCCGCGCGCCGTCCGGCATGCGCGCGATCGCCTCCGCGTCGATCGTCCCGGTGGTCTCCGGCGTCAGCGGCAGATGGAGCGTGAGGAACTCCGCTTCTGCGAGCAGGTCCTCGGCGCGCTCGGCTCGCTCCGCTCCGAGCTCCCGGAACCGGTCCCTCGCAACGAACGGGTCGTAGGCCACGACCCTCATCCCGAGCCCGATTGCACGTCTCGCCACTTGCTGGCCGATGCGGCCGAAGCCGAGAACGCCGAGCGTCTTCCCTTCCAGCTCGATGCCGCCGTGCGCGGATCGTTCCCAGCGTCCCTGCTTGAGCGCCGCGTGCGCCTGCGGGATGTGGCGCGCGAGCGCGACGAGCAGGCCGATCGCGTGCTCGGCGGCCGAGACGACGGTCGACTCGGGCGCATTCGCGACGACGATCCCGCGCCGAGTCGCGGCATCGACGTCCACGTTGTCCACTCCAACCCCGGCCCGGCCGATCACCTTCAGCCGCTCGGCCCGCTCGATGAGCTCGGCCGTCAGCTGGGTGCCCGAGCGGATGACGATCGCGTCGTATTCACCGATGCTCTCCTCGAGGGGCGTCGCGCCGTCCACGTCGACATCGAAGCGCTCCCGCAATAGATCGATGCCGGCCTCCGCGATCGGCTCGCGGACGAGGACACGCTGCTTCGCGCTCACACCCGGGTGTGTTCGAACGCTTCGAGCGCCGCAGTGATGGCCACGCCGCGCTCGATTTCGGCGCCGAGCTCCGACAGGACGAGCTCGATACCTGCGAGCGCCGTCGTGATGTCGAAGACGTCGTAGTAGCCGATGTGGCCGACTCGGAAGATCTTTCCCTTCAGAACGCCCTGCCCGGGTGCCAGGACGATTCCCTGCCGGTCGCGCAGGGTCTGTACGAGCTCGCCGGAGTCGATGCCCTCGGGCGCCCGGATCGCAGTGACCACCGCCGAGCGGTCGTCGTCCGGGGAGAAGAGCTCGAGGCCCATCGCCTTGACGCCCGCGCGGCAGGCCCGGCCGAGCCGGGCATGGCGTTCGAAGGCCTGCTCGAGGCCTTCGTCGAGCAGCAGTCCGAGCGCCACGTCGAGGCCGACCACGATCGAGACGGCCGGGGTGAACGAGGGGTCGAACCGCTCTTGCTTCTCCCGGGTCTCCGCCCAGTCGAAGTAGTAGCGCGGGCGCCCGTCGCTCGCGAGCGCGCTCCACGCGTCGGCCGAAACGGACACGGTGGCCAGGCCCGGAGCGGTCATCAGCGCCTTCTGCGAGCCCGAGACGACGCTATCGAGACCCCACGCGTCGGTCTCCAGCGGAACGGCGCCGAGGCTCGACACTGCATCGACAGCCACCAGCGCGCCGGCCTCCTTCGCCGCGGCGGCCAGCGCCTGAATGTCGGCGACCACCCCCGTCGAGGTCTCGGAGTGCGTCGTGAAGACGACCTTGGCGCCGCCGAGCTCCCGCAGGCGGGCGGCCAGGTCGTCGGCGGCCGGCGCCTCGCCCCACTCGTAACGGAGCTCGTCGACGTCGCACCCGAAGTTGCGCGCCAGCTTGGTCCAGCGCTCGCCGAAATGCCCCGCCGAGACGACGACGACGCGGTCGCCCGTCCCCGTGAGATTCGAGACGGCCGACTCCATTCCGCCGGTCCCGGAGGCCGTGTAGAGGAGCACGTCAGCTTGGGTTCGGTAGACCTCGTGGAGCCGGTCGAGCGTGCGCCCGAGGATTGCCCGAAAGTCCGAGCTGCGGTGGTGGATGATCGGGCGGCTCATCGCCTCGAGCACCGCGGGCGGCACGGGCGTCGGCCCCGGCGTGAACAGGTAGCGCTTCTCGGCCACTCTGTTCGGACACTAGCTCAGCCTCCCGATAACGTCAGCGCGCGATCGAATGGACGCGCTGCTCGCTTTCGCCGCCGCCTTGATCTCGCTCCGGCTCTCGGGGCGGCTCTTCGGCCGCTGGCGGGCGCGCCGCGCGCCGGAGCTCGCGATGTGGGCGGCCTCGCTGGGCTCTTACGCGCTCGCATCGGCGGCGCTCGCCTGGGGCTCCGCCGCGGGCTGGAACGATACGGCGTTTCGGCTGTATTACCTCTTCGGTGGTCTGCTGACGGCCGCGCTGCTGGGGGCGGGCTCGCTCTTGCTCCTCGGCAAGCGCTGGGTGATTCCGATCGTGCTCGTCTACGCCGGCATCGCGGTGGGGATCATGCTCGCCGAGCCGCTCTCGACCGGCGTGTCGGGCGGCTCGATCCCGGAGGCACAAGCACATCTGGACTTCTTCCCTGCCCGCCTGTTGGCCCTGGTCGGGAACATCAGCGGAACCGCGGCCGTCGTCGGTGTCGCGGTGCTGACGATCAGGCGTCGACCCCTGGGTACCGGGCTGATCCTTGTAGGTGTGGCCGTTGCCGCGGCTGGCAGCGCCCTCGCCGGGCTCGGCGCAGCGGAAACCGCCGCATTTGCCGCACTTGGTGCCATATTTCTTTACACAGGTTTTACGGTTTCCAGCGGAAAATCACGGCGTCCGTTGCCAGCTTAGGCACGTCCGTCTGCTATCAAGTGGCGCCGCAAGGGCGCTCAACCCGCCCGGAAGCGAGCTAAAGGGAGCCGTCAGGCGTTCCGATAACGCGGACTGCGGCCCAGTTCCCGCGTATGGGACCGGCTCCAGCACAAGGAGGGAAACTTCGTGCGTCGACAACTCGTGCGCGCGGCTGCGTTCGCGGTCGCTCTATTCGGTCTTGCCGCAGCCGGCCCGCCGTCTGCGACCGTCGTGCAGCCTTCGCAGGCGCGGATGGACGAGGGCAAGGTCATTGTCCGCAAGATCCACCGCTACGAGCGGGCGACGTGGGGTTGGCAGCGTCTCATGGGGGTTCGGCGGACGCCGACCCGCCGGCTGTACCTGCGGACGCGCAACCGGGAGTTCCGCCTCCACGTTCTCGCCCAGTGGCATCGGCGTGCGATTCGCGCGAGGCATCGGGCGCACAATCCGCCGCACGAGCATGCGTGGCGCTGCCTGCAGAGCTACGAGGGGGCTTGGAAGGATTCGGGCGATCCGTACTGGGGCGGCCTGCAGATGGACCGTTCGTTCATGCGTGCGTACGCGCCCCGTCACCTGTTGCGCCGCGGATGGGCGGACCGGTGGTCGGCGGTGGAGCAGATGTGGGTCGGCGAGCGCGCCCTGCGGGCCGGCCGCGGCTTCTACCCGTGGCCGAGCACCGCGCGCATTTGCGGCTTGATCTAGCGCCCCACCCAGCAATGCATGCCGGCTTCTGGCCCGCGATCACGCGGCGCCAGGGCCGACCCTCCTCCTCACCAAGGTCTTCTGACCTTGGCTCGTCGGAGTGCCGCTCCTGGCTTGGTGCTCACGACCCAGAATTCCGGCGGCATTACCGGCTGGGGCACTAGTCGCCGATCGCCTTCAGGACCACGCGCTTCCGCCGCCGGCCGTCGAACTCAGCGTAGAAGACCTGTTCCCAGGGGCCCAGATCGAGCTTCCCGCCGGTGATCGGGAGGACGGCTTGATGGCTCATCAGATGCCGCTTCAGATGCGCGTCGGCATTGTCCTCGCCGTTGTTGTGCCGGTACTGGTCGGTCGGCTCATGTGGTGCGAGCCGCTCCAGCCACTCGTCGAAGTCCTGGATCAGGCCTGACTCGGCGTCGTTGACAAAGACGGCCGCGGTGATGTGCATCGGGTTAACGAGGCAGAGGCCTTCCTGGATGCCGCTTCGCCCGATGAACTCCTCAACGTCGCGCGTGATGTTCACGTAGTCGCGCCGGTTTGGTGTCTCGAACCAGAGGTAGTGGGTCGCGTGCTTCATGCGCTGAGCTTACGATTGCGGGCGATGGGACGCGGAGACCGCCGCAGGGTGCGCTGGGCGAGGGACCGCCAGCGGAAGAAGAAGGCGCGCGAGAAGACCGAGGCCGTGGAGAAGGCCCAGCCTCGCCGCCGGCGGGCGACCTCCTCTAGCTGAGCTTCTGGCGCAGGAGCTCGTTGACCACTCGCGGGTCGGCCTTGCCCTGCGTCTCCTTCATCACCTGGCCGACGAAGAAGCCGAGCAGGCCCTCCTTGCCCCCGCGGTACGCCTCGACCTGGCCCGGATTCGCGTCGAGGATCCGCTCGACGACCGGCTCCAGCTCCGCGGTGTCGGCGACGAGGCCGTCGCCGAGGTATCGCTCGGCCGAGAAGCCCGGATCGCCGCTCGCCGCGAGCGCCTCGGTCAGTTTTTCGCGGGGGATCCGCGAGCGCGCTTCGATCAGCTTGCCCAGCTCCTCCGGGTTCACCGCTTCTGGATCGACTCCCGCCGTTGCGAACTGGTTCATCAGCACGTTCGCAACTGCGCGCCGGTCGCCCGGGACCCGCTCGTAGAGACGGTCGCGCCCGCTCGTGACGAGATCCTCGGCGAGGTTGTGGTCGAGCCCCGCGGCGAGCCGCTGGATGCGCGTCGCGGGCGACTCCGGTAGCTCCTCGCGGATCCGGTCGACGAGGTCGCGCGGCGGCTCTAGCGGGACGAGATCCGGCTCCGGGAAGTAGCGGTAATCCTGTGCCTCCTCCTTCGAACGCAGCGGCGGAGCGGACTCGGCGCCCGGATCGAAATGGAGCGTCTCCTGCTCGACCTCGCCTCCGGATTCGTAGAGCGCGACCTGACGTTCGACCTCGCGCTGGATCGCCTTTGCGGCGAAGGCGAACGAGTTCAGGTTCTTCAGTTCCGTGCGGGTGCGGAGCTCGTCAGAGCCCTCCGGGCGCACGGAGACGTTCACGTCGAAGCGCAGCGAGCCTTTCTGCATCTCCGCGTCCGAGATCCCCAGCTCGATCACGGTTTGACGCAGCAGCTGGAGGAATCGTCGCGCCTGGTCGGCCGAGCGCAGGTCCGGCTGGGTGACGATCTCGACCAGCGGCGTGCCGGCGCGGTTGAAGTCGACGAGCGTGGCAATGGCGCCTCCGATGCGGCCCTCCGCGCCACCGACGTGCACGTTCTTCGCCGCGTCCTCCTCGAGGTGGGCGCGGACGATGCCGATCTCGGTGTCCCCGTCCGGCCCGGGCAGCGTGAGCCGGCCGTTCACGCAGAGCGGCTCGTCGTACTGGGAGATCTGGTAGCCCTTCGGGTTGTCCGGATAGAAGTAGTTCTTCCGGTGGAAGACGGCGTGCTCGGCGATCTCGCAGTCGAGCGCGAGCCCGAGCTTGATCGTCCAATCGACCGCCGTCGCGTTGGGGACGGGCAGCGAGCCCGGGTAGGCGAGGCACACCGGGCACGTGCGCGTGTTCTCCGGCTCGAAGTACGCGACCTCGCAGCGGCAGAACATCTTCGTCCGCGTCTTCAGATGGATGTGAATCTCGAGCCCGATGACTGGTTCCCAGTTCATTTCAGCCTTTCCGGGACCAAGTCGAAGCCGATCGCCTTCTCCAGTGCGTGGCCGACGTGGAAGAGCGTGTTCTCGGCGAACTGAGGCCCGATGAGCTGGAAGCCGACCGGGAGGCCGTCCGAGAGGCCGCACGGGATCGAGAGCCCGGGAAGGCCCGCCATGTTGGACGGGATCGTCAACACGTCCGAGAGGTACATGGCCAGCGGGTTTTCGGCCTTCTCGCCCAGCTTGAAGGCGACGGTCGGTGACGTCGGCGAGACGAGGACGTCGAAGTTCTCGAAGGCCGCGGCGTGCTCGTCTGCGATCACCGTTCGCACCTTCTGAGCCTGTCCGTAGTAGGCCTCGTAGTAGCCGGCCGACAGCGCGTAGGTGCCGAGCATGATCCGTCGTTTGGGCTCGTCGCCGAAGCCGGCGTCGCGCGTCCTGTCGTACATCTCACGCACGTTCGAGCCGTTCACTCGCAAGCCGTAGCGGACGCCGTCGTAGCGGGCCAGGTTCGAGGAGGCCTCGGACGGGGCGATGAGGTAGTAGCAGGCGAGCCCGTAGTCGACCGAGCGCGGGAGGCTCGTC
>Ga0081455_10004605_pt1 | contig 15400 bp, 16 predicted proteins | sample TabmetS3T2R1_FD_70207 | JGI IMG/M metagenome (GOLD analysis project Ga0081455, IMG submission 70207) | Tabebuia heterophylla rhizosphere microbial communities from the University of Puerto Rico - S3T2R1 | ecosystem: Host-associated > Plants > Roots > Rhizosphere ... | reverse complement strand
CTCCAGATAAACTTGTGCATCTGAAGTTGAAATCGAACATCGAGTTTGTCCGCCAAAATCCAGTCGACGATCTCACGCGGATCAATCCGTCCGAAGATCGGTGAGAATAGTACAGCACGACAGCGTCGGGAAAGATCATAGCGGTGCACCTTTTCGCGCGACCATTCGTAATCCTCCCGCGAGCCCATCACAAATTTCACTTCGTCACTCGAGCTGAGATAATCGATGTTCGACCAAAGATTCTTGTCCACTTCGCCGCTGCCCGGCGTTTTCAAATCCATGATCCGATGAACGCGCGGATCGACTTTCGAGATATCGTGCGCCCCACTGGTTTCCAGAAGGACCGTATAGCCGGTATCGCACAACAACGACATCAGCGGCAGAACATTTTTTTGAAGCAACGGCTCACCGCCTGTGATCTCGACCAATCGACAGCGAAACACAATCACGGCATCCAAAATCTCTTTTAATGTCCGTTTCTTTCCCTCGTAAAACGCATACTCTGTATCGCAATAATTGCAGCGCAGATCGCAGAAGGTGAGCCGCACAAACACGCAAGGCTGTCCTGCCCAGGTGCTTTCACCCTGAATAGAGTGATAGATTTCGTTGATTGTCAGCGTCTTTTCGCGCTCCGCCATCACGTTAACAACGTCTTACGCGAAGAATTGCAAAGCAAATCATGCTGGTAGGGCGCGACCGCCGGGCGCGCCGCGGGGTCTCCTCAGATTTTAGTCTGCATTGGCGCCTAGGCTTGACGCTACAACCGGCGTCCATAATCTGAAATTTGGCGACACGCCGGTTTGATCCGGCAACGCGTTGTGCCGCTTCTGCACCGCTACGGCGTGCTGGGGTACAACACGGTCGCTAGCCCGTAAAATGTTTGTAGCGTGAAGGTTTTGATACATTTTTGTCGTTCGTCGATTGGAAAGAAAATAATCGTCGCTGCCACCGGCGTTATTCTGATCCTGTTTGTGATCGGACATTTACTTGGAAATTTGCAGATATTTATCGGACCAGATTGGATCAATGGTTACTCGGAACATCTGCGGGAGCTGGGCCCACTTCTATGGTTGATTCGGATTTTTCTCCTCGTCACGGTGATCACTCACATCTACGTGACAATCCAATTGGCGATTGAAAATCGGCGGGCCCGCCCTAACGCGTACATCGACAAGCAGTACGTCAAAGCAACGTTTGCCTCGCGTCACATGGTCATGAGCGGACTGATCGTGCTGGCATTTATCATTTATCACATTGCGCACTTCACGGTTCGAGTCACGGATCAGCGGTTTGGTCTGCTGAAGGCTGATCCTCTCGGCCACTACGACGTTTACTCCATGATGGTGTACGGATTTCAGAATTACTATGTGTCCGGCTTTTATGTGCTCGGCCTGTTTTTGCTCGCGCTTCATTTAAGCCATGGATCATCGAGCTTTTTCCAATCACTTGGATTAAATGATAAGAAAATGACACCCCGTCTCGCTCTGGGAGGTCGAATTTTCGCGTGGCTGATATTTATCGGTTACACCTCGATTCCCATCGCTGTCCTGCTCGGGTGGGTTAGACCGGCCCAACAGCTATGATTGGAAGGTTCGACGCCAAGATTCCGCCCGGTCCGCTCGCTCAGAAATGGCGAAACCATCTCGATCATTCGCGACTGGTCAGCCCACATAACAGGCGAAAGCTCGAGGTCATCGTAGTAGGAAGCGGTCTGGCGGGTGGTTCGGCGGCCGCAACTCTGGGGGAGCTGGGTTACCGGGTAAGGTGCTTTTGTTTCCAGGATTCGCCCCGACGCGCGCATTCGATTGCCGCGCAGGGCGGAATTAACGCCGCGAAAAATTATCAGAACGACGGCGACAGCGTTTATCGGTTGTTTTACGACACGATCAAGGGTGGCGACTTTCGTTCCCGCGAAGCGAATGTCTATCGTCTCGCTGAGATCAGTAACAACATCATCGATCAATGCGTCGCGCAGGGCGTACCGTTTGCCCGTGAATACGGCGGACTGCTGGCCAATCGCTCCTTTGGAGGCGCCCAGGTGTCGCGCACCTTCTACGCTCGCGGACAGACAGGCCAACAGCTTCTGCTGGGTTGTTATCAGGCGCTGTGCCATCAAATCGCAGCCGGCACAGTGCAAATGTTCCCCCAGACCGAAATGCTCGACCTGGTAGTTGTTGACGGACAGGCCAAAGGGATCGTGACCCGGAGCCTGTGTTCTGGAAAAATTGAGAGACACTCGGCAGATGCTGTGGTCCTCGCGACCGGTGGTTACGGAAACGTGTTTTATCTATCGACGAATGCCCGAGGTTGCAATGTCACGGCCACCTATCGCGCGTACAAGAGAGGCGCTCTTTTTGCTAACCCAGCCTTCACGCAGATTCATCCCACGTGCATCCCGGTCAGTGGAGACTATCAATCGAAGCTCACTCTGATGTCCGAGTCGCTTCGGAACGATGGGCGCGTGTGGGTCCCAAAACGCAAGGAGGATCGCGACAAACCGCCACGGGAAATTCCTGAGGCTGATCGCGATTATTATCTTGAGCGAAAATATCCGAGCTACGGGAATCTCTCGCCGCGCGATATCTCGTCGCGCGCCGCAAAGGAGGTTTGCGACGAAGGCCGCGGTGTGGGTCCGGGCGGTCGCGGCGTCTACCTCGACTTTGCCGACGCAATCAAGCGGTTGGGGGAAAATACAATCCGCGAACGCTATGGAAATTTGTTCGAAGTCTACGAAAAGATCACTGGCGAAGACGCCTATAAAGTGCCGATGCGGATCTACCCCGCAGTCCATTACACGATGGGCGGCTTATGGGTCGATTACGAGTTAATGAGCAATGTGCCCGGATTATTTGTAATTGGTGAAGCCAATTTTTCCGATCACGGCGCCAACCGGCTCGGTGCCAGCGCTCTCATGCAGGGTTTGGCAGACGGTTATTTTGTCTTGCCCAATACGCTGCCGAATTATTTGGCCGGCCAGATGGGAAAACGGCCATCGCCGGATGGTCCAGAGTTTCAAGAAGTGGAGAAAAGCGTTCGGGCCAGAATCCAAAGACTCCTGAACATCAACGGCACGCGTTCCGTTGACTCGTTCCACCGGGAGCTTGGTCTGATACTTTGGGATCTATGCGGGATGTCGCGCCACGAAAAAGGATTACGTGAAGCGCTCAAAAGAATCCCGGAGCTGCGAGAAAAATTCTGGCATGAGGTGCGCGTTCCGGGTGACGGGGACGACTTTAATCAGTCCCTGGAGCGGGCCGGACGCGTTGCCGACTTTTTGGAATTCGCCGAGCTAATGTGCATGGATGCATTAGAGCGCGACGAATCCGCGGGCGCGCATTTTCGGGAAGAACATCAGACTGCAGAAGGCGAAGCGCTACGCGATGACGAAAATCACACCGCTGTGTTTGCGTGGGAATTTCAGGGAGATGGGCAAGCACCAAAATTACATCGCGAGTCGCTCAATTTCGAAACCGTGCATCTCGCACAAAGGAGCTATAAGTGAAGCTGAGAGTTGTTGGTTGAGCGTTGAGAGATGAGTGAGATGAAAAATAAGACTCGGAGAGAAATATGTTCAATTTCGAAAAGCTAGACGTCTGGCAAAAGGCGATTGAATTCGCCGATCTCATTTATGCAAATAATCGCGGCTTTCCGACCGAAGAGCGGTTCGGTCTGACGACTCAACTGCGTCGCGCTGCTGTCTCAATTTCCTCCAACATTGCCGAGGGATCTTCAAGAAGTTCCAAAGTTGACTTTGCGCGGTTTGTCGAAATCGCCGGCGGCTCCGTCTTCGAAGTCGTTTCTGAATGTTTTGTCGCGCGCCGTCAGAATTTTCTCGCCGATGACCATTTCCTAAAGATCTACGCGGCAGCAGAGGAAGAGAGCCGAATGCTGAGCGGGTTACGCAGATCCCTTTTAACTGCCAGGTAATTGCATGCGGGTTTTTTATCTCTCAACACTCAACTCTCAACTATGAACTTTCATTTGAGAATCTGGCGACAAGCAAACGTAAAGACGCCAGGTAAACTCGTCGATTACGAAGTGCGCGACATTTCGCCGAACACCTCGTTTCTGGAGATGCTTGATATTCTCAATGAAACGTTGGTGAAAGCCGGAAAGGAACCAATCGCGTTCGATTCGGATTGCCGGGAAGGTATTTGCGGTACTTGCTCGCTGACCATTAATGGCGAACCACACGGCCCTGATCACCCTGGGGCGGTATGCGAGCTTTATATGAGAAAGTTTCGCGATGGCGCGACGATCATAGTCGAGCCGTTTCGCGTAGGATCATTTCCGCTCGTGAAGGATCTGGTGATCGATCGCCGGTCGCTGGATCGCATTGTGCAGGCAGGCGGATTCATTTCCGCGCGCGCGGGCTCCGCGCCGGAGGCCAACTCGATCCTGGTTCCCAAGTATGAGGCCGATTTGGCAATGGAAGCAGCAGCTTGCATTGGTTGTGGTGCATGCGCCGCAGCATGTCCGAATGGATCGGCCATGCTTTTCGCGGCGGCGAAGGTCTCTCATCTCTCATTTTTGCCACAGGGCCATCCGGAAAGAGAGAGCCGCGTGCTGCGAATGGTTAAGGTGATGGACGCGGAAGGATTCGGCAATTGCACCAATACGTATGAATGCGAGGCGGTTTGCCCAGCCGAGATTAGTGCCAGTTTCATTGCGAAGTTGAATAGGGAATACGCGAAAGCGGCGATACAGCGCAGTGCCGGCGAGTGACTCCGCCGAACTTGCGCGATCTTGCGCCAGCCTTACGGACCACCGCGATCTTGTAATGCCTTAATCGGCATGCGATGAAATCGCAATGCCGAAGGCGAAAACAAAAGCGGCAACCGCAAATATCCATGCCGTACTCGGTTCGGACGAAGCGGAAGTTAAACGCGTGGCTGCCGAGCTCGCCTCCAATCTAACGCCACCGGGCGCGGGTGATTTCGGATTGGAAATCATTGATGGAGCCGCCGACAACGCCGACCAGGCCCAAGCGCGAGTGCGATCGGCCATCGAGGCGGTGCAAACACTCCCCTTTTTTGGCACTTCAAAAGTGGTCTGGCTAAAAAACGTTAATTTTCTTGGCGACGATCAGAAAGCGCGCTCGACCACGGTGCAATCAGCGTTGGAAGAACTGTCCGGGTTACTCGATAGCGGTTTGGGACCGGGCATCACACTTTTGATCAGCGCGATCGATGTGGATAAACGCCGTTCGTTTTATAAGACGCTAGTCAAACGGGCGGAGATGCAGATTCTTGACCGCCTCGATTCGGGCCGCAGTGGATGGGAGGAAGAAGCACTGGAGTTAGTTCAGCAGCGCGCAAAAAAAAGAAAACTTCATTTCGACGAAGGAGCTCTCGATCTTTTTGTGTTGCTGACTGGTGGCGATACTCGACAGATCGATAACGAACTGGAAAAGGTCGACACTTATCTTGAGAAGGATCGCTGTGTGAATGCGGAGCTCGTTCGTGAGTTGGTGCCACTTTCGCGCGCGGGCGTCATTTTTGAGCTGGGTAATGCATTAGCTGCTCGAGATCTTCAATTATCATTGAAGCTGGTGCGACGTTTGTTGGATCAAGGCGAGAGCGCCATCGGTATCCTGCTGGTGGCCATCGTTCCTACAATCCGCAATTTATTACTCGCGAAGGATTTGATGGAACGTTATCGCCTTCCACGGCCGCACTCGCCGTTCCAGTTTATCTCAGCAATTAATCGCCTGCCCGGCGACGCAACGGACCATTTGCCTCGTAAGAAAGATGGCTCGGTCAACGCTTACCCGCTCGGAATCGCGGCACAACAGGCGCCCCGATTCGAAACGACTCAGTTGATCGGGGCCATGCGGGCGTGTCTTGCCGCAAATATTCAATTAGTTACCACCCAGCTTGATCACGAGCTGATCTTGACTGAAGTCGTGGTTAAACTGCTCGGCCGTTAACAAAATTGCAGGGGGGTTCTGTGAACCCCAAGGCCTTCGGGGCTGACAAAGGCGCCCTACAAATTACGCTAAGTGCTTTCCACCTGTCGGCGCGCGACCGGCCCAATGTAGGGAATGTCCCATCGTACACCGGTAAAGGCCTTTACGATCGTAATGATCATAATCACCAGGAAAACGAGGTGAACCAGCGCGGCAACGATCGCCCAGAAAAATACCAGGATACCACCAATACCGGGGATCGCTCCAAACACCGCATGGACGACTGCCGAGACAATGTTAAAAAGAAACCACGCGCACCCGAAGATGATCGATTGCATCGCGTAAAAGCGCACAAAGTTATCGTGCTTTTCCAGGATATAAAAAATGATGCCGCCGATTAGCGGAATGCACGCGATCGCTGCAGCAACATTGGAAGGTAAACCGGTTGATCCGGACTTTGCCGTCGTCCCGGGTTCGGGACCAGGAGGCGGAGGTTGAGTAGGCACTTCGTCTGGCATGATCTACATACACAAACTGCAAAGTGCATTGTCAAGCAACTTCCTTTGCGCAGTTCTTTTTGGCTTCCGCTCGCCAGCGCACCAAATATCATGAGTTGCAGGCAAGTAGATCAATGACCAGGAATTCCCATCTTGCGCGCGCCTTTACGCTGATCGAACTGATTGTTGTTCTGGCAGTGATCACCATTCTCATGTCAATGGTGTATCCCATGTACACGAGTATGTCGGAGCGTGCTAAAGCGACGAAAGACTTGAGCAACCTTCGTCAGATCGGAATGGCCACACAGGTATACACGAATGACAACGACGGCATGTTGTTTTCGCCCGCGAGCTCATGGATGTCGCAATTAAGCCCAGGAGCGAATAGTAAATACTTCTCAGCGTGGCGCGGTCTTCAATCGCCGTTCGATAAGCGCCCCTCATCGGAGAAGGGCGACGCAGCCACACCGATTAGCTATGGTGTTAACGCAAAAATTGTCTCAGGCGCTACTGCAATATCGGCTACCAATATTAGGAAGCCTACTGCTTTCATCTTGTTTGCGCCCGCCCAGACTTCGGGAGGGACGGTGAGCTTCTCAGGCTGGGCCAATTCTTTTCCCGGCGTGACAGTCCTGGGAATCGGCGGCACTACCGCGACCAGTACGCCCGGTGGAGATGCCACTGGCGGCACTCAAAACAGCCGGCAACGCATTAATGCACTCTTCGCTGATCTGCATTGTGAGACGCTGTCTTGGGCAACATTTACCAATATCGGGGTGACAACCGACGATCCGGACGGACCCTTTCGTTGGAGTCCTTAAATTGGTGATCGATACGGGCGTGGAGATTCGCGCAGGCTGTTCCTATCAGGTGCTAATAGGTTCAGGATTGCTTGATGAGGTTGGAAATTACACCGGCAAACACGTCCGCAGTGAGACGTGTGCAATTATTTCAGATCCCAACGTTGCGCGACTATTCGCGGATCGTGTTGAAGAGAGCTTAACATTGGCCGGATTTAAGCCGACGTTGATCACGATTCCAGCCGGCGAAAGATCGAAGACGTTGAACCAAGTCGGCACGACCTGCCAGAAGATGGTCGCCGCCGGATTGGACCGTCAGTCTCTCGTGATTGGTCTCGGTGGCGGCGTGATTGGTGACCTCTCGGGATTTGTTGCGTCGATTTATCACCGTGGCATTCCTCACATCCAGATCCCCACGACCTTGCTTGCCATGGTGGACAGTTCAATCGGCGGGAAGACCGCTGTGGATACGAGTGCCGGCAAAAACTTAATCGGCGCGTTTCATCAACCTTCGCTGGTGATTGATGACGTTGATGTGTTGAAAACTCTACCGAGGCGTCAGTTCAATCAGGGATTCGCCGAGATCATCAAGCACGCAATCATTGCCGACGCGAAAATGTTTAAGCAGCTTCAATCGCGGGAGACCAGATCGCCGTGGCAACCACTTGCTCTGCAGCGGCTCGTCTGTCGCAATATCAAGATAAAAACAAAAATCGTGGCGCAAGATGAGTACGACCGCACTGGGAAACGTGCGCTTCTCAACTTTGGACACACCGTTGGTCATGCCATCGAGCGCGCCGGAAATTACCGGAAATTTCTTCACGGCGAGGCGATTAGTCTTGGAATTGTTGCGGCGTGCGCAATATCGGTCAAAAGAGCCGGTCTGCCGCCCAGACAGCGCGATGCAGTGGTCGAGCTTCTGCGACGATTTGGTTTGCCAACACGTTTACCGAAAGATTTTTCGCGGAACAAAATTTTAAACGCACTGAAGTTCGACAAAAAATTCGAAGGCGGAAAAATTCGCTTCGTGGTGACGCCGAAAATTGGCGGAGCTCACGTGTCCCGTAGAGTAACGATGGAAGACATTCGCGAAGCGATTGGCGAACTGTAGACGCTTCGCTCTGCGAAGTGCGACGCTGATGTAACTAACACCCGTGGGCCGCGCGGCCCAGAGGTCGGCGGCTACAGCGTCAAATGCAATTGCGTCGCGTAATACGCGACCCTTAAACTGCTTCGTGACAAAATTTCCCCGAGCACCGCGGCGGCTCGGGATCATTTTTCCGCGCGATCCAGTTTACTTCGTGACCTGCTGCACGTATCGGCGCCGGTCATATCTTGCGAATGATCGCGTTCATGAAACCTTCGTGCGATTCGGTGGGCGAGCTTATGATGATTTCGGTGTTGCGGTCGGTCGATACGTGATTCTCCCAGATCATCTGCATTTATTTGTCCGCTTGCCGGCCACCGTTAAGCTCAGTGACTGGATTGGTACGATGAAGCGTATTCTTGTACGCGCAGTTGAAAATCTTTCCAACGACCCAACCTGGCAGCGCGGATTCTTCGATCACGTTTTGAGAACTAGTGAAAGCTACTCGGAAAAGTGGAATTATGTCCGTGAAAATCCCGTTCGTGCCGGCTTAGTCAAAAACGCAGATGATTGGCCCTTTTCCGGCGAAATCGCAGACATTTATTACGACTGATACTGTAGTCGCTTCGCTCCGCGAAGCGCGACGCCGAACATGCAAACACACGCGCCGCGCCGCCCAGAGGTTGGCGGCTATAGCCCCCGCGCTTTCGAATAATACTCGACTAAACCATCCGTTACACTGTCGGCGTATTCGCGGAAAATGCTTTTGCGTTCCATTCCGTTGACGTTGCGAGTCCCTTCATAATCGCCCGCTTGAATTCGAGCGAAGGCGTCTTTGCTGTTCATTACGTAAGGCTCACAATAGACAACCGGGCAACGATAGAGCCGCGTGGCTAGTAAATTGCGCGAATACACGTAACCGGTCGTGCCGACTTTTGTCGTGCTGTTCGTTGTAGGATATTGGTATGGAGGTAATTGAGTTTCCCGGGCCATTGCACCGGCAATTGTGTCCGCCAGCGGCAGTTCCTCGTCGTAAGCGCGGCTGAGAAGCCGCCGAATCATTTCGAACCGTTCGTCGTCGAACTCAAGCTCCTGCTGCAAATAGGAACCGTTTACCAGAAGATGAAGGTGGTTGGCGTCCGGCAACGTTGGATTATTTGGATCGCCCCAGCCTTCGGCATTGAAATGCAAACAGAGAACAAGATCAGGATGCAACTTGAAGTTCACCAGCGCCGCCCGGCGGCGGATCTCGCTGTAACGGTAAAACAGGATTTCGCTTTGCCAGCGAATCGTTTGCTCTTTCTCGGGATCATTTGGATTGAGGACGTCAGCACGCGGCTGTGGCACACCATTCCTAATCAGGATTTTCCTGGCAAGTTCCCGAAAATCGTCGGGACGTTTTGCTGTGACCGGTTCGTGGCTATTTCGAACAAAAAAAACTTTCGCGCCTAACTCGCGCAATCGCGAAGCCAGGAGGCGGGAGACTTTCAAGGTCAGATCACCTTCCTGCACCGGCTCCGTGTTGCCAACCCGAAACCAGCGCTCTTCCATTTTTGCCCATTCGCCACCCAAATGGCCCGGGTCGAGCGCAATTCGCAACCCTGCAAGCGGCTTATCCTGTTTCACAGCACGCAAAGATTTAGCAGGATGCCAAAGGCGCGGCACTGAACTGCGCTGCCCGTCGTCCTTTGCGAACCGCAAAGTAAAAAATTTTTGCGATTCGCGGTTGACCAAAATTCGCACTGAATCCGTGTTTAGTTCAAACAAATCCGGCGCGAATCCATGGGTGCAATAAACGTCGTAAATCAAGTGTGCGAACTCATCGTGAGTGATTGTTTCCTGATAGTGTTCCAGCACGTCCCACCGTGGACGAGTCCCGAGGACTCCAAGATTCTCCGCGCCAACGCCTGTACCTACTGGAATCAAAAAACAGAGCGTCAGCAGAACCGTGCGCTTCATGGTTGCAGGCAATAGAGCATTGATGGTCGGATTTTTCGCGCGGTCACCCCGAGCGAAACGAGGAAGCTCACATGGCTGATTTCGACCATCCAGGATGGAGCAAGTGACGTTTTCGGTTTGTGCGAGATCCCCGGCCCGAAGGCGTACGGGGCTCGGGATGACAACGTGCTTCGGCATGGCTAGTGTCGCACCATGTTAACGGTCCTTATGCTCGGTGACATCGTTGGTGAGCCAGGACGCTCGGCGGTAATCGCCAGGCTCCCCGAGCTGAAAGAGAAGCATGACTTGGACTTTATCATCGTTAATGGCGAGAACGCGGCCGGCGGTCGCGGTATAACAGGAAGAATCACCATTGATCTCTTGCGCGCCGGTGTCTCAGTCATCACAACGGGCGATCATGTATGGGACCAGAAAGAAATTCTTTCGTTCATTGACACGGAGCCGCGCTTATTGCGTCCCCTGAATTATCCCGACAGCGCGCCGGGAAATGGGTCGATCGTTTTGGAGACATCCAAGGGGAAAGTCGGCGTCATCAATGTGCAGGCGCGCACGTTCATGCAACCGATTTTGGAAAACCCCTTCCGCTCAGTCGATGCAGCGGTGAAGAAGATGCGCGAAGAAACGGCCAACATCATCGTCGACGTACATGGAGAAACTACGAGTGAGAAGATTGCAATGGGCCGATTTCTCGACGGAAAGGTTTCTGCTGTCATCGGAACTCATACCCACGTTCAGACCGCCGACGAGCAAATCTTTCCCGGTGGCACAGCTTTTCTGTGTGACGCGGGCATGTGCGGTCCGATAAATTCCATCCTGGGGCGCGCCATTGATCCAATCATGAACCGGTTTATCTCGAACCTGCCGGCATCGTTTCCTGTCGCAGGCGGTGAAGTGCGCCTGCGCGGAGTGTTAGTCGAAGTCGACGAGAGCACTGGGCGCGCTGTGCGAATTACGCGGGTAGACGAACCGGGGCTCAGTGTAACCGCTCCATCGGAACCCGAACCAAAGGTCGACGTTGAGCAGCTGCCATCTCCAGAACAAACTTGAAACAGTTGCGGTTGTGGCCAACCGTTCGCAGCCTTACCTTTGAATTATTTAGGAACATCAACGTCCAAAAGAAATTATGAAAAGAATCTTTGTCTTTACTTTCATGGCTGCCCTGGCGCTTTGCGGCGCGCAGTTGTCCACGGCGGCACCCACCAAGGATACGAAAGAAGCAAACAAGGCGGCCGTAGATGGTGCAGAGGCAGCCAAGAATCAAGAGTGGGATAAGGCGATCGAATTACTTCGCAAGGCAACAGATCTCGATCACAAATATGCGCCGAATCTCGCCGCGGTTTATCAACAACGCGCATACGCTGCAGCGACAAACCAACAATTCCAGGATGCGATTAGCGACTACGGCGAAGCGATCAAGATCAGTCCAGAAGATCCACGAATTTACGAACAACGCGCTGCCGCCGAGATGAAACTAAACGATATGGATAAAGCACTGGCCGACTATTCCGAGGCGATCAAGCTCAAGCCGAACGAAGTTAAGTATTACTCTTATCGTAGTTACATTTACGAGGTTAAGGGCGACATCCAAAATTCCATGGCTGACACTGATAAAGTGTTAAAACTTGATCCGAAAAATCAGGAAGCGCTGAACCGCAAAAAACGCCTCGAAACGCTGCAATCTTTGAGAGCAACGCCGATTCCTCCACGGCCGGCGGCTTCACCTAAGACTTCCCCGGCACGCGCGCACAGCCCCCATAAGCCGTAATTGTTAGCTGGTCGGAAGCGGGTGAGAGTCGTGCCAACGCCTTGAGGACAAGGCGTTCCACCTGAGATTTACAAGGTGGATCAGCTTCTCCGAAGACGATGGCGAATAGCTGGCAGAAAGCGCAAAAATAATCTCGCGTTCAGGCGTCCGCTGGTGAAACAACCGCTTCCTCGTTTTCGGCTGGTTTTGCCAGCGCGGTGAACCGCTTCTTCCGCCGGTTGGCCGGCAGCGGCGCAAGAGTCATCGTGATATTGCGCCCGGTAATTTTTGGATTCATTTCCACCTGGGACATTCCCATTAGATCATCGCGAACTTTCTCCACAAGCTGCATGCCAAATTCCTGGTGCGCCATTTCGCGGCCGCGGAATTGCAGTTGCACCCGCACTTTGTTTCCTCGATCCAGGAACTCTTCAGCGTGCCGGATTTTCGTCAGATAATCATGCTCGTCGATGTTTACTCGAAACTTGATTTCCTTCAGTTTGGCGCCGGACGGCCGTTTATCTTTGGTGTGCTTGGAGATATCGTACCGGAATTTTCCAAAGTCGATAATCTTGCAGACCGGTGGCGCGGCCGTGGGAGCCACCTCGACCAGATCCAGGCCAAGACCTTGAGCTTTGCGCAAGGCGTCGTTTAGCTTCATGACGCCAAGCTGTTCGCCGGTGGACCCCATTATGACTCGGACTTCGCGGGCGCGGATCCGACCGTTTACACGAATTTGTGGTTGCAGATTCGAACTAGCTCCTGGCCGGCGAAGCGGGAGTGCACCGCGCCGCCGTATTTCCATTTATCGCAATTCCCGGCGCCACCCCTCGGCAAACGCCCGGACACTCTAACCTCGCCGCAGCTGCGATTCACCGCGGCGATTAGCTCACTTTCATATCGCGAGCCGAATGGAAGTTGTAGGCAACAATCTTGCGCTGGCAAGGCGAATCTGGTGACAATATTGTTTCCAACGTTCGACCCTCATTTTGCCGGCGGGTCGCCAAAATGCACCTTGTGGGAAGCGTAAGCCGTCGCGTCGCCGAGCATCGAATCAAGTGTGGCTGCCAGGGGCTCAAGCTTCACAACTCCGGAAAATACGGCGCGATCGCCAATCTCCGTGTCGATGACGAACGTTGGCCGTTGGGTAACCTGAAGCGCATGAAATTCTGCCGTCGATGCTCGTACACGCTTTTCAATCTCGGCCGATTTCGCCCGCTCAAGCAGCTTGCTCTTATCCATCTCGCCTGCACCGGCTCCGATCTCTGCTGCAACTTCCCAATCGCTCACCTTTTTCCCTTGGCGCAGCGCGGCGTGAGACAGCGCGAGACGGACGCGATCATCGGTAATACCAAAATCCCGGGCGGCTTCCGCCACGCAATTCGGCGTGAGCCATTCCGGGAGACTGGCGTCGTACCAATCGGTATTGAGCATGAACGGTGAACGCATCATCATTCCGCTGCGCCGATAAAACCATTGCTCCTGCTCGCGGGAAGTTGGCAAACCACTTGAATCCATCAAAGCGATCTTCCACCGAAACTCGACCCGACCGTCAGAATTATAACGCTTCTTCAATTCCGCCCATGTTGGCTCGGACCAGAAACACCAGGATGAAATAACGTCGAGATAATCGGTAACCGTGATAACCATATTCGAAAGTTAGAAAGGTTGGAAAAGTTAAAAAGTTAAAAGTTTCGTCGTTGAAAGGTTGAACCGTTAAGCGATGAAGCGGCCGATTCTTGTCGCTGCTTTAACGCTTCAACGCTTTAACGAATCATCGTGGCTAGCGCCAAGCGTATCCGTGGACCTGAATCACATTTTTCTTTTTCTCGCCATCATTTCTCCGCTGTTAGTCCTGGCGCGGACATGGCGTCCTGAAGCGCAGCATCATGGCTGGCGCATCGCCGCCATTGTTGTGCTGGCAATCACCGGTATTGCATGGATTTTCGTCCGTAGTGCGGCCGGTTACATCGGCGGTTTGGCCTGGATCGTCTTTCTTTTTCTTCCGGCCATTGGGTTACGCAAAATGACAGAGTTTGCAGCACAGGCAGACTACAAATCGGCTGCAAGACTCGGCGAAGTTCTTCAAATCCTGCATCCGAGCGCCGAGCTGCGCGATCAGGTTCGCCTGTTTCGACACATGGAATCTCATCGGACAAGCTTTGAGCCCGGAATGGCGGGGACGCCGCTTCGTGAAGCCAGCCCGGCCTCCGCCGCGCGGCCGGCGCAACGAACGGTCTCCAGGTCAGAGGTCGGCCGAATGATTCGGAATAGTCCATTGCGAGGCGCTCCGGCAGTTCTCGCGTTGATTGTGCTTAACGCCGGCGCGTTCCTGTTCGAGATTTCCGTTGGTGATCTGAATGACCCGGATGTCCTGCATCGAGTGGGAGCACTTGAGCCTTATGCCGTTGTAGTGCAGGGAGAATATTGGCGGCTCTTCACCGCGCTGTTCTTGCACGGCGGGGTCACGCATCTGCTTTTTAACCTTTTCGCTCTTTATATTCTTGGTCCGCCGTTGGAACGATCCATAGGCACATTCCGATTTACGGTGTGCTATCTGATTTCGGGACTTGCTTCCAGCGCGGGCGTTGTGGGTTTGGCGATACTCGGTTTCGTACGAGTCTCGCAGCTCGTTGGCGCCTCGGGTTGTATCATGGGAATCGTTGGTACCTGGGCGGGTTTCCTGGTGCGACATCGTCACGCTCCGCAGGCGAAACAACGCCTGGGAAACGTCGTAATGATCATTGTCATCCAGGTTGCATTCGATCTTTCGACCCCGCAAGTGAGCATGGCGGCGCATCTGTGCGGACTAATCGCCGGTTTCTTTCTTGGGCTTATCCTGGCGCCGCGAATCGTAACTGGGGTTCATTACACCGATAGAAACTAAGGTCCGAATGTCCCTGGTAAGGCGTCACTGCTTGAGATAACGCGTTCGCAATAGAATCTTTATTTTTCTTCGCTACCTTCAAATTTGTCAGTGACTAGGACAACCGAACCTGGCACCAGCAGCTCCCATGCCTACTTTTCAAACATATAACGTCACTCCTATTCTCCCGCCGGCGCTTGAGCCGTTGCGCCAGATGAGCTTCAACCTGTGGTGGACTTGGGAACCGGCTGCGCGCCGGTTGTTCCGTCATCTGGACCCGGAGCTTTGGAACCGGACAAATCATAACCCCGTCCGGATGCTCCAGCTTTCGCGGCAATCCAGATTGGAAGAACTCGCACAGGACAAAAGTTTTCTCCGCGAGCTCAAGCAGGTTTTTGAGGAATTCGAAAAATACGTCGGCCGACAGGATACCTATGGAAAAACCGGTCCTGGAAGCGAGATTAAAAACCCGATTGCCTATTTCTCTGCTGAATTTGGTTTTCACGAATCGATTCCAAATTATTCCGGTGGTCTTGGAA